>Ga0070754_10002350_pt1 | contig 14018 bp, 14 predicted proteins | sample VirMetDEL_Sep_01_FD_75181 | JGI IMG/M metagenome (GOLD analysis project Ga0070754, IMG submission 75181) | Aqueous microbial communities from the Delaware River and Bay under freshwater to marine salinity gradient to study organic matter... | ecosystem: Environmental > Aquatic > Marine >... | reverse complement strand
GATGTCAAGTCCGCGAACTCTTTTCTCTTTCATTATTATTATTAACTACGGATATTTTTTAGTGTGTCAACGCCTTGAGTTCCTCAACTTGTTTTTTGAGTTCTTTTACAGCATTCACCAATACTGGAATTATTGTTGTGTAATCCATAGCGAGTAGTGTATTTTCTTCATCGCCTTCAAATATTTCTTTTGTATCATATACAGATTGAGGTATGACTTCTTTTGCTTCTTGTGCTATAAAACCAAGGCGTTCCTTTTGTTTTTTATCTGCTTTTAATGAATAACGAACAGGATTTAGTTTTAGTATTTCATTCAATCCTAAATCTAATACACCATTAACATTTTTGAGACGGCGGTCTGATGTCTGTGTCCCCACGACTGTTCCACTATCGTTTGCCGTTGGATTTGCTGATGAAATCCTAACATCTTGAACGTCATCTATCCAAAATCTCGTATTAAACACACCTTCATTTTGAAAATATAAACCAGTTCGGTCATTATCACTCCCACAAGTATAACGAGCAACTTTTAATGAGTTGGATGTTGTTGAACCGTTGGCGTTAAAATTACATAGAAAACCACCATTACCAAGACCAGTTGTCTTAACATCAAGAGGAACAACTGGAGATAAACCGATTCCAACATTACCACCAGAAGTAATTTGAAATGGTGCGTTCGTTTGGTCTAATGCGTGTCCTATACAGGCATTATCATTTCCATTTATACCAAAAAACACACTATCGGTTTGAGTTTTACACTCCATAGAGCAATTTGTAGCACTGGCGTTTCTTTCAATTAATAAAGGATTTGCCTGAGAACCATATGCGTGTAATCGTGTGCTGGGAGTTGTGCCGATACCCACGTCCCCGTTATTTGATATACGCATCTTTTCCAATTGTGTCCCAGCGGTGGTTGTAAAAAAGCGTAGTCCTGCGTTTTGATTTGCTGGGGTTGTATCCCAAGAACTCTCACCGTCAGCAGTTATTTTCGCCATACTTGCTCGTGTTCCACCGCTGGATGTTCGTGATACAAAATCCACACCAGCACCATAACCATTATATCTCCCTTCCAATGTTAGTTGCGTTGTTGATACATCCGCATCCACGCCTTCAATATGGATACTATCTTCTGGCGTTGTTGTCCCGACGCCTAATCTTTGATTTGTCGTATCTACAACTAAAATATCATTTGGGTCAGTGTCTTGAACTTTAAACTTCCCCCCATTCACTCTCATAAGAGTATCACCCGCCTCTTGACGGACAATTAAATCTCCATACCCGTTAATCCATTCTGTATTTGTCCCGTCGTGATATATTTGAAAATCTCTTTCATTACCGAGCGCTATTGTATCTCCATCACGAGTTAAATTAAGATGTCCTGCTACATTTGCTGTTTCATTTGTATCATCAATTTTTAAAACAGAGTTGGCTTTCCATTTAGATATTGTTGTGTCATAGTGCAGTGTGGAGCCCTGAACTTTCCCTGAGGTATCCACATTGTCCAGCTCACCGAGACTGGCATCAACCAGGCTGGTGGGCTCTCCTGCACTGTACGGTCCTGAACTTCCTGAATAAGGCATTTTAATAATATAGTATTAATATAAAAATTATGAGTAGTTACACAGAAGAAGAGATTTATGCCATCCTGGCCGAGATATCATATAATAAACACGAGTTACTCCATGACCACTATGGACTGATAGACTACAATATAGATGAAGACCTATCATCAGACAATTCAACTGTCATCCTGACACCTGACGGTAAAGCTGTGATTTCGTATCGCGGTACGGACCCACATAATCCAAGCGACTTGGTGGCCGACGCAGGGATTGCTCTTGGACTGTCCCACCTCCCACAAAAGTTTAAACCTGTGAGATTTCAAGAGGCCGAGGACACATACCAAAAAGTTATTGAAAAGTATCCTGATAAAGAGGTTGTTACTACCGGCCACAGTCTTGGCGGACATCAATCTTTAATGGTTGCCAAAGACCACGCATTGGAGGGACATCATTTTAACATTGGTTCGAGTCTTTTGGATTCGAGTATCCAGATGAAAAACTTTATCAAGTGTACCGGGAATGGTGATGCCAGTTGCGAGGTCCTGAAAAAACAAAACATCTACACGACCGGGAATGACATCCTATCGATTAGCATGTTGCCAAGATTGACCAAGATGTTCGGCCAAGAAAATGTTAATTTTGTAAAAGCAAAAAAAGATGTGGACTGGCTCCATCATTCTCTGACGCATTTTCTACCAGAGCCCAAAAAGGTCTCGGTACAAACAAACAAAGACATTCAACAAGTCAAACAAGAAATCAAAGAGCAGGACCCAATCAAGTTTGCCATGTTTAATCTTAGAGACCCTGATAATTTTTGTGATATGTTTTCTCGTCATCCAACTTGTAAAAAAAATAAATACAATTTATTAAATGCCACCTCGCAGAAACCAGCCAACACCTAATTATGTAGACGTTGAAACGGAATCAGAGGCCGGTACGGACTTTGACCCAACACTAATCGTCGAGGAAGTTAAACCTGAACTAAAATTGTGTTCTCCACATTTATCTAAAATCTTTTTTGAGATGAGTCAAGAACTCAAAAAGGATTTGGAGTGTGTTATATGTATGGAAAAATTAGATTGTAAAAACTGTTTTGAGATACTTTCATGTGGACATTTTTTTCACGCGGGTTGTTTGTTAAGACTAAATCAAAAACAATGTCCAGTATGTAAAGATTCAACAACACATTAAGCCACGTTTGGAATTGTTGTGTTTAGGGCAGGGTAGAAATAGTCAGGCAAAGGTGCGATTGGACGGGGGGCAAATTCAGCCACGGACTCCAGGCCATTTGGCTCGTGGCGACCTGTGCCAGTCTGGGGGAATGCGTTAATGAGTTTAGATTTGCCACCGTTAATCTTAGCACGACGTGTCACATCGTTAATAGCATCGCGGGCTGGGATTTGTTTATTCGTGCTTTCGTTAATGGTTGGCGCTCTCATCATCGCAATATTGGTTTCCCAACCTTTATTGCGTTGGTCCAAATAAAACTTGTTATCGGCCATCTTTTTACGACCGCTCGCTGTGTTCGCAATCATATCGCTGAGGTCTGGCTGGGGCATTTTTGAAGGAAAATCATGAACTGACGGAAATATCATTTTTTACTATTAAATAAACATTCTTTTTTTTTTAGACAACCACGGAGACGGCAAGTCCGGCGCCGATGCGCAGTGTGGATGTCACCTCGCAAATCACAACAACCGCTGGGTTGCCAGTCACGGCCGCCGTGTTAAAGTAGCCGGCCATATTCATGGAACGAGTATCCAAACCGCTGACCAGACGGAGTTCATCGGCCTCGGGCTGGTTGAGGCGCACGGCATACACGTGGTAGTTGTCGTTCCAAGCCTGGAGGGACTTGATGGCCTGCGCCTTGTGCTTGCAGGCGTCCTTGCTGAGCTGGTACCACTCGTCGGGAGTGGCAAGCATCTGTGGGTACAGCGTACCGTTGAGCTGGAACTGAGCGCCAGTGATGCCGGAGGGTTTGGGCATATTGAAATATTTGCTCACATACTTCTCGCCAGCGTGGGCGCTGTTCTCCAGCTGAAGGCCGGCCGCCACACCGCCGTTGCCCTTGAACCCTGACACGAGTACGGGCGCGCCCTGGGTCGCATAGGCGGATGGACGCCATACTGCATAAACCTTGTCCAGGGACTGGGTTCCGATGCTGAAACGGGTCGAGCCCGCGTGCGCGCCATCAAAAAAGGTAAAGTACTGCTTGAAGGGTACCTCGAGGAAGCCGTTGTCTTTAATTCTTTGCTCAATCATCATATCAAAAAAACCGTCATTAATTGAGTAAGTAGTGACGAGTAGGCGTTGGTTGTTGATTTGGTACACAGCCGCAGGTGAGCCAGCAGCATCCGTAAAATCGGTCGCGCCAGCGCCGTCCAGGGCTATACCCGCGCTATCTGTGCAGACAGCATCCGGGGCCAGGTAGATTTTTAGGGTCAGCTCGGGGAGCAGACTGGTATCCAGGATTTCGGGCTTGGCCTCCATGAAACCGAGCCAATCATCTACGCAGAACTGGGTCGCGTCATTGGCCTCTGATGGGGCCTCGTTCCCGCCTGAGATATCGGCGTCGTTGACACCAGTTAGGCGTGGGATTTCCTCGTGGTTCTGGACGTTGCGAGTGGCCTCTTCGCAGGCAGACATTTCAAGGGCATCCTTGGCGTGCTTGACTACATTGTAGCCCAGATGCCCCTGGTAGACGACAACGCCACCGGCCTCTACGCTGTAACGCTCGACGAGAGATGAAATTTTATTGGGGAGACGGCCACGGGTGCCGGATGTTATCTTCGCATTAAACATCCATCGGATTGACTTGAGGTCAACAAGAGAATTTGAAGGGAGTTGATAGGAGATGACTTGGCCGGCGCCCAGAGAACTGCGAGCGCCCGAGGGCTCGATTTTAAAAGTGTTGGTGCTGTGAGCTTGAAGACGTCTAAGAAATGGAGTGACTGAGGCTGGGTATGACATTTATAATATATAGTATAGAATAAAAAAAATTTTAGAATGGGATACGGCGACGAGCCGGCGCGCCGTCCTGGAGATAGGGGGTGAGATTTTGTTGAGGCAGTTGAGGCTTTGGTGCCAACAATTCGTTGGGCTGGGGGCTTGGGCCGTAGGATACAATGTCAACCCTGACGACAAAGGTATAATTCATGTTTCCGAGTGTTGCCTGGCCGGCTGATACTTGTGGCAGTCTACGGTTTTTGTGGTCTGTGATTGTGAACTGGATGTGAGTCAAGTTGCGTAGAGGGATGTCGACAAAGTAGCCTGTTCCTGAGTCAGAGCTGTAGGCAATAAACTCAGACTGAACTGGGATTTTGGCTAAAATGTTTGTGCCTGAGAGGTCCTGGCCGTGACTCCCGCCTGTGTGTGTAGATTTGGAGCCAAGGTTGTTATTGACCAGAGAGGTCCTGAGGTAGATGTGCTCGCAGGTACTACGCTGCATCGGAAAATACCCTACGATTGAGATGTCGCCTGAGCCACCATCTATACTAACACTAAAGGACTGTGTCGTTGTGTCTGTGGATGAAGTTATTTTCTTGCCACCAAGCAGAGCGAAAGAGTCGCTGAACTCGTTTGCACCATAGGTTCCTGAGATTTCTCTGGCCTGTAAAACAAAAGATGTGGCAGCAGCAGCGCCGTTTGTCAATGTGATGCTCAGAATGCGGTTGCTGGTTGATGATGGTATCTTGTTCGCAACAGGCAGGATTGTGCCTTTTGTGTAGGTCAAGCCGGCCGTTGTTAAAGCAGTAACCAGCTGGTCGGCAAGGGCGTCAGCGATTTCGTTGTACGTCTCGTAGTTGGATGCTGGGATGACAACATCGTTAAAGCCACCACCGTTGATGTTTAAACGGAGTGTGTTATTGGTCGTGTTCACATTATAAAAGTTTTTGTACGCATGAAACTCTTGGAGTATCAGCCTGATGAACTGGCGGTCGGCGCATGAGATTGCGTTGCTCGGGATGTCCACATTGAACTCATCTCCAGAGCCATCGTGGTTATAGTCTGAATCGATAAAAAGCAGGGATGAACGAAGTGTTTGGGCCATCGCTATGGGGCGGTTTATACTATCATTTAAACATTTTAATTTCCCGTGCCTTGAACAACACATTCGATTTTACCAATGCTTTCCAAACGTTTCATGTGTTCCTCTGATTCATACTCAACACAACGGCCTGGGTCAGTATCACGAGGTTTGGGTGGTGGAACCTCGATGGTGCCGTCCAATATGCCTTGAGCTTTTTCTGGATGTTTTTGGATAAAATCAAAAACCGTTTCCAACCAAAACATTGGCATATCGGGATAGTCACGTTTCATCGCTTTTAAAGATTGGGTGCGGTCAAAATCCATTTTGTACTAAAACAAAGAAATTATTTTTAGTACCCTGACACTCGCTCTAACTCCTCTTCGACATCTTTAAATTGTTTTTTCAGTTGTGTCATTTCTGACATTAATCCTTGCGACTCTTTGGCGATTGTTTTGATTTTTACGGTTCTTTCTTTTACGAACTGTGAAATCTCATCGTACACATTATTGTCTTTCAACATTTCAATCTTTTCACGAAGAGTCATCTGTCGTAAATCAACGGGGTCATAGAGCAGACCTATGTTTAAAATTTGGTCGTCAATAGTTTTTTCTATGATTTTTTTTTCATCTTCGGCCTCTTCTAAACTAACTGGTAGTAGTTTCTTTTCAATCTCCTCGATTGGTTTTCGTTTCTCAAACAACTCTTTTTGGATGTCCAGATAGAGCATGCCGGCCGTCTGACGGATTTTTTCAGCCTGGCCACCGGTGGACAGGGCATTGATGGCCTCTAATGAGATGCTTTGAACTTGTTGCTGTGGTACAATCATACCGGCCTTACGCTTTTGAACTATAAAACGTTTTAGTTTTTTGGGGTCTATTTCACGATGTGGTAGTGCCACGCCATGTGGTATCGTCCGGTATAACTTGTAATTGTCTTTGATGTATTCGTCTGTTAGAACTGCTCGCATTTTTTTTTATATATTATATAATATAAAAAATTATGAACAAATACAAGTATAAAAGGTGTTTGCCAACACAGCCTGATGTGTTGAACCCGTGTCGTAGACACTTTAACAGAGAAGAACAGGCGTTTGAACCGCACGTCGGGCCTGGGCCGAAACCGCCTGGGCCGGAACCTGGGCCGGAGCCTGGGCCGGAGCCTGGGCCAGAGCCTGGGCCGGAGCCTGGGCCGGAGCCTGGGCCGGAACCTGGGCCAGAGCCTGGGCCGGAGCCTGGGCCGGAACCTGCCAAAAAAAAACCAGACATTGACCCAACGGGCGGGGGCGGGGGCGTCCGGCCGTCAGTTGAACCAACACCCGAGGACAGGCCCTATGTGGACCCGGAGTTTGGAGATGATACACGCCAGCCCGATTTAATCCCAGAACAAGAACCAGGAGAAACAGGGATTGGCGGAGATGCTGAAAGACCATCGCAACCAGGACTTAGACCACGCGGTCCTGGCAGAACTCCACAACCTCAACCTGGCGAGGGTACAACCCAAGAGATTGAGATGGCCGAGTTGCCCTCGTTGCGCAACCTGGACCCTGAATTACAAGGTTTACTTTCACGTTCGGCGTCTAGCGCGCGCGCGACTGAGTTCGTTGAGATACCTTTACATGAAACGAGTGGTATGTCTATCTATGGCCAGTATGGTGACAGTTCATTCATGGGTACACGGGCCGGTGCCGGCGGTGAGATTGAAATGGCTGAAATCAATAGGGCTGTTGGACTTGATGATGAAGGCGCGAGGTTACTATCACCTGACGAGGCCGTCGCGACAAGTTCAACAGACTTTAGTGTGATTGGCGAAGGGTTGGGTAGAGCGTCAACTGCCACGGCTGTCGCCGGATTGGGGCTGTACGCGTACAACATCGCTGACATCAAAAAACAATATGGCTCAAAGGCTGCCACTGAATATGGTTTGGAAAGCGGTGCGATTATGGCCGGCGGGACTGTAGCTACGGCTGCCGCTTGGTCGTTCGCGGGATGCGCCGAGACAGCTGGGGTGGGGTGCGTTATCGGCGGTGCCTTGTTATTGGCTGGCGGTTTGACTGGACTTGGTATTGGTGCTAAACAAGCAGCCGAACGCGATAAAGAGTACAAAGCCGAGGTCCAAAAACGAAAAGACTTTGCCGAACAACTCAAAACATATTCTGATAGAAGTGTGTTTTATCCCAAAGGTGTGAGCGAGGATGACGTACGTAGAGGTTACGTGGGCGTGTATGATGAGAGCAAGGGCGGGTACGTCATGAAACCAATCACAGAGTTGACGCCACAACAAATGGTTGATGTTCTAAACAATGACAATAACGGAAAATACACATACTCAGGCGAGGTCCAACAAAATCTCGCGAAACTCGCGAATGAGGGTATGGCGCAAAGCATGCTAACTGGTAAATATGGGAATGTTGGGGCAGATGGCCAGCAAGTTGGTGCCGGATACCAACATGTTGCCTTGCGCGAGGACGGGACGTACACAATAGCAACAATCCCGCCATTGACCCAAGAACAAATCGACGAAAGAGCGGATAATGCTTGGAAGGGGACGTATTATTTTTACTATGGAGACAATCAAACCGGAGGTATTGAATTTAAATCACAAGAAGATTATGATTTAAAATTCTCGAAAATCCAACAGTTTTATAAAGAAAGTCCAAACGCCAAGTTTAGCCCGGAACAATTGAACCAGATGGCGGATGCGTACATGAACGACAGCAAAAAATTTGATTTAAATCAGTTGGGCGGGGACCCGGACACGATTCAAGCTTTCGCTGACTATGTGGATGCCATTTACGACCAGCAACATCCCGTACCTGCTCCTCACGACCCGGAGCCACATTCTAATGAAGTGCCTCCACCGCCACCACCCGCCGAGGCGCCCCAGCCGCCGCCGTACGACCCATTCACAGGGACAGGCCATAGGGCCGAATGGAACCAGGACGGCGGGGAGAGTTTCCATGATTTTCTCGTTCGCTACAACACACCGGAGGGGGCTGGTAAAGAAATTGCCACTGAGTAACTTTTTCATTTTGTTAAAAAATTAAAACTTGAAAATTTATTTAGATTATTTTTTTTCTTATCATAAAATAATATAAGAAATGACTGAAACCACACAAGCCGACACAAGTGCCGAAATCAAAAAAAGTGCTCCCAAGAAAGAACGTTCTCAAGCGCAAATAGAGGTTTTGGCCAAGGCCCGCGAGAAGGCTCAGGCCGTTAGAAAAGCCAATGCAGAGCTCAGGGCCAAGGAAAAAGCGCTCAAACAACAAGAGAAAAACGAGCGCAAAAAGAAAATAGAACAGGACTACGAAAAACACATCGAACAAACTCAGGCCGAACCCGTACAAGCCGAACCCGAGGAGAGCGAGCCTGATGAGGAGCCCGAGCAAATCATCAAAAAAGTAAAAAAGAAACCTGCAAAAAAGAAAAAAAAGCCAGTCGTCATTCTCGTAGAGGAATCAGATTACGAGAGTGAGGATGATGAGCCTCAGGTCATTCGTGTACCCAAGCGGAAACAGAAAGCACCCACCCCATCGCCAGCGCCCCCGCCCGAACCCAAACCAGAGCCAGTCGACACTGAGAGACTACGTCGTCAGGCTGAGTTCCAGCGCCAGTACAACGACATGTTTAACCGGCCGATGTATTAGAAAATTTTTAATTTTTTTGGGGGGAGCGGGGGTTCCAGGTTCTCGGTTCCAGGTTGGTTTTCAACCTTTTTTTTTTTAGTGTCAAGTTTTTTCCCAGAGAAAAAAAAAAAATTTTCACTGGAAAACTTTTGAAACAAACCTGGAACCAGGAACCTGGAACCCGGAACCATTTTTTTTGGAGGAGGGGGTCAAGTTTTTTCCGGAGGACCTCCCGTCATTTACTACTTGAAAATCCCGTCGCATAACCCACAACAATTTTACATTTTTTTTGATGAGTCGCAGTTTAGTAATCAGCAAATCCATTATGAGACATACACAATTTTAGATTTTGATAATATCTCCCTTTTTTCTTATTGACTTTCTTTTCAATTTGATTGAACCCTAATTTTTTCAGGAGAGTACCAGCTTTCGTTTTGCTGACGACAACCCCATTTTGAGTTAGATGATTGTAAACCTCCGCGAACGAAACCTCATGGCCCTCATCGTACTCGACGAGTCCGTCGATGATGGTCTCCATATCGTCATGTTGCACCCATTCACGGGTTTCTTTGATGACGCACTCGGGCTCCTTTGGTTTTGTTGTAGAGTACGCGTCACACAACATCATCGCAAAAGTTTTTAGAACATCTTTTCTCTTGATGAACACATTCTTGATGTTGTCATCGCCAAGTCTCACATTTGGATTTTGTTTTTTGTTTTCGTAGTTGCTACCAGTGAGATAGGCGTACTGGCTCTCCAAAAATCTCAGTCTGTTCGAGGTGGCATCGTCCGCGCCTCGCACAGTATTGAAATCATTACAAAATAAGAATGGCGAGCATTCGAGTTTAAATGTTTGAGGGTCTTTGAAAAGGGGACGGGCTTTGAGAGTGTCTCCTCCCGAGGCGAACGTTTTAATCATACCGGCATCAAACACGCAGTCCGGCGATGTCTCATTGGCGTACACAATTCGTTTGCCTTTCAATTGTGTCATGAATCCCAAAGTCTTTTCGGTGTCACTGTCGCCCTTTACTTTTTTGGTTAAGTTGGCAGAATTGAAAACCCCAACAAAATCGCCAAAAGTATGTTCGAGGAGGTCTGAGTTCACGCCTTTACCAGAGTTGCCGTCGCCTGTTACGACAAAAAAGTGTTTATCTTGAACCTCGCCAGCTAAGGACCTGGCCAGTACTTTTAGATAATAGTCGCCTCTTTCCTGGTCAAAAGTCCCGTAGATGATTTTCTGTTTAATTTCATCAGCAAGTTGTTGGTCCAGGCCACAGCCCTCCTCCCAGTCCCATTCGAGTTTATGAAAAAATCTGTATTCGTGATTAAAGCTCTCGAGTTGTTTTGTCTCAAAATTGTAGATGCCGTTATTGAATGCAATCTTTCGATATGTTGTCTGGGGCGCTTTTACAAAGAACGTCGGGTTCTCCTCGGTAAATGCTTTGAGCATTGTAAATAGGGCATCCTGCTTGGATACTGTGCCGGTGTACTGACAGATGGCCGAACACTCGTTCATAAATACTCGCAGGTCATCTGCTTTCGGGCATTCTTTCCAGTACCCAATTTTAGGATTGAACCATAAAAAAGTCGAACAACATTTTGTAAAATGATGTTCTAAATCACTCATGTATTTCATGAATAGTTTACACGCGGACGCATCATTTAACTCCTCGAGCAATTGGCCGTCCACATCCTCATCCCAGAGTTCGTCCGGTTCAAAATCATTGAGTTCACTTTTCACGAGTTCAACATTAAAACCAACACGGTCGTGGATGGCCCGTTCGGCGATTCTGAAACATTCATCATCAATTTCCAAAGCCTCGATTAAAAACCCATCATGGATGATTGTGCCAGTGTTAAACCCTTGTTCTTGAAAAGATTGAATGGCTGTCGTGATACATTTGCGTTCGATGTCCGTCGCCAGAGCGCTGACGGCGTACCCGAGTTTATTGTCAGGATTGCGGGCTTGGGCTATTTTATGATAGATTTCGTATTCAGGCTTGTTAAACAGTTTAACGACAGCGACAATGATGTCGTCCCAAAAGTCCTTTTCTAATTGGGAGGCAGTGTCCCTTGGCCGGCCGTTATTGAGCATCCTGGTCCATTCTTTTTTGGGTGCGATTTCCAAAAACTTTTCTCTGTTATTAACATATTCAGCGAGTAGTTTACATTCAATGTTATACTTTTTAAACACTTGGCTTATCAATACCGGATGAGCGTTTTTTATATCACAATCCGTATAGCGATGATGGGCCAGTGCTTTCCGGACATTCTTTTTTAGACTTTGGAGTGAGGGGCGATTGTACTTTGGGTAAAGACGTCCAACAGCCTTGACTTTGTTAAACTTTTCTTTTGGGATGAACTCGACTGTCTGTTTACCGCCGTGTTTCGATACAGCCTTTAATAACTTTTTCAACAACGAGATTTGCCCCTCATCAACAATCTTTTTAGATTTCAGGATGCGTCTAAGATTATCAACATGAATGTACTCCGAGCAAGTATATGTTTCCATTTATACTAATACCCTGAGATTTTTTTTTTAATTAATTTACTCCCCGAGAAATTTGTTCGGGCTGTAAAATAATTTTTGACCTGTCCTGAGGATTTTTTTAATTCTTGAACTCCCTGAGGGCCGAGGCTATTTCTGTGGCCGTGATGCCATACTTTTCAATTGTACTATCTTTCGGGAGCTCGCCTGTTTTTCTAATTTTACGGAGTGCACATAACTTTAGTTTATGGTCTTTGTACCTGTAATAGTTCATCAATACACATTTACCGTTATAGGTCGGGGCGTTGTTAATCTTTTCCTGTTGTTCTGGTGTAAAATTGTCCGGAGTATCATGTTCCTTGCGAGTGCCTCTTGTGTATATGGTCGGCCTGTACCTATTGACACAATTCTGTTGTTCATTTTGAAAATGCTCCTCCTGTTGCTCGGCCAGTTCTGGCTCACATTCATTTAACAATTCAATTTGAGTATCTCCATGTTCTAATACCTCGAATGATGTGATGTTAGGCCTGAGCCCGTTTTTAAATCGTTCATAGTCCCGTTTGTGGCGGTTTAGTCTCACATTTAAAGGACTCTTTGTGGAACCAACATAAACTTTGTCTGTGTGAGGTGAAACGATTCGGTAAATTTTAATCATTAGTGTTTTCTTACTATAGGCTAAGAAAAAAAAATTTAATTTTTTTCACTCGGCCTGGGGTTTTAATTTGTATTCGACCGAGGTTGTTGGCGAGTGCCCCGCAATTCTGGACAGTTTCACACGGTCCTCTGGTGTCATCTCTTGGCTCATGACGGCGTGCCTGAGTGTATTCATACTGCCCTTATCAATCCCCGCCTTGCGTAGGATGTTGCTGATGGCTTTGGTAGGGTTGCTGTTACTGAAAACAAAAAGTTGGTCTCTGGGTTGTTTTTTCAAGCTGGCCTTGATTTTGTCCATCAGTTCTGTATCAAGTTTGATTTCCTTGGTCCCGTATTTTTTGTCTGTCTTGTTGTAGTGATGCATCACAATTTTCTTGGACTGTAGAACTAAAAACTTTTCCTGGTCGTCGGGTACTTGTGCCATGGTGCCGTAGACTTTGATATCCTGATAGTCCAAGCGTACAGGTGTTTTCCTGTACACAGAAACATAGAGGCTCTCCATTGAGTCCTTGCCGAACGTCTCATCGACTTTCTCCTGGATACTTTCAATGGACGGCCCGGTCTTTTTCGGTTTCTCCTCGGCGTCGAATTCGGCCTTAACAACTTTGCTTGCTTGCCATGCGTCGTAATATTTCTGGCGGTTTACTTTTTCGGCCAGGTCAGGGTACTCGTCAACCAGAAACAATAGAGCCTGCAGGTAGAATTTAATTGTGTTGGGGTTTTTGAATTTTAGTTTTACTTGTTTGACAACTTTGTCTACAGGTTTTAGACAGGTAGCCACATCGTTCTTAACATTTAGACAATCATGGAGTAGCCTGAGTACCGGAGCAGCATGATTTTTCCAAAAATTCGGGGTCGTATTGTTTGGATGCCCCTCGAAAAAGTTTTCTATGTCCTCTACACTAATCATTCTTTTTATTATGGTATAAATATTTTTTTTCTTTAAATATGTTCCCCTGAGGAATTATTTTTTTTAGAGAGCAAGGATTTTGCTCTGAAAAAAAAAATAGTTATGGAGTGACGGTCTTTCTTACCTGGTTAGTATCTCACACTCTTGCGAGGTCATCAATACTATCATTAAATATTTTCTATTCTTTAATACCCTTTAAATAGTTTAGATGTTTTTGTGTTTTGAGATGTTTTGTTTTGTTGAAAGTCGTAAATCGTCCACCGCATTCACAGGTGTGCTTTTGATTTGCGTGTGTCAATATTTTTTCTTTGTTGTCTTCATACCATTGTTTTTTATATGCCGATATAGTTTCTTTGTTGTTTTCATTATATTGTTTTTTATATGCCGATATAGTTTCTTTGTTATCCTCATAATACTCTTTCCCCGTCCGGCCAGCAATTTGTTTATTCACACAATCCACCTGGCGGATATAGTGACCCTCGCGTGCAGTCAGTTCGTCCTTTGAATCACAGGGAAATTTTTCAATCAACTCAATTTTACAATCATCTAACTTTATAATTTCAAAAGACGTGTAATAGCATCTTTTTCCATCCAAAAATTTTTTGTAATCACTTTTATGACCTGCTAATCTTGTTGATAAATATTTATTAGTTGTTGACCCAACATAGGTGAGGCCACCGCCATCAATCCGGTAAATCTTTCCGTTCTGGTAGTTTACCATTTTATTATAGTTTTTTATTGTTTTTTATT
>Ga0070754_10002346_pt1 | contig 14032 bp, 16 predicted proteins | sample VirMetDEL_Sep_01_FD_75181 | JGI IMG/M metagenome (GOLD analysis project Ga0070754, IMG submission 75181) | Aqueous microbial communities from the Delaware River and Bay under freshwater to marine salinity gradient to study organic matter... | ecosystem: Environmental > Aquatic > Marine >... | reverse complement strand
GATGATATTAACTTTACAGCTGCTATTTCACAGGCAAACTCATATTGTCAGGTTAGGTTTTTACAACGTGACTTTGGAACAAATGTATTTCGTGAACAAACAAGAGTTGTATTACAATCTAATACTTACATTTTTAAGTTTGAGTACCCTTTACGTATACCAGAAAAAACAGATCTTGAAGTTCGTGGTATTAGTGTAGGAAGTAATAACAATCCTATATCTGCAACGTGGCAGGGTATATTAGTTAAGAATGAAATACCACCAGTATGATTGGTATAGTTTATAGTTATGTAGTGAAGGGAAGTGATTATGTGGACTGCATTAGTAGGACCAATTGCCGACTTAGCAGGTACTTGGCTAAATGGAAAAGTAGAAAAACAAAAAGCTAAGAATGAAGTAGCTGTTGCAACTGCCAAAGCAGAAGCAACTGTTATGCAGAAGAAAGCTACTGGTGAGATTGATTGGGATCTAAAGATGGCTGATGCTTCTGCATCTAGCTGGAAAGATGAGTGGCTTACTATTATTTTTTCTGTGCCGCTTGTCCTTAGTTTCTGTGGTGATTGGGGAAGGGGCGTTGTATCAGATGGCTTTGAAGCATTAGCAACAATACCTGAATGGTATCAGTATACACTAGGTGTCATTGTCGCTGCTAGTTTCGGTGTCCGTAGTGCTACTAAATTCTTCGGTAAAAAGTAATTCATCATATGGACTTAACTCGTCAAAGTCTTCAGGTTCGTCTAATGGATCAGGTATAAACTCAGCAGGGAATGCTTGTTCCATTAGACTAAACATCTTATCAAAGCCTACCACATTCATTAATTTTGTTATCTCTAACTCAAGAGAATCTTCAGATATATCTTCACTATCAGAATTATTACCACGTACACGTGACAGAAGTTCTAGTGCTTTAAGTGCAGTAGTACCATGTCCTGCATTACGTGCTGTCTCATACTGCTTTTCAATCTCAGAGATAACATCAATGTCTGTTGATATTTCATTAGCAAGTTCTTCAATACGTTCTTGAACTTCAGTTTCTTTTAAAAGCCTATATCCCTGATTGTATGCAGACGCTTCTTTATATCCTGCATCCTTCGCTGCCTTTGTAGCATTACGATGCAGGATATAGTTTTGACAGAACTGTTCTTTTCTTTCTTTATCTAATTTAGGCAACTAACAACTCCGTGTAATGTTTTTCTTTTCCACGTTTAGATCCTTGCCATACAGCAGAACATAATGTGTCGTCACCGTGGAATGTTATACCCATGTCCATTTCCATGTTATCAAATAACTTTTCGCAGTCCTGTGCCATGGCAAGTAGTTCACCAGTAGTCCAAAACTTTTGACCATCAATCTCTACCTGCATGTATTTATTTTTATTTGGCTCTGTATCGGTAGATTGTTTTTTCTTTTCTTCTGTCATATCACCTTCAACAGAACAATCAAAACCAAACAGTTCAAAGTTTCTAAACCCTAGTGTATGAGCAATAGCAATAGTTCTCATTGCTGCACATGTACCACCAGTAATAAGTGTTGAGCCTTCTTCAATACCAGTTTCTTTATCAACTACAACTTTATCTTTTATATTCATATCACGTAAAGCATCTGAGTATGCTTGCCATCCCTTTACTTTTGCTTTCTTTTTAAGAAGATGATTAGTAACTGATGGGTCTGTCATAGATGCTACAAGGAATATAGTTTCTTTGTCTATTTTTTTAAACAGATCCTTACGTAATACACCATGTGTACTTGTGCCATCAATAGGTCTAGGATCTAGAATGACACATGAGAATGGTTGAATACCATGCTCAAGTAACTTAGGATAACTGTGTTTAACACAGAATACTTTATTATTTGTTGCTTTGATTCGTTCTTTTAATAGATCAAAGTCTATTGAGTGACCACCAGAAACAATAATTGCTGTCTCATTATTAATCTTGCTTGTTTGAATCCAGTCAAAATCTTTAATAAGTTTTTTATTTTCTTTTACATTATTAATTATCTCTTCTTTAGGACGTGAATCTCTTGGTGTAACAACAATAGGTACACGTGTTAAATCATCTGGTAATTTTTCTACACCTTTCTTGTTGGCTACAAAACAAAGATGTGTAATGCCACCACCAAGAACACCGTCAGAACTAGGCAGTACCACCTTTGCATAGGCTTCAATCTCCTTCACTAGTTTGTTTACTCCTAAATTATCTTCATGAGGAAGATTACCAGTAGCATCCTTTGAAAAATAATCATCAAGAACAGTAACAGGAATATGCTTTAGTAAGTCATAATCATTCTTTACTGTTTCATATGAATGACCGCCATCAATATATGCAAAGTCTGCATCTTTAATTCCTTCACATTCCTTCAAGGTTTTCTTTGTATCACCTTTGTATAATTCAAAAGTAAATATTTTATTTGTTTTTTGCATTGCTGCAGAAAAATTACCAAGCCTTTTATCAACAGCTTCTAACATGTTGTGTGCCTTGGTATTCATTTCATATTTATCAGACTCTTCTGTAGCTTCCTCAAATAGATCAAAGCCAATGTAATGTACATGATCAGTATGTTCAAAAGCAGCAAGAGCCATCTCAATAGCACGTCCACCATTCCATGTACCAGTCTCAACAATCTTAGTAGGTTTATAAAATTTTACCATATCTGCTAATTGTTTATAACGTCTTGGACCTTTTATATCAGGTGCTACTTCCATACTATTAGCTTTCTTTTTTAGATTACCTTTAAAGTGTGTAAAGTATTCTGCAAGAAGCGATTGATCAAATGCTTTTAATCCTGCAGCATGTTCAGATAGATTATGCACAAGCATACCATGTGCCTTATAAATGTTTAGAAGACGTTCAAAGATAAATCCATCATGCCATTCACGATAAGCAACAGTTTCACCTATAGTATAAGCACCACGTAAATCAGCAAGAAGACTACATGTGTTGTGCTGTGAAAGGTTGAAACCCATAAAACTAGTTTCGCTATAGTCTACATCCTTACGTCCAAGATGTACAAGATCAACCTGATCTGGTAACCATCTTTTTACACTATGCTTCTTCAAAAGTTTATGTGTAACTGTATCTGCATCAAGCCAGATTAACCAATTACTTTCATCATAGATATCTTCCATCATTTCAAATGCAAGTTCAGTCATTGCATAAACCTTATGACACCACTTGATAGCATCAAGCCGCCAGTTGTACTGCATCTGACCACCTTCAGTACCGTCATGCTTCTTCATACGTTCACGATACTGAAGCATCTCTGTAACATCATTTAGGTTTCGATATTCAATAGCGTCACTCTGCGGTGGATTAAGACTATCAATATTAAAGTCATGATAGTATGCCACAAGTTTAAAATGTTTTGGATTCCACTTATCCACTACACTTTCAAGCATAGTTTTAGCATACTCATGATAACCACTTTCGCTAAAGGATGTTACGAATGTATACATTAAAATATATCTCCCATTACTTTATCCATAAAAACTTTTGAATGCATAGTCTGCCACTCACCTGCATAGTCTGCATCTGATTGTCGTTTAGGTTGCCAGTCAGTAAACCAAGGACCACCTGTAGTAAAGTGGACATTTTTAGGATTTACATGTTCAGGTGACCAGCCATCTAACCAGTTCCATTCTTCTTTGATACCGCCTATTTCCTCATCCTCTAACCAACTAAATCCATGTAACCATGATCCTGATTTTGTATTTACATCGTCAACAGTTAGGTTTAGATTAGATGGGTGAGAACAATTCCACAGCACAAAACTTGACCAGTTCTTTCTGTTATATTTCTGTTGGATCTGTCCATCCATTTTTAATCCTGTATCAGGATTGTAGTTATGCTTTACACACTGTACTGCATACTGTTCATTGCGTCCATACTCTTCAAAGATTTCTCCAATATCAGATCTAACAAACATATCACTGTCCATAAACAATGCAAGTCCATCATACTGATTCAGAGCAGGAATAAGAAAACGTGTGAAGGTAAACTCTGTGCTGAATGGTCTACCATCAAACACATCAACCATTACACGGTTGCCGTCAATGCTATCAAGCCTAGCAGACCGCCTATACAGACCTGCTCTACGTAATGCAGATTGCATAATAGGTATAATGTCATACTTTTTATTGTATAACATAATTGAGTGGCGTAAGATCTCATAAGCATTCTCCTCTTTTGGATCAAACCCAATATAAATTGTTGGTCTTTTTTTACTAAACATAATTATATTTTACTCCTTTTTATTTCGGATGTCAAGCAAAAGTTTTTCAATAGGTATAAGTTCACTCTGCTGTGCGACATAAGATTTCTTTTTAAAGTTAGGTGGAAGAATATATCTTTCAGGTACAATTAAATCTTTAGCATACATACCGCCTATAATATTGTAACTTCCTTTTTCACCAATGGTTAAAATATAAACATCTATGTTATCGTTTTTATATGGTACAACCATCCTTCCATTTTTATGTCTTGTGCTTTTAATATCTATTGTTTTACCACAATATTTTATATCACCTAAATCTGTACCATCATCCAGAGATACCTTATCAAAAACAAAAGTACTGAAAGGATATAAATTTAAATACTTAGATACACACATTTCAGAATATACCATTTCATTTGTTCTATATTCCTGAGTTAGGCTTGTGTCTATGGCTCTTTTGTTTTTAGAGTTTCCATAAAAATCTTGTATGCCTTTAGATATTGCATTGGCTATGTGCATTTCAGTTGGTGATAATTCTACATGAACCATTACTTTAAATCCAATTCTAACTGTTTTTCATTTCTATCTTTTTGAACCTTTGTATATGCAAGTTTAGAAATAGCATAACGCTCTACGCCAATGTCTTTAAGTGTCCTATCATCAAGAGATTGTAGATGTCTAATAATTTTTCTTGTTTTTCTCCAGTCTATTAGATACCTAATAAATCTAGTTAGATAATTTTCCATTACTATCTTTGTCATTTTTATTATCTCCTTTCCTAATAAAATTTGGAATGCCCTATACCTACCGTTATCCAGTAAGCATTTGATATATCGCCCTATGCCGACATCCAACATAGGGATAGTTGCCTTTCTCTAAGTGCAGGTTAATTCCTGCTCAGATATATAGTTAAGCAACGCCCTGATATATCCTAACGCCACCTGTCGTGATGACGATTAGATAGGGCTTCCACCTAATCCCACATCGCTTTAACGTCTGCGTGTCCAAGACGGTTCACCTACTTATTATGCTGCTGTTAAGTCAACAACTTCACAGACACCTGCTGTGCAAGCCAACTCTCTGCCACCTGATGTAGTGTCTTCCTTTTCAAACTCAGGTAACTTACTCCAGTCTACACTGTCTGGCATCTTTGTCAAGAACTCTTTGTATTGTTCTTCATCAATGTCCTGATATGGTGCTTGTTGGTATGTATGTTCACTGAATGGTAGGAAGCTAATACCTGATACTTCATCAAAGTGTTTATACACCCATGCTCCTACATCCATCCACTCATGTTCCTTTACAGAAATAGTAACAGATGGTTTGTGTTCACACCAATGACGCTGATACAGTAGCCATAACTCAAGTTGTTCAATCGCTGTCATGCCAGTGCGTGTAATAGCGGTATCTGGTGACTTCATTGGAAAGCTAAACACTGTCGTGCTATCAGGCTTCATAACATCTGGCTCTGCTGGTATACCCTGTGCTGTAAGGAACTGTGTTAATGGATCTTTATTGTCACCACGAACAGTACGAATATAGTAAGGGTTATGCCGAGCATGAATGCCTGATGCACTGTCAACTAATTGACTGACTGTACCACTAGGCTTAACACATGTAATGGCTGTAGACTGATTAATGCTTAACTTATTAGCAATATCTTTGTTTGTATCTACTGCTACATCACGTAATGATTCTAATGTAGAAGCAATGTTGCTACCTAGATGATCAGACCTACCTGACAGAAGCATGTTATCCATGATACCTGTTAGTGACACACCTAGTAAACGCTCTTCCTCTGTGTTGTTCTGCCAAATCTTACGGATGTATTTAAAGTCTGTCAGCGTTGATTGGAACGTGCCTAGTATGGTTGCTAGTCTAACCTTATTAGACAGGCTCTGTTGTGTGTCTGAGGCTCTTACAACTACTTCTGAGAGATTGCAGAACTGGTATGGACGTAAGATAATCTCAGAGTATGGATTACAACCAAAGTCGTGTTCAGTATCACGTCTACCATTCTTAGCTGCTTGCTTCTTAGCTGACTGACGATTGAAGATACCACGTTCACCTGACTTACTGTCGTACAGTGACATCCATTCACGCATGAATGTACCCATCTGTGGCTTCTCTTTGTATGCCACACTGTTGTTAGCCAAGGCTCGTTGCCCTTCATTCTCCCACCATTGTCCTGCTTTAGCGTGTGCCATCTGGTCATCGTTAAGATTAGACAGACTGATAAGGGCAGAACGTCTTACGCCACCAACAACCACGACTTCACCTATCTTACACATGATGTCGTGACATTCTATAGGATAAAGTCTACGTCCTGCAGCACCCTTGAACTTCTCAATGCAAAAGTTAAACAGTTCAACAAGCGGTTGTGGACCTGACGCTCTACCACCAAATGTCTTCAGCCTTGCACCTGCTGGTCTTACTTCTGATACATCCCACTTAGGAATTTGTCCAGTGTATAACATAGCAATAAGTTCTTTCAGAGACTTAGCCCATCCTGGGCGACTATCACCTACCTTGATTACTGTTTCTGTATTATGAAACTCTTCGCTAACTAATGGTAGTTTATCTACATGATGTCGTTCAACACTAAATCCTACACCTGTACCACACATAAGTATGTACATGGTTTCGTCAAACGCACGTGTGTTGTCGATAGGTAAGTAAGAACAATTATATCCACCAACATGACAACGGTCAAGAGCAGGTCCTGATGTCATAAGAGATCTCATGCTTGGCATTATGTCCTGATTAAGAACAGCTTCTTCTAGTTCTTTACGTAATTTTGGTTCGACTTTATAACTGTGTTTATCACGTAAGTGATTAGTAATGTAGTCGAAATAGCGAGATACAGTTTCTTCCCATGTTTCTCTACGTTGTTCGTCTTCTTTCCATCTCGCATAACGTGATAGAGCAATAAAATTCTGATAATCTGTTGGTAAATAATTGTTCATTTTCCTGCTTCCTTTCTTTAGAAAAAACGAATCTACATTCTATCACGATTGAATTAAGATTACAATAATTAATGTCCAAGAACTGCGTTAATTCTTTTTCTTACATATTCTACTTCACCAGATTTTAAAACCTTAAAAGCAAATTCCCTCATGTAAGAAGGATCAACACCTGCTAAGTCACATACATCTGTAAAGTCTTGGGCAGTTACACCAATAGATGCAAAGAACCAAGACACTGCACGATCACGTTCTATAACTGACGTGGTAGGTTCGCCATCGTATGTTGGTTTAGTTGCATCTAATAGTGCCTGAAGAAGGACACACAGAAAGAGAGTTCTTTCTGGTGACCTAGATTCCATTAGTTCACTTTCTATTTTTATTATGTCTTTTTCTAACACTGAACCATTCCTTTGGTATTCCTTCTCCAGTTTTGCAGTATAGAAATCCATGCTTGTCACACCAATCTCCATAGGTCATCTTACCACCCTTGTATAGTTTTCTATTTGGGTTATCAAATACAAATCTAATATCATATTTATCGCCATGTTGGTCACGTATGAATAGATGTTTCTTTCTATCTTCTAACATGAACCTACCCTTAACTTCTAATATGATACCATTAGGAAGAATAAAATCAGGTATATAATTTTTATCTTCTACCCAAGTAAAAGGTATCTTTTCTTTTTCATATAAAAAATCTACTTTATTTTTTATAAGAACTTGGGCTGTATTAAATTCTGAATTAGATCTGTATTCATGATCATATGTTTTTTTATGTCTTCTAGCCAAGACTAATCTCCTGAACATCTGGTACTTTACCTACTTGAGTTAGATACCTGACACCATTAGAGTATTGAAAGGCTCTAAGTCCCTGTCCACCATTAGCATCTGACCAGCATCTATCTTTATGTTGACAGAATACACAACCAATAGCCAGTTTTCTGTTACCTGATTTACCATCTTCTTCATCTGGATAGCAACGGTCAGGTGGTGCTATTTGTTTTACCATACTCTTAACATTTTTAATGCGGTCTGTTGCATTAATCATGTGAACATCTTCAATCTTTAATAGAGTAAGATCAGCATTTGATTTATCTATTGCAAGGAATGCTGCTTGATTATCATTACCTGCTTCGGCATAACTACTGATCTGAGCAATGTAACCAAAGGGATCACTAGAACTGAGTGTGCCTTCTTTAAACTTCTTGAAAGCATATGGTGATGCAGATTTAATATCAACAAGCACACCATCAATACGACAATCCTTATGACCTTTGATGCCTTCTATCTCTACTTCTTCTTGTTCTTCGGACACTTCATGTCCTGCTACTTCGGTTAAAAGAATAACCAACGCTTCTAGGATATCTCCATATAAGAACTTTAGTTTAGTCTGTCCACTTATTTGTTCAGGTTCTATACCTTCTTGCATATCATACCACAGTTGTCTGTCAGGCTTCCCGACTTGTGACATTCTTAGATTTTTTCTAGACCTATTCTTATTGTCGTCTTCATTTAAAGATCTTTGAGCAGATTGAAATATACTTCTTGCAAACTTTGAAAGAGATTCACGATTCTGAACACTGTACATATTAGTACCTTGTTCTAAGGTCTTGTATATATCTGGTATCAGACTATCAATGTTAGTCATTATTTTTCTCCTTTATATTAATTAGTTTAGTTAGATACCATTGTGCTTTATTAAGATCTTCAACACCATTCTTATAACGATAACGCCAAAGGTATTTAATAATGTTACCCTGAAGATAATATTCAAAGCCTTCTTCAGTTGCGGCTTGAATAGCATCAATGCATTCAATACCAGACTGATTATAATGTGGTGGATGATCAACCATTTTATTTTTATGGTTGAGTTCTTCTTGCTCATACTCTTCTATCATTTTTTTATAGTTAGTCATGATATCTCCTTTCAAAAAACTCTGGCGTACCCACCCTAACACAAGCCAGACCACAACCATTCACTAAGAGTGTTGCTCCCTTGTTGATGTTGCTTTTTACGATGCCACTGACACAGTTCCGAATGGAATGTCGTCATCTAAGGAAGCAAACGCATCGTCACCATTCTCTGACGTAAAGCCGTCTGGTACAACATCAAATGCATCATCTTCACTCCCACCATAAGGCACTAGGTTAACAACCTGTACTGCCATAAGATCAGTACCTACGCCCTTGTTACCTGCATACTCCCACTCATAGGTTTTGAATGCAACATTTACATCTGAACCATTACCAACAAGAGTGCCAATGATGTCACGCTTCTGTGCGTCCTTCAGTGCAGGTTGAGAGTTTTGAGAACCATCACGTCTATTAACATTACGTTTGATCTTTACAAAGTCACCACGATCATCACCCTTATTCTTTAAAGGTAATTTCATAGCCTTTGCTTTAACTAGTTGCTCACCTTCAAGAGCCAAGTCAACACTCCACACTGGTTCGTATGTTGTATTTGGTGAAGAGATTGATGTCCAGTAAGCCTTACCACTAAGTACATTCATATTATTACTCCTTTGTCTGTGCGAACACTGTCGCTGTTGTAAATATCCTATAATTATATATGACACACAATAGTATGTCAACAACTATTTAATGAGTTTCAGCCCAATTGTTTCCAACTTTATATTCACAATCCAATGGACAGTTAACACTCAGTTCTTTTTCAACACGCTTCATTGCTGTCATTGTAAGAAAACCAAATCGTTCTGCTTGATCTTCTTGAACTTCAAACTGATACTCATCGTGTATTGACGCAACAAGATGGTAATTAAAATCTCGTTGCGCCATTATTGTTATTTGCCGTAACCATTCTTTACAGATGACAGCACCTGCTCCCTGAAGCAAAAGATTAACGGCTGCATGTTGTTGTCTTACTTTTAACAACCTGCCATCAAGACCACGAATATATCCACCTTGTGCTGCACGATCAACTCTATCACGCAAGAGTTGTAATGCTGGCATATTCTTCATGAATCTATTCATAATGATCTTACCTTCCTTTGCACCGCCACCTACAATAGAACCAATCTTAGCAGGTCCTGCTCCATAGATAAGTGCATAGATAAAGGTCTTGGCTTGGTCACGTGTTTGTAACCCTGCCATCTTCTGGTTGGCGGTATGAATGTCACCGCCTACTACTTCTTCTGTGAATGAAGCATCGCCCATGTAATGTGCCAGACACCGAAGTTCTAGAGAAGATGCGTCACACCCTAACAATTTGTATTTAGGGCTTGTCGTAGTCCATACTGCACGACATTCCTTACCATATGGGGAATACACAGCAGGTATTTGTGCCATGTTTGGACTGTGGTGTGCCATCCTTCCAGTAATAGCCTTGAGAGTAATCACTCTACCATGTACCTTACCATCGTCTTGTACGACATTCAGCCATGAATTAATCTGTGACACTCTCTTTTGTAATAGAAGATACTGTGCAATCTTTTGTGCCTCTGGAATGTCCACATTCTTCAGTGTTCCTTCATCCACAATGGGATGTCCAGTTGGTGTAAGGTTAGTAGGCTTCCATCCTTTTTCCATTAGCCGATTAGCAATCTGCTGTCTAGACCCAGGATTGAATACAGTAACCTTATCTTTCAATCTATTGCCTGTTTTCTCTGAGTACCTTTGTTCGACAATAGGTGGAAAGATTTGTTGCATTTCTTCTTCTATTTCTGCGGCTTCTTGTGAAAGCCTTGCCGCTAGACAAGATGCTTCCTTTATATTCAGTGAAAAACCATTGCGTTCTTGTTGATCTACTATAGCACGAACAGTATGTTCAAGTTTTATGCTCTTTGCTGAGAACTTCTTCAGCATGGGAAGCATATGTGTGTATAACTTAACCGTCAGTTTTACATCATTCACACAGTACTTTAACATTTCTTCACTGAACTCAGAGAAATCTGAGAATTCTGTTTTAGGAAAACCTAAACGATTTCCCCAAGCATCCAACGAATGCCCACCTTCTATTGAAGGATCAATGAGTTGTGATAGGATAAGTGTATCACGAACTTGTTTTACTTTTATGTTGCTGTTAAGCAGTCGATTCAGAACAGGTGCATCAAACGATATACCATTATGCATAATAAATATATCGTATTGACTGGCTAGTGTAGGAAAGGAAGACACATCATCACCATGGAATGTAAATACCTGTCCTGAATCAACATCTTGTGCGGCAATACAGTGAATGACTGTAGCATTCAGATCATCTGTTTCAATATCTACCGCTAACTTTTTCATAACTTTACCAACTCCGCTTTGTTATAAGGAATGTGAAAGAAATGTTCACCCTTCTGGATGTATCTTCCCTTTGCTTCCTTTACTTCTGCTTGCTCAACAACATAATCTTTGATACGCCATGCATATTCTAAGTCTTGACGTAACACATAGAAGTTAAAGAAAGGACGACTATCTAAACTATGTACTTTATTAATCAGTTTATGTTTCCTATATGGAATTCTTATCTCTGTCCAGTTAGGATTCCAATCACCCTTCCAAGAGAACTTAATCTCTACTTCACTAAAGTATATATTATCTGCTTTTTTACTCTTGATGTCAACAGAAAAATCTTCCTTTGCATCAAGAATTTCATGACCATTAGATATTAGATACTCAATGATCTTCTTTTTAGCAGGACTGTCAGCCGCATCATATCTCTGTCTAGAGAATGGTATGTTAACAGCACCTGCAATAGGTTCTAATCTCATAAGAAGTCTCCTATGTCTGTGTGTTCTTCGTCTACTTCAAAAGGATTTTCAATCTCCTGCATACGTCCTGTATCTTTATCATATAGTAAGTATGTAGCAACACCTGTTTCACCTGCATATCTATTCTTCAATACACGAACAGTAGTTGTGTTAGACTTTACAGGATCAGTAGCCTGTTGATCACGTTCTAAGGCTACTACAGCGTCACTAATCTGTGCAATGCTGTGTGACCCACGAAGCATAGACAAAGAGATCTCCTTGCCCTGCTCCTGCCCCTTATCACCTGATGCACGTCTTAGATGTGATACAAGTAGCATAGCACAACGTGTTTCCTCAACAAGTGATCTTAGTTTAGTCATCAACTGGTCAATGTTTCTACGCTCGTCTTCACCTTCAAGACCTGATACAAGGATAGATAGGTGGTCAAGGATAATAAACTTACAGTCAAGAGCCTTGACCATGTATCGTACACGATTAAGTATCTCATCTGTTGTGATTGATCCAAAGTGATCAAATGCAAAGTATCTACCAGTACGAATAGTAGGATCTTCAAACTTACGTAGTTGTTCCTTCGTGTACTTATCACGAATCTCTTTAATGTAAAGACGATCACTAGCCGCAACTGACATCAGATGAAACGCAGTCTGCTTCTTGTTTTCTTCAAGACTGAAGATGCCAATGTTGTGTTCTGTATTCACAAGGATATGATACATCAGTTCACGCATCATGCTGGACTTACCTGCACCTGTACCTGCAGTGAAGGTAACAAGTTCACCTGTACGAAGACCAAACAATTTATCATTCAGTCCATCATAGGGATACAGTACAGTCTCTACATCTTCTTCTTCATAAAGACTGTCAGCAATATCAGCAAGATTAACAATACCTGCAGGTGTGTATGGCTTTGCATCCCACCATGCTCTTGTGAATTCTTCACGCTTATTTTCCTTCAGGTACTCGTTGGCATCCTTCTTTGCCATGTTCATTATCAGACATTTGTTTGGTTCAAAGATCTGGGCAACATGATTAGCCGCCTTGCGTCCATGCTCGTCACTATCAAAGCACAGCACAACCTTATCGAAACCATTTAGGTATTCATAATGAGCCTTAACATCCTTCACTGCTGACTGTGCGCCATTCTTAATGGATGTAACTGCCCACTTAGAGCCAAGCATCTCATATGCAGACATAGCATCAATCTCACCTTCGCATAAAGTGATGTACTTACCACGACTTGCAAACTTATTCTGACCAAACAGTGTTGCTTGTGGAAGATTACCTTCTACAAAGAAAGATTTGTTTGATGTTTGTCTGATCTTATTTGCAATCATAGATCCTGATGCATCATGGTAGGGATAGATATGCTTATCATCTTTTGTAGTAACACCATAAAAGCGACAGGTATTTTCCGATATGCGTCTATCTCCAAGGGAAGTAAAGTTACCCTGAGTAAAATGGTTCTGATGAACGCCACGAATAGGGCTTTCATATGTGTTATGTTGTTCCATATTATCTCCTTTAGTAAAAGTTTCACATGAGAAACAATATTTATTATTGTTATCATATAATACATTAGCATCTGATGATCCACACTTTGTGCATTCACCACGACTAACAACTTTAGATTTCTGATCTGACATCATACTCTATCTCCTTATAATCTTCGGTGAAGTATATTCGATTTAGTATACCATTGTCAACAACAAACAAAGTATCATCATCAACATATGTCTGATAACCAAGAACATGAGCAAGGCGTGATTGATTACCAATCCATTCCTTTGTGTCATGTGTATGGTCAAACAACCATGGATCTTCGCTCACATTCTTAGTATAAATTTTAGTCATCTATTATCTCCTGACCCTTGTAGTGTACCCTTACGCTGACGCTCTGCTAGTTTGTAAAGGTTTGATTTTGCTATGCTTTCTAGATCTGTGCCACAAGCATCTGCCATTGCTGCAATATACCACAACACATCACCAAGTTCACTTGCTATATCATTTAGTTTAACAATGAGTTCTTCCTCTGTTGCACCATCACGAATTAGTTTCTTTGCTTTATTGGCTACTTCACCTGCTTCACCTGCCAATCCAAGTGCAGGATATACATACTTGTATCGCTCTGGAAAGATTGCT
>Ga0070754_10002341_pt1 | contig 14039 bp, 12 predicted proteins | sample VirMetDEL_Sep_01_FD_75181 | JGI IMG/M metagenome (GOLD analysis project Ga0070754, IMG submission 75181) | Aqueous microbial communities from the Delaware River and Bay under freshwater to marine salinity gradient to study organic matter... | ecosystem: Environmental > Aquatic > Marine >... | reverse complement strand
GTGGCCGGCCGCCTGTGCCAGCGGGCCGTCCTGTCCCCAGCCGGTCATCCGCGCATAGACCAGCCGCGGATTGGCCTCGAGCAATTCCTGCGGGCCCAGCCCCAGCCGCTCCATCACGCCCGGACGGAAGCCTTCGACCAGCACATCGGCATGCGCCAGCGCCTGCTTGACGAATGCCTGGCCTTCGGCGCTTTTGAGATCGACTTCCGCGCGGTGCCGCGCGCGTTCGACCACGGGGTTCATCGGCTGGTGACCGGCGCGTTCGATGCGCACGACCTCCGCGCCCATATCGGCCAGCATCATGCAGACATGCGGGCCCGGGCCGATGCCCTGGAATTCGACGACCCTGAGGCCGGTCAGCGGACCGTTCGACATTTCTCTCTCCTCGGAAAATTTATATGTTCTAGAAGCTCTTGGGCAAGTCGAGGACATGCGTGGCGACATGGCTCAGGATCAGGTTCGTGCTGATCGGCGCGACTTGATAGAGCCGGGTTTCGCGGAACTTTCGCTCGATGTCGTATTCCTCGGCAAAGCCGAACCCGCCATGTGTCTGGATGCACATGTCGGCGGCCGCCCAGCTGGCTTCGCTGGCCAGCATCTTGGCCATGTTCGCTTCGGTCCCGGCAGTCTCGCCCGCATCGAACATGCGCGCCGCCTTGGTCACCATTTCGGCCGCGGCCGACAGCTGGACATAGGCGCGCGCGATGGGGAACTGCACGCCTTGGTTCTCGCCGATGGCGCGCCCGAAGACATTGCGCTCGGCGGCATAGGCGGCAGCGCGGTCGATGAAGAAACGTCCGTCGCCGATGCATTCGCTGGCGATCAGGATGCGCTCGGCATTCATCCCCGAAAGGATGTAGCGGAACCCCTTGCCCTCCTCGCCGATCAGCGCGCTGGCGGGCACGCGCAAGTCATCGAAGAACAGTTCGGTGGTCGCATGGTTGAGCATGGTGCGCACCGGCCGGATGGTCAGCCCGTTGCCCACCGCCTCGCGCATGTCGACCAGCAGCACGCTCATCCCGTCGGAGGGCTTGGCGCATTCCTCGCGCGGGGTCGTGCGGCACAACAGCACCATCAGGTCCGAATGTTCGGCGCGGCTGATCCAGATCTTCTGACCGTTGACCACGTAATCGTCGCCGTCGCGGCGCGCGAAGGTGCTGATCCGCGTCGTATCAGTGCCCGCACCGGGTTCGGTTACGCCAAAGGCCTGCAGCCGTAATTCACCGCTGGCGATCTTGGGCAGGTATTCGCGCTTCTGCTGGTCCGATCCGTGCTTCAGCAGCGTGCCCATGGTGTACATCTGCGCATGGCAGGCACCGCCGTTGGAACCCGACCGGTGAATTTCCTCGAGCACGGCGCAGGCCGCCTCCAGCCCCAGGCCCGAGCCGTCATATTCTTCAGGGATGAGGACCGAGAGGAAGCCAGCCTCGGTCAGAGCGGCGACGAATTCGCTCGGATAGGCGCGCTCGCGATCGAGTTCGCGCCAGTATTCGCCGGGGAAGCGCGCGCACAAACGCCGCACCGCTTCGCGGATTTCCGGAAAGGTCTCGCTCAAATGTCCGTCTCCCATTGCAACCTATTTGCCGCGCATCGCGCGCTTTGGCAACGGGTGTTGGGAGAATGGATGCCCCGTGAGGATTCGAACCTCAATTGACGGAGTCAGAGTCCGCAGTCTTACCATTAGACGACGGGGCATCAGCTGTCCGGGCAGGCGAGAATCGCGGGCTGCGCCGGAAGAGAGGCCGCGCATCTAGTTTCGTGTGGAGGCAAGGTCAACCCCGCAGCCGGCAGCGCCACTTGCCCCGTCTGCGCAACGCGGCTAGCGTTGGCGCCAAGTCCCCGTGCACAACGGTTTGCGCGGGAGGAAGAACAAAAGAAAGCTCCAGTTATGGCGGATCATCCTCCGCCGGACACCAAAAGGGGGCCTGGGAAGAAACGGGGCGGCAAGTCCGGCAAGGTAGCCGATTTCCGCTACAAACGCCCCTCCAGGCCCGATGGCAAGCGCAGCGACCGGCGCAATCCGCCCCGTCGCGAGGCAGGCTTCGCGGCGCGCGCGCCAGCGGTTTCCGCGACGCATAGCCCGCAGCCGCACCGGCAGGCCTATGCCGCGCTCGATCTCGGCACCAACAATTGCCGCCTGCTGATTGCCCGCCCCTCGGGCGAGAATTTCACTGTCATCGACGCATTCAGCCGCGTGGTCCGCCTTGGCGAAGGGCTGGCGGCAAGCGGGCGCCTGTCCGACGAATCCATGGAACGCACGCTGGCAGCGCTGCATGTCTGCGCCGAGAAACTGCGGCGGCGCAACGTCCGGCTGGCGCGATCTGTCGCTACCGAAGCGTGCCGCCGCGCCTGCAACGGCCCGGCCTTTATCGAGCGCGTCCGCCGCGAGACGGGGATCATGCTCGACATCATCTCCGCGCAGGAGGAAGCGCGGCTGGCGGTGCTGGGCTGCCATATCCTGCTCGAAGAGGGCGACGGGCCGGCAATCATCTTCGACATCGGTGGCGGATCGACCGAACTGGTCCTGGTCCAGCCGGGCGACAAGGTCCCGCGGATCGTCGACTGGCTCAGCGTGCCGTGGGGCGTCGTATCGCTGACCGATACGGTGCAGGGTTCGGACGCCAGTGAGGCCAGCCGGCTCGAACGTTACGCGGGCATGCGGCAAACCGTAAGCGCGAGCTTTGCCGAATTCGCCGAGCGGATCCGCAAGCACACGCAGTCGCGCGAACCGATCCGCCTGCTGGGCACCAGCGGCACCGTAACCACGCTGGCCAGCCTGCATCTCGAACTGCCGCAATACGACCGGCGCGCGGTCGACGGGCTGATCGTGCCATCGCAGGCCATGCGCGACATCTCCACCCGCCTGTCGCGGATGTCCGCCGGCGATCGCAAGTGCCTGCCGTGCATTGGTGACGACCGCGCCAACCTGGTGATTGCCGGCTGCGCGATCCTCGAATCGATTCTCGACATCTGGCCCGCGGAACAGCTGGGTGTGGCCGATCGCGGAATCCGCGAAGGCATCCTGCGCAGCCTGATCGCTGCGGATGCCGAAGGCGAACGCAGCCGCGCGGCGCTCCAGCGCATGCGAGAACAGGATGTCTGACCAGATCCACGCGTGCGAACGAGGCCGCGGCCCCGTCATTCTAGCACCGAACGCAATGGGGAATAGATAATGTCACGTTCGGGCAAGGATCGCGATACGCGCGTGCGCACGTCGAAGAAGCGGACGGCCAGTTCGACCCGCTGGCTGCAGCGCCAGCTCAACGATCCCTATGTGAAGCAGGCCAAGGCCGATGGATACCGCAGCCGCGCCGCCTACAAGCTGATCGAGCTGGACGAGAAGTTCAGCCTGCTCAACGGCGTCACCCGGGTCGTCGACCTCGGCATAGCGCCGGGCGGGTGGAGCCAGGTAGTGCGCAAGCGCAAGCCCAGGGCGCATGTCGTGGGAATCGACCTGCTCGAGGTCGAACCGATCGAAGGCGTCACGATCCTGCAGATGGATTTCATGGCCGACGACGCGCCGCGGGCGCTCGAGGAAGCGCTGGGCGGCAAGGCCGAACTGGTGCTCAGCGACATGGCCGCCAATACGGTCGGTCACAAGCAGACCGACCATCTGCGCACGATGGGTCTGGTGGAAGCAGGCGCCTGGTTCGCCATTGAAAACCTCGCGCCGGGGGGCACCTATCTCGCCAAGGTCCTGGCGGGGGGTACCGACACCGACCTGCTCACGCTGCTCAAGCAGCATTTCCGCACCGTGAAACATGCCAAGCCGCCCGCGAGCCGCAAGGATTCAAGCGAGTGGTATGTGATCGCGCAGGGCTTCAAGGGCTGATCGTCCCACAAAAAAGCCCCGCCGAAGCGGGGCTTTCCTGAAGCAGTCAGCCTGCCGGACGGCTTATTCGTCGACCTTGGTCGCGCCATCGGTGTTGGTGGCGGCATTTGCAGCAGCGACCGGCTGGTCGGCGCTCATGCCAGCGGCCGATTCCGCAGCGCCGGCTTCGGCACCCTCGACCGGGCCGAGGCCGTCGCCGGGGAAGTCTTCGCTGACTTCTTCGGTTTCAGCCGGAGCCGGTTCGGGCTTGGCCGGGGCCCCGCCATAGGTCGACATGAATTCCATCACATTGGCGCGGTCTTCAGGCTTGCTGAGACCGGCAAAGCTCATCTTGGTGCCGCTGGCGAAAGCACGCGGGCTGGTCAGCCATTCGTCCATCGCTTCCCAGGTCCAGTCGCCGCCCTTCTCGGACAGGGCCGAGCTGTAGGCGAAGCCCGCGGCATGCGCGCCGATCGACGCGCCCATCACGCCGTAGAGATTCGGACCGATGCCATTGGCCCCGCCCTGATCGATCGTGTGGCACGCGGTGCATTTGGCGAAGACCTTTTCGCCGGCCGCGGCATCGGCGCTGGCCAGCAGCGTGCCGAGATCCGGACCCTCGTCGGCGCCGCCTTCCTCGGCTGCGCCCTCGATGAAATAACCAGCTTCTTCGGGATGCTCGGCGCTATCGGCATGGAAATACATGCCCGAAACGATGGAGGCGCCCAGCGCCACGATAGCAGCGCCAAGGACCCAGCCAGCAGCGGTGTTGAAACGATCGTCCATTGCGTAAAATACCCGGCGAAAATCGGTTGGTCAGATGGTTGCGCGCCGCTCTAGTGCGCAGCGCCGCCTTTCGCAAGGGTGCAGGCCGCAATAGCGCTTGATGCCGCGCGAACGCGACCGTAACGCCCGCAGACCATGCGCCAGTTCGCCAAACCTGCCCTCGCCCTTGTCGATTCGATGCGCGCGGCCGCGGCCGCCGACCCGGCGCGGGCGATCGCGTTCGGCGGCGCCCCCGGATCCAATTCGCACCAGGCCGCGATGCAGTTCGCGCCCGAAGCGCTGCCGCTGCCCTGCTTCAGTTTCGAAGATGCGCTGGCCGCAGTCGAAAGCGGCGCGGCGGGCTGTGCAATGATCCCGATCGAGAACAGCCAGCACGGCCGGGTCGCCGACATCCATTTCCTGCTTCCGGCCAGCGGGCTGTCGATCGTGGCCGAGCATTTCATGCGCATCACGCATTGCCTGATGGCCTTGGGGCCGGGCCCGTTCGAAGCCGCCTACAGCCATCCGCAGGCGCTCGGCCAGTCGCACCGCTTTCTGGGTGAGCGCGGGATCGTGGGGCTGAGCCATGCCGATACCGCAGGGGCCGCCGCCTTCGTCGCGGAAAGCGGCAAGCCCGACATCGCCGCCATCGCGCCGGCGCTGGCCGCGGATCTCTACGGGCTCGAAATCATCGAACGCGAGGTGGAGGATGCGCCCGACAACACCACCCGCTTCGTGGTGCTGGCGAAAGACCCGCTCGACCCCGCGCTGCTCGAAGGGTCGCGGGCTATGACCACCTTCATCTTCGAAGTGAAGAACATTCCCGCCGCGCTGTACAAGGCGCTGGGCTGCTTCGCGACCAACGGCGTGAACATGACCAAGCTGGAAAGCTATCAGAAGGGGGCGAGCTTCGCGGCAACGCAGTTCTTCGCCGATATCGAGGGCGCGCCGGGGGATGCCCGCGTGGATCTGGCGCTGGAGGAGCTGGCCTTCCAGACCAATGGCGTACGGCTGCTCGGCAGCTACGCGCAGGCCCGCCGCCGCGGCTGACCGGATCGGGACCGCGCAACGCCGCCGGCCGGGGGCGCTCGCCTATTCGTCGCCGTAGATCGCGACTTCGTTCATCCCAGCACTGGTTGCACGCCCGCGGTACATGCCGGAGGTGTTCATGCTGAACAACGGATGGCCTTCGCGCGTGACGACGATCACCCCGCCATCGCCGCCGAGACTGCCGACATCCGCGATGACCGCATCGATCTCTTCCTGCGCCTGCGCTGCTTCTAGACCGAATTCGCTGGCATGGACGAGATAGGTCGGAATGCCTTCCTCATCGAGCGGTACGCGCGCCTGGGCAGCGTCGATCTCAGCGCGGAAGCGATAGCGCAGCCGGGTGCAGATTTCCTGCGCGACACCGACCCGGATAAAGAATTCTCCCCACCCGGTGGCGGAAACCGCGCAGCTGCGATTGTCGGCATAGGTGCCGGCACCGATGATCGGCGCATCGCCGATCCGGCCCCAGCGCTTGCCCGTCATCCCGCCGGTCGACGTGCCCGCCGCCATGTTCCCGTCGGCGTCGAGCGCGACCGCACCGACCGTGCCGAACTTGATGTCGACATCGAGCGCGCTGAGCTGTTCGGCCTTCATCCGCTCCAGCGCTTCCCTGCGGCGCGTGGTTTCGAACCATTCGGGCGGCATCGTTTCAAGCTGGTGGCTGGCGGCAAAGGCTTCCGCCCCGGTGCCGGCCAGCATCACATGCGGACTGTCGGTCATGACCTTGCGCGCCAGATCGATCGGATGGCGGATACCGGTCACGCCGGCCACCGCACCTGCATCGCGCGTCCGCCCGTCCATGATCGATGCGTCGAGTTCGATATCGCCGTCCCAGGTCAGCACGGCACCCCGCCCGGCATTGAACAGCGCGTCGTCTTCCATCGGTTCGATCGCCGCCTGGATCGCATCCATCGCGCTGCCCCCGTCGCGCAGCACTGCCGCACCTGCATCGAGCGCGCGCTGCAGCGCGGTGCGATAGGCGGCATCCTGTTCGGGGGTCATGTTCTCGCGCGCGATCGTGCCCGCGCCGCCATGGATGGCGATCGACCAGCCGGGCGTGTCCTGTGCGGTTGCAGGGGCCGCGAACAGCGCGAGAAGCGCAACCGACGCGGTGGCTATGGGGGCGAAAAATCCTCTCATGCCAGAGCGGTAGCACGGCTGCTTATCCACTTCACCCGGGAAAGCATTTTGTGGATTCGTGCCATGCATGGTAGCCCTTCCGTAACGTAAACCAATGGGGAGAGGTTTCGTGATTTTCGACCGTTATCGTTTCAATGAACAGGTGGCGATGGAGCTGGGGGAAAAGATCCTTCTGGCAATCGTCGCGCTGATCGTGACCTGGCTCATCGCGCGTGCTGCCAAATGGGCCTTCGCCAAACTCGTCGATGCCGTCGACTTCTTCAAGCGGGGGACCGGCAGCGGGCAATCGCTGGGCGAATCGCTGGGCAAGATCGTCAGCCTGCTGATCTGGCTGTTCGGCCTGCTGATCATTCTCAACATTCTCGAACTCGGCGGGGTCGCCGGGCCGATCGACAGCCTGCTCGAAAACGTCGTCGCATTCCTGCCCAATCTGCTGTGGGCGGGCCTGATCTTCTTCATCGGCATGATGGTGGCACGGATCGTGCGCGACCTTGTCGTCACCACGCTGCAGACGGTCGATCTGGATAAATGGGCCAATCGCGGCGGGGTCGACAGCGTCACCGGAAACAGCACCATCAGCCGGACCATCGGCACCATCGTCTACGTTCTGATCGCGATCCCGGTGGCGATCGCCGCGCTCGAACAGCTGGGCATCGATTCGATCAGCGCACCGGCCAGCGAAATGCTGCGGATGATCTTTGCCGCGATCCCGAACATCATTGCCGCGGCCGTGCTGCTGGGGATCGGCTATCTCATCAGCCGCTTCGTGGTGCAGATCGTCAAGGAAATCCTGCCCGGCCTGGGCGTCGATCGCGCCATGGCCGAAAGCGGGCTGGTCACCGAAGGCACGACCGTGTCGGGCATCATAGCCCGCGTCGCGCAGGTGGCCATCATCCTGTTCTTCGCGATTGCCGCGACGAGGCTGCTCGGGTTTCCCGAACTGACCGCGATTCTCGACCAATTGCTCGAACTGGGCGGCCGGGTGATCTTCGGCGCGGTGGTGATCGCCTTCGGTTTCCTGATCGCCAACCTGCTCGCGCGGCTGATCGCAGGCGATGCGGGCGGGTCGACCGCGGGCACTATCGTGCGCTGGGCGACGATCATCCTGTTCGTGTTCATGGGCTTGCAGTTCACCGGTATCGGCGGGATGATCCCGGCCAATGCGCTGACGATCCTGATCGCCGGCGTCGCGGTGGCGGGTGCGCTCGCCTTCGGTCTCGGCGGCCGCGACTGGGCGGCACGCAAGCTCGAACAGATGGACAGCGATCTCGGCGGGACCGCAGCACCCACGCCGAAACCCAAGCGCGGCGCTGCCGCCAAATCGACCGACCCGCTGCCGCCGGGCGCCTAGGCCCCGCAGCAGGCGAATTCGCCGGAAGGGGCGCGGGGGGCATCCTCCCCGCGCCTTTTTCGTGGGCGATCCGGCTTGCCGGGGCCCGCCCGCTCGTAGAGAAAGCGGATGCCGCCTGCCGCAGCGCGTCATTGCCCCTTCAACCCAAGGGCTCTATATCGCCGGGCATGTCTTCCATCCGTCCCTGGCGCACGATCGAGCGCCGCCCGTCCCGACAGATCATGGTCGGCAACGTCCCCGTCGGCGGCGATGCGCCGATAACCGTCCAGACCATGACCAACACGCCGACCGAGGATGTCGGTGCGACGATCGACCAGATCCGTCGCTGCGAGGACGCGGGCGCGGACATCATTCGCGTGTCGTGCCCCACCGCCGAGGCGACCGAACATTTCGACCGTATCACCAAGGCAGCGAATGTCCCGATCGTCGCGGACATCCACTTCCATTACAAACGCGCGCTCGAAGCGGCGGACAAGGGCGCGGCCTGCCTGCGCATCAACCCAGGCAACATCGGCAGCAGCCAGCGCGTGGCCGAAGTGGTCCGTGCCGCCAAAGCGAACGGCTGCGCGATCCGGATCGGGGTCAATGCGGGCAGTCTCGAGAAGGATCTGCTCGAAAAATACGGCGAGCCCTGCCCCGAGGCGCTGATCGAGAGCGCGCTCGACCATATCAAGCTGCTGCAGGACCACGACTTTCACGAATACAAGGTGGCAGTGAAGGCAAGCGACGTGTTCCTTGCCGTCGCGGCCTATCACGGCCTCGCCGATGCGGTGGATTGCCCGCTGCATCTGGGCATCACCGAAGCGGGCGGATTGATCGGCGGTACGGTCAAGAGCTCGATCGGCATGGGCAGCCTGCTGTGGGCCGGTATCGGCGACACAATCCGCGTGTCGCTGTCGGCCGAGCCCGAACAGGAAGTGAAGGTCGGTTACGAGATGCTCAAGGCGCTCGGCTTGCGCACCCGCGGTGTCCGCGTCGTGTCGTGCCCGAGTTGTTCGCGCCAGGGTTTCGACGTCATTCGCACGGTCGAAACGCTCGAGAAACGGCTCGAGCACATCAAGACCCCGATGAGCCTCTCGGTGCTCGGCTGCGTGGTCAATGGCCCCGGCGAGGCGCGCGAGACCGACATCGGCATCACCGGCGGCGGCAATGGCAAGCACATGGTCTATCTGTCGGGGGTGACCGATCACCACGTGCAGAGCGGCGACATGCTCGACCATATCGTTGCGCTGGTCGAAGCCAAGGCCGCCCAGATCGAAGCGGGCGAGGCAGTGGCCTTCGATCCGCATGCCGCACCTGCGCAGGCCGCCGAATAGCGCCTTTACGCCGTTTTAAGCCAAAGCGGTGCACGGTGCCGCGATGCGCATCGCGGTTCTCCTTGCCATAGCCGTGGCAGCCTTCCTCGGCGCAACGCTGGTGCCCGGCGACGGGCCCGAGCCAGCAACCGGTGATGACGGACCGCATGCCCCGCAGCCAGCGAAGGCAGAAACCTCCGGTGGATCCAGCGACAGCTACGCGGCATGGGTCGCCGGGACCACCGAACTTCCCCGCGCTGCCGACGGGCATTTCTATGCCGAAACGCAGGTCAACGGCGCACAGATCGACATGCTGGTGGACACCGGGGCCAGCGTGGTGGCGCTGACCGGTGCCGATGCGCGCGCAGCAGGGTTGATGTGGTCCGCCGCCGATATCCGGCCGATAGCGCAGGGCGCTTCCGGTCCCGTGGCGGGAATGGCCATCACACTCGACCGGGTTACGCTTGGCGGTCACGAAGCGCGCAACGTTCGCGCGGTCATCGTGCCGGAAGGACTCGGCGTATCGCTGCTCGGCCAGAGCTTTCTTGCCTCGGTGCAACCGGTCCGGATCGAGCAGGACCGGATGGTGTTGGGCGAATGAGCCGCGCGGTCCGCCGCAATACCGTTGTCGCCTGCCGCACCGCACTGTTAGGTTCCCGCGCATGAATCGCCGCGATCTTATCAAGGGCTCATTGGCAGCGACCGCTGCCGCTGCCCTGCCCGCCCGCCTGTTCGCGCAGGTCAATCCCACCGCCGCCCGCGATGCGAAGCTGATGGTGATCGCGCGCGACGAACTGGCCCGGGCGGGTACCAGCATCTGGCGCAGGGACATTGTCGGCATCGCGGATTTCGGCCTGCATTCTTCGCAGAAGCGGTTTCACTTCGTCGATCTCGAGAACGAACGGGTAACCAGCTATCACGTCAGCCATGGTACGGGTTCGGACGGCGAACACGATGGCTGGCTCAAGCGCTATTCGAATATCGAGGGGAGCGAAGCGTCCAGCCGCGGGGCCTTCATGACCCGCAGCTGGTATGTCGGGCGCTATGGCACTTCGCTGCGGCTGGACGGGCTCGATTCAACCAATTCCAACGCCCTGCCCCGCGCCATCGTGATGCACCCGGCGAGCTATGCCACGCCCGGACATGTCGATCGCTGGGGCCGGCTCGGCCGCTCGAACGGCTGCTTCGCCATGGGGCCCGAACAGTTCGACCGTGCGCTGATCGACCTGTCGGGCGGGCGCCTGCTGGTTTCAGGCAGCTACGGGATCGCGCAGGACGGCAGCGCCGTCAGCCCGCCGATCGCCCAGTACGACCTGCTGCGCCGCCCGGACGGAACGACGTTCAGCCGCACCAGCCCGAGCGCTTACTGACGGACGCCCGGTCGGGCGACCTCAGCTCGTCTGCAGATCGTCGACGATCTCGACCGCTTCCTCGCTCGTCTCGCGGGCCCGGTCGTCCTGGCGCGGCGCGTCGAGCGCGGCCAGTACGGGAGCGTCGCGGCCATAAATGTCGTCGAACTGGCGCAGCTCGCCGTTCACATCCACACCGTAGGTGAAATAGGTGATATAGGCAGGCCACTGCTTTTCCATCGGGTAGCGCGTGTACTTGCCCGACGCGGTGATTTCGGAAACCTCCTGCTGGATCGCAGGCAGGTCCTCGCGGCTCTTGGCATTGCCAAGCATGGCCATCGTCATCGCCAGTTCGCGGGCCCCCTGAACGCGAATGCACCCGTGGCTAAGCGCGCGGACGTCACGCGCGAACAGCGACTTCGCGGGTGTGTCGTGGAAGAAGATCGCGTGCGGGTTGGGCATGTCGAGCTTCATCAGGCCGAGCGAATTGCCTGGCCCGGGCTGCTGGACCACGGTGATCCAGCCGTTGGCGCCCTTGGTCGCCGTGTAGTTGTTGGCACGCGCCCAGCCGGGATTGTTGAGCACTTTCGCGCCCAGCCCTTCGCCCTTCACGATCGATTGCGGCACGGTCCAGGTCGGGTTGAAGATCACCGCCTCGACCATTTCGGAAAGCTGCGGCGTCGCCGTGCGGCCGGGCTTGCCCACCACTACGCGGTAGTGCTTGATGATCTTGTCGTTGACCGTCAGCCGCAACTGGTATTCGGGCACATTGGCAAGCAGATATTGCTTGCCGAGATCCCGGGCGAGCCAGCGCCACCGGTCCATATTGGCGCGGATCAGCTTGCGCTTGGCGGGGTCGCTCGTGCGGGCGAGCTCTTCCTTCAAACGCGCGTAATCGGGCGAAACCGGATTGAGCGCGCGCAGCGTTCCGGCGATGTCGCCCGTCTCGACGGCCGTCTCCAGCAGGCGGTGCGACGGCAGCACGTCCGGGTCGGGATCGACCACGAACCACTGGCGCCGTGCATCCATCGGCGTGCGCCCATCGCGCAGTTCCTCGACCAGCCAGATGAAGATCTCGCTCGCCACAGCGTCGAGCGCCGGGCCCCGGCCCTGCGCGATTGCGGCGGCCAGCGCTTCAGCGCGGTAGTCACCGGGGACGAGCCCCTCGTCGGCCACCGTGGGAATGAAGGCGAGCAGCTTCTCCGCCTGCGCGAGCGTCCACTCGCGTTCGAGCACGGGCAATTGCTGGACCACTTCGCCCGACGACATGCGGATATCGTCGAAACTTTCCTCTACGCTGGGCTGCGCGGCGGGTTGCGGCGCGTCACGGGTATAATCGGGCAGTGGCTCGGTAACCCGGGCCGGTTCGGGCGGCAGCAGGTCTTCGGGCGCACTGTCCTGCGCGAAGACCGAGGTCGCGCACAGCGCGGCGCCCATTGCGGAACCGATAATCAGACGAAAACGTGTCATATGTCCTACCAGATGCGCCCACGCACCGGTGCGGCGCGTGTGGCTTGATAATTGCCCAATGCCCCAAGCTAATCCAATATCCCGGCTTTCACGAGGCTGAATTGTCCGTGACGGCTCGCTTGCCCCCGGATAGGAATTGGCAGTGCGCACCGATCACGCCCTCTTGCCCATGCTGATGGCAGCTCTGGCCGTCGCCAGCCTGGCCTTGATGGACGCTTACATGAAAAGCGCGGCGCTGGCCGTGGGCGCGCTGAGCGCGGCCTGGCTGCGCTCGCTGATCGCCACGGGAATCGCGCTGCCGCTGTGGCTGGCGCGCGGCGGGCGCTGGCCGCAGCGAGCAGTGCTCACGCTGCATCTGCAACGCTCGGTCGTGGCGACTTTCATGGCACTGACCTTCTTCTATGCGATCACCAAGCTGCCGCTGGCCGAAGCCATCGCCATCAGTTTCGTCGCGCCGCTGATCGCGCTCTATCTCGCGCGGCTGATGCTGGGCGAGATCATTCGCCGCGAGGCGATCGCCGCTTCGCTGCTGGGTTTCGCCGGCACGCTGGTGATCATCGGTGGCAAGGTGGGCCAGGCCGAATTCGACCGCGATACCGCGCTCGGGCTGGCCGCGATCCTGACCTCCGCCATGCTCTACGCCTACAGCTTCATCCTGATCCGGCGGCAATCGCAGGTTGCCGGCCCGGCCGAGATCGCGACCTTCCATTCGGGCGTGTCGGTGCTGCTGCTCGGCATGGCAGCCCCCTTCCTGTTCGAGATGCCGGACAGCGACACGCTGCGCGACCTCGCCGCGGCGGCGGTGCTCACGGTTATCGGGGCGATGGCTTTCGCCTGGGCCTACGCCCGCGCCGAGGCGCAGGTGCTGGTCCCGCTCGAATATTCGGGCTTCCTGTGGGCTTCGGTGTTCGGCTGGCTATTCTTCGCCGAACGGCTGACACTGCCGACCCTGGCGGGAACCGCGATCATCGTCGGCGCGTGCTGGCTGGCGGCGCGCGGCAGGCGCCCGGTCCCGCCGCCCGATACGATCTGAACGATCTGTCGAACCGCCAGGCATGCAGGCTGGCGCGGATGCACGAAACCGTAGCGGCAGGCGAAGCCCGCGCCGCCGATCGACGCTTGCCGCAATGCCGCACACTTGATTTTTTCCCCGTTCCGGCGCAGGGGCGCGGCACATTCTGCTGCCCCGCCCATTGGTCGGGTAACGGCTTACAAACGAAAGGATCAACGCGCGCATGACCCAGGTCGGCAAGGACACGCTCGGAACCCGCTCCACTCTGACAGTGAACGGCAAGGACTACGCCTATTACTCCTTCGCCAAGGCGGCGGAAAAGCTGGGCGATGTTTCGAAGCTGCCTTTCAGCCTCAAGGTGCTGCTGGAGAACATGCTGCGGTTCGAAGACGGTGGTTTCACCGTCAGCACCGACGATGCCCAGGCGATCGTCGACTGGCAGAAGAACCCGGCCACGGGCAAGGAAATCCAGTACCGCCCGGCGCGCGTGCTCCTGCAGGATTTCACCGGCGTGCCCTGCGTGGTCGATCTTGCTGCCATGCGCGATGCGATCAGCAAGCTCGGCGGCGATACCGCCAAGATCAACCCGCAGGTTCCCGTGAACCTCGTGATCGACCACTCGGTCATGGTCGATGAATTCGGCCACCCCAAGGCTTTCGAAAAGAACGTCGAACTCGAATATGCCCGCAATGCGGAGCGTTACGACTTCCTCAAATGGGGTTCGAAGAGCTTCGAGAACTTCTCCGCCGTGCCTCCGGGCACCGGCATCTGCCACCAGGTGAACCTGGAATATATC
>Ga0070754_10002336_pt1 | contig 14065 bp, 19 predicted proteins | sample VirMetDEL_Sep_01_FD_75181 | JGI IMG/M metagenome (GOLD analysis project Ga0070754, IMG submission 75181) | Aqueous microbial communities from the Delaware River and Bay under freshwater to marine salinity gradient to study organic matter... | ecosystem: Environmental > Aquatic > Marine >... | reverse complement strand
TGGAATTATATTAGCATTTGCATTTTTATTATATATAAAAGATCCAGTTAAATCTAAAATAAATAAATTATATGATTGGTTTAAATAAATTAATATTTTTTTAAATATTCATATGTGCAAAAAATAGATGCATGATATGGTAATGAACGTAATAAATAAATATTAAATCCTTTATAAAAATTAATATAATTTTTATTTAATTTTTTAATAATTTCAAAATTTGATAAATTAATATTTTCTCTTTTAATTGTTCTAATAGTATCAAATGGATAAGTAATTGAAGTTGCAATTGTTTTTGATAGCAAAGTAATAAAAAAAATATCAAAAGTATTATAATTTATTAATTTAGATTTAAAATTATCATATAATGGAATTTGAATTAATAAAGATAAATTAATTAAATATGTAGATATTAAAGCGTTATAAAATGGTTTAAATCCATTTTTATTATAATAATCTAAAATTTTAAAATTTGTTTGTAATTGATTTTTTTGTTTAATAAAAAATAATGGGCATGTAATTGTAGATGCAATATTTCCAGCTATATAACCAGCCGTATAATTAAAATTATAATCAAATTTAAATTTATTGTAAAATGGAAAATATATAGACCAAAAAGTCGGAACAGTTATTAAAGTATTATTAATACCTCTATAAAGAAATTTAAAATTAATATTTGATATTTTAGTATCAGTTTGATAATGTACTCTAATAACATCTAATGGGTTACAAACAAATGAAGATATAAATCCTGATATCAAACCAATTTTAAATTCATTCATTTACTTAAAAATATTTTAAATATATCTTTAAATGTTATTTAATTTAATTAATTTTTTTTTATCATTATGTATGAAAAAAGAAAATTTGAATAATGATATAATATTTGATAAAATAAATGATTCAAAAGGAATTTTAAGTGCAAAAAAAATATCAGAAAAAAGTTTATCAAATAAAAAAAAAGTTGGATGTGTAATTATAGATAATAATAAAATAATATCAACTGGTTATAATCAAGTTCCAAAATTAATCAAAAATAAAGAATGTGAAAATAATAATAATACATATTGGTATGTTATACATGCAGAAGCAGATGCAATATTAAAATTAATACATAATCCTTATAAATTAAATAATCCAATAATGTATACAACGTTAAGTCCATGTAAAGAATGTACAAAATTAATTTTACAAACTGGTATAAAAAAAATTGTTTATAATGAAGAATATAAAGATACAAGTTGTATAGATTTTTTAAAAAAAGCTAATATAAATATATATAAATATTTAAACTAATAAATTATTAGGATTAATATATGAATTTTTACAAACAGTAGATGTATTTCCTAATTCATTTGCAGTATATTTAATTGCTTTAGATTGTAATTTTTTAATATTAAAAAATTTAGATTTATTTTTATTAATATAATTTACAAATATTTTATTTGCTTGATAAGTTCTTATATCTTTTGTAGATAAATTAATATCAACATATTTTTTTAAAAAATTATTTAAATCAATAGCATTTATTTGTTCTACTTTATTATTATTTAAATATTGAAATAAATATTTTCCTGGTAATTTAATAACATCATTAATAAAATTTAAATGTTTTGAATTTAAAGTTTTATTATGTATAATTCCTTTTTTTCCTTGAAAAATTAAACAATTATTTTTGAAATTATCTTTTTGCATTGTACATAAACCAATTGTATCATTTTTTTTTAAATATATTTCATTTCCGACTCTAATATTTAAATCCATCATTAATTGAATCATATTTGATATAACATATAATTTATTAAAATTATTATTGTTATTAATATATAATTGTAATACTTTATTAAGTTTATTAATATTAAAATTTTCAATATTAGAAAATTTAATATTATTTGTTATTATTTTCCATAAAGGATGATAAATATATTGTTTTTTATTTTTATTATCAAATCCAAATGCTTGAATTTTAGAATTATAATTATTAGCAATATGAATATTTGTCCAATTATGAGGAATTTTTAATTTTTTAATTTTATTTTTTAATTCATTATTTAATAAATTTTTATTATTTATATTAATAAAATCATTATTCATTATAATGAAATATATTTTTTAATAAATAATTTATTTTACACAAATTAAATTTTTAATTTATAATGTAAATTTATTACATAGTCCCATTTTGGAATAATTATTTGTATTACCAAATACAGTTTGTACAGCATCTTTTACTTTATTATTTTTACAACAATACCAAAAAGTTAAACAAATTATTAATAATAATAATAAACATATTACAATTCTATTGCATTTTTTATTATTATTGTCTTCTTCTTCATGTGATCCCATTATATATATATATATTATATATTAATATATTTTTTACAAAAAAAAATTATCTTTAAACTTTTTAAATTAATATAAATAAATTAAATATGCAAATTAATAAAATTACTCGTCAACAAAAGCGTATTCGTTCATTAAAAACATCCGAAGAATTAAAAGAAGAAAAATATAATAGAAAAAGTAATCGAATTATACTTAATAATGAAAAAAATAAAATTAATGGAACTAAAAATAAAGAAATATATAAATATAATGAATTTATTGATATTCTTTGAGTGATACAATAAAATGATGTTTTTTAGATAATGGAAGTTGATAATTTAAATTTTTTTTAATAGAAGGAATTTTAATATTACCAGAAAAAGATAAATTATTATTATTGTATTCTTCTAAAATTTTAAAAAAATAATTAATTTCTTCAAAATTTTCATTTAATCCTAAATTATAAATATTTTCTTTTATTTTTTTAATTTCAATGCTTTTATCTACGTTAGTCCATTCATTTTTAATTTTATCTTTTTTATTTTTTTTTAAATTTCCCATGTTTAATTTTATTTATTTTATTTTTTATAACTTTAATTTAAATGATTTAAAATTATTTAAAATGATATTTAAAATTGTATATATAAATGAAAATTGAATCAGAAATTAAATTAACTTTTGATGATGTAATGATTAAACCAAAAAGAAGTACATTAAAATCAAGAGCGGATGTAGATTTAAATAAAACATTTAAATTTAAATATAGTACAGTTCAATGGACAGGAATTCCAATAATAGCAGCAAATATGGATACGATAGGTACAATAGAAATGGCAAATGAATTAAATAAATATAATATGTTAACAGCTTTGCATAAATTTTTATCAAATTATAATGAATTAGATGCAGAAAATAATTGTTTTAAAAATTGTATTTTAACAGTTGGAGAAGGTGATATAATTAATTCAGAAAATATAAAATTATTTGATTTTATATTAGTTGATGTAGCAAATGGATATAGAGACTGTTTAATTAATTATATAAAAAAATTAAGAAAAGATTATAATAATAAAATAATAATAGCGGGAAATGTAGCAACAAGAGAAATGACAGAAGCATTGATATTAGCTGGAGCAGATATAATTAAAGTTGGTATTGGACCTGGTGCAGTTTGTACTACAAGAAAAATAACAGGTGTAGGATATCCACAATTATCAGCTATATCAGAGTGTGCAGATGCTGCACATGGATTAAATGCGCATATAATAGCTGATGGAGGTTGTAAATATCCTGGAGATTTAGCAAAAGCATTTGGTGCAGGAGCTGATTTTATAATGTTAGGTGGTATGTTAGCAGGTCATAAAGAATGTGAAGGAGAAATAATAGAAAAAAATAATGAACAATATAAAATATTTTATGGTATGTCTAGTTTTATTGCACAATCAAAACATTATGAATCAATTGCAAATTATAGAGCATCAGAAGGTAAAGTAGTTAAAATTAAATATAAAGGACCAGTTGAAAATACAATTAAAGAAATACTTGGAGGACTTCGAAGTGCTCATTCATATATAGGAGCAACTAATTTAAAAAATTTTCATAAATGTTGTACATTTGTAAGATGTACTCAAACTACAAATGAAGTATTCAATTAAATTTAATTAAAAAAAAAATTTAAATATAATAAAATATTATTATGTTGATTGTATTTTTAATTATATTTGTAATTTTAGTAACAATAGGATTATGTTTACTTATTAATAAAGATAAATTTACACGTAATAATAAGAAAAACAAAATATTATTAGATTCATTAGATAATTTAAAAAATTTTAAGGATATTAAGATTGAGGATAAAGGGGAATTAAAATACTTAATAGCTTACTTATATAATGAAAAAGGTAATGTTATAAAAAATAAAATTAGATTACATCCTTTGCTTAAAAATTATTATCTTGACAATATTAATGGTATATTAAAATATAATGTAACAAAAGAAGAAGATGATTTCATTATGAATAAATTATTTCCTATATATAATAAAGAAAAAATAAATAAAATACAAATCAAAAAAAGTGTTATGTTATCGGTAAATATAGATAAGTATAATAAATTAAGAAATGAAACATTAAATATTCTAAATGATTTTAATATTCCTAATATTTCTATATATTTTGGATATACAAAACATACAATCTTGAAATCTAAATTTTACGATTGTATGAAAAATAAAAATAATCGTAATGAGTTAACATGTGGAATGTTAGAAATATTTGATAAATTTGTAAATGAAAGTATTGGTAATGAATGGTTATTATATTTACAAGATGATGTAAGACCAGTTAATATAGATAAAAGTGAAGATCTTAATTTTTTATATAATGTTCCAAAAGATGCTGAATTAATTAGACCATATATTGGACATAATACTAATTGTATTTTGAAAAATATACAATATAAACAATCATATGGAGGAGGTTTAAATCACGCATTTTATATTTCTACTAATGGATGTAAAAAAGTAATAAATTATGCAAAAAAATACGGATGGAAATTTTGTGATGATGTTGATTTATATTTATTATCAAAATTTAATAAAGAAATACCTACAGGATTTGATACTTGGTCATTTATAGCTATTAATGGACAATGTGATGCAGTAAAAGTAGACTCAGAAGATGAAAAATTGGCAATATATCATATGAATCATATCATATTTAATCAAACATCTTTACCTTGTGCACCATTTAAAAAATTTTCATAAATGTTGTACATTTGTAAGATGTACTCAAACTACAAATGAAATATTTAGTTAAATTAATTCTTTTATATCATTTATATATTTTTCCAACTTTATTTCTGGTAATAATGAATAATCAATTTTACGATTATTATTTCCATAAGTTTGTGTTTGTAAACTATTTACATTAAATTTACAGGGTTAACGTGAGGTTGTTCGTCTATCATTAAAATATTTTAGACTAGTAGGTGTTTTAAATGTTTGAAGATGTAAAATTACAAATAATTTAAAATGTCCCCATTAGATCTTTTATAATGTGCTAAATTTTTTAATGGAATAAATTTTATATAAGATAAATTATTTTTATTTATTATATTTTTTAATCGTATTTCTAAAATATTAGATTCATTATTTAATAAATTAATAATATATTTAATATGATCTATTTTAAAACCAATTATTTCTGTATTGTATGTTTTTACGCCTCTTTGAATTATTAAAGAACTATTTACATTTGATAAATTTAAATTTAATAAATCTGGTAATTTATATTTACAAGTTATTTTTATTAAATATTTATAATTTTTAATAATGTTATATTTATTTTCAATAAATTTATTTAAAGATAATAATTCATACTGAGTACTATCTAAATTTTGTTTTAAATATCTATTTTGATTAAAAACTACTTGATTTTCTTTATTTATTAAATTAGTATCAACACCATTATTACTTGAATCAACAATAAATAATCTTTCTTTTGGAAATTTTAAATCATTTATATAATAATTTAATATATTATTTGTTATATTATTACGATCATGTGTATTATACATAGTAAATAATAAAATAGATTTATTATTATTTAAAAAAGAATTTGGATAGGTTTTTAAAGTTAAGTATTCATCTTTTTTAATTAAATAATAAATTGATAATATTATAACAATTATTGTAATTATATTAACTAGCATTATAATATTATCAATTTATTATTTAATTAAAAATAAAAAAAAAATTTAATTTTTTAGCAGTCAAAATTTCTTCTTCATCTAATACATTTGAAATAATACAATATTTTTTTGTTGTAAACAACTAATATAATCTTCATTTGTTAAATTCATAATTTATGTTATAAATATAAATCATTTAAGTAATATTTTATTTACAAAAAATAATTAAATTAAAGATTTACTTTAGTAGTAAAAGAAATATAATTTAATAATCAAATGGATAAAATTTTAGAAGATTTAGAAGATTTTCAATTACCAAATAAAGTTAAAGATGAAATAACTGAATCTAAAAAAATTTATCAATCAATTATATTACAAGATTTATATTTTTTTTGTACTCAACATCAAAATATTAAAAATTTAGATATAAATAATTTTAAAAAATTATTTACTAAGAAATATCTAGCTAAATGTAGAATTGCAAAAGTTTCTATAAAAAAAACAGATTTAGTATTAGAATATAATAAACAATTAGAAAATAATTTAATTAAAAAATGTAATCTTTTAGAAAAAATGATATGTAAAAAACCTTCAAGAAGTATATCAGGTATTAATTCAATAACTTTAGTAATGAGTCCTTATCCAAATGGACAATCATTTTCATGTAAACATAATTGTTATTATTGTCCAAATGAACCTGCACATAAAGGTAATTATTATCAGGCACAACCAAGAAGTTATTTATATCATGAACCAGCAGTAAGAAGAGCAAATAGACATTCATTTAAATCTTATGAACAAATGATAGATAGATTAGATACATTAAAAGGAAATGGACATCCTTGTGATAAAATTGAAATTATTATAGAAGGTGGAACATATAATGAATTTCCAATTAAATATTTAGAAGATTTTAATAGAGATTTTTATTATGCAGCAAATACATATTATAGTATAAATAAAAGAAATAAATTAACATTAGAAGAAGAAGTATATTTAAATCGTTTTTCAAAAGTACATATAATAGGTAATTGTATTGAAACTAGACCAGATACAATAAATGAAAATTGGATAAAACATTATAGAATGTGTGGAGTAACTAGAATACAATTAGGAGTTCAATCTACTCATAATAATATATTAAAAAAAATAAATAGAGGACATACAATAGAATGTGCATTAGAATGTATAGAAAAATTAAAAAATTTATGTTTTAAAATTGATATTCATATTATGCCAGATTTACCATATTCAACACCTGAATTAGATAAAGAAATGTTTGATTATACTTACAATATTTTACAACCAGATCAAATTAAAATTTATCCATGTGCAGTTGTTCCATGGACTATTATTGAAAAATGGTATAATCAAAATAAATGGAAACCATATGAACCAGAAATATTAAAAGAAGTAATGGATTATGCAATGATTAAATGTCCAGAATGGATTAGATTACCAAGAGTAATAAGAGATATACCAGGTGTGTATATACAAGCAGGAAATAAAACAACAAATTTAAGACAAATGTTAGTAGAATCAAAAGAAATAAGATCAAGAGAAATTGAAAGACATGAAGAATATTATAATTTACCTGCAAAAATATTTATAAATTTATATAATAATAATAATGGAATAAAAGATTATTTTATTAGTTATGAATCTTATGATAAAAAAGCATTATTTGGATTTATTAGATTAAGACTAATTAAATTTTCAAATACAAATAATATTTATTCATCTTTATTAAATAAAGGTTTAATTAGAGAATTACATGTATATGGATTTAATACAAAAGTTGGCGAAGAAGCAAAAGCTTCACAACATAAAGGAATTGGTACAAAACTATTAAAAACAGCTGAAAAAATTACATACTATAATAATTTTAAAGGTATTAGTGTAATTTCAGGTGAAGGAGTAAAAGAATATTATAAAAAAAAAGGATATTATGAATTAGAAACTTATATGCATAAAGATTTTAATTTAGTATATGATATTATTAAAATAATAAATGTAATGATAGTTATTTTATTAATGATTAAATTTATTTAAAATAATAAATTATCTATTTATAAATCATGTTATTATTTTGTATGATTAATTTTCCATTAATTCAAAATTCATTTTCAAAAAGATCAAATTTAATTAATTTAAATTTAAATTATAATTTTTTTAATATAAATGATTTACATAAATCTAAATTAAAACAAATTTCATCATTTGAAAGTACAATAAATATTAATAATTGGATAATAGATTTTAATAATAAAGCAGAATTAGATGATAATTTTTTAATTAATAATAATTATATAATTAAAACATTATATGATTTTAAGGTAAATATAGCAATAAATAGAAATAAAGATAATATAAATTATTATTCTTATTTAATGGAAAATAAACAACTTTATATTATATTAACAGAAATTAATAATAATGAATTAAATATAAAAAGAATTGCTATAAATCCATTTATAAATAATTATAATTATAATTCTAAAATTTTATTATATAAATTATTAGAATTAAAAAATAAAAAAAAAATTAATATTAATTTAAATGAAATTTATGAATATGATCCAAGATTTAAATTATCATGGAAATACTATTAATTAAATATTTATTTACATTTTCCATCTTTTATTACAATTTGTACATGTAACATAAGTTGTCATTGGTTCATCCGCACTTCTAGTTTGCATTTGATAATAAGTAGTTTTCCAACTTTGACATTTTCCACATTTAAATAAACCATCTGGTACTTCTTCATTTGATCTACTTGCAATTTTTGACATTATTTTTAATTTTAAATTACTCCATAATTCTGGATATAATTCTTCATGTGTCATATTTGCTAAATCTTCAGCATTATATAATTTATTTTTAATTTTATATTTAACTTCTTCAGAATTAGGAGTGTAAGTAATATTTGCTAAAATTTTTCTTCCTATTTTTAAATAAGTAGTTTTAAAAAATTGATTATTCCATTTTAATTCTTTTTTATTTATTTTACAAATTTTAATTGTTTCATTATAAATTCCTTTTTCTAAATCTAAAATAATAAAATTATCTTTAGGAATTTCTAAATGATAACTAAATTTATCTATAAAATAATCTCTATATTGATTCATTATAATATCGAATAATATTAATTTAATATAAATTTATAAATTTATTAATATTTTGTAATTTATTTTAAATACCCCCTGTCGGGATCGAACCGACGACATCCAGATTAGAAGTCTGGCGCTCTATCCATCTGAGCTAAGGGGGCATTTAAAATAAATTTACCTCTAAGGGGGATCGAACCCCTGACCACTAGATCAAGAGTCCAGCGCTCTACCAACTGAGCTATAGAGGCTTAATTTAAATTAATAAACTTATCTTTAAGTATTTTTATGTATTATTTGTATAAAATTACAAATTTTATTAACATAAAGGAATATTTTTAATTTAATTAAAATAAATGAGGAGATATTTTATAGAAGAAGCTATTTTGAATGCTGAAAAGTCATTGTTGTTTAAAGCTAATCATGGTGCAATAGTTGTTTTTAGAGGTAAAATTGTTGGTAATGGTTATAATAAGTTAAGTATTAATAATCATAATAAAATTAATAAATGGAGTATTCATGCTGAAGTAGATGCTATTAATGATGCTTTACGAAAAATCTCACGATATGATTTAAAAAAATCTATTTTAATTGTAGTAAGATTAAAAAAAAAAGGAGATATTAGTTTATCTGCACCATGTAATGATTGTGCAAATTATATTAAAAAATTTGGAATATTAACTTGTTATTATTCAGATGAAAATTATTAAAAAATAGTTGTGAATAATAACAATTAAAAATTAAAATGTTTTTAAATTAATTGAAGATAATTGTAAATAATTTGTTTTTGTTACATTTTTTAATTTATAAGATCCATCTTTATTAAATAATAAATTTGGATTTTCTAATAATTCTTCTCCTTTTTTAATAAATTTTATTGTTTCCCATTTACCATTATCATTAAATATTATATTTGGTTCTTTATCAGTATAATTTAAATAATTTGTTAAAATTATTTGATTTGGATAATAAGGCATAATAATTTCTGAATTATTATTTGAAGGCCAATAATCTTCCAATAATTTTTTTATTTCTTCTGGTTGATTTTTTATTTCATTTTTATTAATTAAAAAATTATCATGACCCATATATGAATTATTAAATGGATCTATACCGATTTCTATATCTCTAATAGCAAATAATCCAACACCATTTATAATACTGGGTTGAATTCTACAATATACATGATCTAATCTTTTAATTGCTAATTTTTTTTTTAAAATTTCCTTATTCATTTTTAAATTAAATTAAAATAATTTTATATAGATTATGAAATTAGGAGATAAAAGAATTTTTGATATAAATACAAATATATTTAATTTAGTATTAAAATTTTTAATTAATTATTCTAATTTTAAAGATTATACTATTGATAATATATCTACTTGTTCTAAATATATAGAAGGTTATATATATTATAATAATAAAATAATAAATTCTAATTATATGGATAATAATATAGCAGAATATACCAATTATTTAGCTATTAATTTATCTAATTTTATTAATAAAAATATATTTTTTGATATTATATTAGGTAAAATATATATTTATATATAAAATTATTTAAAATTAATAAATTAATTATTATAAATGACTTATAAAATAATTAATAATAATAATAATTGTTATTTAAATGTTATATTGCAAATTTTTTTAAATTCAAAATTTACACAAAATTTATTATTAAATAGTAATTATTTAATAATAAAAGATAATATAATTAATCCTAATAAAATTTTAAATTTAATTAAATCAAATATAAATATAAATACACAAAATGATGCACAAGAAGCATTTATTTATTTAATAGATAAATTATCATTTTTAAATAATAATTGTGAAGGAAAAATTAAATCTGAATATATGTGTCATAATTGCAATAAAATTAAAACTAAATTTGAATTATTTACAACTTTAATTTTATATGAAAAATCTATGGAAAAAAGTATAAATAAATATTTAAAATCAAATACATGTTATATTAATTGTGATATTTGTAAAGTATCATCTGAAATAACTATTAAATATTCAATATCTAAAATTAATAATTTATTAATTTTTTTTAATATATTAAAATTAAAAATTGAAGTTATTATGAATATTAATTTTAATAATGATAAATATAATTTAATTGGTTATATAAAACATTTTGGTAATTTTAATTCTGGTCATTATATTTATTATGATGTTATTAATAATCTAGAAATTGATGATTTAAATATTAAAAAATTTAATAGTCATAATTTAAATAACATATATTTATTAATATATGAAAAACTATAAATAATTTAATATTTTTATTATTATAATAATATGAGTAAAACTGGTATATACAATAAATTACCTGTTATATTTCCAAATTTTTTACTTGCAACAACAGTAGATAAAGCATTTTTATTAGCAGCAATATACCAAACAATTGTATTAAGTTTAATATTAATTATTAAAGATTTTTTTGATAAAAAAGAAAAAAATGAATCAAAAAAATGGTTTATATCAATTTTTTATATATTTTTTATAACTATTATTTCTTATACATTAATGTATATATTATTTGGTTTTGGTAATGGAATGTTAATTAATTAACCGACTTCTTCATCATCTTCTTCTTCAATTAATTCATCATCATCAACAATTTGATATCCAACTAATTTGTCTTGTCGAGATACTTTAGCTTGAACAGTTTTAAATCCAATTCCAAATGAAGTATTTCCTACAAACCAAACACCTGTGCATTGAATAATACCTGTATATTCACCACCTTTAGTAAAACATTCAAGATTTACTTCTGATGCATCTTCATTAAGTAAATTTTCTAGTGTTTTTTTATCATTATAAATATCAAATAATGGAGTAATTTTTTCACCAGAATTTTTCATTGGTAATTTAATTTTAAGTGTTGGCGCATATTTATCATTTTTAGATCTTTTAATAGCACTTTTATACATTTCATTAATCATATCTTCTGAATGTACTTTATTAAACCAATTAATTGCTTCTTCATTTCTTGAATGTTTTTTAGCTTTATCGTCAATAGCTTTAAGAATATTAGTAAAAATTTTTAAATTTTCATTTTCTGATTCAGCATGTGCTAAACTAATATTAATAGAATATTTACGAGTTTTTTTATCACCTTCCGTAATATCAGCTCCAAAAGGCATTCTACATTTTGGAGTTTGAAGAAGTAAAGGACCAGTTTTATTAGTAGCTTCATTAAAATAAGAAACTAATACACTTTGGCCACCAAGACTATTTTTTTTAGGTGGATTAAAAAAAACATTTTCAATTTTAAATTCGGATGGAAGGACAACACTAGACGACATTTGATAATAATATTATGAATAATCGCTTTAAGTATTTTTTTTTTTGTAATTTATTTCCAATAATATAAATAGACTTAAAGTTAATAAGTAAATTTATTATTAATATGGTTTCAGAAGAAGTTGTAAATGTTGAAGAAGATCAGTTAACAACCCGAATGCGTAATATTTCAGAATCAATTGAAAATCTAACTAAAATTGTTAAAGTATTAACAACTGAATTTAAATTAGTACAAAAAGATGTTTCTAAAATGAAACCAAAAAAACGAGTTAAAAAAGAAGTTGATCCAGATGCACCTAAAAAAGAAAATGCACTAGAAAAACCAGTTGTTATTACTGAAGAACTCTGTGATTTTCTAAGTCTAACAAGAGGTGAATTATATTCACGACAAACAATTACAAAAACAATTAATAAATATGTAAAAGATCATGATTTACAAAATCCAGAAAATCGTAGATTTATTCTACTTGATTCAGAAGCTGGTTTAAAACTTAAAGCATTACTTCGTGATCCAGATCAACCATTAACATTTTTTAATATTCAAAGATATTTAAAACCTCATTATCCAAAATTAGAAGATGATACATCTAATTCTAAAGTTAAATCTAAAGTTGAAGTTGAACCTGCAGTTGAACCTGCAGTTGAACCCGCAGTTGAACCTGCAGTTGAACCTGAAGTAGTTCAAGATGTAAAAAAAAAAGTTGTCCGAAAAGTAGTCAGACGATCACCATTAGCGACACCAGAAGTAGTTACAAGTTAGATGATTTAATTAAATTATATTATAAAACTAATCAACCATTAAATATTAATTGTTTTAAAATTAAATATATACATAATTGTTATCAAAATGTAGGTATTAAACGGGCAGCATGTTTAGCAAATTGTTTTGTAAATAAATATTGGTTAAGATGTAATTATTCATTAGAATTAGAAAATGATATTAAAAAATATATGCCAGAAATTTTTAAAAAAAATATAAGATTACCTGAATTTTATATAAATATAATTAAAGAAAAATTTAATAGAATTAAATAATTTTTTTAATTCATCTTTTTTTGAAATAAAAAAAAATTATTTATAATATAATATTATATTAATAATGTCAAAAGGAGTATTTTCTTCAGGAGAACAAACATTTAAAAATATTTATAATTATGCGAATACTATACCATCTGATAATAATTCATTAGATACTAGTTACGCATTACAATCTAGATTAGGAAATTATTTTAAAAATAATCCAGAATTAGTATTAATGTTTTCTATGAAATATTCAGGATTAACTGATAATAAAAAACCAGTACCATTAGGAGGTCCAATTGATTATACTAAATCAAATATTGTTAATAGACAAGATTCTAATTTTTTTTCAGATGAATTTGATTTTTGGAATTTAATTAACTGTAAAGACTCAAATGAAAAATCAAATGAAAAATCAAATGAAAAATCAAATGAAAAGTCAAATGAAAAATCAAATGAAAAATCAAATGAAAATAAAGAAAATATTGGTAAATTAAATGAAAATAAAGAAAATTTTGGTAATTTAAATGAAAATAAAGAAAATCTTGGTAATTCTAGTGAAGAAGATGATGAGAATAATGATATTAAAATAT
>Ga0070754_10002334_pt1 | contig 14081 bp, 40 predicted proteins | sample VirMetDEL_Sep_01_FD_75181 | JGI IMG/M metagenome (GOLD analysis project Ga0070754, IMG submission 75181) | Aqueous microbial communities from the Delaware River and Bay under freshwater to marine salinity gradient to study organic matter... | ecosystem: Environmental > Aquatic > Marine >... | reverse complement strand
TAGTTTCTTCCACTGGCTGTTAATCATTCTTCCTCCAGACAGAAGCTACACCATGTGTCCTTGCTTGCATTACCACAGCTGACACACTTGCGCCACTTATTCTTTTCATCACGTTCTTGGGATGCCTTACGTTCTTAATCGCTCATTGGTCTTATCATTGTCTGTCTCCCAGTATAGACCTGTCTTAATCAGGGACACAAAGCCTACGTTAAAGATGGCTGCGAATGTCTCTGGGTCACACTCCACTTGTAGTGTGGCACTGCCATCCTCATGCTCAGTTATTTCAGTTATCTTGACTTCACTCATCATCATTCTCCGTTAGTGCACCCCATGATACAGGGAATAGCTCAATCATCTTGTGGTCAATCTGCTTTGCTACCTCTCGTGTCTCTGCCTGCGTGTCAGGCTTACACCGTAAGCGACACATATCGGCAAACGCATCTAGGCTACCTGACCAGTACCACTCTGTCATCATAGACTGTGGCAATACCATACGTGCTTGTTCAGGTGCTACACCTGCATCCAATAGGGCGTTATAAGCACACAGAGCTTCGTCAGGACTGTCCGATACAATTAAGGAATCAAGTGTGCCTAGCTTAACCTCACCATCAGACCCCTGCTTCTTGTCAGCACTACGTCCACGCCATACATCAGGTACAAAGAACTCAGGCTCATCATCAACGTAGCGCCTAGATATTTCGTTCCATCTCAAGAACTTATGCTTGACTAGCTGCCGTGCTACAAAGATTGGAGCCTTGACGTGGAAGCTGGCGAAGCAATGTCCGAATGGGCTGATGTGTTTGTGCTTGGCAAGGTAACGAATGAGCTTATCATCCTTAGCCTTGAGCTTAGGTGGTCCCCAAGGATCGTCTTCCATCTCACTGGTCTTACCAAATGAGACACGGGCTGCGTTAGCTACCGTTAAGTCATTACCCATGTGGTTTATGTATGTTGCTTTAATCATTAGAAAAGAACCTCACCTTTATCGTTGCGTGGATCTACATAGTAACCCGGTTGCATGTAGTCAGGCTTCTCTACAGTAGGCTTAGGGTGGACACTCTCTAGTCCCATCTCTTTCAGAAAATCTTTAAGGTCGTTCATATCTTATCTCCTCTTCCTTTAAGGAATCTTTAATACACTGCTTGATTGTAGCATTACTTTCTGTGTACTTCATCCTGTTATCTCTAGCTGTAAGTATCTGTAAGTTACCACTCCAGTGTGGACCTCCATCACATATAGGCCACATGTGATCTACCTGATGTACAATGCCTGTGTTGTTAGTAAACCAATCCCTTAGATTGTATATACTTATTAGGCGTTGCTCTTCTACGGGACACTTGACTAAGAACTCAGGTATCTGTTCTTTAGTTTTCAAAGCTCTAGTGGTATCATAAGCTCTAAGCCTTGCTCTGTTGCGCTTCTTCCAATCTCTAGCAGTAGCCTGCATATGGTCAGTTTGTGTATCATATCTATTAGCATCATACTTTTTCTTACAATCCTTACAGTATGGATGTAGTCCATCCGACTTACTTGCCATCTTATGAAAGTCAGTATGAGTTTTTTCCTGTGAACATTTACTACACTTCTTTAGCCTAGCTTCCATCAATCAACCCCCTCAATCGTAAGATGTCCGTGTCTAACCTGTATTTAATATCATCGTCAACCCTCAAAGCTAAAACTTTTTTACCTGTGTACGTGGCTACCTCTTGCTTATAGGCAAGCGTCTTAGTCATAGCATCTGGGTCTAAGGCAATGATAATCTTATAGTATTCTGAGATGTGCTTCATCTGCGCTGGGCCTAATGATGTACCAAGGATAGCTAGGCCTGTTGTATTTGGAAATAATTGTGCAACAACTATAGCGCTGATCACGTCTTCAACTACAACACACAACCCATTAGATGGGCCTATCACACGCTTGAATACTGAGGCCTGTCCTGTGTACCTAAACCACTTAGGTACTGCACCATCTAATGCACGGCCTACTGCATCAATCACTACACCCTTATGTATGATGGGGAAGACAGCCCGTCTATCCTTAACATCATAGAACACTTCTTCATTAGCAATGTCCCATCTGTAGATGAACCTATGTAGTAGCTGATGCTCAGGTTGAGGGTTAACTACATACTCTGGGTAGGCCATAGCCTCTAACTCTTTGTCAGGTGCAGTCTCTAATCCCTTCATACGCATACGTATCTCAGCAGCTGTCATGCCTGTAGTTACTGCACCCTTTACACCACAGCCTAGCTTGTAGCAGTTGTACATAACAGCACCACCATCCTTAGTGGCAGTGAAGGTGTTGTTACCTCCACAGTTAGGGCAGTGCATACGTGTAGTCTCACCTTCTGATAACATCATATTATCTACGTACTTCTTAACATCCATAACTACTTCTTCCTCTGCGATAGGGCATTGGTAGCACCACTCAATGTGTTGACTAGGTAAGGCTTAACACTCTGAGGATTGCTGTGACCACTGACCTGCATAATACCAAACGTATCGACACCACCTTCAACTAACTGAGTGATGCCTGTCCTACGTAGGTCCATAGCTGTAATCTGTCTAGGCAGGTCTGCAGCGGCTTTAACTTCATTTACTAGCTTATGTATATCTGTACTCGGATAGGCTCTGTAGACCCCATTGTGTGGCTCCACAGCGGGTGCTACGTACTGTTGGAAGCCGAAGTCTTCATGCTGCTTCTTAAGCATCTCAAGTAGGGAGCCTTCTATAGGTAACCTTACCTGTGCTCTACGCTTACTCTGCTCTAGTTCTAGGATCTTATTCTCTAGGTCTACGTTAGACCACTTGAGTGTACGCATGTCGCCTATACGTTGTGCCCACTCGTATGCCATATGTAGTATTAAACCTATGCTTCTCCACCGCCACCTACTATATGCTGTGTTAAGGAATGTAACAACCTGCTCATCAGTCCAGCGCACCTTACGTGCTTTATCTTGAGTGCGCTGGATTAATGTTACTGGATTAGAAAGCAAAGCCTCATGTCGTATGGCGGTGTTGAGTACAATGCTTAGGCACGTAGCCATGTAGTTAGCTTGGCGTGTACCTACAGATGAAAGCCACATATCATAGGCTACTGTCACATGCTTGAAGCGAAGGTCACGCAGTCTAATGTTACCAAACTTCTTATTGTTCTGTACTTTAGTTTCACAGATACGCTTGAAGTTATAGTCGTAGTCTTTCTTGCTACGAGTACTGAGCTTATTGTACTTGGGAGTATATACATAGAACTCACAAGCAGTCTCAATTGTATCCTTGTCTTTAAGTTCCTTGTTCTTACGTGCCATTACTAACATTTAATCCTTATCCTTTTGATTGCGTGGCGCTAGGAGATACAGCTTACAGTACTGCAAAACCTAACGCCAGTACTATCAGTACTGCTATTGTTTTAATAGCAAAGACTAATAGCCTCTCAAGAAAAATAATCTAGCATCCTCCTTATCATTAAAATATTGCTCTTCAACAGAAAGTTCCTCCTCCCCATCTTCTAGCCAAACAGATTCATCTACTGTCCTAACTACATCTTGCATCATGTATAATAATCCATCGTCCATAGTATGTACTCCTATCCTGCAAAGTGACGTACACGCCGTGAACGTACCTTGTTGATTGTCTTCTCTAGGTACACAGTACGCTTACCAATGTGGATGTGCGTCATGCAATTACCTTTAGTGATAGAGAAGCCACGACTAATACGCTTACGCTTACGGGTCAACCCTTTGATGCCAAAGAAGTTGAAGCGGAAACCTTTAGTGTTATCGTTCAGTGGTTTAGTTGCGAGGCATACAAACATATTATTTTCCTTCCAGTTCATTACGGATTTGAGATAGTAGATCTATTAGTTGCTTGTTGTTCTTCATCTTTGTGTCAGGCAGAATCTTCTCACACATACTCAAGACTTTTAAGTTGAGTTCTTTACTAAGCATGGGCACCTCCTTCAATTACAATAGGTTGGAACTTACTTGATGCACGATACACAGGCTTGAGTATTGCATGTCGTAAGTCATTATATAAATCACGGTCAAACTCCTCTAGCTCTACTGTCGGACCGTCCGACACTACCTCAAAGGTTGAGTCTGTATATGAATTGCTAAGTGTAGCAATCATAGCATTGGCACCGTCCCTTGTACGAGAGGTATAGATACGGGCATTCACAACCTCACCTGTCGTTACCTTGTCGCCGTGCTGCGTCTTGTCATCGAATACGTGGATACAAACTTTGTATGTCATGTGTCTTACACTCCTAGTTCTTTTAATAGTTGATCGTCTTCTTCAGTAAAGGTTAAACCATACTGTTCCTTATACAGAGGGTCAGCCCATGTCAATGTCAAGCCATGGGTAGCCTCACTAATGTAGCTATCGCCTAGCTCAAAGCTACCGTAGGTCATGTCAGTCTTAATGGCAATGAACCAACGTGCATACTGGTTCGTCTTCTCTTTGTCGGGTCGCTGGTATGCCTTGAGTAAGCGCATCTCTGTCGCACCGAAGGGGCCATACCCTTTGAAGACTGCGTATGGTTTATCTGTAGGGCGGGACTTACCCAATAAGTTCTTAGTCATTGTCTATACTCCATCTGCTAAGATTACAGGTTTATTGTTTGAGTCTATATAAAGATATGCTTCCTTCGCTTTGTCAATAGGCTCATTAGTTTTACATACCATGAAGCTATCAACTTCATACGGATTGTAATACAACCTATCCTTTGTACAAGCGTTGTGCTTGGTATCCATAATCTCACCTCTTACGAAAGCATGTACATTCTTCTTACGCTCCCTGAGTACACGTAACCGTCCTGACTTACGCACTACAAAGGTAGGGTCTTTGATTTGTACACTGCTAGTGTGGTATATAACACGTCCAGTCTTACAATTACGTACACTGAACACTCGCTTATGTAAGTTGAAATATACTTCAACTCTCATATCAATACTCCTTATCGTTACTAGTATAGGGAATCATTGGTGGGTGATAGTCATCTTGGATCTCTCTAAAGATGTGAGCTAATCCAATCATCTTGGATCTCTCTAAAGATGTGAGCTAACCTATCCACACTTACCTTGGGTAGGTCAATGCAGTCACTCTCTTGTAAGTCACCCTGTATTCTCATTGTACCATCACTGTACAGTGTACCTGTCCAGCCATATCCTAAGTCTTTGATCTTTGTGATACTCTTAGTCATATCTTATCCCCAATCCTTAAAGTTTCCAGCAGCCTCATTGTCTTGATACCCTGTGGCATACTCTATAACTTGTTCTGTTGTCATGTCTACATATCTTACGATATCCCCATTGTAAGTACCCTCAGGCCAATAGTGAGGTTCATAGGGTCGGCCATAATATGAGTCAGCTCCACCTCTATCATAAGGGCATCCGTGTTTACGTGTGTTGTTATTTGTCATGTCTCACCCTTTATCTGGATCATAGTGCCAAGCACTGGGATCATCAGGCAGTACGGAAGGTAGCCAGTGATTAGGGTTGCCGTTTTCATCAATGCGTGGTCGGAAGCTAAACATACTCCTCAACTCAATGGCCTTATCCCTTACATCACGGAGTTGTGACATACGCACATCCATCATCTCCATTGTGTCATCAACCATAGCATCAATGGTGTTGTAGACATCCAGTAGGATTGCTACTTCGTCACGGGTTAGTTCTGTTTTGATTTCTTTAGTCATGTCTCTAGCTCCTCTTTGACTAGGTGGTACACTGTGCACCGATCCAGATAGTATTGCATGGCATACATGTCAGTGTAGTCAGGTGCATCCATGCTGGATATCTCAATGTCATTGTCGATCAGTTCCTTCAGCATGAGTAGCTGGTTTGATGTTATTTCTAGCGTATGCATTGTTCAGTCCTCCAGTATTTCATCTAAAGTTAGTTCAGTATCTAGCGTGTGCTTGTTGCACATCTCATCAAACACAGAAGCAGGACTCACTTCAAAGAGGTGCTCATATGTGTCCTCATCCTTTACATGGTCAGGCACTTCATACTCTGGATACCAAGTATCTGTGCGTGTAAGTTTTAGTTTGATTGTCCTAGGCATTACGCCACCTCCTCTACCTTTACCTCTATACCATTCATTATACTGTAATCCTTGAGCCTCATATCAAACTCATTATGTTTGAATACAGTATCATAACATATCTCTTCACCAGTCTTCTTACTTACAAGTACAATACGTTTCATACTTTCACCTCCATCAATGCGGTTACATGGTAGGCAGACACTGCATCACCTGTAGGTAATGACTTATTCATGCCACCCTTCTCAGCTACATAGTTACACCATGTATTCCACCAGTGCTCTGCACCCTTGCGGCGACACAGTTTAACGTAGTTGCGTATCTTCTTCTGTCGTAGCTCAGGCTTGATCGTCTTGCTTACAAGCAGTGCTGTCTCCGGCATACCAAGCATACGAACATTGTGTCTGTCAAGACATGCAACCTCAAAGCCACACATCTGTGCAATGAAGCCAGCCTTCACCATACCAATGGAAGGTATGCGCATGAACAGATCTACTGCAGCCTGTGCACCATCAATCGTATCAGTACCTAAGCTCTCACGTATGTTAAGTATGAGTGTATGCAATTCATCCTTGTGCTCATCTATATACACAAGACCCTTAGCCTTCTGACTAGATACCCACTTAGACTTAACACCCAACATTTTGATAGACTGTCGCTGAGTGTACACCCTAGATAGGGGCATGTTGATAGTGCATAGGGTAAACTCTACGTTATCCTTCAAGCCATCAGGCGAAGCCATAGAGTGTTGGGCAATTAATGTGCAGTCACGTTGATACATTGTGTACTCCTTGATTGTTACTGTCGGATCGTCCGACACTAGGTTAGTTATACTTGTAAATACTAGATGTAAGTTCCAGCGTTAAGTCAAGGCCATGCCATCCTGTTGGCATACATACATGGGCATAGCCAGTTGATAGCTCCAATAGTATGTCACCTACGGACATGCTTGGATGTTTACGTATGTCAGTGGTAACAATAGTTTCGTCACCATACCCATTACCCTCATCAAAGATAGCCTCAAAGGGTGTGCGTTTCCTCTGCTGTGTGTCACGCATGATCATTGTAGGCTGATAAAATCCATGAAACAATCCATCAGATATCTCATCCTCTACTGTCTCTTTGTTGGTCATACCCAATGCAAAGCAAGCCTTAGCGTACACTGATGTAGGCATGTTGTTGATGCGCTCATGGTCAATGTTTGTACGCTGAAAGATCATATATACTGACATGTTAGTACTCCTCTAGTTGGTGATGCTTGCTTATCTCTTTCATGGCAGCATCCCAAGTGTCAATACCATAGCAAGTCCAGCAATCTTCATTGCCATAGTAATCCTTAACTATGAACATGGAGTTTCCATTCCATGTATAAAACTGTTGGGCATGTGCACCGCCCAGCATTACTGTGTACTCAATAGGGTGAAGCTCTTCTACAACATCTGACATCAGTTATCCTCCATGAAAATATTACCCTTATGAAGCTGAACGATTTTATCCATATCGTCAATAGCTTTATCTATCTCATTACGCTTGTACTTCACTCCACTAATCATGCCAGCCTTAGCCATCAGCTTAGTCTTAGTCAGGTGACGGGCAGGCTTGATGCCTACCTTAATGAGCTTGAGTGCAGACTTAATGAACAAGGCTTGCACCTCATCACGTCCGGGGTTTTCAATAGTCCATGTCATGTTTGTTCTCCTGTTAATAATAATCATTTTCATAATCGTAATCATCACGATCATCTCGCATAGAGAGCCGCCACTCTGCCAACTCTCGCTCAGTATGCCTTTGATAGTATCTAAACTTATACTCTGGTGGTATCTCATCTAGGCTTTCTACTTTTATAGATACTTCAGTCCCACATTCGTCATAACATATAGCTGTCATCATTGCTCATTCTCCTTTGGAGGTTTAGTGTCGGACAATCCGACAGTAGAATTTGTGTAATTAAAAGATGAGACCTCACCATAAGACAGGTAACCTACTGAATTGTCAATAGATCTAGAGGTTTCACCTCCCATCAACATCTGTTTAAGCCACACGCTACGCCATGCCTTATCAGCACGGCGAGCTATGCGGTCACGTTTATGCATTGACCTCCTCCAACCTACATATCTTTACTGTTCCAGAATCCCCATCTGCTAGGTGCTCATCCAACATTAAGTAACTATCTGCAGCATCTTCTGTGCCTACTAGATCCACGTATATGGTTTCATCACCATCGGGATAGGTGAGCGTTATAACTTGCACTAGCATTACATAGCCTCCCATTCCTCAGGTGTACTACCTGATATCATGAACTCACGATCCTCAGGTGACAGGTCGGGCATAACATCCTGTATCAGCGCCCCATCACGCCACGCCATGTACTGCTCAAGCGTAATGGGTATGTGACGGGTATGAGTGTCGCCAGTGAGCATAGATATTTGTGTGACGTTATAGCCTGAATTAGTTTGCAAAAGTACCATTGTTAATCTCCTAGATTAAGTTAGTGCCGGACAGTCCGACAGTAAGTAAAAAGCCTCCCCGAAGGGAGGCCGTTACGCTTAGGCCTTCATGGCCTTGTTGAACTCTGCCTGAGTTATGCCGTTCTTTTTGAGCATATCTTTTACAAAGATGGCAAGCTCTTTGGCGGTGGTTTTAGTGTCGGACGATCCGACAGTAGGTTCAGCCTTCGGCTCAGCAGCTTGGGCAGATTTACCCTTGGATACATTACCTGCTGACTTAGGTGCATCTTTGGGCTTGTCTGCAGCCTTGAGACGTTTACGGATGGCTGAAACTCCGAGTGATTCCAATGCGCCGTTTGCATTAAGCTTCTGTACCTTGGCCCAATTGGCAGCGATGAACATGGAGTCCGAACGATCCTGACGGGACATTGACCCTAGGTCACTCTTCAAGAGGTACTGACCGAACAGCTTGTCACTCTTAAAGAGTGCTCGAACTTGGATCAACAGAGTGCCAAGCTCCCGGTAGTAATCCAGCTGCTGCTCCTGAAGGAGATACAGCTTGTCATACACTGCAGCACCATGAGACATGGCATCATGTAGAGCATATGATTTCTTGCCGATACGAACAGTTGCATCAACGGAAACAGCGGCGGAAGTTGCGATTGCATTTGTCATAAGTGATCTCCTTGATCTGGTTTGGCATGATTGCCGTTTTGACAATTCCGTTTTCGCTGATGGTCAGAAATTTGTCAACGACTTTTGGTGCGCATTATGCACAAGGAAAAGCGGCTACTGTCGGACAGTCCGTCACTAGGCCAGAACGAATCAGGAACACCGGGCAGATCTTGGAGTGGAACGAATCAGGAACATTGCCTCGTATGTATGCAGGTATGCGTTAGGCATGGGTAGGCATATGAGCATGACGAACAGGTGGGTAGGGGTGTATGTGCATGAAACATGCGTAAGCGCTACATGTTGTGTATGTCAGGGCAAAAACGCCTATATATGAGATTTTCCGGAGTAATAATCCGTATGTCATCCTAATAAAAACAAATACTTAGCCTTGGGCATCACATACGTGGGCGCAATTACACGCTATGCGCAGGGGTACGTGAGGGCCACCCCCCCATAGGTCGTATACGTATATGTACTCCTACACAGAAGTGGTTTTTAGTTTTGCCTTTTTGTTGACACAAAGCCCCACACGGGCCAATCTACAAAGATTATCTGTAATAGTTAGTAACTTTATGTTACAATATGTAATATATAGTGTAATAAAGTACGATTAGGGATTGACACGGGTTTAAATACAAGTATAACTGAGCGAAGCGAACTTAGTTAAACTTAAAGTTAAATAAATTAATAACAACTTAAAAAATACTTAACTATAAAGTTTAACTAAGTAAGTGATAATTGAGTTATTGGACTTAGGAAAAGTTAAACGTATAGTAAAACTATAAAGTTGACAGCATAAAATAAATAGTATATTATAATTTGTAATGATTTAGGGGTTTATTCCTTAAATTAATAACAAACTTAAACTTAAGTTTAACTAAGTACCGCATTCTCTTTTGTATCCCTCTCCCCTGCAAAAAGTTTGCGGTACTCCCTTCCCTAATAAATATGTATTGACTATTATGAAAAAGCGCATACAACTATATGCAAGTGAAAATGTAGTAGAAGAGTTTTATAAGGCGTTAGCTAACGAAGACTCTCGTGCATTGAGACGTGTACACATTCCTAAGAGTGATGTTTTCTATGTACGTACTGCAATAGAAGATGATACTGGAGTAAGATATACTTTAGATCACGTAGAAAGAGCTATGTACCTAGAAGGTATGCTACATAAGAGAGAAGTGTTAGACCCAGAACGCAAGCGTGACTGGGAGTAGATATAAAAGGAATATTATATGGCTAAGGCTCCTGTATTTAAGACTTGTAGTGGTTGTCCTACGCCTGCTAAATGTAAGAAGGCAGGCAAGTGCTTGAAGAAAGCTAAGATGGCATACGGTGGTATGGCTAAAAAGAAGAAGAAGTAGTATGTCTATTGAGTATCGTGGAGAGGAGTTTGCAGGTTACAATAAACCCAAGCGTACCTCTAGCCACCCAACTAAATCTCATGCTGTACTCGCTAAGGATGGTGACACCATTAAGCTTATCCGATTTGGTGAGCAGGGTGCATCTACTGCAGGTAAGCCTAAATCGGGTGAGTCTGAAAAGATGAAGAAGAAACGTGCAAGCTTTAAGGCTAGACACGCTAAGAACATTAAGAGAGGTAAGCTGAGTGCTGCTTACTGGGCTGATAAAGTAAAGTGGTAGCTCTAAGTTTGTATGATAAGGTTAATTGATAAGATGTGGCTGGGTATTATGCTTTTATGTCTATCTCCTAGCGCTACTTCGTGTGAGATATTAACCAAAGACTCAGAGCTTTTCTATAGTGAAGCTTCATGTTTAAAGGAAGCTAATCTGTTAGCGGATATAGCAAATAGTAATGGTGCTTATGCAGTACCTCTTTGTGTTAAAATAGGATATGACTTGTAATGGCTGCACCCAAACCAACTAACATGAAGTTGTATAACCGTGTTAAGGCTGAAGCTAAGAAGAAGTTTGACGTATGGCCCAGCGCTTATGCGTCTGCTTGGCTTACTAAGACATATAAGGCACGGGGAGGTAAGTACAGTGGCACCAAGAAAAACAAAGTCTCGTAGTCAGCACGTACTTCCTATTACTCAAGGTTACTCTACGGGTGGCTTAGGTAAGTGGTTTGGTGAAAAATGGACAGACGTTAAGACAGGTAAGGAATGCGGTAGGCAGAAGGGTGATGGAAGAGCATACCCTGCATGTAGGCCAAAGGCAGTAGCTTCTAAGATCAGTAAGAAAGAAGCAGCAAAGAAAACTGGACCTAAGAGAGTTAAATGGTCTACAACAGCATCAGGTAAAAAGAGGACTTAATATCATGGAATCATCAAGCAGAGCAGACAAGGCTATTACTAAGAAACCTAATGCTGGTATTAAAGCCTTGAAGAAAGCTGCACCTGCTGTAGCTAAAAAGATGGGATACCGTAAGGGTGGTGCTGTAGAAGTGGCTAACTGTGGTGCATCTATGCAACCTACACAAATGTCCTCTCGTAAGAACAAATAGTAATGGCATTTGCAAGTAAGGCGGTTATTGTGGTGCATCTAACAGCGTGGGTTGACGAGTAATGTCTTTAGTTAATCAGGGTAAACCTTCACGTATGCGTTCTGTGTATGGTCACAACAGCGGCACTGCAACGGAAGTCGTGTATACGTGTCCTGCTAACTGTGTTGCAGAGGTTACCTTTATTCATATAGTCAACGGTGGTGGAAGTACAAATTCTGTAGATTTAGAATGGTACGTAGCGGCTGATACTTACACGTCCCACTTCCTTTCAGGTAAAAGCTTAGGTGCGGGTGACTATATTACTTTTACTAACATTGACTTAATACTACAGCCGGGTGACAAGATACAAAACGTCCCTGTTTCTGCTGGTCACATTGATACTATACTTACCGTAACAGAGACTTTTATCCCAGTAGGGTAATAACGGGTATGCAAACTTAGTAGAGGTAAATAGTTCTATCATATGTATAACTATGCAAGTCTAGCAATAGTGCTGGGCATAACATAGGAAAATACAATGTTCACACTTATTGCTAAAACCTTCACAGACTTCTTGAAAAGCTTACAGAAAGCACAACAGGCACGTGCAGACTATTGGATACTCACTAATATGTCAGACAAAGAACTGCATGACATCGGTATCGCACGGGGTGAAATCCGCAATGTCGTGGCAGGGAACTTTAAATAGTCTTGCAATTCTGATTTGTATAAGTATAACTACTGCATGTAGTACTTCATCTGTGGTCTTACCTTCCTCTTGCCCGGCTAATGATGCCAAATGCCAACGGAACTTAGATGCACAAACTCTTACATACATCGGTCAGAAAGACGCCGCTCTACAGCTTATGTGCAGTGACCCTGATCTCCGTGATGTTATTGGGGATGACTGCACAGGCAGGTGATGTTACTGGGGACTTCTCTACGAGTAACGAGAATAGCACTGTAGACAGTAACAACTCTGATGAGACTGTAACGAATAACTACAACGCTACGGGTGCTGGTTCAGCTGCCCCTGTTATGTCAGCGATAGCTCCTACGATGATGGGTGGTGGCGGTAACGATAGTTGCTTACTACCTAGCTCTACAGGGATACAGATAAGCGTCTTAGGTTTATCCTCTGGTAAGATGGAGCAGGATGAAGCTTGTAACAGACGTAAGAACGCTAGGCTCTTAGGAGCACCACAGCAAGTAGGTGGCTTAGGGTTACAGGTATCAGCTATATCTGTACTATGCCAAGACCCTGTAGTGTTCCGTAGTATGATGTTAGCGAATACCCCTTGCCCTATTAATGACAGTAAGACGGGTAAGCTGCTTATGGGGAAGGCAGCGATAAAGAAGTACAGAGAGAGTCCAGCGCTTTATATCGTTGGGTATGAGACAGACCAAGCGTTTTGGGATACCCTACTTAGGGTAGGAGAGGAAGACACAGATGAAGAGATCGTTGAAGACACTACTCCTAAGCTCAGCCTTAGTGAGCGTTTCCGCAGCAGTAAGCGCACAAGAGACTAACTACGAGCTAACTGGTCAAGAGAAGATTGATATGCTTATCGCCTCTATCGGTGATATTCAGGATCGTATTACTAACAGTGGTGTTATGACTGTAGGTGCTGTAGGTTATGCTGCTATCGGTGGTGTGATTAACGATGATGCACTTAGTGAGGGTATCATTACTACAGATGAGTTAGGCGCATACTTAGAAGCTAAAGAACTTGTACTTAACCACGACTACGCTATTGCTGAAACAGCTGAGCAGTTGTTTATGCAGGAACACGCAGCGGCTATGAATAGCTTGAACACTGCAGTAGATAACCTTACTGCTGCTACATCTGTAGTAATGACAGCAGTTGAGGTGGCTTCTATCGCATCTGAGGCAGACACTAAACCTGAGCAGGTTGAGCTACAGGCTAAGCTAGAGACTGACGCATACAGTCTTGACTCAGTAGAAGTTAACGAGTATAACGAGGCAGTAACAGCTGTAGAGACTTTTGCTCAACAGGCTGGTGCTTTCATGGCTGCGGCTAACAATGATGAACTTACAGCATCTGTAGACAACTACGCTGCACAGGGTAACTACATGGTTGGTAGCTACACAGCTATCACATATACACAGGCTGTTGATGAGTTCGTTATTACTTGGGATGATTCAGGGTTTGGTACAGGCTTTCAGGGTTACTTGACACCTGAAATGAAGAATGCTACAGAGATCTACGCTGCAGGTGAATACATTAATCAGTACGGGGCAATGCCAACACAATGATGGACTTTGAGTTTAGCGTAGGTGGATACAACATTAAGGGCTGGATGGTTGCTGTGGCACTTCCAGTTCTTTCTACAGTTGCAGGTGGTGTGTATTGGTCTTATGATACACTGCAGCGCTTCTACGGTGTAGAGGCTGGCATTGCAGAAGTTGTAGATAAGTCTGCGTCCTTCGATGTTAAGGCAGGTAGCTTA
>Ga0070754_10002331_pt1 | contig 14098 bp, 11 predicted proteins | sample VirMetDEL_Sep_01_FD_75181 | JGI IMG/M metagenome (GOLD analysis project Ga0070754, IMG submission 75181) | Aqueous microbial communities from the Delaware River and Bay under freshwater to marine salinity gradient to study organic matter... | ecosystem: Environmental > Aquatic > Marine >... | reverse complement strand
GACGTAGCTGTAGGTGAGACTTACAAGAACGTACTGATCCCGTACTTCAAGAACAATGAGATCAGTAATCTCTTGACAAGTTTCGCAAACCGTGAATCAGTACACCAACGTGCGTACGCTCTGATCCCTGAAACCCTACGGTTCCCTGATGCAGAGTGGCATGCGTTCCTTGACTACAAGCACATGAAAGATAAGTGGGACTTCATGACTGAGCCTGCTGGTAACACGCTAAGTGACATGGCATTCACTCTAGCTAAGCAGGTATTTATGGAGGGAGTCTCCCTATTTGGTAGCTTCGCTATGCTGCTGTGGTTCAAGCAACAGGCTAAGATGCTAGGGATGTGCGAGGTAGTGGAGTGGTCACTGCGTGACGAGTCACTGCACGTAGAGGGAGAGGCTAAGCTGTTCCGTGAGTTCACTCACGAGCATCCTCGGATTGTTAACGATGAACTCAAGAAGCGTATCTATGATATCGCTAGAGAAGTTATCAAGCATGAGGACAAGTTCATCAACAAAGCCTTTGAGATCTATGAGCCTGATGGCTTCACTGCTGATGATCTTAAACAGTACGTGCGGTTCCTTGCAGATCGTAGATTGATCCAGCTAGGGCTGAAGGGGAACTTCAACGTAAAGAAAATGCCAGCCAGCATGGAGTGGCTAACTGGCATCACGATGGGTGCTAGGGATACGAACTTCTTTGAGCGTAGGGTTACTGACTACGTACAGAAGGGTATGACTGGCGAGCTAGACTGGTCTGTTGTGATCTAGGGCAAAGCCCCCTAACCGGGGGGCTAATGCTCTATCTTCCTTTCCATCAGACGATCTAGCTTTGCATCTAGGGCTTCAAGCCTATCAATGATGCGGTTAATATCCGCATGCACCTCAGCCTTAGTCACGTACTCCTTGGCTATCTCCTCTCGGGTTCTATTCAACAGAACCTGCAGCCTTGTTACCTCGTCTGACTTACTCTTGAACGTCCATGCCAGTAAGCTAATAGCTGCAGTGAGCACGCTGCTCCAGATCATATCGACTTCCATGTTAGTTCCTCTGCCCCCGTCCTTGGATTCGATCAACTCTAGGTAGTGAGAACGGATCTGTTTCTAAAGCGCTCCCGTAAAAGTTAGCCTCACCCATACCTAGATTGTTCTGCTCAGGTGTTACACGAACAGGAATGTTAGCAGGGTTAACTTCACCAGCAGCCCTGATAGTGTCGAAGTAAGTGTTGATGTTGTAGTCTTTAATGACATCTGCGTTTACTCTGAGATTCTCTAGATTCTCTGTTAGCTTACGCAGCACATTGTCATTGATCTTCACAGGAGAAACACCAACAACTCTTCTGGATCTACCTGTACCCTCAATGGTTGTGAACTGTTGGTTATCAATCCCAGGAATAGACTGGATGAACTGCTGCGCTCTGCCTCTAGCAGCAGCTTGTTCAACCCTACTTCTACCTTGAGGCATAGTGTAGTGCTGAATGTACTGACCATCCGCTCCAAGTACTACAAGAGTCTTAGAGTTCTCATCATAGGTCAGCGTGTTGCCTTGCATAAACGATGCTTGCAAATTAGCATCATTAGCAATCGCTGTTGTCTCACTAATGAATCTGTTATTAAATGCGACAGGGTTATCTTTAGCAGATGCTCTGCCTGCACCCCTAAGGAACCTGTTCATCCTGCCTTCTGGCAAACTGTTAAAGACAGCATCTCTAATAGCAGGGTCCATTTCAAGCGAGGGGATTTCGTTTAGTATCGTAGAGATTCTATCTGCATCGTCAGTAGTAACTGCTCCGTTTTGTATACCTTGCGTCGTGGCTATCGCAGCATTGATATCATTAAAATGAAATGCTTCATCAAACAAAGCAAGGAAGTCTTTGCCAGCCAGCGCAGCTTCCATCCTACCTTCGATGATCTTCGGGAACTTGCTAGCAAGGAACACAAAAGACGGTGCTTTATCCTGCAGATTAATCATGGTGGTAGTGCTGAATTCATCAAGCAGAGCCTGATTAACCTTAGCAACAGTACCGTTTTCTATGAGGCTCTTCATAGAAGCACCTAGCGTATTAAGTCTAGCTAGAGCAGGCCCAGTATCTACACCTTGCAAGCCTTGCACTTGGAGAATACTCCGCTGTGCAGAAGCAACTAGATTATCAACAGAACTTAGTGCTAAAGCAGAGTTCTTAATGCCACCTCTTTCGTCCCTCTCAAGAGAATTCATCAGCTTGGTAAGGTTAGTATCAAATCCCTCAAACGTGCTTTTCTCAAGAGCACTAGCGGTTCTTACGTTCCTAGCTGCATCCAAAGAGTTCTCAGCCTGCAGCAGTGCTGCTTCTCTACTTGCGATCTGCGTCTTAAGGATAGTGTCCTGTGTCTGCAGGCTAAGGATATCCCAGTTACGTACAGCCTGAGGGTTAGACGGGTCAAGACCAGCAGCAATCATGTCTGTGTCTTTCTTAGCTCGTACTGCTTGATAGCGTTCCTCTTCCTCGGACAGAGCATTCAGTGCAGCAGAGGAGGTAGCAGACAGGGTGCCACCAGAGACCAAGCTACGCAGAGTACCTGCAGCTAAAGGGAACTGGCGGGACAGTCTTCGTACTGTAGAGCTAATCCGTGCTTCGCCCTGAGCACTAGACATCACCCCTTGTCTCTGCCCTTTCATTACCTTGTCGATCTCATTACCAAGCTCAACAGAAGCAGCAAGCTCTTCGTCTACAGCAGGGTTCAGATCAGCCTGTTGATTACGAAGATCATTAATGTATGCCTGTGTCTGCATAGCCTGAGACTCTACGTTAGAGATCTCTCTTTGCAGTTGTCCTTCAGCATAACCAATAACGCCTTGCTCAATAGCAGGGGCGGTAACTTCTAAAGCTCTCTGTGCAGTTCTGTCCTGCACCACTCTAGCGTTAACTGGAGTGTAAGTAGTCTCAGCAATATCGAGTGCCATTATTGCGCCCCTTCTCTGATCTGTTGCACTGTTGCATCATTAAGTAAGACTGCATTCCTGTACGATCTTTGATCTCTTGATACAGCATTCTCTGTTCTTTTGTTTTCGGGTTAACCATTAAAGAGACAACCTTTTTACGAATAGCTGCTGCCTGCTGTGGGTTAGCTTCGTAGTCTACATCAAACTGCACAGCAATTGCGTCAAGAAGTTTAGAAACGGAGTCAAGGTTTACGTTCTCTCCAGTCATACCACGATTACGCATAATCTTGACGTACATGTTGTAGATCTTCTCAGCTCTGTAATCAATGTACTCCTGAGCTTTCTTCTGATCTTGGTACACTTCGTACTGAATGATCTCTCTAGTAGGCTGGAAGCCAGCAATCTTGCCAGCAACCTCTGTCCACGTAGGGTCAGTGAAGATCACTTGATGATTCTTGTCCATGTACTTCTGAGTATGCAGCATTTCAATACCCTGCATTAAGTTCCGAGAACTACTAGGAATATCAAGAATCCCCTCACCAATCATTGCAACCACATCAACGGTGCTGATCTCTTTTGAACGGTTAAACAGCAAGGGTTCAAACAAAGTAACTAAATCAGTGCTTCTATCTACAATAGAGTTAGTGGCACCAAGTAGCACTTCTGCAGGGTTGAACTCTCCTTCAAAGAAACCAAGGATTGTCCTCTCAAGGCCATCATTGATAGCAGATCTCTGAGACAGGTTAAGCTCACCACCAGACAGGAAGCCTACAATACCGTCCCGCATAAAGATTAACTGCTCTTCTGTCACATCCTCAGGCTTGACATCAAAGTACCCTGCTGCTGTATCCACAAGCCAGCGACCTGCAGGGATACCAACTGCGCCATACAAAGCAGCCTGCCCAATAAGCATTCTGATCTTCTCGGCTACTGTGATCTCTCTGCCGTTGAGCAACACAGCTTCCATGAACTTAGTAGTTACTTGGAAGAACTGAGTAGGCACAGCGGCAAGTCCCTCTTGGAACTTAGCTCTGTTAGCGTTAGACATATTCAGAGTGATGTTCTGCTGCTGCTTGAACACCTCTCTCCAGTCTGCATCTGTGAATGCCTTAGCCTGTTTCTTTAGCTGCTGCTCTACACGCTGAGTAGCAATCTGCCAGGAGAAAATACGTCCAGAGATTTCACCCTGACGGTAGAACACCAAGCCTTTATCAAGGAACTCTTTGAATCCTCTGCCAGTTGTGCCATAGCCCTGGATAGCTGCATCAAAGTCCGCGTTGTTACGCACAGAGAGATGCAGCCCTGTCTTACGAAAAGCTTTAGTCGTAGCGATAAAGTCTTCTGCGTCTAGACCGGATCTTTTTGCGATGACACCAAGCACTTCATCGTCTGCATGCAAACCAACACGCAGTGCTAGAGCACGGGGGATACCCTTGACTGCAAACCAGGGGTGCATACTGGCAGCAATGCTAGCGTTTTGTGCTTGCACCCATAGCTGAGCAGGGTTAAATACGCCAAGCATAGAGTGGAACGTAACACCTCGTAGCTTAGCTGAGAGGTTAGTATCCTTATAGCGCATGACTGTTTGACTGAGCTGGCTCAAACCTTTTCCTTCAATCCAGTCAGCAAGCTGCAGCATTTTCTTTTCGAAAATTTCTTCCTGCTTAGTAGGCACCTTGAACTGCTGGTTAAAGTAATCTCTGAGTTCCTCTAGCTCTGCTTTCTTGGGATGCGAGTCTAAGATAGTATCGCCAAAAGATGTGATCTTCTGCGCATCGTTCTTAGCAGACTGATTAACAGTTTGAATAAATCGCTGCTGCGATCCCATACGCCACTGATTAATTGGATACTGATTACTAAGGTGCTGAAGGTTCCTAGCTAAAGCTTCATACACAGGTACTGTCTCAACAGCATCCTCTGCTAAGCCCATTGTTATCTCGTCTTTACTACGAGCACCTCGGTACAGTCCTGTCTGCTGGAAGTTCTTAAGTTCTCCAGAGATAGCGTCTACAGAATCTTCTTGGAAGATATACCGGACACCATCAGGCGCTTGCTGGTTAAGTTCCTCAGCAATCTTCTCACCTTCCTTAACACCTCGTGCAAAGCGGATTGCCTTACGGTTGGGATTATTAGGATCTGTAGCTGCTTTAGCAACACCGTTGAACACTCCATCTTTAACTTCAAATACAACACCACGTACACCTAGGTTGATCTTAGGAGAGTACAGGTTTCTCTTTGCTCTTTGGTACGGACCAAGCTCAGAGATAGCGTTACGCGGAACAATAGCTACGCTGAACATTCCTTTGTCGGTCTTGAATGCGTCGTACATAGATACAAGAACATTGTCCGACTCTATTAGTTCTTCCGTTACTCTGGACTTAGGAATAGCTTTGTTCTTAGTTACATCAAAGACCATAGCGTTTTCGTCAAGATTACGAAGAGTAGCTGCCATCTCACCACTGGTAGTTCTAGGGAACCCGCGCAGCCCTTCGTTAATAGCGATCTGCTTGGCTCCAGCATTACGAAGCCTTTGCAGGTCTATCTTGTTACCGATCAGATAAAACAGATCAGCCATCTCTGCGATGTTATAAAACGCCTGTCTCTCTGCTTGAGACTTCAGGTAGATCTTCTTGCCATCTGCACCAGTAATGCCTTCATAGGCTAGTTGATACGGAGTAGGCCGAGTGTTATTCGCACCTATTACATTACCTGCCGCATCGTACTCAACCTTAGTAGCCCTCTCCCACAGCTCGTAAGCATTCTCTACATTCTTACGTGCTGCTCTGTTTCTAAGGCCAGATACAGGAGCAAGAGCCTGCTTGTAGATCAAGCCAAGACGCGCCGCCATAACTTCCTTAGTGCTGGATAACAGCTCTGCATCAGCTACTACCTGTCTATCTAGCTTCTCAACAGGGGACAGTACATAGTCGAACATAGGCTTCTGCCTTAGTTCATACGTACCGTAGTCATCTAAAGCAGGAGCAGCATCAAATATTTCTGTCTTGAGCGTACCTTTCTGTGTGGTACGAGACATTCTGAAATCCATGATTCCCTGTTGGACAACTTTCTTGTTGCCAACAAATTCCTCAAGGACTTCTTGTGGAGACATATCAGTTTCGTCAAGGTTTCTATGCAGCTTTTTCTTCTGAGATGCAGGGATGTCCATGAACCTAACGATCTGTTCAAACTCAGCTTCAGAGATAGGGCTTCTGTTCAGCCTAGGATACGTAATCGTATCTACGGCTACTCTGAATCTGTCCTCACCCTGCACCTTAGTGACACGGATATCTCCTACCTTGTAGGCCGTGCCTTCCATTGCTTCGTTGACTTTCTTCTCTGTCTCTCTAGTGATTCTGTCAATAGCGTTAGAGATCTCACCTTCACGCATAAGCTGAGGTTGTGCCACAAGCTCGTCGCTAAGGACAGCCATGCCTTGCTGGCGGAGGTTTCTAATCTCGTCCCACTTAACAGGGGCTAGCTCTTCTAACGCTCCAGGCACATTAGGCACATGCTCTAGTGCTTCAATAGTATCGTTACCAAAGGGAGAGGCAGCTTGCACTGCTTCATCTTTAGTCATGTTCAGTGTTCTAGCTACGTCACCTGTTTGGTCTTTAATAGCTGCAGCAGCAATCTTAGAGGCAGCTACCTCGTTAAGTTTCTTTGCATCACGGAGAACCTGACCACCACGGATAAGCTTAGCTGCACCACCAAACAAAGTCAGTGCATCCAAACCAGCAAAGATTTTCTCTAAGCTTTGATATGCAGCAAGATCAGATGAACCCGTGGGATCTAAGAAAGACTGGAACACCTGAGCAACAAAAGTTTTATCACCATCGTAAGCTTCGTTAAGCTTAGGCAACAGTGCAGCATAAAACTTACCTTGATCTTCAGGTGAAAGAGTCTTAACAGTTTCTACCATGTCAGGAGTAACGCCAGACTGGATAATATCTGTAAGAGCAAAGCCAGGGATCATGCTCTTCAAGATATCCCCAGCTACACTCCAGCCAGAGTACCCTTCCATGTACTCAGACATCAGGTCCATAGCAAAGTACCGAGCACCCATCTGCTCATGGAAGCTACGAGGAGCACTAGGGAATGCTTTAACAGACGCACCAATGTACGGAGCTAGGTAGCTGGACTCTTCCTTAGCATTCTCCTGCAACATATCTACTACAATCTCAGGGTCAGCCTGAGTAACAGCAGCTTCTACTGTCTGTTGGTTGAACTCTCTGAGATAGTTTGCATTTTGTTCTTTTACAGCTTCAGGTTCCATTTCAGCCATGACTTTGGCTTGCTGGTACGATCCGTACACACCAGTAGCATTACCAGAGGACAGCTCTCCCATTGTGCCAAGAGCAGCTAGGTTATTAACCACTGTATCTGTAGGAGCAAGCTTCTCTGGTAAAGCGATAGGATCAACAGAAATATCCTCTTCTGTCATCATCAGAGGATCAGGAATCTCTTGGCGAAGAATCACAGTGTCTGTTACAGGACGATCTACAGGAGCAGCAGGACGCTCCCCCGGTGCAGTAGGTCTGTCAGGAGTGCGGCGTAGCTCTTGGATACCCACTCTACCTGTGGGCTCAGGAGCAGGCTCAGGGGTATCAGGGACAACCTCACCCGTTACTTCTGGCTGCTGAATGCTGATATCTTCTGCCATAGGCGGTGCTGCCTGATCTGTAGCTAACGGAGGGACTTCAGTTTCTGGTGTATCTCTAGGAACTTCTGGCGCAGCCTCAGGGGTAGCAGGACGGTCAGGTGTCCTGCGAAGTTCCCTAACAGATACCCGAGGCTCCGGCTTTTTTTCAACAGGTTCTTCCTTAACAACCTGATCTTCTGCAGGTAACTCAGGACGTTGAATATCTACAGAGAGTCTTTGGATTTCTGTAGCATACTGCTCAGGTGTAACCACTCTGGTTGCAGGTCTGTCCGCTGTGTACCCTGGTCTCTCTCCAGTAGCAGGAGGTTGATCGGGCAAAGCTCTAGGCTCTCTGGGCTCAGGAGGTGCTGTCTCTTCTGGCAACACAGGCTCAGGTTCAGGAAGAACCCTAGCTTCCTGCATCATAGCTACAAGAGCACGAGATCTATTACCTGTCTGTGTGTACCAGCGGCTGTCTTTCATCTCTGCTGCTGCAGTCTGTGTATCTCCTGCAGCAATAGCAGCCTTCATCTTCTTGAACTTATTAAATGTAGTCAGACCGATGTTGTACATCAGGTCAATGAGTACAGTCCTACCTTTATCGTCTAGTCTCTCGTAGCCAGGAACTTTCTCTGCATCTTTTTTGTGCGAAAAATAATCCTCAACAAACAGTTGATCTATTTCTTTTCTTGTGAACCTCCTGTCCATACCTTCAGGAAGTTCTTTACCAATGTAATGACCAATACCTACAGTCCAATTACCTAAAGAATCTTTGTACGGACGATCACGAACCCCTTCGTGCTTACGAATCTGATCCATTGCTGCTTGATCGAACTTACTAATTTCCATACTAGTCTCTTCTGTTCAACAGCCAGTCAATGTGCTTGTTCCAGAGGGCAAACAAGTTCTCTACTTTCTTCTCTAGCTGAAGGATTCTTTCATTCTGCTGGGCAGTCACACGCGACAGATAAGCTACTAGCACAATGCCAGCAGTTATCTGAGGCCACCACTCTTGTGCAAAATTCTCGATCATCCCCCAAACAGATTACGCACAGGAGTGTAGCCACCTAGGTCAGAGCCAAGCTGTGATGCTTGACCAAACAGGTCAGCTCTAGCTCCAGCTCTAGCTGCTGTCTGCTCTGCACTAAAGATACTTCTCTCTCCTGCAGACATAGTCTGCTGCATGCCGATGTTCTGAGCTGCTTGGGATCTCAGAGATGCAACGGTACCCTGTACCGTGCTGGTCTCAGTGCCAATACCTGCACCTACACCAGCCTGCTGAGCTTGAGCACCACGGATTCTCTGCTCCTCGATGGTCCTCAGACGGGCTCTACGGTTCTGGATCTCAGATACCCTCTGTCTAGCTGCATTAGCCACACGCTGCTGCTGTGCTGCCTCCTGCTGGGCAGCAATGCTCATGCCACCAGTACCAAGGGTAGTAGCAGTTAACCCTGCTGTAGTTAACTGTCCTGCGGTTAGCCCTGCAATCGTAGGAGCTGCAGCTCCTGCTCCAGCAGCTCCACCTGCAGCAGCAGCTCCACCATACCCAGCTAACTGAGTGCCCCCTGCTGCTGCTAAAGCAGCTCCCTCAGCCGCTGCTGCTCCACCTGCGGCTGCTGCTGTGCCCGTAGCACCTGCTGCCCCTGTCGCACCAGCAGCACCAGCCGCTGTAGCTCCTGTAGCTGCTGTTCCCGTTGCTGCGGCACCAGCAGCGGCACCTGCTCCCGCTGCACCTGCAGTGCCTGCTCCTGTAGCAGCCCCGAAAGCTCCTAAGGCAGCACCACCAGTCAAGGCTACAGCTCCGATAACTGCAGCAGCAGTAGCAATGTCTTTGAAATCTACGTCACTCATAGGATTTTTCCTAAGCAAACATATTCCATAGGTTCTCCGAGGAACTCCTCGTCAATATGCACTTCTGTAAAGCCAAACATTTTAGTTAACTTCATTTTGTCTACACTGTCAGGCTTAAAGAACTCTAGGACTACCTGCACACCTTTGTCTTTGAGCCATCTTTCCCAGTGATCTAAGACTTTTTTGTAGGTCTTGAAGTGCTTTACACTCCACTTATGTGGTGTGAAGTGAAACTGAGCTACAGGTCCGTAGATCTCTACCCCTAGCGTCATACGCTCAGAGTCTTCAAGGACTACATTCTCGCCTTCATCAGTTAACTCTATAATCACACTCTGCTCCGTCCAGTAATTACTACATCCCACCCAAGTAAACGTATATCTTTTCCAGGCTGACTTGTAATACTGAACTGTAGGGCTCTACCTGCTCCACGAACCCTGTTCTTTGTACTGATAACTTCGTAGCTGTAGTCAAAAGGCTCAGGATCAGAGCCACCAGCAGGCATGTAAGGCACCTTCAGACGGTATCCTTCGAAGGTTCCAGACCATTTACCTGCTGTGCTAGTGCTAGTGAAGTCATAACGCACTTGCATCGTGCATGCACTGGGGAAATCGTAGACAGTATCTGTCCCAGTAGTGATTAAATTCCTCTCTGTGCGTTCAAAGTGCGGGATATACCACTGGATCTGCTTGTTACGAGCATCCTCACCCATGATCTGATAGCCAGTAACCATCTTGCTGGTGAAATCTAGACCGTTACCTAGGCCGTAGTGCGACTGCCAGTCTACAAACTCTCTGTCAGTGAATTCAGAGAACACTAAGGCTCTAGTTGTAGCGTTGATATTAGCTGCTGTGACTAGCTTGATAGCAGAAGCAGTGCTTGTGACTGCACTCAGCTCTGAATGCACCACATCGTCAGGTGCTATAACCACATCATCAGCACCTAACACCACATCGTAAGTCTTGTTGCCTACACCTAACCCTCTCTTACGCATAATTCCACACACAATAGGTGCATCAGCACCATCAAAGCTCAATGTGTACGTGTAAAACGCAGAGAGTGTGATGTCTAGGTACAGCACTTTATCGAACTGGTAGTTACTCTGCGTCAGAGACTGATCCTCTTTGTACAAAAAGATCAGCTTGTTAGTCTCTGCATCATAGAAACTACGTGCGTACAGTCTAGAACTCTCAGGTATAGCTAGATAGTCCTGCTGAATTGAATTCAGGGTTAGATTAGTAGCTGCCAGAATTCCAGAAGTAGGGTCAGGAGACAGCAGATAGATACCAGAGTCTGCCCAGTAGCACACACCACCTTCAATCGCTGTAACAGTGCCAGGGCTGATAGCCCCAGTTGTAGTGACAAAGCGAATAAAAAAGCTGCTGGCTGTAAAGCCTGTGGTGTCAGAACTAACAACTTCCCACACACCGTTATCAGCTACGATAACCATGCTTCTTTCAAATGGAATAAGCTTGTAGATCTTACCCACATCAGGGATCTCAATAGCCCCACCGTCTGTAGCTAGGAGACTGTTAAGCTGCTCTGCTGTAGGATCTTGCTCTTGGTAGCAGTTCCCTGCTCTTTCGATATCTGTGAGCAACTGAGAGAAGTAAATCGTACCTACTAGATCCCCGTCAGTCATGCCAGCATAGAACACACGACCGGCAAAAAATGCTGTGGTGCTAGGTCTGCTGTCATAGGTGACTGTAGGGATAGCGATACCGGACACAGAGGCTCTGTCACGGACAAAAGCATCAAGGATATACCTACCCCTAGGTGCTCTTGTGTTACCTACGTTAAGCTTCTGTAGGAACCATGGGCTGTAGGAGCCGATACCCTCAATGAACTTACTGGCAGTACTCTTACCTAGGTGGATAATGTCTGCATTGCTAGGATAGAAACCTACCTTGTTATAAGTGTGCTGGATAGGATCAGTGATTAAAGGTGCAGAGTCCCCGTTCTCTAGCTGAAAACAACTAAAGCTGTTAGGCCAACCCTGATTTCTGAGGTTATACCTGTGTGCAGGCAAGAGAAACGTAGGACGCTCATCAATATCAAGAGCATCCTCAACACCATCGAAGTCTCTGATCTTAATGCTGATCTGTGTGGTGCTGAAGCTAGGACCAGTCTCGTCGTACTCTACGTAGATCGGTTCGATCTCTTCACCAACTACGAACAAATACCCGTTACCAGAGGAAAACCCTAACTCTTTCTCACCTAGGGCTCCAGGCAGAGCGTAGCTGCTGATATCCAAAGGTGTGCTGATGATCTTGTTAGCACTAAAGCTATCGGCTGTACCGTCAAAGAAATACAGGTTAAAGCCAATCTGTACTACAGCAAAGTCCCTACCACCTACACCACCTACAGATTTCCACAGAAAGTTATTAACACCTGCATCTTCGAAGGATGTCTTACTGAACTGGAAGTCATCTGTGTCGTAGTTAACTTCGTAGTCAACACCAAGGCGTCTGCGCACACTGCCATCCTTGCGCAGATCCATGTTGTCAAGCTCAAGTGCAGCATTCTCAGGAAAGGTCAGAGGAGTAGCCTCAGTGATCTTACCCTGTGAGAAGTTGAACTGCTGGAACTCTTGGGAAACTCTAGCCATTTAGCTTATCCAGCCTGATGGATTTTAATAATCATGATGTTCATGTCGTACACGTTAATCGTTGCGCTAGAGTTAAAGAAAATCTCAGCACCGTTAGCTAAGAACGTAGAGTTCACGTGGAAGTTAGAAGACTCGTCAAACCAGTTCACTGCACTGGAACCTTTGATAACTTCTTCTGTGATGCTAGAAGCAACCCCAACACCACCACCGATATCAAAGTCAAGATCAAAGTACGGCTTTGACGCAGTAGTAGTAGCTTTAAATCTAAAGGTAACTGCGTACACATCATTCAAAGCTGTAGGTGTTACTTTGTTAGTTGAGGTATTCCAGTAATCTGTATCACCAATAGCTACGTTGCTGTTATCTGTACCAGCACCTAAACCATCAATGGTAACTTTTGTACGCACACCAGCGGACAACGCAAGAGGAGAACCAGAGGTGTACGTGCTGTCGAAGTAATGAGCCCAACCTGTGTTGTTACTGCGGAATCCAGCAGTATCTAGTTCATCTAGCTGAAGAGCACGTAGCACACTAACGCCACTTGTAGCTCCGCTGGGCGTAATAACCTTGCCTGCATCAGACGTAGTAGCACTGGTAATATGCTTAGGCTCATGGACCTGAGAGCTATTCAGTGCTGTGTGTTCAAGATTCGCCATCTGTCTCTGCCTTTGCGTCTATGTGTGCTTGGATTTCTTGTCTACGCTTTCTTTGGTGTCTTTTGATCTCAAGGTGCTCTTCACGTTTTTCTTTGAAGTCGATGTAATCCTGCACAGCTTTGCCAAGGCTACGAAGTGACGTATATCTTCCTGACAGAACATCCGGCACAGATCCTTTCGTAGACTTCAGTGTGTACATATTAAGCTGAGGCACTTTCTCTGGCTTCAGAGTCGATGCACCCACCGCGAACTCATAATCTAATGCTAGCTCTAGACCTTGTTGGGTCAAGTCCATTACTTTCTCCCAAAGTTATTCAGGTTACGAATACCACCACGGGTTCTCCACTTCTCAAGAGCCATCCAGCCCTTGTACGCTCTGCTAGTCTGCTCTTGTTTGGGGTTAGCAGTCTGTGCGATCTCAATGCTAGCAACGGATTTAACTTCTGCTAGCAAATACGGGAATACCTTGCTAGGTAAATCGGGTACGTGAGTGTCAGTCACAGAGAACGTAGGTTCTTTGTATGCTGTGACTTGGGTTTTATCGTTCTGCAGGCTTGCATCTACTGCTGAATCATACGAATCAAAGATCAGTGTCTCGTCATCTACAGAGGTGTAGTACGTGGGTCCACGGTCATTGTAGATATAAAAGCGGAAACCACTAGGATCAACCACAAGATCCACGTTGCTGTCACTCAGAGCTGTACCACGACTCATGGTGTACTTCATGAAGTTATCTAGCTCTAAGTACTTAATAAGTCTCCACTCAGGATCACCAGAAGCATCTACACGCACATCGTAGTACATCGTATCGTTAGCGATCTTTTGGATAGGATCTTCGATGTTCATGTGTGTAGGACGAGCAGGATCAGCAAAGGGAGTCGGAGAAATAACTCTCCTAAGGTGAGGCCAGTCCTTGCTGTTAATAATGTTGAAATAGCAGTCACGAACAATGTGTGCTACATCGTACGCCTCTGGCGTATCAGCAATACTGTTAACCTCGTCAGAGCCCATACTCGTGAGGACAGCTTGTACTATGTCGAGTACTGTCATCTTAGCCATTATTGTTCCTCACAAAGCTCCAAGTACACTGCGTTATTAGCATTAATGTTGTCTCGTAGTTCTTGACGATCTGTTTGTTTTGAATACACCGGGGTGTATAAATCACAGAAGTTATTCAGTGAAACGGTCTTGCACCCTGTCACGCAAAGCAGCGTTATCAGTGTGAGCCCTACGAGCTTTGATGCCTTTCGTAACACTGTCTGCATATTTCTTCAGCTCCTCTGACTCTTTAGCACTAAAGCCTGAGTCGTAGCCTGTTGTGTAGGCATAGAACAGCAGACCTACGAAAGCTAGAAGTAACCAAGCTCAATCATTGCTTAGGCTTTGCAACCAAAGACATAGCTTTGTCGAACAGGTTCTTCACACGTG
>Ga0070754_10002329_pt1 | contig 14104 bp, 14 predicted proteins | sample VirMetDEL_Sep_01_FD_75181 | JGI IMG/M metagenome (GOLD analysis project Ga0070754, IMG submission 75181) | Aqueous microbial communities from the Delaware River and Bay under freshwater to marine salinity gradient to study organic matter... | ecosystem: Environmental > Aquatic > Marine >... | reverse complement strand
TGCGCTGCTGGTCCTCTGAACGCCGCAAGACCTTAACTTGCATCAAGGCCAGGGGCATACCCCGGCCTCATACTCCGGGAAACCCTAAAATCCGGGACTTCCCCGATCTCGATCAACACCATGACCCACGTTGTCACCGAAGCCTGCATCCGCTGCAAATACACCGATTGTGTGGACGTGTGCCCCGTCGATTGCTTCCGCGAAGGCCCCAATTTCCTCACCATCGACCCGGACGAGTGCATTGACTGCGCGGTGTGCATCCCAGAATGTCCGGTGAGCGCCATCTATGCAGAGGAAGACCTGCCCAAAGACCAGCAGCACATGATCGTGCTCAACGCCGATCTGGCGCGCCTGCCGGGCTGGAAGAGCATCACCAAGCGCAAGGCGCCACTGCCCGATGCCGACGACTGGAAAGACCGCACCGACAAGCTCTCTGAACTGATCCGCTGAACCCGCTGCCGCAAACCATGGCCGATTCGAACGCCCTTGAAGGCGCTATCGAAGCCGACGCGGTCATCGTTGGGGCGGGGCCGGTGGGTCTGTTCCAGGTGTTCGAGCTGGGGCTGCTGGAAATCAAGGCGCACGTGGTTGACTCGCTGCCTTGTCCCGGTGGGCAACCCGTGGAGCTGTACCCGGACAAGCCCATCTATGACATCCCGGGCATCCAGGTCTGCACGGGCCAGGAACTTGCCGACCGGCTGCTGGCACAGATCAAGCCCTTCGGCGCCACATTTCACCTCGGTCAGGAAGTGACCACGGTGCAGAAGCAGGCAGACGGACGCTTCTTCGTGGCCACATCCAAAGGCACACGCTTCCTCACCAGAACGCTTTTCATCGCCGCTGGCGTGGGGGCCTTCCAGCCGCGCAAGCTCAAGGTGGAGGGGCTTGCAGCCTTTGAGGGCCGCCAGCTGTTCCACCATGTCGCCAATCCCGCCGACTTCGCGGGCAAGCACCTGGTCATTGCCGGCGGAGGCGATTCGGCGCTGGACTGGGCCATCGAGTTCGGCCGGTCCGACAGTCCGCACCGGGCCGCAAGCGTCACCGTCATCCATCGCCGCGATGGCTTCCAGGCCACCCCTGCGAGCGTGAGCCGCTTTCGCGAGCTTTGCGACCGCAGCGAAATGCGGTTCGTGGTGGGCCAGCCCACCGGTTTCGAGACCAACAGCGCCGGTCAGCTGAGCGGCCTGCAGGTGACTGGCCCCGATGCCGCCACCCGCCTCGTGCCGCTGGAGGCTCTGCTCGTCTTTCTCGGCCTCTCGCCCAAGCTCGGCCCCATCGCAGACTGGGGCCTGGACATCGAGCGCAAGCAGCTCGTGGTGGACACGGAGAAGTTTTCCACCAGCATCCCCGGCATCTTCGCCGTGGGCGACATCAACACCTATCCCGGCAAGAAGAAGCTCATCCTCTGCGGATTCCATGAATGCGCCCTGGCCGCCTTCGGCGCCATGCCCATCGTGCACCCTGATCGCCCTGTGCAGCTTCAATACACCACCACGAGTCCGAGGTTGCACAAGGTGCTGGGCGTGTCCGGAAACCTCTGAAAAAACGACGCTATAATTCGAGGCTGTTCCCTGATAGCTCAGTTGGTAGAGCGACGGACTGTTAATCCGCAGGTCCCTGGTTCGAGTCCAGGTCGGGGAGCCAAGTAAATCAAGAGTCAGCAGGTTAGCGCCTGCTGACTTTTTTGCTTTTTGGATCTGCCGTGTCCGACACGTGTCCGAAATTCTTCGCAGACACGTGCATGTGTCCGGATCGCAACAGACTGGCCTTGTCTAGGCGGCATCGACTACGTCAAGCTGCTCGGTGACATACCTCTATGGGCTAGATTTGTCAGCGAATCCAGCATGACCGAGGCGCCCGCAGCGCCCTACAGTTGCCAACATGCCTCCACCGGGAGATTGCCGTGCAACAGACCTCCGCCCCACCCCCGGAAACACAGGATCAAATATCGACCGTGTTTCTGCGCATGCCATCCGTCATACAGATGACGGGCTTGGGTCGATCGACGATCTACAGGCTCATCGCCCAACAACAGTTCCCCTGCCCCGTTCGTCTCGGTGTGCGCGCAGTGGCCTGGCGCCGCAGCGAACTGGATCTATGGAGCCAGTCACGTCCAGCGACATCGCACTGAAACGGACAGGCACTCCATCGGTACCACTCGGAGAGGATAGTCAGGCATTCGAGTCCTCAAGCTTTTGAAGTTTGATTGCCTGCTCAATGAGTCCGAGCCCCTTCGAGTCGCCGACGTCAGGGTCAAAATACATTCTTCGTAGCCTATCGAGGAGCGCAAGTGCGCCCTCAAGGCCCACAAGCGCGCAGCACCATCCCGGTCGATCGCCAGGACCTCGTGCTCGTTATGGTCGATGTGGAGTGCATGAAACACCTTGAACCTACAGGCGTGGAAAACGGAGCCGTGTCCGAGCTGCTGGATCTAGTGGGGTTGTACCAGGGCTTGCCGCTGGACGAGGACTGCAAACGCATGCTTCTTCTGGCATCACTGGTAAAACCTTTGAATCGGTACGCGCGAGAGGACTGAGCAACCCATGTCCAACATCCTGATCATGGCGTTTGATGCCAGCGGAGCCATACGCTTCGTCGGCGATGTCTTACGAGGGGCTGCGTGCGGATGTTTCTGCCCCATGTGCAAGAGCCCGCTGGTGGCCAAACAAGGAGACACCAACGAGTGGCACTTCTCACACGAGGCCTCACAGGAGCGCCCCGAGTGCGAAGCCGGTGCGGAGAACCTCGCCAGAAGCTTGGGCATCGAATTTGCACGCGAGTTGGCTGAGCGTGGGGCGCTGGTGTTGCCCGAATACAGGACCTCGGCAGGCGTTTTCTCGGCGTGGCTGGACCTCTCACAAGCCGTAGCGTGGAACGCTCAGATTTCAGGCCCTCTCGCATGGAGAGAGCATCCCCCGAAGTCCAAGGTGGTGGCCACCGGTGCGCTGGACACGGGTGCTGCCTTTGCGCTGTTCGTCCAAGTGGGCGACGCGGGCGTCCCTCAGGTCGACGACCTGCCTGAGCACTGCGCGTACGGCTCACTGGTGGTCTCAGCCGCATGGCCATCAGGCACCCGCACGCGCGAGGACGCTATGGCCATTCTCAAGCAGACGGTGAGCTTTCGCTGGGGGTATCACCCCGACACGCTGGGTCTCCGGGCCGCCGCACAAGCCGCCATAGAGGCCGAAGAGAGTGCCGTGCGACAGCGCACCGAGGCATTGCAGCGCGAGCGCGCCAACGCAGCGGGGAGACGATGGGCTGAAATCGGCAAACGTCTGGAGCGACCTTACGATGTCCCCCCTGTACTGCGGGATGTAGGCCTACAGGCATCCCCAGCGCCGAAACCCACTGCAAGCACCCCGCCAAGTGGAACCCGTTTCCCCGCCTATCCAGGCCACGCGCTGGGATGCAACTTCCAGTTCTTCCGGCTGGGGGCAGATGAGGCGTGGGTGTTCTATCCGATGGATGTCGCCTTCATCAACGAGCACGTGAAGATGGCCAACGTCGCACAGCCGCTGCCAACCAAGCTCTGGGCGATTGCGCCAGTGGGCGGCCCACGCGAAGGGTGGGATGAGTGCTTTCCGCCCAGCGTTGGCTCTGCCGATGCCGAACACGGCATCTACTGGGTGCGTGACCACATCACGGCGGTGACCTTCCTCAGTCCCCGCTCCAAAGGGACCCACACGGCCAACGATCCAGCGGAGTTCTCGAACAAATAGCACAGGAAACCTGCGGTCAAACCGAAACAGCAAGCTTAAGAACCACCCCGATCACGAACAGCGAGGCAGCGATACGACCCCAGCGCCAGGTGGTGAACCAGTAGCGGTGATTGACCCATACCGCGCGGTGGATCCGCTCTGCCGAAACCAGGAGCGCTATCGCAACGACCATGGGGCCGACGATCCCGACGGGAGTATCAATCTGGTTCAACAGGAATACCCAGAACAGCGGCCAGCCCACCGCATCGATGGTCGCGAGCCATCGTCGACCGGTCCAGTGCGGTGCATTGGCTCGGGGTTCACGCGCAACGAGCAGCCACATACCAACCTCCAGTCACTTCATGCTTCACAGATCCAATCCACTGTTCTTCTCACCCATTCGGCCCCGGCACTGCCCAGAATCGAACGGCAATCGACAAACGTTCAAAGATTGACAGATCGCGCCCGGTGATTGAACCCACACGGCATACAACCGTAAAAGATGTTTCATCGCTCGCGGGTTCATGGCCAGCCCAGTGATCCACCAAATCGTGTCGTCTGATCCCCAAGGAACACTGCCCCAATTTCCGAGGGAGCTGGATTAGGAGTCCGTCCCTCGATCATCGAGTCTGTTCAGGTGTGCACCCTGCCCCGCATTCGTCGGTCGCCGTGCGACACCGAAAGCGCTGGGTCAAGGCGCGAAAGCCTGGGCACCGTGGAATAAATGGAAGGGGCCCACCAGAGTGAAACGACGGTGGGAAGGCGGCTGTTTATGCCGCGAAAGGCCTTGGCGAATGCGCCAGCAGCGCTATGGTTCGCAAGTCGGCGAGCGGCGAATTTCTTGGGGCGGCATCATGTGGAGACAATCGGAAGGACCATCCAAAAATTGGGAACGCAACTCCACGAGTCTCGGTTCGTGAAACGCCGAGTGCCATCAATTCGTTCCAAGAAGCTCCGACGGACGGAAACGACTGGAAACCAATGAGACACGCGCGATACCCGCGCCATCTAGACAGGATTTCGCAGCTCCCAGCTAAATGGATGCAGTCAGCGAACTGCCGTTGCTGGCACTGCCGGAGCCGCCCCGTATGCTGGATCGTGATCAGTTGGAAACGTTTGCCACTGTGGTCGAGCAGCAAAGCTTCGACCGCGCGGCGTGCGTGCTCAGCATCACAAGGGGCGCTGTCTCCCAGCGCATCAAGGCGCTGGAGGAATCGCTGTCCACCGTGCTGGTCAAGCGCGAACGGCCGGTGGCGGCCACGCATGCCGGTGAAGTGCTGCTGCGCCATGTGAAGGCGCTTCGCATCCTTGAAGGGTCGGCCCTCCAAGAACTTGCGCCAACCGCCAAACCACACGCCCCCGTGTCCCTGGCAATTGCGGTGAATGCCGATTCCCTGGCCACCTGGTTTCCTGAAGTGCTCAAGGAGCTGCTGATGGGGCAGGTGGTGGCCCTGGAGGTGATCACAGACGATCAGGACCACACCTCTGCCCTGCTGGCTCGCGGCGATGTGATCGGCTGCATTTCGACATCTGCCAAACCCGCCGATGGCTTCTTGGCCGAATGTCTGGGCGCCATGGAATACCGCTGCTATGCGACGCCCGCCTTCGCTACCACGCACTTTCCAAACGGGCTCACGGTGCCAGCAGTGCTGTCAACACCGGCGGTGTTGTTCAACCGCAAGGACTCGCTGCACGACGACTTCCTGAAAAGGCATTTTGGGTTTGCGGTTGAGCGGTACGCCAGACACTACCTGCCCTCGCCCGTCGCCTTGCTCGAAGGGGTTGCCATGGGAGCTGGCTACGGCCTGATTCCCAGCTGGCAGGCGGCTCCCTTGGTGGAAGCGGGACAGCTCGTGGACGTCTGCCCCGATGAGCGAGAGATGGTGGACCTGTTCTGGCACCACTGGGACCTCGAACCACCAATGGCCAGTGACATCACTGCCCTGATCGTCAAGGTGGCCAGAAACAGTCTGGAGCCTTCGGTCGGGTTCGAGCCATCAACGGCGCAGACTGGACCATCGCCGAGCCCACCCTCCGGCCACAAAGCGGAGCCACAGGGCGGTGCCAGCGGACAAGAAGCATCCGAGCAGCAGTGACACCACGTCGGTGTCTTCACCATACTGCCCCAACCAGCCCGCCAGATGCACGGCGACTGAACCTGCGAAGCCAACCGCCACGATCCACTTCGCGTGCTGCGGCGGCACGACGATGCCCGAGACCATGGTGGCAAGGCAAACGCCGATGCTGGCGATGTAGACCACGTTGACCGACACCATGGTGTCCACAATGCCCTGGTCAAGTGAGGCCAGCAACGCGCTCAAACCCAAGGCAATGAGCGCAAACATCGGGTGACACGCTGAACGGCGGCCAGAGGCGGCACACGCCAGCGCTTCCGTCATGGCGCGCAAGATCGCAGCGCCTGCACCCAACGCTGCCACCGACAACGCGATGAGCATCAACTTGTCTGCGCCCTGCCCCACCGACCCAGCGACCTGCCCCAGCACCCAGGGCACCACCTGCTTGGAGTCCGCCAAGTCGCCCAACATGCCACCACCCTGCATGGCGACCACCACGGCCGACGGTAAGAAAGCGATCACGAAGAGCAGCAGCCCCGCCAGAACGCAGCCACCCACTGCTGACAAAGGTGAGCGCGCGGCCAATACGAATTGCTGGTAGTCGGCACCGGTACACACCAGCAAGCCGACGGCCAAAGAAATGGCCACCACGCGGGATGCGCTGAACGTGGACAGGTCTTCGGCAAATGCGGGAATCGCCTGCAGGTAGACGCCCATGCCCTTGGCGACGACCAGCGCGTAGACCAGGACAGCGGCACTCGCAAGAAGACACATGGCGAACAGGGCCGAAGCAAACCGCAGGTCCAATCGCGATGCGCCGTAGATCAGCAGCAACATCACCAAGTAGCTAAGTGTCTGTTCAAGGCCCAACAACTCCAGCACCGCGACACCACCCTGAATCTGGGCGGCCAGCACGCCCGACATCCAGATCAATGACAGCAACGCCACAACGCCTTGAATCTGCTTGCCATAGGCACGGCCAAACAGATCCCAGACCGGAAGCCCAGTTGCCCACAGTTGCCTTGCGAAAACGGCCAACACCAGCATGCCAAAGCCGGTGGCCACTCCATAGATGCTGCCTGCCATGCCGTGGGAAAGTGCCAGTTCGCCCGAACCGAAAAGGAAACCAATCCCGTAGCTGGCCGAAACCAGAAGTGCCGCAACCTGCAAGCTACCCAGCGCCCTGTTCATGGAACCCGCCCTTGCGTCTGCCAGGCGCCAGTCACTGGATCGGCGCCGGTGAAGTAGGCACAGCAGACCTTGCCGCGATCCCGAAAGACATCTTGCCCTTTGAGTAACCGGTGCGCCTCGGGCAGTCGGTAGTAAGGCACTGCCGGCAGAAGGTGATGGGTGAGGTGGTAGCCGTTGTTGCGCGGGTGGAGAAACCAGCGCCAGACACCGTGGCAAGCCATGTCACGCGTAAAGGTGAACACGCCGCCCGGCTGAAGGCCGAAGTGATCGCACATCTCGCGGAAGGTGGTGATCAGATGGAATGCCGTCGCCCTGGCCAGCAGCCACAGCACCAGAAAGGTGACCGTGAAGTCGGGGCCGGCCACAACCCACATCAACGCTACCGCCCCAAGCCACCACCCAACGATGTAGAGCTGACTGGCCGTGCGAACCTGGCGCGACAACAGGTGTCCACCCATCGACGACAGCCATGCATTTAGGGAAAAGACTTGGTCCAGGTAGTTCGAGAACCAGGTCGTCGGCCGACTGCGAGCGAAAAACAGGAGATCGGGGTCACCCCCATCGGTTCCCAGTTCCATGTGGTGTTTGAAGTGCGTTTCGCGGTAGCGGGTCAGGCTGGCGAACAGCAAAGGCGCGATGAACAGGCGCGCCACCAGGTCATTTCGCCATCGGTCCCGCCACAGATTCCGATGACCCGCGTCGTGGAGGATGTTGCCGAGCGCGCGTTGGCGGTTGGCGATCAGCACAACAGCCAGTGGCGCGAACAGCTCGCTCCACCAAACGACCAGCGCCACCGAGCTGAGGACGATGAGCCAGTCGAAGGCAATGTCCAGCACGGCGCGCCAGGGTGCCAGCCGAAACAGTTCACAGTGCGGGTCACCCTGTTGGCGCAGCTCTGATCGAAGCGCGGCCATGTCCGAAAGGACATTCGAAGTCGTTGTCATGGTGGACACTCCTTCTTCACGGCGTGCGGCTGCGGACGGCCTCGCAGCGCACGGTAACGTATGTCGGAGCACAAGGCCCAGGCCGCGCCAAAAGGTATCAGGAGATCCCAACTGTGCGCGGTGGTTTAGGAACTTTGGCCGTGCGTCAATTCAGCTAAACCAGTCCCTTCTGCGGTGCACTTGCGCACTTGTACACACGCCGGGTCAACGCCAGCCGCCCATAATCAACGCCGAAAGCCAACACCATTTCCCTGCGCAGGAGGACATCGGAGTGAGCGGAGAAAAAGACCACGTTCGGCTGCAGCAAATGATGGCCCCTGACCTTCGGCCAGAAACCTACGTCTACTGCACCTTCCAAGACCATCGCCTCCCTGCTGACCTCTCCCCCATCTGCACGTTCAGGGAGACCGAAGGATTGACGGCCATCGTTGAGCGCTCTCAAGCCATTCAGGCCAAGGTGCCCTACATCTTTGAGGCCAAACTCATCACGCTCACCGTGCACTCCTCACTGGAAGCCATCGGCTTTCTGGCCATGATCTCCTCGGCCCTGGCCAAAGCAGGCATCCCTTGCAATGCGGTCGCCGCCTTCCACCACGATCACCTGTTCATTCCGGTTGAGCGAGCCGACGACGCGTTCTCTTTGCTGAACGCTTTGAGCCACAGCAGCGCACCGGCAGCGATTTGACGCGCTTCGTACGCAGGGTCTTCTTCGTTTAGCGCGACTAAACCCGCTGCAGATTTGGGCGCCCTGCCCTGATTTCCTTTGACATCGCGCGACGCGCTTGTCTACCCTACCCTCTATCCAGTCTCTTGAGACTTGGTGCTTGGGTTACGCGGTGTCAGCACTGCGTGGCCTGTCGGTCAACCAGACCTGCAGGAGTGGGGATGAACAACCTTCAACTTCCCGAGGTGACGCCGTCAGCATCTGCGGTCGTGACACGCCCATCGGTCAAACGCCGTATCGATCCTATCGACGCACCCGCCCGCCCACTGGGCTCCAAACGTTTGGCGCTGATCGCAAAGCGCACCAACGCTGCCGCATCAATGTCAGACCGCCATTTGGAACGCATCGCTGAGGGCGATACCTTGCTGGCAAACCACGACGGCACCGTGACCTTCCTCCTGCGCGCCACCCGCTACGGTCTGCTGATGGAGCGCACCCAACGCCAAGCTTCGGGCATGCGACTGATACAGACGATGGTCTTTCATGACGTGAAGAGCTTCGACCGCTGGTGTGCGGTCGAGCCGTTGCGTTTTGATGATGGCCTGCTGTTCAGCAAACTGGGACGACAGGGTCATGCTGCATTTGCAATCCACCCCTGACCGCATTGAGCCTGCTTCAGGCAGACCTGCGATAGGGGACAACGCGCGCGTTTTTCAGATCCTCCCACTGATCCCAGATGCGAGGTCCCCGGGCGAAGTGATCTCATTGTTTCGCGAGGCCGTTATGGGTCTGGGAGCTGATGCAGGCTACTTCCTGAGTTGCCTTCGAGACGATGCAACCCGAACCTCATTTCGATCGTTTTGGGCGTGCGATCCAGCATGGCCCGCGGAGTACGCTGCTCAACGATGGTTCGAACATGATCCCTGGTTGCGCTATGCATCGTGCGACGCGGAACCCACCCGTGCCAGCTACCTCCCCTGCTCATCCCCCGAAGAAAACGCCTTCATCAGCGCAGCTGCAGAGCATGGCTTCGCATCTGCTTTGATCGCACCTGCCCCCAGCTCGGTTGGCCGCTCAAGGGTAGGGGTCCTGTGCCTGGGATCAGCTGACCCCGAAAGGTTCGAGGGCGAAAGCTACCCGAGGGTCAGGGTACTGGCGCGCGCGCTCGCCATGGAGCTACATCACTCGATTGCAAAATCCATGCGTGAGGAACTGCTCCGGGGGGCGAGCCTCACAGAAGCCGACCTGCATCTTCTGCGCTGCGAGGCTGCCGGACAGAGCAGCAAAGTGATCGGTGCGGCCATGAATCTTGAGGCCAAAACCATCGACAGCCGGTTTCAGCGAGTCAACGCAAAGCTGGGCGCGCCGGACAGACGCACAGCCGTGCGCATCGCCCGCCTTTACGGCCTGCTTTAGGCTGGTTGCTGCCGCTCAGATATGAGCAGCCAACGGCCGTGTTCGACCAAAGCAGCCATTAGTCTCTGGTTGATCCGTAGGTCATTGCAGGGGAATGTCGAGCCTGTCCAGCTGTCATCTGATTCGGCCCAGGCTCACGAGAAACTAGTCCCCTGTTGGGCCTCGACCTGTGGGGGCCATCGGACAGCAATCAGTGAACTGCTCATACAAGTGAGTTACCTTGTCCATCCTCCGCTGTGACCCCATGAGCATGGCAAGCGTCCGGTAGGCCATGTGCATAAGCCCATTGGAAAAGCGAACTAGCGTCAGTGCCATCTCCGCTGGAAATCCATCACGAACGCGACGCAAAGGGTGAATGCCACTGTGCACGTAGGAATTCAGGGCGTGCCGTGAATATTGATCAAATTCAGCCAGATGCGCCGTCAACCCAACAGGTGCTACTTTTAATACCTTGGCGAGCATTTCGCCAGCACCGGGAAGGTTTTTGGCGGCTAGCTCAGCTTCTGGAGTCAGGTTCCGACCAAGCTTTTCGATCTGCGCGGGAGTCGCTACAAAATAAAGCCACGAAGCCCGAAGCAAGGCCTCGTATTGCAAGCGGAGAACGCCAGATCCTGAACTCGGAGCGTGTATGAAAAACGCAGCCCTGACGACGCTGGCATGCTCAATACACAGTTGGCATGCGCTTGCTGCCAACTGATTTTGCTCTGAGTCGATAGCGAGGACCACACCTGTTGATGGGAAGCAACTCAGTATGGCTTCTTCAAAAGCATCCGATCTCTCAGCAAGCACGAGTAAGGGATCTTCTTGATGAGAATCTGGAAGAGTAGAAGGCAAGTTCGTCAAGGTGCGGTTGTTGAATTGAGATTGGCATCGTTGGAGGTCAACTCCACGGGATTGGGGGGCGTGGTGAAGGCAAGGCTGCAGTAGGTGCTATGCCTTTCGCTCTGCCCTCTCAGTCGGGCTTGCCGCTAAATAGTCTCTTAGCTGGAAGGCTAGCGAAGATCCGGCGTCGACAAGGCGATCAAGTATGTCGAGAGCTGCCCTGCGCAGGGTGACGTCTCGAATGAGTGTTTCCCGGTGTTCATGGACGGCTACTCGGCAGACGGTTTCCGCATCCCAAATGCAGTTGCCGTCATCGAAGAGATCGGCAGGCACTCGGTCGAGTGCATCACGCAACAGAGGGAGAGAGGCTGGCACCGACTGTGCCCTTCCCACCCCGGCCATTAGCCTTAGTAGATTCTCCAGAGCGGGAAGGCTGTCGCCCGCAGCAGCGAGGCAGTTGGCAATGTAGTTGGGGCGAGCATGAAGCAACACCAGATCGCTCCAGGTTTTAGGCCATGGCATCGAGCAGAAAAGCAAAGTCCGAAGTACCTTGTCGAAACGACCTAAGGTCCGCCGCGATCTAGTCCTCAGTGACTCATCGGGAAGGACCTTCGCTGCAGCCCGGTCCCACACTCGCCAGAAGGCGTCGGCATTCGCAAACTCCTGCTTCATGCATGCACCAAGCGTTGACTCCAACACTCTCTCGCTCAATTCGGGTGCGTACTCCAGACAAAAATCAAGGAGCTCAAACGGTGGAGATTGTTCCGTCGTTTGTTCAAGGAGTTCTGCTGCAAGCAATTCTCCAGCTTCCCAGCGAGCTTCGTAGTCGACGTGGTCAGGATCGTTGCGCTGCACCTGAGGTTTTCCCTCTTGGTCTGCCATGAGCCGGATAAGTGCGGTGAGTGCCTGAATTCTCCATGTATCAGGGGTCTCGCCGCGAGCTGCGTCCAATGCAATCGTCCACTCCTTGACTGCAGCCAAGCTTTTGGGCATGGCGCGAGCGGGTGGCTTCATCTCGCTCAATGCTGAAAGTACTGCTTTGACCGTGGTTGGTCGCGCGTCATCAACTATGTCGCGGCTACGCCGCCGGGGTCGCTTGTTTGTGGTGTCGAGCGCCTCGGCGTACTGTGACAGAGCAGATGTCAACAAGTCAGCGAGAACAGGTTGCTTTAGTCTCAACACCTCGGCGATTGTGTTGGCGGCGGCACGTCGTACCTTCCAGACAGGCTCCGTGACGATGTTGGCCAAGCCCTCTGCCATCTTTGAGAGCTTCGGGTCGACACTGGCAAGCAGTATCAACGTTCGAGCTCGAAGCTCTCCTGTCGTGGACCCACTGAGAACCCAGGCATCCTTGTCTTCTTGACGCGCGGCGACTTGAAGCAAGTACGTCCTGGCCCACTGCAGAGCCTCCGATGAGTCGCTGGGCCATCGCTGGATCAGGGCACAGGCAAGTTCGTCTTCCAGCCCCATAAGCATGACACTGTCCTCACCTTGGAACTCGGGACGGAGTTGGAGGAATTCGTTGTAAGGCTCCTCAGGTGACTCAAAGCTTTCGGCCCTGATTGGGTCAACGGTCGATGTTCGGTCTGTGATCGCCCCTGCCCAAAGCCGCACCGCGGCCAGACGATTCATGAGTTGCATGCGAGCCTCGGCTTGTCCGCCGATTTGCTTCAGCTCGGGTTCAAGGTTGGCAACCTCCAGCGGCACTAGGTTTCCGTCTCCTACAGGCTTTCCGAGCTTGAGCCCGCGGGCATCCATGCGCTTTAGTGCCATCCGCCAACCTTCAGGTGCCTCTGTTTCTGTGGCTACATCAGCTACATGCTTATCCAGGATTGCAAACATGGCATCGCGTAGGTCTGGGCGATTGAATTGCACCTGAAGTGCCAGGTCTTCCAGGTGGTGCCTCCTGTGTGGAAGCCGGTTACTCGCAACGCGCTCGTTCTGCCGCTCACTGTCCAAGCCGTCGTGCCCACCGTGAATAGCGAGGGAGTGGGGCTCTTGCACGCTCCGCGCAATGTCGGCAGCAAAGAAAGCCGGACATTTGAAGACGGAGAGCAACTTCTCTGTCACCAGGTTCGGATGCGCGACCAATACCCCGACCACGAGGGCTGTCGTGAAGGTTGACTCGCCAACTTCCAGGATCACTTCAAGCACCTGAGACGTTGTTTCGGGCTGAGACATCGCCTTGATCAGCAAGCGCTCCTCTAGTGCCATGAGAGCGCAGTTCAGTATGTAGCTGGTGACGGAATGACCACGATAGGCAGTCCAAAGGCGCCAGTCGTGGATGTGAGGGCGGCCATTGGGGCTGACTTCTGGCGGTAAGACCACCACTTCGTTTGGCTGTGCCTTTGCAAAAACGTCGGCAGCGTGATTGCACAGATCGACAACAAACCGCAGGCTCTTCGGGAAAGAATAAAGAAGGAGGGCACGAAACGGACCCTGCAGAACCGATGGTGGGAAGAATTCGTGAGCTGCCCGCTCACTGAGCCCGAAAGCGGCCTCCCAACCTAGCGTTCTAAAGCGGCGCGTGGCTCTCGACTCGGTCACGATGTAGAGGGCCCAGAACACCTCACGCACCGTGTCTGGTGTGAAGTAGCTCGGTTCCCTGCAGTGCTTGACGTTGATAAGGTAAGCTAGGCGTTCCTCTGCAGAGAAGTCTCGCCTGTCCGATTCGTGCGCCAAGCGTTTCAGGAGCGCTTCGATGAACGCTATGAACCGATTTGGGTCTGCCCCGCAGCAAGTGCACAGGAGCGCATAGAAGCTCCGACCAATAGATTTCTCCCGATACCATGTATCGGTATCGCGCAGGCAGTAGTGTTCGGCAATGCTGAACACGCCGCGTACCCTTTGTGATGGTCGGCGCCAACCCTCGTTGTGTGCGATGGCATCCTCGCAAAACTGGACGACCCATGAGTGGCTCTCTGGCGGGAGTGTAGGAAAGGCCTCTGCGACCAACTCGACCATCACGTCCCATGCTTTGCCCGCGGGGGCTGCCATACCAATGCGAGCGATGATCTCGTGGTTCGCTGGGTCGTCTGCGAGATGTGAGTAGTCGATGGGCGACGGCCCTTTGCAAGCAACCCGCAGCAAGTGACTAAGTCGCTTCAAGAGGCTCGCGTTGTCAAACGCCACGTTGCAGGCAAGTTTTGCAATCAAGTCCTCTACTTGATCGGTAAGCGCTCTATTGACCACGCCCTTGCACTCGGGTGCCCGTTGAGGCAATGAATGTTCTATCGGCGTGGTGCGGTCTGCGACGCGCGAGAATCACGGTCAGCGCTGCATTTCATCCATTGA
>Ga0070754_10002328_pt1 | contig 14108 bp, 10 predicted proteins | sample VirMetDEL_Sep_01_FD_75181 | JGI IMG/M metagenome (GOLD analysis project Ga0070754, IMG submission 75181) | Aqueous microbial communities from the Delaware River and Bay under freshwater to marine salinity gradient to study organic matter... | ecosystem: Environmental > Aquatic > Marine >... | reverse complement strand
GCGCAAGCGCGGCAAGATCCACGAGGAAGTTGAAAAGTTCTCCGTGGTGAAAACCCTGCAGGCGATCAAAGACGCCAACGTGGTGATCTTCGTGATGGACGCCCGCGAAGGCGTGGTGGACCACGACCTCAACCTGCTGGGCTTTGCCCTCGAAGCCGGTCGGGCGCTGGTTATTGCGATCAACAAGTGGGACGGCATGACGCCGAGCGAGCGCGATTTCGTCAAGATCGAGCTGCAGCGCCGTCTGTTCTTCGTCGAGTTCGCCGATATCCACTTTATCTCGGCCCTGCACGGCACGGGTGTGGGTAATCTCTACGCTTCCGTACAGAACTCGTTCAAGTCCGCCGTTACCCGTTGGCCGACCAACCGTCTGACCCAGATCCTCGAAGACGCCGTTGGCGAGCACGCGCCGCCGATGGTCAACAACCGCCGGATCAAGCTGCGTTACGCCCACTTGGGTGGTGCCAACCCGCCGATTATCGTGATCCACGGTAACCAGATCGAGAAGGTACCCAAGTCCTACGTGCGTTACCTGGAAAACACCTACCGCCGCGTCTTGAAACTGGTCGGTACGCCTATCCGTATCGAGTTCAAGGGGGGCGAGAACCCATACGAAGGCAACAAGAACACATTGACTGACCGTCAGGTGAACAAGAAGCGTCGTTTGATGACTCACCACAAGAAGGCCGACAAGAAGCGTCGCGACAAGAAATAGCAGCCGCTTCACGTTGTAAGTTACAGGCTGCAAGAGAGGGCTCCTTTGGAGCCCTTTTTTGTGCCTGGCGGTTTGTCGCTTGACCTGCTTGCAGCTTGCAGCTTAAAACTTGCAGCTCACCCGAAGGGGGCTCCCATGATCACCAGCAAGCTGCCAAATGTCGGCACGACCATTTTCACCACCATGTCGCAACTCGCTGCCGAAACCGGCGCGCTCAACCTGTCCCAGGGGTTTCCCGACTTCAATGGGCCTCAGGCTTTGCTCGATGCCGTGGGCAAACATGTTGCCAGCGGGCACAACCAATATTCACCGATGACCGGCTTGCCGGCCTTGCGCCAGCAAGTGGCGGCCAAGATCGCCCGCAGCTATGGCGCCACGGTGAATGCCGACAGTGAAGTGACCATCACCCCCGGCGCCACCGCCGCGATCTTATGCGCGATCCAGGCGGTGATTCGCACTGGCGATGAGGTCATTGTGTTCGACCCCTGCTACGACAGCTATGAGCCCTCGGTCGAACTGGCCGGTGGCCGCTGCGTGCATGTGCAACTGAGCCTGCAAGGCTTTGCATTGGACTTCGAGAAGATCAAGGCCGCGCTGTCGCCACGTACGCGCATGATCATCCTCAATACCCCGCACAACCCAACCGGCGCGCTGATCAGCCGCGCTGAGCTGGACCAGTTGGCCGAACTGATCCGCGACCGCGATATCTACCTGGTCAGTGACGAGGTCTACGAACACCTGGTATTCGACGGCGTGCCCCACGTCAGCGTCCTGGCCCATGAAGAGCTGTACCCGCGGGCGTTCGTGGTCAGCTCCTTCGGCAAAACCTACCACGTCACCGGCTGGAAAACCGGCTACGTGGTCGCGCCACCGGCCCTGACGGCCGAACTGCGCAAAGTGCATCAATACGTCAATTTCTGTGGTGTGACCCCGTTGCAGTTCGCGTTGGCCGATTTCATGGCTGAACACCCGGAGCACGTCGATGAACTGCCGGGGTTCTACCAGGCCAAGCGCGACCTGTTCTGCGACCTGCTGGCACCGTCGCGCTTCAGCTTTACCCGGGTGGCCGGCACCTACTTCCAGTTGGTCGATTACTCACAAATACGTCCGGACCTGGATGACGTCGCCATGTCCCTGTGGATGACCCGCGAGCATGGCGTGGCGACCATCCCGGTCTCGGTGTTCTACCAGAGCCCACCGCAAGGCCAGCACCTGGTGCGCCTGTGTTTTGCCAAACGCGAGGAGACGCTGCGACAAGCGGCTGAAAAACTATGCGTGATTTGACGGCATTGCCTGACTTGAATATCGCCCTGGTCCAGACCACCCTGGCCTGGCACGACCGCCAGGCCAACCTCGAGCATTTCGAGGGGCTGCTGGAGCAGGCCCGCGGCGCCGACCTGATCGTGCTGCCGGAAATGTTCACCACCGTTTTCTCCATGGCGTCGCAAACCCTCGCCGAGCCGGAAAACGGCCCGACCCATCAGTGGCTCCAGGCCCAGGCTGCGAAGTACAACGCTGTGATCACCGGCAGCGTGATCATCCAGGCCGCTGATGGCAGCCACCGCAACCGCCTGTTGTGGGCGCGGCCGGATGGCGAGGTGTTGCACTACGACAAGCGTCATCTGTTTCGTATGGCCGGTGAACACAATCACTACACCCCCGGCGAGCGCCAGGTGCAGTTCGAATTGAAAGGCTGGCGTGTTCGGCCGCTGATTTGCTACGACCTGCGTTTCCCGGTGTGGAGTCGGGATGCCCAGGACACTGACTTGCTGCTCTACACCGCCAATTGGCCGGGGGCGCGGCGCCAGCATTGGAACCGCTTGTTGCCGGCGCGGGCTATCGAGAACCTGTGCTACGTAGCGGCGGTGAATCGAGTGGGCACCGACGGCAAGGGCTTTGCCTACACCGGTGATAGCCAGGTGCTGGATTTCCAGGGTGAGAGCCTGCTGAGTGCGGGGGAGGCGGACGGGGTGTTCCAGGTGTGCCTGGGCGCGGCTGAACTGGCGGCGTATCGCACCAGGTTTCCGGCGAACCTGGATGCCGATAGCTTTCAGTTTGTCTGACAGGCCGTTATCGGGGGCAACCCAAATCTGAAACTCAATAAAAAAGGCCCCTGGGTTCTCACCCAGGGGCCTTCTGTATGACGGCGAAGGTTACGCCGCTTTCGCTTCCTGCTGGCTCAACGAGCGGTTCAGTGCACTGAACAGTGCCTTGAAGCTCGCTGTGGTGATGTTTTCATCAATACCCACGCCATGCACCGGGCGTTCACCGTTCACACGCAGTTCGATATAGGCCGCGGCCTTGGCGTTGGTGCCTGCGCCGATGGCATGTTCGTTGTAGTCCATGATCTCCACCCCAATTGGCAGGCCGGCCACCAGCGCTTCCAGTGCGCCGTTGCCTTTGCCTTTCCAGTGCAGGTTGGTTTCGCCCTGGCCCTTGCCCGAGACTTCCACTTCGACAAAGCTGTTGCCGTTCTCTTCCTGCAGGCGATGGCTGACCAGCGCATACGGGGTGTTGGCTTGCAGGTATTCACGCTGCAGCAAGGCGTAGATCTGCGGTGCGGTCATCTCCAGGCCCACACGGTCGGTTTCGGCCTGGACCACCTGGCTGAACTCGATCTGCATGCGGCGCGGCAGGCTGATGTCGTATTCCTGCTCCAGCAGGTAGGCGATGCCGCCTTTGCCCGACTGGCTGTTCACGCGGATCACCGCCTCGTAGCTGCGACCGATGTCGGCCGGGTCGATCGGCAAATACGGCACTTCCCACAGCGCATCCTCTTTCTGCTGGGAGAAGCCCTTGCGGATCGCGTCCTGGTGAGAACCGGAGAAGGCGGTATGCACCAGATCGCCGACGTACGGATGACGTGGGTGTACCTGGATCTGGTTGCACTCCTCGACGACTTTACGCACGCCGTCGATGTCGGAGAAGTCCAACTGCGGGTCGAGGCCTTGGGTGTACATGTTCAACGCCACGGTGACGAGGTCTACGTTACCGGTACGCTCGCCGTTACCGAACAGGCAACCCTCGACACGGTCCGCGCCGGCCATCAGGCCCAGCTCGGTGGCGGCTACGCCGGTGCCACGGTCGTTGTGGGTGTGCAGGCTGATGATCACGCTGTCACGACGATTGATATGGCGACCGAACCACTCGATCTGGTCGGCATAGATGTTCGGCGTGGCGCACTCGACGGTGGCCGGCAGGTTGAGGATCATCTTGTGCTCAGGCGTCGGGTTCCAGACCTCGATCACCGCGTCACAGACTTCCTTGGCGAACTCCAGTTCGGTAGCGCTGAAAGTCTCCGGCGAGTACTCGAAGGTCCACTGGTTTCCGGCTGCTGGGCGGCGTACTTGACGAACAGCTTGGCCGCGTTGACCGCGATGGCCTTGATGCCGTCCTTGTCCTGGTTGAACACGATGCGGCGGAACGACGGCGACGTGGCGTTGTACAGGTGCACAATGGCCTTTTTGGCGCCGCGCAGGGATTCGAAGGTGCGTGCGATCAAGTCTTCACGGCCCTGGGTCAGCACCTGGATGGTGGTGTCCTCGGGGATGTGGTTGTCTTCGATCAGGGTACGCACGAAGTCGAAGTCGGTTTGCGATGCGGCAGGGAACGACGCCTCGATTTCCTTCACGCCGACCGCGACCAGGGTCTTCCAGAAGCGCAGCTTTTTCACCGCGTCCATCGGCTCGATCAGCGACTGGTTGCCATCACGCAGGTCGGAACTGCACCAGATCGGCGCGGTGGTGATGGTTTTGGAAGGCCAGGTGCGGTCCGGGATATCGATGGTCGGAAACGCGCGGTACTTCGAAGACGGGTCTTTGAGCATGCTCATCGGGAAATCCTTTGTTGTAGGGGCCGAGAAAAGGCGGCCTGCCGTAGAACTGTTTTTAGGGATAAAACGTAAAGACGAGGCAGATCGATTCAGCCTGGCAGTCGTGCGCTGACGAGGCACAGGCTGCGGTGCTGGCGAAGCTGGATGAGGGTGTGAGAGGTTTTCATGGATTTAACCCTAACCGCGGGGGATAGGAGATGGCAAGCGCTCAAGAAAAATTGATATAAAATCTACGATTTCGCATTTTTGTAGGTTTTTATTGTTTGTTTTTTGGTTTTTTGTGGTTTTTGTTTTGCTCATCTTCGTGGGTGCGCAATGGGTGGTTGCCGTACGGCGACGTCAGCGCCGGTACGGCATCCTGGGTTGCCTGCTACGGTAGTCGTAGATCATCAACGTTTTGCTTGAATTCAATATCCGGTTGTAAATCGGCGAAACTTGGGGAGGTAGTGGCTTTCGCGCCTGGGGGGATCGCCAAGCTTTTTGCGCCCTGGGGAGCCTCGATAATCGAGATTCCGACCCCTTTGTTCAACTCGGCAACCCCTGGAACACCGGCGGCCGTATTCATGTGCACGTTGCCAACCAACGCCACCCATTTCTCCCCCGGTGGTGTCTTCCCGATGATTTTTGTCGCGTAGTAATTGAAGTCTGACAAGCGCTCTTGGACGTAGCCTTGGTTACCAGCCCTGGCCGCGAAGTTATCGCTATGGGCTGTGAGGTAAGGATGCTCGAGCCCTATGACCTTAATGCCGTGTTTGTCGGCTTCCTGAATGAGGTCATACGGGGTCGGACTGTTTGGTGCATAGGTTGAGTAATTGTAAGGGCGGGGAAAGGCATATCCCGCATCCTGAGGTTGATAGGCGCCGGCGCCGAACACTGGAGAGCCCTCGAAGTACGGGGCATTTTCGAGATAAATCGTTGTGACTCCGTTTGCTTTTAAGTTCGCCATGTTTTCAATGATGAACTTGTAGCCCCCTGGCTCGTGGTGAAGTTCGCCTATGACCAGGCCATTTACATCGGCTGGCGCCAAGGTCGATTTAATCAGCTGGGCCGACGTCGCATTCTCAGGGATGGCTGGAATGGCAGGCCGTGCCGGCAGTTGCCCCGCACTCATGCGGGCAAAGAAGTCCTGCACGTCACGCCTGAACCAACGCCTCAGTTGCCCGGTGGTGGCCGCGTTCCCGTCGAAGTCTCTGGCCGCTTGGCCACTGAGCACGCGATCCATATATTCGTCGCCCGGTGGTGAAGTTCGTCCTCTGTGCCTTTTGGCGCCGGGCAACTCACTCAGGCGCCATTCCCCTTTCCCGGTTGATTCCATGAACGCCACATTCTTGTAGATGCTGGGGGCATCCGACGGCACTTTGGGGTCGATAATACTGACCCGCCCATGCCTGGCGTTGAACACAGAATAAATCTGGTAGGGGCGGTTGATTCCGGTGCTGTCGGTATAGCGGATGTAACAGTTTTCTCCCACTTGATAAATGCCATTGGCGTTTGGTCGGACGCCTCTAAGCGTGTCTTCAGGGACGGAGTAGGCGCTCAGGTCTCGCGGTGGCGTAACGGAATGCACGACGGGGCTGGGGATTGCCTGGGACGCCCTGATGCCCGCGCTGGTCGAAGGGACGGCAGGCGGGACAGGCGCGCCGGGCGGGGGCGTTCCCTGGGTGAGCAGCGACCTTGCGACGGGAGCGACGGGGACGGGCGTTCCCGCCGCGCGAAACACCGGACGCAAAGGCGTGCTCGGCACATTGGGCAGGCCTGATGCAAGCGCGGTGAAGTCGGCGAAAAGGTTGACCCGGCCGCCGCGTGTGAGCAGCCCACCGGGCAAGTGCCGGGCATTGCTCTGGATGGCTTTCAGTGCCGCTCGGCCGAGCCGACTGCCCACCTTCACCCCGGTAGAAATGCCCCGGCCGATGACCGGTATGAGGTCCAGAAACAGGCTGCCCACCTCCACGCCAAACATGATCTTGTTACGCGTCGATTCGGCGTTCACTTCTGCACTGCTGGTTGACTGGAAGTCGGCTTTATCGATTAGCAGGCGCGTCTGTTGAGTGAACAATTCATCGTGGATGTCTGTTTCTATCGGCTTTAGGGTTATGGAACCGGGGAGACGTTTTCTTGCATTGTCCAGAATCTCGGCGGCTGCAAGAAGATCGGTGCCCCCACTGGTGGCGACTCGGCGCGCAGCGTCCACGGATTGCTGAAAATCGTTCTTTTCCGTTGGCGATTTTCTGCTCTGGGTATAGGCCTGCCATTCTTTCTTCTCCAGCAACGTCGTCAATGCGTCTAGGTTGGGCAGTTCCCTGAACGCCAGTCCGTCGGGGGCTCCGGGGCTGTAGAGCACTACAGAAGCGTCCGTTTGATTGCCGATGACCATCACGCCGCGAACCGGTTGGCCCAACTGGAGCAGGGTGTTGGCAACAATCGTTTGTCCATCCACCTCCGCACGCTGGGCCGGGTCCGGATGATCCAGGACCGCGTTGATCCACTGTACGCCCCGCTTCAAGGTCTTGTCGGTGCTGGCATCGGCTTGGAACCCACTGGGGTTGAGTTGTGCCAGGAACGCTTCTTTCTCCATCAAGTCGGCATTGCTGGCCTTCCACGTCTTGTGTAAATCAGCCGCCGGCCCCGATTCGGCATCCGGTGCCATGCGCGTCTCCAGCAGCTTGGTGTATTCGCCACCCACATCCGCAGTGTTGACAAGGCGCTTGAGTTGTTGTGTATCGAGGGTGATCGGCCGCTTCTGATCATCTAGAACCGGTGAGCCCTTGGTGTCTTGCAGCGCCAGGGTCATGGTGGTCTCGGTGTGCTTGTGGCTTTCGCCCATTTCCCAGTGGCTTGGGTTTTTCAGGGCCAGGTCGGACAGTGGCAGGTAGGTGGTGGTCGTGGAGGGGGGGTGTGGAATACCGGAGCGACCGAGGTGGAAACGCGTCTTGGTGACTACTTTAACCATCAGTTGATCGGCGTCCACATTAGCCTGGGGGTAAGCCTGTTTCAGCGCCTCATTCATTTGCGACGTGGCAAAGCTGGATAAGGAAGGAATGTTTTCCAGCAGGGGCGCGAGTTGTTCAGCGCTCTTTGTCGCTTTCCCTTCCAAGCGGCTGTAGAGAAATTCCTGAGCGGGACTGAGGTTTTTCAACCAGTCCGGCTGGCCTTTCTCGGCCAATTTCTCGTTACGCGCAAGCATGGCGTTGCTGCCGTCGACTTGTGCCGACCAGTCAGCGGCATCATCCAGGGCCGTCATGAGCGTGGGCCCCAGCGTTGGTGCGGGGCTTGATGGCCGCTGCGGGGTGAATGTCCTGGCCATCAACGCATCGACTTCCGCGCCCTGGCGCTGGAGCAGCAAATTTATCCCCTCTGCCTGCACATCCCCGGCCAGGGGCGCCACGCCTAGCATCAAGTCATCCCCCGTAGGCGGCGACGCGCGGTTTTGCAGCGAAAGCGGCAGGCTTTGCCTCAACAGCTCGGCGGCCGGCCCGCCGCTGTCGAGCCGTTGCGCCAATGCTTCGCGTAACAGTGCCGGGGTTGCGAACTCTTCGAAACCTTCGCTGGGGGTATAGAGCACCACGGGGCCATTCTGGTCGTTGAGCTTAATCTCCCGACCGGTGGCAGGCCAGGTCGGGGTGGACGCTGAAGAGCCATCCTTGCTGGTGATCATGAACGCACCGGCGAAGGCTGCACCCTGTAGTGTGCCGTCATCAATGGTGATGGGGTACACACCGGGTCTTGATCCGTCAGGCAGTTTACTTTCCCGTTCCTTTAGAGACGGGTAGCGCAGCGCGTTGTCGATCAACTCTTTACTGGCCGGGCTCAGGGTGCCGTCCATCTTGCGGATGGCTGCCAAGGTCGACAGTTGCTGTTTGTGGACCCATAGCAGTTGGTCCTGTGGCGAGGGCGAGTTCGCTGAAAGCTGGGGCGTGGTCCAGTATTCCCGAAGCGTCTGAGCGTACTCGGTGGCAATGCTCCTGGCGATGGTGTGCAGCGAGCCGGTGGGCTGGAGGACATTGGCGGCCTGATCGGGCGCTGGCTGGGTCACGAATTCGGTCCTGACCCCCGGTGTCTCGAATAGCTGTTTGCTCGGGTTGGCATAGATTTCCCGAATCGCGCGGCTCAAGGCAGTCATTATCGGCTCGGAGGATTTCAACTGTTCTACGCCGTTGTTTGACGTATAGCTATTGAACGAAACCTTGTCCGGGTCGAGGGGATTCAGTTGAGGAAACGCCTGTGCCAGCCGTGTCTGCAAAAAGCTTTTGAAATCAGGACGCTGGAGTTGCTGTGAGGCCATCTCGTCCATGAGGCCGGAGTACTGTTCATTCAGTAACTGCAGATCGCCGATCTTGAAGTGATTCGAGAGAGGGCTGCGGATGGCAGTGGCGGGATTTATGCCCGACGCGTAAGGGGCGGAGAGGCTGGCGAGTCCCCGTACGGACGAACGAGACCTGGCGGGGGCGGGTTGTGGGCCTGGGCTGTCGTTGTGGGCTGCTGGCGTAGATGATGCGGGACGAGCAGGTGGAATATCGATTTGGGGTGGCGCGGGCCTGAGGTCATAGATATGCATTAAGGAAACTCCACAAGACTTGCTTTATGTGTCCTTGTGAGCGAATTGTCCTCCCTGGGATTCGGTGTGTGGGTGGCAAGTCAAGCGATGAAGGTTCCTTCAAGAATAGGTGGGAATGGCGACGCACTGTGTCGAGTTCGGCGCCATGGTCGTTGAAAGAGGGCGGTCGTCAGTGACCGGTGTACCCGTGGGTTTTGAACGTCCAGACCGGGCTGAATGCGCTGTCGTGTATCAGGGCTGGAAGGCGCCGATAAATATCGCAGGATCGACCCGTGCGTCATTGAGGCTGATATTCCAATGCATATGCGGCCCGGTCGCACGGCCCGTCGAGCCGACCTTGCCCACCACCGTACCGCGCACCAGTTGATCGCCGACTTTTACATCGATCTTCGACATATGGCAGAACATGCTGATAAAGCCCTGGCCGTGGTCGACAAACACGGTATTGCCATTGAAGAAGTAGTTGCCGGTCAGAATCACCTTACCGTTCGCCGGCGTCTTGATCGGTGTACCGGCCGGCACGGCAAAGTCCAGGCCCGAATGAGGATTGCGCTCTTCACCGTTGAAGAAGCGGCGCACGCCAAACTTGCTCGACAGCGGCCCGTTCACCGGTTTGTCCAGCACCAGGTTGCTCGGCAGGTTCGGGCTGAAACTGCGGTAGGCCTTGAGCTGCACGGCCAACTCGCCCTCGATGCGCTTGAGCTGCGCCGGGTCGGGGTTGACCTGGCTTTTGTTCTTCAGGGTGATGCGCTGTTCCGGGTATTTCTTGTAGCCGACGATAAACGGCAGGCTGCGCCCGCCGCTGCTGATGCGCTCGTTGCCCGGCTTGACCGTCAGCGGGATGCCGACAATCGCCAGCCAGTTGTCCTGCTCCTTCACCACCAGCACGGGTTTGCCCTGGTACGTGGCTTTCGGCGCGGCAGCCGAAGGGCCGAGTTCAACCACCGCAACACCGCCGGGCACCGGCTTGTTCAAGGTACGGCTGATATAGCTGTCGGCATGAGCGTTAACGGCGAGGCATAGCAGCAACAACACACTAAAGAAACGTGGCATCAATCAATCCAATAACGAAAGGGTGACGGGGGTCAGGTGGTTATCTTCCACCCGCACCTGCAATTGGCCTTCACCGAGGCGCGCGGTGAGGCGCTGGCCGGTGTGGGTCTGTGCGGCGTTGCGGATGGCCTGGCCACGCTCGTCGAGCAAAATGCTGTAGCCACGGCCCAAGGTTGCCAGCGGGCTGACCACCTGCAACGTCTGCACCTGGCTTTGCAGTTGCAGGCGACGCGCCTTGAGGCCTTCGCGCATGGCGCGGGGCAGGCGTTCGGCAAGGCTGTCCAGACGCTGGCGCAGCAGGGCCAACTGGCGCCCCGGATGCTGGCCGGCGAGGCGGGTTTCCAGGCGGATCAGGCGTTCGCGACGGGTATTGAGGCTGCGCTCGAAGGCGCGGCGCAGGCGCATATCCAGGTCGTCCAGGCGCTGGGCCTGCTGGCGCAGGCGTTCGCCGGGGTGCCGCAGGCGTCGGGCGATGCCTTCCAGGCGCAGACGGTCGTGGGTCAGGCGATTGCGCATCAGCATCACCAGGCGGCGGTGCAGGCTTTCGACCTGGCGCACCAGGTTACTGGCGTCGGGGGCCAGCAACTCAGCGGCCGCCGAAGGTGTGGGCGCGCGTACGTCGGCAACGAAATCGCTGATGGACACATCGGTCTCATGGCCGACCGCACTGACGATCGGCGTCACGCACGCGTCCACCGCGCGGGCCACGGCCTCTTCGTTGAAGCACCAGAGGTCTTCCAGCGAGCCGCCGCCACGGGCCAGGATCAGCGCGTCAAAGCCACGGGCATCCGCCAGCTTCAGCGCGCGCACAATCTGCGGGATCGCTTCGCGGCCTTGTACGGCGGTGGGGATCAACGTCAATTGCACCTGGGGCGCGCGACGGCGGAACACGCTGATGATGTCGCGGATCACCGCACCGGTGGGCGAACTGATAATGCCGATGCGGCGCGGGTGCGCGGGCAGCGGCACCTTGCGTTCGGCACTGAACAGGCCCTCGGCGCTGAGTTTTTCCTTCAGGGCATCGAAGGCCAGGCGCAGCGCGCCATCCCCGGCGGGTTCGACGGTATCGAGGATCAACTGGTAGTCGCCACGGCCCTCGAACAGCGAGACCTTGCCGTGCACCTTCACCGCCAGGCCATCCTTCAACGCCTGGCGGACCCGCGCGGCGTTATTGCGAAACAGCGCACAACGCACCTGGGCGCCACTGTCCTTGAGGGTGAAGTACACATGGCCGGAGGCCGGGCGGGCGAGGTTGGAGATCTCGCCTTCGACCCAGATATTGGTGAACACGTCTTCCAGCAACACCCGCGCGCGGCCGTTGAGCTGGCTGACAGTCAGGACTTCGCGGTCCAGGCCCAAGCGGGCAAAGGGATCTTTAATCATGGGCGGCAGTTTATAGGCATTCGTGCAGGGTTTGACAGAACTGCTCCACCAACGCGCTCGGTGACTGCTGGCAGGCCAGGGCGACGGTGCTCAGGCAGTCCGGGTCGGCCAGGGGCAAAAAGTACACGTTGGCGGGGGCGATGTCCTGCATGGACTTTGGCAGCAAGGCTATACCGAAACCGGCCTGGATCAACTGCAACTGGGTGGTCTTGCGTGACATCACTCGGGCGGCCTTGGGGAAAAATCCCGCACGCATGCACAGTTCGGCCGACAGATAACTCAGGCCGCCACGCTGGGGATGGGGGATCGAGATAAACGCCTGGTCTTTCAGTTGCTCCAGTTCGATGGGCGCCTGGCTGCGTGCCAGCGCATGACTCACAGGCACGGCCAGCAGCAGGGGTTCGCTGTATAAAGGCATGACCCGCACACCTTCGCGCTGGCGCAGCACGGGTAAGCGCAGCACCCCGACCTCCAGGCGACCGTCGGCGATTTCTTCCAACTGCGCTTCGGAGGACAGTTTGCCGATCTCCATCGACACTCCAGGGCAGCGCTCCAGCCAGGTGCCGATGCCTTGCAGTAAAGGCCCGCTCATCGGCACGGTGCTCGAATGACTGAGGCGCAGCGTGCCCAATTCGCCGTTGCCCACTTGGGTCGCCATCTGGCTGGCCTTGAGCAATTCGCTCAGCAGGTTGCGCGCCCGTGGATAGAAGGCTTCACCGGCGGCAGTCAGCCGCGGCTGGCGCGCGGTGCGTTCGAACAGCGGGGTTTGCAGTTGGTTTTCCAGCTCCTTGATCTGCCGGCTCAGGGCCGATTGTGCCACGAACAAACGTTCGGCGGCGGCACTGAAGCTGCCGCTGTCGGCGATTTCGACGAAGTAACGCAGTTGGCGGGTGGAGATCACACGTCATGCCTTTTCGAGATGGGTAGAGGGCTTTGAAGATATTAGTCGCATCCCTCACCGATGGCTAAAGTGATGGTCATCTTCAATAAGGAATTACCCATGAGCCCGGTTGAGCTGATGAGTCAGTGGTCGTTTGGTGGTATGGATTGGCTGGTGATCGGCCTGGGCGTGGTGGTGGCCTATATCGTGTTCGGCATCGCCGGTTTTGGCACGGCGCTGGTGGCGGGGCCGATCCTGCTCGTGTTTATGCCGCTGTCGAAGATCATCCCGCTGTTGGTGCTGCTGGATTTCGTCGCGGCCTTCGGCGGCCTGCTGCAAACGCGGCGTGACGTGAACAAGGCTGAGTTGCTGCGCCTGCTGCCGTGCATGGCCATCGGTTGCACCCTGGGCGTGGTGTTTCTGCTCAACCTGCATTCGGACCTGTTGCTGCTGCTGATGGGGGTGTTTATCAGCGCCTATGCGATCTACAGCCTGGCGGTGAAAACCCGGCCAACGCAGCTGGCCGCTGGCTGGTCGATCCCCATGGGCACCGTAGGCGGGTTGTTCGGTGCGTTGTTCGGCAGTGGTGGCTTTTTATATGCAATCTACCTCAACAGCCGCTTGCCCAAGGACGCGGCGCGCGCCACCCAAAGCGCGTTGATCAGCTGCAGCACGGTGGTGCGCCTGAGCCTGTTCCTGATCGCCGGGGTGTATGCTGATGGGCCGCTGCTGATGCTGGCGCTGTGCCTGCTGCCAGCGATGGCCCTGGGGCTGTGGTGTGGGCGCAGGCTGACCATGCGCATGTCCCGTGAGGCTTTCGTCCGGCTGGTGACGTGGTTGGTGCTGGCCAGTGGCATTGCGTTGATTGGGCGGTACTTGAGCACTTGACCTGATTTCTTCAGGGATTAAGCTGCCGTCCTCCCGGGCCTCATCGCGGGCTTGTCCGCGATGAGGCCAGAAGCCACGCCGCAGGTCTCCCATGAACTCCCAAAGCATCCTTGTCCCGAAAATCTCCACCTTGCCCGTTCACGAACCCCGCGCCCGGGCGATCGTGCGTTGGCTGGTGCGCAAGAACATCATCAAGGAAGAACTGACCACCTGTGGCCGCACCGGCAACCGCATGGCCTATGCCCTGGCCGACGGCGCCCGCGCCGTGGTGCTGCACCCCGAGGCGCTGCCGTTCAACGAGCCGGTCAATGGCCTGGAGATCATCTACAAGCGCTGCATCTATACCCCGGCCAAGGGCTTTCTCGAAGAAGCCGGCTGCCCGGAATGCCTCAAGGAAGTCGGCGAGGCGCTGTTCGAAAGCCTGGAAGACTGGATGCCCGGCCACACCGACAACTTCACCTGCCCGCTGTGTGGGCATGAAGATGACATCAACGGTTTCCTGTTCTTGCAGGAGTGTGGGTTTTCCAACCTGGGATTCATCTTCAACAACTGGGCGGAGGCGGGGTTCAAGCAGAGCTTTATCGACGAATTCGCCGATTGGCTGGACCAAAAGATCAGCTGGGTCAAAGTCGAGCTGTAGTCCTTCTATCACTATTCCCAAATATGTCAGAGTTTTACATTGAGACCTGAGGGGTGTCTGAGTATAATGGCGCGCTTCCATTTTCCCGCTCGGGAGCCCCCGCGATGCTGCGTATCAGCCAAGAAGCTCTGACATTCGACGACATTCTCCTAGTGCCCGGTT
>Ga0070754_10002323_pt1 | contig 14134 bp, 11 predicted proteins | sample VirMetDEL_Sep_01_FD_75181 | JGI IMG/M metagenome (GOLD analysis project Ga0070754, IMG submission 75181) | Aqueous microbial communities from the Delaware River and Bay under freshwater to marine salinity gradient to study organic matter... | ecosystem: Environmental > Aquatic > Marine >... | reverse complement strand
TTAGCTCCACCAATCACACACAAGGCCAGCCTAGTGCTGGCCTTGTCGTTCGAAGGTTTCGTCCCCTTCGTCTAGTGGCCTAGGACACCGCCCTTTCACGGCGGTAACAGGGGTTCGAGTCCCCTAGGGGACGCCATTTTTCTTGCCGCATTTGCGGAACCCAGGGGCCACCTCTTACGAGGTGGCCCCTTTTTGTTTGCGCGTTTTTTATTTCTGAATCCTCAGGTGGCGGTTTAGCCAGGCGGACCAGCGGTCTCGGTAGCGGCTTGCAAGTTAATATGATGGGTGTAATATTGCATCCATCATATTAAGGCGGTGGTCATGAACGAGCGTAAAAGCGAAACCCGTCAACGCATCATCGCCGCAGCTGGCCGTGTGCTCGCCGAGCGTGGCCCCAGTGACCCGGCAGTAGCTGAAGTGATGGCGGCGGCGGGGCTGACGGTGGGCGGTTTCTATGCGCATTTCGCCAGCAAGGACGCACTGATGCTCGAAGCCTTCCGCCAGTTGCTCGAGCTGAGGCGCGAGCGCTTTGCCGAGTGCGATCAGCGCCTGTCTGGCAGGGAGCGTCGGGTGCTGCTGGCGGCGTTCTATCTCTCGCGCAGGCACCGTGACGATGCTGAGGATCGCTGCCCGCTGCCGAGTTCGCTGGCGGAAATCTCGCGTTTGTCGGCGGGCTTTCGTCAGTCGCTGGCCGAGCACACTGAATTGATGGCGGCGCATATGAGCGCCACGCCGGAGGAAGCGGATGTCGCGCTGGCTGATCTGGCGCTGATGATCGGGGGGCTGGCGCTGGCTCGGGCATTGGGGCCTGGCGAGCTGTCCGACCGGGTATTGCGGGCCGCCAAGGCGGCAGTTGTCTGAAATCGAGCGAGAGGAACAAGGTGATGAATCAGATGACCTGGGTGCGAGGTGTCAACGCTACGCTGGGCAGGGTAGCCCCGCAATTGATCGCCAGCCGCTTGCGCGAGCGCTTCATGACGCCGCGCAGGCTGCCGCCGCGGGACTGGGAGCTGCCGTTGCTGGCCAGTGCCGAGCGCATCACCCTGCGCTTTGGCCTGTCAGCGCTGCGCTGGGGGAGCGGGCCGACGGTGCTGCTGATGCATGGTTGGGAAGGGCGTCCAACCCAGTTCGCGCAGCTGATCCACGGTCTGGTCGACGCCGGCTATGGCGTCGTGGCGCTGGATGCGCCTGCCCATGGCCGTTCGCCTGGGCGTCAGGCCAATGTGGTGCTGTTTGCACGTGCATTGCTCGAGGCCGCCAGTGAACTGCCGCCGTTACGCGCAGTGATTGGTCACTCGATGGGGGGCGCCAGCGCGTTGCTGGCCACGCAAATGGGCTTGCGCAGCGAGACCCTGGTGACCATTGCTGCGCCAAGTCGCATCCTGGGCGTGTTGCGCGGCTTCGCGCGGTTCATGGGCCTGCCGGCCGAGGCGCGAGCGCACTTCGTGCGCCAGGTGGAAACGACAGCAGGCATTCCCGCGGCCCATCTCGATGTACAGCGTTACCAGTTGGACGTGCCAGGCTTGGTCGTGCATGCCGAGGATGACCCGGTCGTGCCGGTGGGCGAGGCCGATCTGATCCACGAGGCCTGGTTCGACAGTCAGTTGCTGCGTCTGCCGGCAGGCGGACATCAGCGCTTGCTGAGTGATCCTCTGATCCTGCAGGCCGTGCTCAAGCTGCTGGAGCACGTGCCTCAGGCGTCGTTGAAGGCCCTGGCCTCGTAACTGACCACGCGGTTGCGCCCGCCCGCCTTGGCGCGATACAGGGCGCGGTCTGCCAGCTCCAGCCAGTGCTCTCCGCAGCCTGGGTCGCTCGGTACTCCGGCATGCAGGCCAATGCTCAGGCTCAGTGCTATCGACTGCTGCTGGTAAGGGCAGGGATTGCGCGCGAGGTCCTCGCGCAGTTGTTCGGCCAGATCGAGTGCGCCGGTGAGGTCGGTGCTGTCGAGCAGGACGACGAACTCCTCGCCGCCGAAACGCGCCAAAAGGTCACTGCTGCGCAGGCGCTGCTGGATGCGCTGGGCTGCATGGCGCAGGCAGGCATCGCCAGCGAGATGGCCGTAGCGATCATTGACCTGTTTGAAGTGATCCAGATCCAGCATCAGGACCGCCAGCGACTGGCGGCTGCGCTCGGCACGGGCGCAGGCGCGCGTCAGCTCTTCGTTCAATGTCTGGCGGTTGAACAGGCCGGTAAGCCCGTCGCGGCGATTCAGCTCTGCCAGCCGCATGTTGGCCTTGGATAGTTGCTGCAAGGTGTCCTGCAGTGTCGAGGTTCGCTCCTGTACGCGCTGCTCCAGGCTGTCGCTGATCTGTGTCTGCAGTTCCAGATGCTTGGTCTGCTCGGTGCGCAGGCGGCGCTCCTGCTCTATCAGCTTGGCCTGGGCCTGGCGTTCGGCGTCCTGTATCAGGCGAATGCGCGAGGCGAGGGCGATGGAGAACACCGTCATTTCGATCAGGCCGCCAATCTGTTGGGCGTGCTGTGTCAGCTGGGAGTACGGCAGAAGCCCAGTGCCGGTGAGGATGCTGGCCAGGCTGGCGGCGATCAGCACGAACCAGCCCAGGGCGAACAGGCGCGCAGCTGGGTAACCACCGCGCCAGCGCAGCAGGGTGATGACGAAGGCGGCCAGGGCGCAGGCCGCGACCAGCACGAAGCTGCCGATCAGGGCGGGCGCGTAGGGCCCGAAAAGCGCCATGCCCAGCACCAGCCAGGCGCCGGCCTTGAGTGCATTGACGCTCCAGCGATAGGGCCTGGCCGCTTGCCCCAGCTCCAGTACGCCATAGGTGAAGTGAATGCCGCACAGCGTCGCCAGTGCCGAGCTGAAGGGGAAGCTCAGTTGATGCCAGGCCAGGGCGTTGGGCCACAACCATTGCAGGGCGAAGCCGAGCTGGATGAACTGGTAGAGACCGAAGCTGGCGACGAACAGGCTGTACCAGAGGTAGTTGCGGTCGCGGGTGATGCAGAAAATGCTCAGGCTGTAGATCAGCATCGCCAGCAGGGCGCCGAAGAACAGGCCTTGGAGCAACAGGCTGCGTTGTTCCTGATGGTCGAAGGCCTCGCGTGTCATCAGGCTGGCGCTGAGGTTGGCCGAGCCGTCGGTCTGCATGCGCAGCCAGATGCGCTGTTGCTCGCCTGGCTTCACATGCAGGGGCAGGACCAGCTGCCGGTGTTCGACCCAGCGCCAGTCGAAGGGACGCTGGTCGCCGGCGCGATAGATGCGCGTACCGTCCAGGCCGTAGGCGTCGAGTTGATCGAGCAATGGATTGCCGATCAACAGCACCCAGCCAAGCGAGCGTTTATGCGGGTTGTTTACGTCCAGGCGCAGCCAGTAGCTGTTGCCGCTGTAGCCGAAGCTGGCATCGCGCCGTGCTACCGCCTGCCAGGCAGAATCGGGTAGCGCACGGACATCGGTGATGTCGGCCCCACCGCCAGAGTCTTCCCAGTACTCCATGTAGGGGCCGGGCAACGCCGGCGTCTGGCCGATCGGCAACGGCATGCTTTGCGCCCAGGTCAGCGCTGGCACTAGCAGAAGCATCAATAGGCGCAGGATGGCAGTCAATTGCTCGTTCTCGGGCTCGCGGGCGAGTGCGCTGCATTATGGCGCGCGACGATGGTGCGATGAAAGCTCGCACTGCAGGGAGAGGCTGCGCCGCGTATCATGCGGCATCTGATCGAACGCCGCCGAGGATGCGCGGTCACGCCAGAAACCGGATCGCTCAGCTTGCTGCGTGCAGGCTGCAAACCTGGAGGTACAGTCATGAATTGGGAGTTGCCCAGCCCCTTCGTCATCGATATCGAAGTGAGCGCGGAGGACATCGACGGCCTTGGCCATGCCAACAACGCGGTGTACGTCAGCTGGCTGGAGCGTTGCGCCTGGCGGCACTCGCAGTTTCTCGGGCTGGACCTGGTGGAGTATCGCCGTCTGGACCGCGCCATGGCGGTGGTGCGTCATGAGATCGACTACCTGGCCAGCGCCTACGAAGGCCAGCATCTGCAGATGGCAACCTGGATCGTCGAGTCCGATCAGCGCCTGAAGATGGATCGACGTTTTCAGCTGGTGCGCCCGGAGGATGGCCTGACCTTGCTGCGCGCGAAGACCACCTTCGTCTGCATCGAGCTGTCCAGTGGGCGCCCCAAACGCATGCCGGCGGAATTCGTCGAGGGCTATGGCAAGGCGCTGATGCCGCCTTATCCGCTGGAGCTGTAAGGCTGCTCAGTCATTGAGCGGGGCGAGAAACACCTGCTCGGCTTCGACCATGACGGCCAACTGGCGGGTTTCGCCGGGCTGCAGAATGACGGACTGCGCCACGTCCGGCCCGAGGCCGCCGCAATAGCCATCTGGCGACATGGCCACGGCGACGCTCAACTCGCCGCTGGGCAGGTCCAGGCTGGTGTGCTCGCCGGGGCCAAGTTTCGCCACCACCTGCCGGTTGACGTAGATCTCCACGTCGCAGGCATTCGGTGCATTCATGTCGCGGCTGAGTATCAGGCGGGCCGGCGCATCGGCAACCGGATCGGCTGGCATGGGGGCGATGTTGCCTGGCAACCCATCGTTGGCCTGCGCGCCCAGACAACAGATACCCAGGACGATCAGCGCGAGATAACGCATGGTGAGTTTTCCTGTTTGACGATGAACCAGTGTGGCCCATCTTGCGCGTCGTGCGCGACCCCTTAAACTGTGCGCCCAATTTTTCCGGACAACCTCATGCAAATCGCCCTGGCGCCCATGGAAGGGCTGGTCGACGAGATTCTGCGCGACGTGCTGACCCGCATCGGCGGCATCGACTGGTGCGTCACCGAGTTCATTCGCGTCAGCGAGCGGCTGTTGCCGGCTGCCACCTATCACAAGCTGGCGCCCGAGTTGTTCAATGGCTCGCGCACGCAGGCCGGTACGCCGATGCGCGTGCAGTTTCTTGGTTCTGATCCGCAGTGTCTGGCGGACAACGCCGCCTTCGCCTGCACGCTCGGCGCGCCAGTGATCGATCTCAACTTCGGTTGCCCGGCCAAGACGGTGAACAAGTCGCGAGGTGGCGCTGTGTTGCTCAAGGAGCCGGAGTTGCTGCATGCCATCGTTCGCGAGGTGCGGCGCACGGTGCCGGCGGCGATTCCGGTCACTGCGAAGATGCGCCTGGGCTTCGAGGGCAAGGAGGGGGCGCTGGACTGCGCACGAGCGCTTGCCGAGGGCGGCGCCAGTCAGATCGTCGTGCATGCCAGGACCAAGGTCGAGGGCTACAAGCCGCCGGCTCACTGGGAGTGGGTGGCGCGCGTGCAGGATGTGGTCGGCGTGCCGGTATTCGCCAATGGTGAAGTGTGGACGCTGGACGACTGGCGCCGTTGCCGTGAGATCAGTGGTGTGGACGACATCATGCTGGGGCGAGGGCTGGTTTCCCGCCCCGGGCTGGCGCGGCAGATCGCTGCCGTCAGGGCCGGTGGCGAGCCGGAGGAAATGAGTTGGGCCGAACTGCAGCCGCTGCTGCTCGACTTCTGGCAGCAGGCGCGGCGCAAGTTGGCGCCGCGCTATGCGCCGGGGCGCCTGAAGCAATGGCTGGCGATGCTCACGCGCACCTATCCGCAGGCTGTCGCGTTGTTCGCCGAGGTTCGCCGCGAGCAGGACTGCCAGCGTATCGACCAGTTGCTGGCGCTGCCTGCATAGGGTGCGATTTCCTGGCTCTTGAAAAATTTCCGAGCGACCTCAGATAAGTGACTGCGGGATGCCGAAGTCGGGTTCCGCGATATGACACTTGCTGAAATTTTCAGGAGATTACTCATGAGCAACGTACTGTCCCTGGCCCCTCTGTTTCGCCAGTCCGTCGGTTTCGACCGTTTCAACGATCTTTTCGAGTCTGCCCTGCGTAGCAATGACGCCGGCAGCTCCTACCCGCCCTACAACGTCGAGAAGCATGGCGAGGACCACTACCGCATCGTGGTTGCGGCTGCCGGCTTCGAAGAGAGTGACCTGGAACTGCAGGTCGAGCGGGGCGTGCTCACCGTGATCGGCAACAAGCGTGACCGCAGCGCCGAGAGCATCAGCTACCTGCATCAGGGCATTGCCCAGCGCGCTTTCAAGCTGTCGTTCCGCCTGGCCGACCATATCGAGGTCAAGGGCGCCGACCTGGTCAACGGCCTGCTCCATGTCGAGCTGGAGCGCATCGTGCCGGAAGAGGCAAAGGCCAAGCGCATTCCTATCGGCAGCCAGCGTCCGGCGCTGGAAAACTGAGCCGATAGCTGACGAGAAAGGCGCCCTGCGGGGCGCCTTTTTTCATTGGGCTTTCTGGTTGCCCAGCAGCTCGCGGAAAATATCCTGCGGTAGCGGTTTGCTGAACAGGTAGCCCTGATAGAGGTGGCAGCCCTGCGTTTGCAGGAAGTCCAGTTGGTCCTGCTGCTCGACACCCTCGGCGATCAGTGCCAGGCCCAGGCTACGGGCCATGGCCACGATGGCGCGAATGATCTCGGCATCATTGGGGTCGCTGGTGGCGTCGCGCACGAATGACTGGTCGATCTTCAGCATGTCCACCGGCAGGCGCTTGAGGTAGGTCAGCGAGCTGTAGCCGGTGCCGAAGTCGTCCATGGCGAAGCTGACGCCATGCTTCTTCAGTCGCAGCATCTTGCCGACGGTGTCGTCGATGTTCTGGATGACGATGCCTTCGGTGATTTCCAGTTTGAGCATGGCGTTGGGCAGCTGGCTGTCGCGCAGACTGCCTGCGACTCGTTCGACGAAGTCGTGCTGGCGGAACTGCCGGGGACTGATGTTGACGCACAGGCTGAAGCGCTCGCCATTGATCAGGTTGTCAGCCAGCAGTCGCGAGCAGAAGTGGCAGGCCTCGACCAGCACCCAGCCACCGACTTCGACGATCAGCCCGCTTTCCTCGAGAACCTGGATGAACTGCGCGGGCGACTGCGGACCCAGTTGCGGATGCTGCCAGCGCAGCAGGGCTTCGGCGCCGACCACCTTGCCATCGCGGGCATCGACCTGGGGCTGGAAGTGCAGCTCGAATTCGCCGCGCGCCAGGGCCAGGCGCAGATCGTTTTCCAGGCGCAGGCGGGCGCTGGCGGCGTCCTGCATGGTGCTGCGAAACAGCTGGATGGCATTACGCCCGGAGTCCTTGGCGCGGTACAGGGCGATATCGGCGCGCTTGAGCAGATCTGCCGGGGTGTTGCCATGGTCGGGAATCAGGGCGACGCCGATGCTCGGGGTGACCTGCAGGCGGTGGCCGTCCAGCAGCATCGGTTCGGCCAGCAGATGGCGCAGCTTTTCGGCGACCTGGCGTACTTGGCGGGTGACTTCCGAGCGTTTGCCCTCCAGACCGGAGAGCAGCACGACGAATTCGTCGCCACCCAGGCGTGCCACGGTGTCCTCCAGGCGTACGCTGGCTTCCAGGCGTGCGGTGACCAGGCGCAACACGGAGTCGCCGACCGGGTGGCCGAGCGAATCGTTGATGTGCTTGAAGTGATCGAGATCGAGGAAGAGCAGGGCGCCGCGCAGGTCGTGGCGCTTGAGCAGGGCGATCTGCTGAGTCAGGCGATCCATCAGCAGGGCGCGGTTGGGCAGGTTGGTCAGCGCATCATGGTAGGCCAGGTGCTGGACCTGTGCCTGGGCTTGCTTGAGCTCGCTGATGTCGCGCGCAGTGAGCAGCAGGCAAGGCACGCCATTGAGTTCGATAGGTTGCACCGAGACTTCGACCAGGCGCACCTCGCCATCGCGGTGCTGACCGTGCATTTCCATGTGCAGCACCTGGCCCTGCTGGGTCAGGTGCTCGATCATGCGTATGCGCTCTTCAGGGTAGGCCCAGATGTTCAGCTCGTGCACCGTGCGGCCGATTACCTCCGCGCTCTGATAGCCGGTAATCCGGGTAAAGCCTTCGTTGATCTCGATATAGCGGCCGCTATCACGCTCGGTGATGGTGATGGCATCGGGGCTGGAGTGGAAGGCTTTGGCGAACTTCTCTTCCGAGGCCTGCAGGCGCTGTTCGCGCAGCACCCGCTCGCTGATATCGACCAGCGTACCGACCATGCGCAGCGGCTGGCCGGCATCGTCGAGTTGCAGCTTGGCGGTGCTCTCGAGAAAACGCAGGCCGCCATCTTCCCGCAGGACCCGATAGGTCACCTGATAGTGGCTGCGGCGCTGCTCGACCAATTGTTGGTAGCTCTGGCGCAGGCTGCGCCGATCGTCCATCGGCACCTGGCGGAAGAAGTCGAGAAAGGCACCCTCGAATGGTAGCGACTCCAGGCCCTGCAGCTGTGACGCCCGAGCACTGGCGAACAGTCGGTTACTGGGAATGTGCCAGTCCCAGGTGCCCAGGTCGGCGGACTCCAGGGCCAGGCGCAGGCGCTGCTTGCTCTCACTGAGCGCCTGCTCCTGCGCGCGTTGCTCGGTGATGTTGCGCACGGTGAGTACCAGGTAGCTGGTGCCGTTCAGTTCGATCTCGCCTCCGAACAACAGGTTGGTGGTGACCCTGCCGTCGCGACTGAACAGGCGTACTTCGAGGTTGTTCAGGCGTCCGCTCTGCAGCGCTTCGAGCATGCGCTGGCGGTCATTCGGGTCCGCCCAGACGCCCAGCTCGAGGGAGGTGCGGCCCACGGCTTCGGCGCTGCTCCAGCCAAATTGCTGTTCGAAACTGGGGTTGACCTCGATGAAGCGGCCCGTCACACGGTCGGTGATGGATATCGCGTCAGGGGTGTGCATGAAGGCCTTGGCGAATTTTTCCTCACTGGCGCGCAGCGCGTTTTCTGCCCGCTTGCGCTCGCTGGTGTCGAGGAAGGTGCAGAGCATCAGGCGATCACCCTGCAGTTCGATGTACTGGCTCGACAGGATGCCGTCGAGAATCACCCCGCTGCGTGTGCGTAGCTGGACTTCCTGGATCACCGGTTCGCGGCTCTGCGGCGCCTGCTCGCGCAACTGGTTGCGCTGGCTGGTGTGCACCCAGAGGTTCAGATCGAGGGTAGGGCGGCCGAGAATTTCGCTGGCCGTCCAGCCGAAGGCCTGGGTGAAGTGCTGGTTGACCTCGATGATCTCGCTGTCGTCGTAACGTACCAGCATCATGATGTCGGGGCTCAGGCGGAACAGGCTGGCGAAGCGCTCCTCGGAGGCGCGCAGGGCGTCGGCACGTTCCTGCTGGGCGCTGATGTCGCGGATCACGCCGAACATGCGCGGCCGGCCGTCGGCCTCGCGTTGCAGGCTGCCGGTGATCTCCAGCCAGTGCAGGCTACCATCCGGCCAGCGGATGCGATGGCGCAGGGCGTTGGCGATCTGCTCGCCCTTGAGGATGGCGTTGAATTTGGCCAGAACCTCGGCGCGTTCCTCTTCGGGGATCAGTTCGATGTAATGCAGTTCGCGCGTCATCGGGCGATTGGGGTCCAGCCCGAACAGGGCCTGGGCGCCGCGAGACCAGTTGACCTGGCCGCTGCGAATGTCCCAGTACCAGGTGCCGAGTTGGGCGCCATTCAGTGCCGCTAGCAGACGCGGCGCGTCCTGCCAGGTCTGCTCGAATTCGGCGGGATCCATCGCCGGTATATGTGGTAGGGGTGGGGTCTGGTCAGTCGATCTGGACATGGCCGAACCTTCCTCAGGAGTGCGCGGTGCGCGGGGCGGGCATTAATGGCATGTAGACATTTTCTTATCGTTGTAACGCCACGTTAGTCGCAGGTTGGTCGCCTATGCAAGATCGTCCCGCTGGCTATCGAGCAGATCCATGAATGCGCGTGCGGCATTCGAGAGCGTGCGCTCGGTATGCAGGATGTAGCCCAGCTGGCGGGTCAGCTGGATGCCCGGTATCGGCAGGCGGGCGACCTGCTCGTCGAGCATGGTGCGCGGCAGCACGCTCCAGGCCAGGCCGATGGACACCATCATCTTGATGGTTTCCAGGTAGTTGGTGCTCATGGCGATGTTGGGCGTCAGGCCCTGGGCTTCGAACAGGCGCTGGACGATGTGGTGGGTGAAGGTGTTGCCGCCGGGGAAGACGGCCGGGTGCTGTGCGACATCGGCCAGGCTGATTGCCTGGCTACGCGCCAGCGGATGTTCCGGTGCGGCGACGAAATCCAGCGGGTCGTCCCATACCGCGGTGGCGCGAATGGGGTCACGGGTTTCCGGGGCGAGGGTGATTACCGCCAGTTCGGCGCGGCCATGCAGCACTTCTTCATACGCCACCTCCGAGTCGAGAAACTGGATGTCCAGCGCCACCTGCGGGTGAGCGCGGGTGAAGGCACGCAGCAGGGCAGGCAGGCGGTGCAGGCCGATATGGTGGCTGGTCGCCAGGGTCAGGCGGCCGCTGACCTCGCCGGACAGGTTGGTCAGCGCGCGGCGGGTGTCGTCCAGTACATTGAGGATCTGGTAGGCGCGTGGCAGCAGGGCGCGGCCGGCTTGGGTCAGGCCGATCTCCCGACCGAGGCGGTCGAACAGGCGTACACCCAGCTGCTGTTCCAGGCCGGCGATGCGCTTGCTGACGGCGGGCTGGGTCAGATGCAGGCGCTCGCCCGCTTCGGAAAAGCTGCCCGTCTCGGCGATAGCGATGAAGGCATTGAGGTTGGCCAGATCCATGGGGCGCTCCGGGTAAGGGATGATGCACTGAGCATACATTCCCCTGTGGAATCCTTTGAATAAAAAATATGAATTTGAGTTATTTCGTGCCCGCCCATAGCATTCTCCCCATAAGCCGAAGGGCCATTTTTCGCCCAGGCATAGAAAAGCGCACTTCTGACGCCGCGCGGTGATAACGCAGGCAGTTTCCAGAGGTGCTCAAAAGGCGCTGATGAGGTAAGGCTGATGACTGGCAAGACGCTCTACGACAAGCTCTGGGAAATGCACGAAGTGAAACGTCGTGACGACGGTTCCTCGTTGATCTACATCGATCGTCACATCCTCCATGAAGTGACCTCGCCGCAGGCATTCGAAGGGCTGCGTCTGGCCGGGCGCAAGCCGTGGCGCATCGACGCCAACATCGCCACTCCCGATCACAACGTGCCGACCACCAAAGCCGAGCGTCAGGGTGGCCTCGAAGCCATCGCCGACGAGGTCTCGCGCATCCAGGTGCAGACCCTCGACGAGAACTGCGATGACTTCGGCATTCTCGAATTCAAGATGAACGACGTGCGCCAGGGCATCGTTCACGTGGTCGGCCCGGAGCAGGGCGCCACGTTGCCGGGCATGACCGTGGTCTGCGGCGACTCGCACACCTCCACCCATGGCGCCTTCGGTGCGTTGGCCCATGGCATCGGCACCTCGGAAGTCGAGCACGTGCTCGCTACCCAGTGCCTGGTGGCCAAGAAGATGAAGAACATGCAGGTGCGTGTCGAAGGCAAGTTGCCATTCGGCGTCACCGCCAAGGACATCGTCCTGGCCGTGATCGGCAAGATCGGCACCGCCGGTGGTAACGGCCATGCGCTGGAATTCGCCGGCAGCGCAATCCGTGACCTGTCGCTGGAAGGGCGCATGACCATCTGCAACATGTCCATCGAGGCCGGTGCCCGTGTGGGCCTGGTGGCAGTCGACGAGAAGACCATCGCCTACGTCAAGGATCGCCCGTTCGCGCCCAAGGGCAGCGACTGGGACAAGGCCGTGGCGCAGTGGCAGAACCTGGTATCCGACGCCGATGCGCTGTTCGACACCGTGGTCGAGCTGAAAGCCGAAGACATCAAGCCGCAGGTCAGCTGGGGTACCTCGCCGGAGATGGTGCTGGCCGTTGACCAGAACGTGCCGGATCCGGCCGTAGAAGCCGACCCGCTGAAGAAGGACTCGATCACCCGTGCGCTGAAGTACATGGGCCTTTTGGCCAACCAGCCGATCACCGATATCCAGCTGGATCGCGTGTTCATCGGCTCGTGCACCAACTCGCGCATCGAAGACCTGCGCGCTGCTGCCGAGGTGGCCAAGGGCCGCAAGGTCGCCGCCACCGTCAAGCAGGCGCTGGTGGTGCCGGGCTCTGGTCTGGTCAAGGCGCAGGCCGAGGCCGAAGGGCTGGACAAGATCTTCATCGAGGCCGGTTTCGAATGGCGTGAGCCGGGCTGCTCCATGTGCCTGGCGATGAACCCGGACAAGCTCGGCAGTGGCGAGCATTGCGCCTCGACCTCCAACCGCAACTTCGAAGGCCGTCAGGGCGCCGGTGGTCGCACCCACCTGGTCAGCCCGGCCATGGCTGCTGCAGCAGCAGTGACCGGTCGTTTCATCGACGTTCGCGAATTGATTCAGGCCTGAGGAGACCGCACATGAAAGCTTTCACCCAACACACCGGTCTGGTCTGCCCGCTCGATCGCGCCAACGTCGACACCGACCAGATCATTCCCAAGCAGTTCTTGAAGTCGATCAAGCGCACCGGCTTCGGCCCCAACCTGTTCGATGAGTGGCGCTACCTGGATGTCGGTCAGCCGAACCAGGACAACTCCAAGCGTCCGATCAACCAGGATTTCGTGCTGAATTTCCCGCGCTATCAGGGCGCCAGTGTGCTGCTGGCCCGTGAGAATTTCGGCTGTGGCTCCTCGCGCGAGCACGCACCTTGGGCGCTGGACGAGTACGGCTTCCGTACCGTGATCGCACCGAGCTTCGCCGACATCTTCTACAACAACAGCTTCAAGAACGGCCTGCTGCCGATCATCCTCAAGGATGAAGAGGTCGATGCGCTGTTCGAGCAGGCCGAGGCCACCGAGGGTTACCAGCTGACCGTCGACCTCGAGGCGCAGACCGTGACTCGCCCCGATGGCGTGCAGTACAGCTTCGAGGTCGATGCCTTCCGCAAGCACTGTCTGCTCAATGGTCTGGACGACATCGGTCTGACCCTGCAGGATCAGGAAGCGATCAAGTCCTTCGAGGCCCAATACCAGCAGAGCAGCCCCTGGCTGTTCGGCGCGATCAAGTAATACATCAGGGTAGGCTGGAGGGGGCTTTATCCATCCAGCGTGCCGGGTTGCGGTGGATGAAAATAGCGTCATCCACCCTGCGGATAGATTGAGGAATGCAATGAGCAAGCAGATTCTGGTTCTCCCAGGTGATGGTATCGGCCCGGAAATCATGGCCGAGGCGGTCAAGGTGCTGAACCTGGCCAACGACAAGTACGCCCTGGGTTTCGAGCTGAGCTTCGATGATCTGGGTGGCGCCGCCATCGATCGCTATGGCGTGCCGCTGGCCGACGAGACCCTGGCCCGCGCCAAGGCTGCCGATGCCGTGCTGCTGGGTGCCGTTGGCGGGCCGAAGTGGGACACCATCGACCCGGCCATCCGCCCCGAGCGCGGTCTGTTGAAGATCCGCTCGCAGCTGGGCCTGTTCGGCAACCTGCGTCCGGCCATCCTCTATCCGCAACTGGCCGAGGCCTCCAGCCTCAAGCCGGAAGTGGTCGCCGGCCTGGACATCCTCATCGTCCGCGAGCTGACTGGTGGTATCTACTTCGGTCAGCCGCGCGAGAGCAAGGTGCTGGAAAACGGCGAGCGCATGGCCTACGACACGCTGCCGTACAGCGAGAGCGAAATCCGCCGTATCGCCAAGGTCGGTTTCGACATGGCTATGGTCCGCGGCAAGAAGCTGTGCTCGGTGGACAAGGCCAACGTACTGGCCTCCAGCCAGCTGTGGCGCGCCGTGGTCGAGGAAGTGGCCAAGGACTACCCGCAAGTCGAGCTGAGCCACATGTACGTCGACAACGCCGCCATGCAGCTGGTGCGCGCGCCGAAGCAGTTCGACGTGATGGTCACCGACAACATGTTTGGTGACATTTTGTCTGATGAAGCCTCCATGCTTACCGGTTCCATTGGCATGCTGCCGTCGGCATCCTTGGACGCCAACAACAAGGGCATGTATGAGCCGTGCCACGGTTCGGCGCCGGACATCGCAGGGCAGGGCATTGCCAACCCGTTGGCGACCATCCTCTCGGTGTCGATGATGCTGCGTTACAGCTTCGCTCAGGTCGAAGCTGCCGATGCCATCGAGAAGGCCGTGAGCCTGGTGCTGGATCAGGGGCTGCGTACTGGTGATATCTGGTCCGAAGGCAAGAGCCGCGTCGGTACCGCTGCCATGGGTGATGCAGTAGTCGAAGCACTGCGTAGTCTGTAATCTTCCCAGCCCCGCCGGGGTGGTTCCGGCGGGCTGTTTATATAGGTGTAGTCGTTATGAAACGTGTAGGTCTGATCGGTTGGCGTGGCATGGTCGGTTCCGTGCTCA
>Ga0070754_10002320_pt1 | contig 14136 bp, 24 predicted proteins | sample VirMetDEL_Sep_01_FD_75181 | JGI IMG/M metagenome (GOLD analysis project Ga0070754, IMG submission 75181) | Aqueous microbial communities from the Delaware River and Bay under freshwater to marine salinity gradient to study organic matter... | ecosystem: Environmental > Aquatic > Marine >... | reverse complement strand
TGCTTCACCTGCTTTAGTTGTAGCAGTACTTGCAGATGCAGATGCATTTGTTTCCGCAGTTTCAGCATTAGTTTCAGCGGTCTCAGCTGCAGTTTGAGCCGTTTGAGCTGCAGTAGCAGATGTAGCCGAATTAGTTGCTGATGTAGCTGCTTCTGATGCTTTAGTAGTTGCAGTGCTTGCTGAAGTCGAAGCAGAGGCAGCACTAGAAGAAGCTTCGCTTGCTTTAGTAGTAGCAGTAGAAGCACTGCTAGCCGCATTTGTAGCACTAGTTGAAGCTTCACTTGCTTTAGTAGTAGCAGTGCTTGCGCTAGTAGCCGCATTAGTTGCGCTTGTAGCTGCTTCACTAGCTTTTGTTGTTGCAGTAGAAGCAGAAGTATTAGAATTAGTCTCTGCGGTTTCAGCATTAGTTTCCGCTAACTCAGCGGCTGTTTGTGCAGTCTGAGCATTGGTTTCACTTGTTGCTGCATTCGTTGCACTTGTAGATGCAGCAGTAGCACTTGCAGCTGCTTGAGTAGCACTAGTAGCTGCATTTGATGCGCTTGTAGATGCATTAGATTCTGAAGTTGCTGCATTAGTGGCTGAAGTAGCTGCATTAGATTCTGAAGTTGCTGCATTAGTTTCACTAGTAGCCGCGTTAGAAGCAGATGTTGAAGCTTCTGAGGCTTTTGTAGTTGCCGTTGTTGCTGAAGTAGAAGCAGAAGTAGCACTAGTAGATGCAGCAGTAGCACTATTAGAAGCTTGAGTTGCACTATTTGATGCATTTGTTTCTGCAGTTTCAGCATTAGTCTCAGCTAATTCAGCTGCTGTCTTTGCTGTTTCAGCTGCAGTTTGTGCGGTTTGAGCATTAGTTTCAGCAGTTTCAGCGTTAGTCTCTGCAGTTTCTGCTGCAGTTTGTGCTGCTTGCGCGGCATCTCTAGCTGTTTCTGCATCAGTTAATGAAGTTCCAATTGATGCTAAATCTGATGCGGCACTAGTTGCACTAGTCGCTGCATTAGTAGCACTTGTGCTAGCGTTAGTAGCACTTGTAGATGCGCTTGTAGCACTGCTAGCCGCATTAGCTTCACTTGCTTTTGCGGCATCAGCTGAAGCCTTGGCTGCTAAAGCATTTTCAGTTATTGAAGAATCAATTCCTGAAAGAATAGTCTCATCCCCTGTTGAAAATAAACCACCTGCTTGTGGATCATCAGTTGATCCTGCTAAATCTGTTTCAGGATTTGCTGCAACAATAGTGTCTTCAGTAGGTGTTGCTGGACTCATATCAAACCACTCCCTGTGTAATTAATTTGAACATTACCTCCAGATGAGTTACGTCTTTTATCTTCGTTATTTAATTCATCAATTTCTTGTTGATATAAAGCAAGATATTTAGCTGCTTGATCATCATCTTGTAGGTAAGCATAACATTCAGCTAATGCTCCCATCAAAAGTATTCTTTCGTTTTGATCTCGTAGCCAGTTAGCCGCTTCTTTTCCCCAATAATATTTTGTAGTTGTACCAGCACTTTGTGTATCTGCAGTTTGTGCTTCTGATAAAGTTGCATACGCTGTATTACTTCCTGTTACAAAAAACAAAGCAACCGCAGTTTGTCTAGTAGATCCTAAAATAGTTTCTACATCACCCTGAGCCTTTTCCGTTAATAAACCTATTGCATAATTTGTTGGAGTAACATTATAAACTGCATCTAAATCAGCTAGTCTTCCATAATATATTATTTCTATTTTTACAGGTGAGCCAAGTCCTGTTTCTGAAAAAGCAGGAGATAAGCTTACTACATTATTATTAGATCTAGTCCAATAAGCTAAAGAATCGTATCTCGTTGAAAATGGATCGTTAAAAGAACGAACATCTTGTTTTTCATTAAATACACGAGTTGTTATTCCGCTAGCGTCTTTCTCTCTTATTTGTATAAACTCAATAAGATCACTAGGTACTGTTATTTCTGTTTTGCTATCAGCATAACCATTTCCAGTAGTAGTAGCCGCTATTAGTGAAGCAGAATTATAGCTAACAGTTTTTTCTAAAGCACTTATTCTAAGTTTTCTATAAGCTTTATCTGCAGCATAGTTTAAGCTATCTTGAATAATACTATCTGGTAATGCAGATGTATCTCTATTTGACCAATCTCTTACTAACGCAACAAACTGTGTATATGTTTTTGCCATATTAAACCCCTGACTAAGTATTCACTAATAAATCAGGATACTCTGTCATTAAAATCTTTTTTAATTGTTTTAAATTATTAGGGTCTCTCATAAAAGATGGGTCATGAAGATCTAACTTATAATCCTCAAGTATTTTTATGGCAACAATATCAGGTATAGTTGCTAACTTTCTATAATTTGATTTTTTATTTAATCCGTAATAATCTTGCTTTTCTCTATCTAATCTTGCTTGATCTTTATAAGAAGTTATATTTTGTATTGCTTGCCAATCGCCTGTTTGTAAATCAAAGCCTGCATTAATCCCTTCAACACTACCTACAGTAGCACTGTGAAATTTGAATTCATTTTCTTTTGCCATAGTGTCCTCTATATTAATTAAGGTGCTTCGGTATATGCAACAAATCTACCTGATTTACCAATATAACCAAGTCTCGCACCTGTGCTTCCAACTACTGTTGGTGCAGCATTTGTAGCAACTGAAGCACTGTTAGGTGAAAAGTGTGTTATTTTATAACCACCACCTGTTGCTTCTGTAGTGCGCCATACACATGTTTCTGCAGGGTAAGTATTCCCGTTAGCAAGTTGAATAACTAGCATTTTACTGTACTCCTATTTGTTTAAGTTGTTCTTGTTCTAGGATTATTTTGAGCTGGTAAACAACCTTCTACTCTGCCACCTAATGAATAATATTTAGCTACATTACCACCCATTGCTTTATACTCAACATCATCACCAGTTTTTTTAGCGTAAGCTTTAGCTTTTTTCATTCCTTCTTTATTGTATTCAAATTCTTTATTACCAACTTTAGGCATTATTTTCTCCTATAAAAAAGGGGGAATCCTTAGACTCCCCCTAAATTAAACTTACTCTAGTCCGTAGATAGCTCCACAACCAAGTGGGTTACGTACTTCAAAAGTTTGCTCTTCAACCATCATTCCTTTGGTTGAGTCACCTTGTTGACCTACATCTACTTCCTGCATAGGACGTAGTGTTGCCATTGCAAACCACATTGGATCATAAATCAATGCAGAGAAGTCAGCCATGTTAGTTACACCTGCTCCTGAGTGAGCAACGTTGTTATCACCTGTAAGTGCAACGTTATTAGTTAATCCCATAATATAGTTAGGAACAACCATAATATCACCAAAGTCTGACATGTATACATCTACTGATTGACGTAGCTTACCTGCATCATCAATATTACGTTGTACACCAGTATCTCCTACCATAAGATCTGAAAAATCCCTACGTAGTTTTGGTGATAGCATAATTTGTGTAGCTTTACCACCTTGCTCATAAATCTTTTGCATAACACTATCAATGTTAGTTAATGCAAGAGGATCACGATCAGGTGCTGTTGTTGAACCATTTATGCTTGAACGTGGAATTGCTGTTCCATCATTGTCAGTTCCTGCGCCAGTTGTAGCAGCTGAAGGAGCTTCAATTTCACCTATATAATCAACAGTTGATGCTGAGTTAATGAATGCTTGATAGCCAGCCATTGTACGTGCTGTGTTACCTTGTACACCAACTGCTGCTGCAGTATTATATGCGTGTACTAGATCAAATTCAACATCTCTACGTAGCTCTGTACCACGCTTCTTTAGCTGATAAGCATATTCATCAGCAACACCTGCTTGATCTACTGCACGACGTGTGCCTGATACTGCAATTGTTTTACCGTTGATTTGTGTGTAGTTACCAAGGCGAGTCCTATTTGGACCGCTTTCAGCAAACTTATTACCGACTGCAGGAGTAGCTGTTCCGCCACCTGCTGCTGGAGCCAAGAAGTCTTGACCTTCAGCAATCTTAGAATCTCCTGGAGCTTCTAATGTATCTGTTTGCCATTCATGATAAATAGCTGTTGCCTTTGATTTTCCAATTGAGGACATAAAGGGAGTTTCATCACGAGTAATCATCGTGATAAAGTTAGCAAGATCCTCACGTTGTGAGACGTCTTTGCCAGTTCCGCGTGCTGGACCTTGTGGTCCACCTGTTCCGCGTACACCGAGATTGGTAGTCATTTTAAATAACCTCCTAAGTTATCTGTTTAAAGATCGCTCCGCAAGAGTTTTTAAAAAGTCCATTTGTTCAGATTGGCTAGCATTTCCACTAAGAGCTTTATCTCTTATTGAATTTTGCTTTTCAACCCTTTTCTGAGAGGCAGGTTTAGCCTTTCTTACAGGCACTGTTTTAACCTTAGTCTCTTTTCTTTTAGCTGCACCTTTAGTGACACCTTGTTTTAATCTTCTATAATCATCAACAAATTTTACAATTATAGGATCTGCAATTGTATCAAGTACTTCGGGTGCTATACCTTCATCTATAGCAAATTCACGAATCTGCATAGCTGTTTCTTCATTAAAGTCAGGAATTAAAGTAGGAATAGTTTCATTAAAGTATTCCAGTTGTGTTTGCCAAGCTTTGTTATTTTCTTCTTCGCGTTGAGTAGATATAGTTTTAACTATTCCTTCTCTTTTATTACGAGAGTCCCAATACTTTTTTTGTACTTGTTCACGCTTATCTTTTAATTCATTAACTTCATAAGTATCGCCATCTTCTCTCGCTTTTTCAATTTGAGATTCAATGTCATGATATTGTTTAGCTAATTGGCTTTCTTCTTGATATAATACAGCAGCAGAAGCTTCAGATAAATTATTTATCTCTGCTAGTTTACTATTGTATTCTTCTTCAAGTTCTTTTCTTGCATCGCCTAGTTCACGACCCTTTTTAGAAAGATGTTGTTCAGTAGAGTAACCTTTAATAAGATCACCAAAAGAAACTTCAACATTTTCACCATCAACTTTAATGATTGTTTTAGCTTCTAAATCTAAGTCTTCTATTGAGATTATTTCGGATTCATCGGTAGCGGATTCTTCATCGGCATCTTCTTCTTCAACAACTTCAACTTCTTCTTCTATTTCTTCTTCAACTTCTTCGTTATCGGCTTCCTCAAGATCGTTTGGGTCTTGTTGATCTGATTCATCCGTGTCAACTGGAGGTACTTGCTCATCGGGTAGAGATTCAAGAAACTCAGTGTTTCTCATAATGTCAGCCAGCAAAGCATCTTCTGTTTGACCAACCTTTGCTACAGAGTCATCCATCTGGGTAGAGTCTGTGTTTGCATTGGTATCTGTATCCATTATACAACCTCCTTCTTAGTAGTAGGTTTTTTGGAATATATTTCAACTAGCTTATATAAATAGTAAAGATTTTGAGCATTCATTTTAGACTTGCCTGGACTTCTAGAAGCATCATATTCTAAAGTCGATATCATATCTTTAATATTACTAAGCATTTTTTCTTTGTCAATTATTCGTTTCATCATTGTCCTCCTGTAGATGTGGTACATTTTTACCATACATCTCAAAATTAATCATTTTATCTTTTACACTACCTAAAGCCATTGCTGAAGAATATAAAAATTCTCTGGTCTTAGTTTCATATGGTTCTGTTTTTAACCATTCAATAAAATAATCAATTAATATTTGTCCATATGCTTCATCAAAAAACATTTCTCTTTCTTTACTAGCAAAGCTGCCTTTAACATGCGCTTGCCTTGCTAGTTCTTCTGGATGTATTTTATGATGACCATGAGACTTTTTATTAGCCAGCCTCTTCTCAGCTGTCTCTCTATATTTATCCATAGTTTCCTCAGATGTCTTGTAATATCTGTTTTGCTAACATTATTACTTTGTCATAATCTGGATGTGGAGGTAACTCCGCACCCTCCTTAGTTGCTTTTACAGTAAGATCAGCCCACTCTTGGAAATGTCTATCAATAGAAACTGCAAGTTGTCTTGCATTATCATCTATAGTATTTTTAGCTTGTGCATTAGTATACTGTACGTTTGCTTCTGCAAGGGCTGTATCAGCTTGTGCTCGCTTCATTTCGTTTTCTGTTTTTTGCATAGCCTTTTGAGTTTGTTCTTGTATAGCTTTAGCCGCTTTTTCTTTAAACTCATCAGTAGTGTAATCTTCTAGGAAATCATTACTATCAAGGCTCATTGCTTCAATTAACTTAGTTGCAAGAACTGCTGGTGCTTCTGGTTTTACTATCATTCCCGAACCACTTTGATTTAGTGCAGGTAATATTTGTGAACCTAACTTATCTAGTTTATTAATAAGTGTTGCATTAGAATTTTCACCGATATCAATATGAATATCTACTTCCATTTTAGAAGGTAGTAATCCAAAGTCAACATCACCAAATACACCATTCATATTATATGATTGTTTACCTTTCATATTTTTATATAGTGTTTCATAAATCCCTGCTATAAGCCGTTTGAATCCAGTTTCCCCAAATCTACGAGCGATATGCTGGATCCTTTTTTGGGCTGCTGTTTGTACAGCCGCTAGTTTCTGCTCAGAATTTCCTGATACATATAAAGTATCATTCAGACCCTGTGCAGCTTTTGACATTCCTGTTGCTTGCTCTTTAATAGTTTGAAGATGCTGTAGCAATGGAACTGTTCCTGTGGAAATTGTTTCAGGCATAAGTGCTTGCACTGCACCAGTAGGATTTCCATTTGTAGGTATAATTTGTTTTGGTTTCATGTTTTGTAGTGCAGAAAAATCTACTACGTTAGGATCAGCTAACTTAGGGCTATAGTTAGTAAGATAAGTATTTTCTACAAATCCACGAAGAATAGCTGTACTTGCTAATGTACTACTACGTGTAAAGTCTGCTACTGATAAACCAAAGAATTCATGTGGAATATCAAATGGCACTATAGAACAAAGTGGAATTGCATCTGCATCTGCTTCATAAAGTACTTTATCACCTGTAGTTATAAAGTGTTTAAGCTCTGCTACACCATCACCGTCTCTATCTACTCTAATCCATGATTCAGTTATAGTTACTAGTTTATTAGCTTCAAGAGGATATAAACCTTGTGAGTCATATCCCTGCCAATAAGTTTGACCTACTGCATTTTTTCTTGCAGATATTTCTTCACTATAGGGGGTATTGCCTAACCAATTAGAGTCTACGCCTATTTCATTCCATTCATTTTCTGTTAATTCTTTTGCCCATTCAGGGTAATATTTTCTTAAGTCTGATCTTGTCATTTCAGATTGAAGACCAACATAAGAAGCGTCTTCAATATCTTTTGCTTCATTAGAAATTCTAAAAGATTCTGGAGGTATAACTTCTAGCTTTACTCTACTATTATCTACTTTCTTTCGAAGTCTTACATTACTATATTGAATTGTTGAAGCAGATTCATCGAGGTTAAGATCACCTATAATCTCATATTTATCATCTGCTAATAGTTCATCTAGTTTAGTCTCATCAATTACTTCATATTCTTCTATTACATATTTAGTATCTTCTACGAAATCCCATCTTATTACACTGTTTTTCCATAATAATGATGACTTGATCCAAGTTGAAAGTATTTCCCAACCTTTGTTTTGTTTAAATAAACAATAGTTTACAAAGTTTGCAGCGTCTTTAGATTGTTTATAAGCATTAGGACTAGCATCCAAGGTATAAACCTTGCTATTCTTCCATTACTTAAGAATAATTCTGATAATACTGCAGTATACGCTTCAATAGTTTCAGTAGTACTAGTGTCAACAATAGTACTTACACCTTGTGGAGATAAATGTGATTCAGGAATACAAGCATACTCATAAGTAGCCTTAAGTCTTTCTTTAGTTAAGTCTGAACTGTTTAGCCAATCACCTACTGAACTCTGTAGTCCAGCATCAATAAGATTTATTAACTGATCATCTGTTACTTTATCATATGCCATTATAATTTACCGCCTGTACCACTATAAATAGACTTAGATCCTTCCATAACTTTTTGATTATAACCTTTAGATCCTGGTTGAGATAAAGGAGTCTTTCTTTCTTTAGTTTTATTTATTGGTGCTACCGCTTTTACTTGTTGATAACTTCCTGTTTTCATTTACCGCTCCTGGGTTTATGTACGCATCTCTTATTTCTTGTAGTGTTCTATTACAACCAATACAGTATTCTTGTTTAATATCTAGTTTACAAATCTTAATACAAGGACTATTCATTTTTAAATACTTCAGGATAAAGTGAACTATAATATTCTTTTGGTGATATTCCTTTGTTTTTAAAAAGATCAAAAATTTCTTTATCTTCTTTTGTTGCATAATTACCAGACATTACAAAATTTGTATTTATATTTTTCATTTTATTAAGTCGATCATAAATACTTTGTTGTCTATTTACTTTTTTTATAAGATCTTTTTTGTAGCTGTCTCTAGTTTTTTGAAATACATCAGAAGCAATAGGAGATAATCTACCTCCAACCTTTTCTAATGCAGCATCTTTAGCTCTTTTTTCTTCTATATATCTTAAATCTGCTAGCGGTCCGTTTAAAGGAATTGCATTTAATCCATGTTCTGTTTCTTCTGCTAGTGTAAGATAATTAAATAAAGTAGGAGTCATTGGTGCATTTATAACTTGATCTTTAGGATTAGCGTAAAATTTTCCTTTCATATAATTTTCTGGTATTCCTGCTCTTTTAAGCATCTTATTACCAGTTTTTAAAGAAGGTTGATTTTTTCCTTCTCCATAATAATTAGAAGTAACTTCATAGCCACCTTCTTCTGCTTCTTTTTTTAATTCCCTCATTTTTTTAAATAGCACATCACTTAATAATTTATCTTCATAATTATAAGGATCATTAGGATTTGATAATGGACCTACCATTTTACTTTATTAGCCCAATAAGCTGCACTCATTGGTCCTCTTGCTATGTCTTCCTTATGCCTTGCTTTCCAAGCTAATCTTCTTTTTCTATAAGATTCTGATTCACCTGCCTTTTTGGGGCTACCTTTAGCACCTTGACTTCCGAATCTAATAAGCTTTGGTCGTCCTGTTTTAGGGTTTTTAACTGCAACAGCGTGAGACTTAGTAGGATGATTAGGTGTTCTTTTAGGTTTGTTTAAACCGCTAAAGGTTTCACCTCCAACTTCTATACTCATTTTTTACTCATCCATGCCGACACACCCATATAGGCTCCGACTATTCCACCTCCAGTAATATATAATAAGTTACTAAGGTCTGTTAAAAGTTTTATTCTAGAATCTGGTATAAATGGCATAAACATAAGTATAGTGTACACCGCCATAAAACAAAGAACTGCAGTAGCCATTCTACGTTGCGCTCTAAGCTTACGTTGTTCTGCCTCTGTTTTCTTCATTTCTTTAGCGTGTTCTAACTCATCGTCAGTTATAATACCATCGCCATCAAGATCATACTCTGCGTAATGTGTATCTTCTTCAAACTGTTTATTCATTATGTTATCGCCTGCATAGCACGTTTACCTGCCTTAGTATTAGCTACGAATTGTTTCTTACCTTTCTTTTTCTTTTTATTATTAGCTGCTTTTTCTGCAGCAGTCATTTTTGCTAATGCTGCTTTAGGCATATATCGTTTTCCAGATTCACCAGATTTACTTCCATCACTAGTTTGCCAATCTTGCTTTCCCCATTTTTTAAGAGATGCAGCTTGTTTACTTAATGTTCCTGTAGAATAATATCTAGGTGAGAGTGGTCCCTTCATGTTGTATACCCTCCACCTGCTTTCTTATATTCAACAGCGAGTAATTGTGCCTTTCGTGCAGACCATTGTCCAGCCTTTCCACCCTTAGTTCCTGCAAGAATTCTTTGATAAATACGTTTTCTTAATCCAGGCTTAGTGTAATTCCCTGCGCTGTTTACTGTGCTCTTGGTTTTTTTCTTTGCGAGAGGTCCAGCTTTGTTCATCGATATGCTCCACTATTGGCGACTTGTATTTTCTTTTTGGCTTATAACTAAATCCTTTAAACTTGATATGTATCAAAGTATTGCTCTATAACTTCTAATTGATCATGATATTTAGCAACTTCATTTAATTCTTGTTCTATTGCTTCAATAATATCAGGGTGTTCCCCTACTCCAACAGGATTTTCTAAATATACTTCTATATTAGCTAAGTGTTTTTTTATATGGCCTTCAGCATGTGCTTCTAAAGCAGTTATTAGTTTATGTTTTATACTCATGTAATCCTCCGATAAATGGGCTTTACCTACCCCTAGCAGCCCAGACTAGGCGAGGACAATGGTAGTTTTTTACTGTAAGGTGAGCTTATCAAGCTCTTCCTGTAGCTCTTCGTCTGTCAAATCAGCTGCATCGATATTTGTTTGTGTTACATCTTGACGAGATAACTTTGGTGCTTGATACTCTGCAAGTATACTAGCAACCTTAACAATCTGTTCAGTGTCACCTTCTTCCATTGCCTGTACTAATACATAATTTAATGCTGCCATAGCATCTGGTGCTTCATCACCTAGTTCTTTCATAGCAATAATAGTTTGTTTAGCTAACTCTTTTTTCTCTTTATTTTTTCTTCTAGTTTCAAGACCCCTCCTTCGATATTCATCTGCCATATCTGAATTTTCTATCGAAATAAGATTCTTTAATCCTGGATGATTTTCATCGCCTCTTATAGCCATGGGGTAATCTCCTGTTGTATGCTACTGGCTTTTTCTCGCCAAGATACTGTATCGTCTGTTAATTTATGCTGATGAGTTCTATAAGCTTCAAATGCTATTGCAAGTGCTATAACAGTATCATCGTAGTTTCCTGCAAGGGCGTTCGTACTTCCATTTTCAGCTGCAACATAGGTTCTTAATTCACCTAATATAGTATCCGAACTTATTTGTATATCAAAATCCTCAATACCTCTTTTAAGATTTCCTATAACCATAGGTTTAGTTGAAACCGTAGTCCTGAATCCTGGTTTTCCACCCTCATCATTAAGAAGACTTGCTGCTTTTGTTTGATAATATAGATTAACGTAGTTCATTTGTTTAAGTCTGTTAAGTGTAGCAATACCAAGGCTATTACTTTCTACCGCTAGTAGAGAATTATTGTAATATCTACCGAGATAGAAAAGAATATCTCCGAAATAGCTAGGATCTACTCTATTATCTCTAAATAGAGCACAAACTTCTCTGTCTTTGTTAAATACTACAGCTGTAGAGTAATCTTGCCCTACACCTAAGGCTACATCTGCTCCAATAATAAACCTATCTTCAAAACTAGGGGGCTTCCATATTTCTAAATGCCCCTCTTTACGATCCTCAAAGTAATTACTACCTTCATCGAATAATCTTACATAGTCTGGTGCTCGTACTTGATACTGATTAATAGCTTCTCCGTCAAATACGGTATTTCCAGACACTAGGAAAGCTTCTTCTGGAGTTGTGGGGTATTCTTGCTTAAACTTTCGTTCCCCTGACTCTGCTATCTTTAGCCTTCTCCAATATATCTGTTCGTTATCTAAATCGTACTTATCTCGTAGTTCTTTTTCTTCTTCATCACACTCAAATCCTACAGGAATATCTCTCCTGTACTCTTTTGTAATAAACCAAGGTAGAAAAATAGGGATATACTCGTTCTCTCCCTTAACTGCTCCTTGGTATAGACGATAAAATTCACCACTTGCCCCATTAGCTGTACTTTCTAATATTACTTCAGTTCCTTTTTCTTGAGAAATACCCTGAAATAGTCCTGCGAGTATCTGTTCGTCAAATTGCCAGAACCCTACTTCCGATAAGTGGGCAATTGTTGGAGTAGTGCCTCGGCCCGCTTCTTTTGCGCCAGCTGTATACAGGCGATAACCCGATTTATTATGCTCAAATAGAATCTCCTTAGCATTTGACTTCTGTAATTCTGGAGGATACTCCATATTATCAATAATATTCTTACTCATGTTAAATAATGCGTCACTTGTAGCACTATCGTGAGCCATAACGACTGATTTAGTGTGTGGGGTATAGAAAGTTTTCCAAAAAACTCTAGCAGCGCAGTAAGTACTTATACCCTGTTGTCGCGCTTTAAGAATAATGGCTCTCACTTTACCCGTAGTCTTGCGTTGTTCCTCAATAAGCTCATTTACTCGTTGTTGAGCATCGTTAAACTCGAAGGGAACGAAGCCGATACTGGCATTTTTAGTAATAATTCTTATTTGCTCTTGAGAAAATGCTTTAAAATCATTGAGATACCTCTTAACTCGATCTCTCTTAGCCTTCTCTTTTAGAAGTTCTAGCTTCTTTTTGTTATTCATATTAGGAGTCCTCAATATATTCCTATAAGGGTGTGTTATTTTTCTAGGGGTTAGGTTTCTTTTGTGTGTAAAAAAGATGTGGCGGTCCTTGCGTTACCCCTCTTTTCTTTCTGGTCCCCCCTTTTTTCGTTGGGTGGGCTTTTCTGCTCTCCCTTCGCCTTGGGTCTTTGCTCTGGGTGTTCTCGTTGGGTGGGCTTTCTTGTCCTTTCGTGGTCTCTGGCGGTCGCCTTTGGCTTTTTGTTCTTTCCTTTTCTTGGGGGTGTTGCTGTGTCTTCTCTTTCTGTTTCTTGCCGTTCTCTTTCTCCTCTTGGCTCTGTGGCTTGGGGGTCTCCTGTCGTTGTTGCTCGCTTGGGTTGGTGTGCGTCTTCCCGTTCCGTTCTCGTCTGGGTTGTCGGTTCTTCCGCTCCCTTGGCGTGTCGTGTGGGTCGGTCTTCTCCTTCCGCGGTGTCTGCTTTGGTTGCGTCTCTTCGTGCTGCTCGTTCTTCGGGTGTGCCTGTTTCCCTTGGCGTTCGCTCTGGCTGGTCTTCCGCTCGTTGGTTCTGTGCTGTTGCGCCTGCTTCCTCGCGTGCCTTGTCTGCCTAAGCCTCCTTCCCTGCCCTGCGGTTCTCGTTGGGTGGGGCTTTCCTCGTGGCGGTGCGGTTCTCCCTCCGCGCTGCCTCGTGGGTTGTCTCGTTGGCTTCCCTTCTGGGCGTTCTTGCCCTCAACTTGTGTTCTTGAAAGGAACCTAAAATGAAAAACGTAAATACAAAAGAAGTAACTGTAATTTCAACCGCTAACGCTGCTGGTGTGCCTGAGTCATACTCTCTAGGCTTTGGTAAATCGTTTCCTGCTTCGGCTTTTAAGCCTGCTGCTGGCGGTGTGCCTGTTGTCCTTTCGGGGCTGGCGGCTTACACCTCTAATGCTGGTGATCGTGGTTTGTCGGTGGTTGCTTCTTCTTCGGATGGCTTCTCCCAAACCTTCATAGCTCTGTCCAAGGGCTTTGTGGGTGGTGAAGGCTCTCCTGCGGCTGGTGCTTTCTTGCTGGCTGTCCAAGATGCTGTGGCTTCTGGAGCTCCTGTCTTCTTAGCGGTTGCTGGCTCCTCAACTCGTCACTTCTGCGCTCTTTCGTCTGAGCCTTTCGGTGCGGTTGCCCCGTCTGCCCCTGTCTCTGACCAGATCCTGTTCTAGGCTCTGTCCCTTGCCCCCTGGCGTTTCTCGTTGGGGGGTGGGGTTTCCCTGTGGGTGTTTCTTTTCCTCCTGAGAAGCATCCTCATGGTCATCCCGACCTAAACCATGAAGAAAGGAAACATATATCATGGAATTTCTAAAGACAATATTAGACATGAGTACACCTGCACTTGAGAATTTATCCGAGAGGATATTAGCCGAACTACAAGATCGTAGTGTACGAGAAGAAGAATACCAACAACTAGAGCTTATAGAAAGCAGAAGGAGAACAGGCGCATGATAGACATGAACAGAGAAGTAAAAGACTTAGTGGAAGCACTAGACGATGTCTTTGAAGAGAAAATTGAGGATTTACTTGAAATTGGATTTGATGATAGGCAGCATAACGATTGGCTATCTGAGAATGGTGATACTGAAACGAGTAGAGCTGAATATAGTAATATGAAAGACGAAATTCTTAGGAGAACACTAGAAGAACTTACTACAAGATGGAGAAATAGCTCTAAATTATGGTAAATTTAACAGTTTACGTGAAGAAAATTGTGTAAGTGATTGTATTCTTGTGTGTTAATATAAAGGTAAATGATAATGAAACTAAAAGATATCGACCCAATACTCGCAGAGAACATTCGCAGAATACGCGAGTATCCAAGCGGATGGTTTAGCCTCGGAGAACACTTCGGTAGCACCAAACCAATCGTTAGAAACT
>Ga0070754_10002316_pt1 | contig 14157 bp, 11 predicted proteins | sample VirMetDEL_Sep_01_FD_75181 | JGI IMG/M metagenome (GOLD analysis project Ga0070754, IMG submission 75181) | Aqueous microbial communities from the Delaware River and Bay under freshwater to marine salinity gradient to study organic matter... | ecosystem: Environmental > Aquatic > Marine >... | reverse complement strand
CTGACGGCAGCTACTCAGGTCGACGCCTTGTTGGCGCAATGTCGCCGCTTCTCGCCGCGCTATGCTGTCATGGCGAGCGCTGCGCACGCCCAGCAGCTGTCGACCCGGGCACGCGAAGAAGGTCTGGCTGTGCAGGTGCTGGCAGGCCCGCAGTCGCTTTGCGACGTCGCTGCCGACCCGGAGGGGGACGCTGTGATGGCCGCCATCGTTGGTGCTGCGGGGCTGGCGCCGAGTCTCGCCGCCGCCCGCGCCGGCAAGAAAGTGCTGCTGGCCAACAAGGAGGCGTTGGTCGTGGGCGGTGACCTGTTCATGCAGGCGGTAAAGGAAGGCGGGGCCACGCTGCTGCCGATCGACAGCGAGCACTCCGCCGTGTTCCAGTCTCTGCCGGAGGACCCACTCACCTGGTCACGCCGCGTGGAAAAGATCGTGTTGACGGCTTCCGGTGGTCCCTTTCGGACCCGCGACCCGAACACCCTGGCCGACGTCACACCGCACGAAGCCTGTGCGCATCCCAACTGGGTCATGGGCCGAAAGATTTCCGTCGACTCAGCCACGATGATGAACAAGGCGCTGGAGGTCATCGAAGCCAGTTACCTGTTCGGCCTGCCGGGTTCCCGGATCGAGGTCGTGATTCACCCGCAGAGCGTGATTCATTCGATGGTGCAGTACCACGACCGCTCAGTGGTGGCCCAACTCGGTACGCCCGACATGCGCGGCCCCATTGCTTACGGGCTTTCCTGGCCAGAGCGCATGGAATCTGGCGCGGCGGCGCTCGACTTTGCCTCGCTGGGCACACTGAGCTTTGAAAAGCCCGACGACCGGCGTTTTCCCGGTTTGCGTCTGGCATGGCAGGCACTCGAAGGACCCACCGGAACCACGGCGGTGCTCAATGCCGCCAACGAGGTGGCCGTGGCCGCATTCCTGGACCAACGCCTTCGCTTTGACCAGATTCACCTTGTCAACGATGCAACTTTGCAGGCACTGACGCCCTCCAAGCCGCAGCAGCTGGCGGATTTGCTGGCCATTGACGCCGAGTCGCGCAGCCTGGCCCTGGCCCGCGTCGAACGGCTGGCTGCCTGAACGCCCGCCGCTGGCATCGGCTGAACCCCTTCAACCCATCTGCTCCATGCTCACAATTGTTGCTTTCGTGTTGGCCCTGGGTCTCTTGATCGCAGTGCACGAATACGGCCACTACCGCGTGGCCGTGGCCTGCGGCGTCAAGGTGCTGCGGTTTTCGATTGGCTTCGGCAAACCCTTGCTGAGCTGGCGCAGGAAGAACAGCCCGACCGAGTTCGTGGTCTGCGCCTTGCCTCTGGGCGGCTATGTGCGCATGCTCGATGAGCGCGAGGCGCTCGTGGACGCTGCAGAGCGGCACCTCGCATTCAATACGCAGCCATTGCGCTCCCGTGTGGCCATCGTGGCTGCGGGGCCGGCCGCCAATCTCCTGCTGGCGGTACTGCTTTACGCGGTGGTGAATTGGACCGGTGTGGAGGAACCCGAGCCGGTGCTCTCCACGCCGGTGGCGGGCTCTCTGGCCGAACGCGCCGGCATCCAGGGCGGCGACAGGGTGGTCCAGCTCGCCACGCTGGATGCGCAGCCGACGGACGCAGGGTCTTTCGAAAGCCTTCGCTGGCAGCTCACGCAGGCCGCACTCTCGAGTGAAGATGTCACGCTCTGGGTGAGCTCTCGCCCAGGAGCTGCTGCGCGTCCGGTCCTCCTGCCATTGAGCGAGCTGGACGTCAGCGAGGTGGACGCGTCGCTATTTCAGCGCATCGGCATCACCGCGCCCTGGAGTGCACCGGTGGTGGGTGAGGTGATGGACGGCGGTGCCGCAGCCGCTGCGGGTTTGAAAACGGGCGATGTGGTGCGTCGCGTCGACGATCGTCCTGTTATGGACGGGCAGAGCCTTCGGGCCCTGATTCGCGCGGGTGTGGGCCCACAAGGAGAGCCCAGGGAGCAGCGCTGGGCCATCGAGCGGGACAAACAGCCCTTGAGCCTGGTGGTCAAACCCGCGCCCGAGCAGCAGGACGGCGCCTGGATTGGCCGCGTGGGCGCGTACATAGGCGCGGCTCCGGAGATGATGACGGTGAGCCATGGTCTGGTGGACAGTGTCATTCAGGGCGTGGTGAAGACCTGGGAGGTGTCCTGGCTGACACTCAAGATGATGGGACGCATGCTTGTCGGCGAAGCATCCGTGAAGAACCTCAGCGGACCGCTCACCATTGCCGACTACGCGGGCAAGTCCGCCAGCCTCGGCGTGACCTCTTACCTTCTGTTTCTTGCTCTGATCAGCGTGAGCCTCGGAGTGCTGAACCTGCTTCCTCTGCCGGTCTTGGACGGTGGACACCTGATGTATTATCTTTGGGAGGGTGTGACCGGTCGCAGCGTGTCCGAAGTCTGGATGGAACGCCTGCAGCGCGGGGGGGTCGTGGTTCTCATGGCACTCATGTCCGTCGCCTTGTTCAATGATGTGGTCCGCCTGGCGGGCTGAACGCTTCCTTTCCATGAAAACAAAATTCCCTGGTCTTCGCGGCCTGACGCTCTCAGCGCTCGCGGCGTCCCTGCTTTCGGCCTTGCCTGCATGGGCCGTCGACCCCTTCACCTTGCGCGACATCCGTGTCGAAGGCCTGCAGCGCGTGGAGCCCGGGACCGTGTTTGCCTCGCTGCCTTTTCGCATCGGCGACCAGTACAACGACGACAAGGGCTCCACGGCCATTCGCGCGCTGTTTGGCCTTGGTCTTTTCAGCGACGTCCGCCTCCAGGTGAACGGTGACGTGCTGGTGGTCATCGTGGAAGAGCGGCCCACTGTGGCCGACGTGGGTTTCTCCGGCATCAAAGAGTTCGATGCCGAGGTGCTGAAGAAGGCGCTGCGTGACATCGGTCTGGCCGAAGGCCGTCCTTTCGACAAGGCGCTGGCCGATCGCGCCGAGCAGGAGCTCAAGCGCCAGTACATCAACCGAAGCATGTATGCCGCCCAGGTCGTCACCACCGTGACGCCGGGCGAACGAAACCGCGTCAACCTGAATTTCAGCGTGGTCGAGGGCGAGGTCGCAAAAATCAGCGAGATCCGCATCGTTGGCAACAAGGCATTTTCGGAGTCGACCCTGCGCGGTCTGTTCGATCTGGATACCGGCAGCTGGCTGAGCTGGTACACCAAGTCGGACCGCTATTCGCGCGCCAAGCTCAATGCCGACATCGAAACCCTGCGTTCCTACTACCTTACGCGGGGCTACCTGGAATTCCGCATCGAGTCGACCCAGGTTGCGATTTCGCCGGACAAGCAGGACATGTCGATCACCGTCAACATCACCGAAGGTGACCGGTACGTGGTGAAGTCGGTGGCGCTCGAGGGCGAGTACCTGGGAAAGCTCGAGGAGTTCAAGTCGCTGGTCACGCTGCGCGCTGGCGAGGCTTACAACGCCGAAGACGTGTCGGCGACGGTGAAGGCCTTTACCGACTACTTCGGCACCTTCGGTTATGCCTTCGCCCAGGTCGAGGCCACACCCGACATCGACCGTGTGAACAAGCAGGTGGCTTTCGTGTTGCGCGCCCAGCCTGCGCGGCGCGTGTATGTGCGCCGCATCAATGTCGAAGGAAACAACCGCACGCGTGATGAAGTCGTGCGGCGCGAATTCCGGCAGTTCGAATCGGCTTGGTACGACAGCGACCGCATCCGCCTCTCGCGCGACCGGGTGGACCGTCTTGGCTTTTTCACCGAAGTCGGCATCGACACGCAGCCCGTGCCGGGCACACCCGATCAGGTTGACCTCACCATCACCGTGGCCGAGAAGCCCACCGGCAACATCTCGCTGGGCGCGGGATACTCGCAAGCCGAGCAGATTTCCCTCATTGCCGGCATCCGGCAGGAAAACGTGTTTGGCTCGGGCAACTACCTGGGCATCGACGTCAACACCAGCCGTTTCAACCGACAGATCGTGCTCAGCACGATCGACCCCTATTTCACGACGGACGGCATCTCGCGGGCCTTCGACGCGTATTACAAGACCACCACCCCATACACGCAGCAGGGCGGCGACTACCGGTTGATCACCCCTGGCGTGAGTGTGAAGTTCGGTATTCCGTTCAGCGAGCAGGACACTGTTTTCTTCGGCATTGGGGTGGAGCAGACGCGCATTGAGCCCGGCACGGGCTTGCCGCTGGCTTACCAGACGTACTCCAACACCTTCGGCGACAGCAGCACGTCACTGCCGCTCACGATTGGCTGGTCGCGCGATGGACGAGACAGCGCGCTCGTGCCCACCGAAGGTCGCCTGCAGCGCTTCAACACCGAATTTGGCGTCGCCGGCGATACGCGCTATGTCAAGACGAATTACCAGATTCAGCAGTACTTCCCGCTGACAAAGCAGTACACGCTGGCACTGAATGGTGAAATCGGGTTTGGCAAGGGCCTGGGAGGACGACCCTACCCGCTGTTCAAGAACTTCTACGGGGGCGGTCTCGGATCGGTGCGCGGCTTCGACCAAGGGACCCTGGGCCCGACCTCTCCCATTCTCTCGGGCATTTCGGCGGGACAGCAGGTGAACATCGGTGGTAACCGAAGTGTGGCGCTGAATGCCGAGTTCATCACGCCGTTCCCCGGGGCGGGCAACGACCGCACCTTGCGCATGTTTGCCTTTTTCGATGTGGGCAACGTGCTCGGGGAAAACGACACCCGCCCAAACGCAAGTGACCTGCGTGCTTCGGTCGGCATCGGCGTGAGCTGGATCTCACCGATCGGCCCACTTCGCTTCGCCTTTGCCAACCCTGTCCGCCAATTCACAGGCGATAGAATCCAGAAATTCCAGTTTCAGATCGGAACCTCCTTTTGATGAAGACTTTCATGCTAGCCCGAAACACGCTGCTCTCGCTGGTGCTGGGCGCGGCGTTGATCAGCTCGCCAGCCACTGCGCAAGACACCAAGATTGGCGCCGTCAACGTCGAAAAGATCCTGCGCGAATCCAACACCGCCAAGTCGGTATCGGCCAAACTTGAGCAGGAGTTCTCCAAGCGCGAACGCGAATTGCGGAGTTCTGCAGACACCTTCCGTGCGGCCATCGAGAAATTCGAGAAGGAAGGCCCGACGATGGCCGAGGGCCCGCGCACCGCGCGCCAGCGCCAGCTTTCCGAGCAGGAGCGTGACCTGCAGCGCCGCCAGCGCGATTTTCAGGAAGAGCTCAACCTGCGTCGCAACGAAGCTCTGCAACAGGTCATCGAGAAGCTGAACCGCATCGTTCGCCAGATCGCCGAATCCGACAAATACGACCTGATCGTTTCCGAGGCTTACTACATCAATCCCCGGGTGGACATCACCGACAAGGTCATGTCCGCGCTCGACAGCGCCAAGTAAAGGGCCACCGTGGCCGTGCTGCTTGGCGACATCGTGCAGGCACTGGGCGGCACGTTGCTCGGCTCGCCTTCCCAGACCGTTCAAAGGCTGGCACCCCTTGCCAGTGCGGGCGCCGACGATCTCTCGTTTGTCTCGCACGCCCGCTACGCAGGCCAGATCGACATCACCCGCGCTGGCGCCCTGGTTGCGCCGCCGGCCCTGCAAGTGGCGGCGCAGGCTCGCGGGGCGTGCATCGTCGCCGACGATCCTTACCTCTACTTCGCTCGCCTGACGCAGTGGTGGAAAGTCCGCCACGCGCTGACGCCGCCCGCGATGGTGGATCCGCTGGCACGCGTGGACCCCACAGCACAAATCGGCGACCAGGTGTCCGTCGGGCCGTTCGCCGTGATCGGTCCGGGCGCCCGGGTAGCCGACGGTGTCCGGATCGGCGCACATGCGGTGCTGGGCAGCGGCGCGCGTGTGGGAGAGGGCAGTGTTCTGCATGCACGGGTGGTTCTGGGCGACGCCTGCTCGGTGGGCAAGCGCTGCATCCTGCACCCCGGTGTTGTCGTGGGCGCCGATGGGTTTGGCTTCGCACCGCATGACGGTGAGTGGGTCAAGATCGAGCAACTTGGCGCGGTGCGCATTGGCAACGACGTGGAGATCGGCGCCAACACCTGCATCGACCGCGGTGCGCTGGACGACACGGTCATCGAGGATGGCGTGAAGCTCGACAACCTGATCCAGATCGGCCACAACGTTCGGGTCGGGGCCCACACGGCCATGGCCGGCTGCGTGGGTGTGGCCGGCAGTGCGGACATTGGCGCGCATTGCACGATCGGCGGTGGTGCCGTGGTGCTCGGCCATCTGCGGCTGGCCGACGGGGTCCATGTGTCTGCCGCGTCGGTGGTGACACGTTCCCTGTTGAAGCCCGGGCATTACACCGGCATGTTTCCCATCGACGACAATGCGGCCTGGGAAAAGAACGCCGCCTCCCTCAAGCAGCTCAACCGCCTTCGCGAGCGCGTGAAGGCGCTCGAGCAGGCGATCGAAAACGCCAGACCACCCCCTTCCAAGCCATGATGGACATTCACCAGATACTGAAGCAGCTTCCCCACCGCTACCCCTTCCTGCTGGTGGATCGGGTGCTGGAGCTGGAAAAGGGCAAGCGCATCAAGGCGCTCAAGAACGTCACCATCAACGAGCCATTCTTTGTGGGGCACTTTCCTCACAGGCCGGTCATGCCGGGCGTGCTCATGCTCGAAGCGATGGCCCAGGCGGCCGCCTTGCTGGCTTTTGACACAGTGGGCGTCACGCCTGATGACAAGACGGTGTATTACTTTGCCGGCATCGACGGCGCACGTTTCAAGCGCCCGGTGGAGCCGGGTGACCAGCTGGTGATGGATGTGACGCTGGACCGCATGAAGGCCGGCATCTTCAAATTCAAGGGCATCACACGCGTGGGCTCGGATGTGGTCTGTGAAGCGGAACTGATGTGCACCATGCGCACGATCGCCTGATGCCAGGGAGGGGCGCGCTTTGTCTTTGATTCACGCCACCGCCGTGGTGGACCCGGGGGCTGACCTGGACAGCTCCGTCAGCGTCGGTCCGTACACCGTTATCGGTCCTCATGTGAAGGTCGGAGCGGGCACCACCATCGGCGCGCATTGCGTCATCGAGGGTCACACCACCATCGGGCGCGACAACCGTATTTTTCAGTTCAACTCGCTGGGGGCCATTCTGCAGGACAAGAAGTACGCAGGCGAACCCTGCGAACTGGTCATTGGCAACGGCAACACCATTCGCGAGTTCTGCACCTTCAACATCGGCTCCCCGGGAGACCGCGCTGTAACGCGCGTCGGTGACGACAACTGGATCATGGCCTACGTGCACCTGGCGCACGACTGTCAGGTGGGGAGCCACACGATTTTTGCCAACAACTCGCAACTGGCAGGGCATGTGGTTGTTGGCGACTGGGTGATCCTGGGAGGCTTCTCGGTCGTCCACCAGTTCGTGCGCATCGGCGCGCACGCCATGACCGCCATGTGCTCGCTGCTGTTCGCCGATTTGCCACCCTTCGTCATGTGCCAGGGCCAGCCTGCGCAGGCGCGGTCGATGAACTTCGAAGGCCTGCGCCGCCGTGGCTTTTCGGCCGACCGGATCGCGGCCGTGAAGGCCATGCACAAGGCCCTGTACCGCGACGATCTGACCCTGGAAATGGCCATGGAGCGCATCCGGGCCTTGAGCGAGCGCACGCCTGAAGCTGCGCCCGATGTGACCAGGATGCTCGACTTTCTTGACGGGGTTTCCCCCCAGCGCGGCATCGTGCGGTGAATGCTCCGGCAACCAAGCGCTTCGCCCTGGTGGCGGGCGAGACCTCGGGGGACTTGCTTGCCGGCCTGCTCCTCGGAGGCGTGCGCCAGCGCTGGCCCGACCTGAAGTCGTATGGAATCGGGGGGCCGCAAATGGCGGTGCAGGGTTTCGATGCGTGGTGGCCCAGCGAGAAACTGGCCGTGCGTGGATATATCGAGGTGCTGCGGCACTACCGGGAAATCGTCCGCATTCGCGATCGACTCAGGGAGAGGCTGCTTTCGAGCGATCGGCCCGACGTTTTCATCGGTGTGGACGCGCCCGATTTCAATCTGGACCTCGAAGCCGCGCTGAAAGCGCGGGGGGTTCGAACCGTGCATTTCGTCTGCCCATCCGTGTGGGCGTGGCGCGCCGAGCGGGTGGAGAAGATACGCCGCAGCGCTGATCACGTGCTGTGCATCTTTCCCTTCGAACCCGAATTGCTCGCCCGACATGGCATTGAAGCCACCTATGTGGGGCACCCGCTGGCCAACGTCATTCCGCTGCAGCCCGATCGGGTCGCGGCACGCGGCAAGCTGGGTCTGCTCGAAACTGATGAAGTTGTGGCCATCCTGCCAGGCAGCCGCGCTTCGGAAGTCCAGTACCTCGCCCACACTTTCTTCGAGGCCGCCGTGATCATGAAGCGCGCTCGACCTGCCCTGCGTTTCCTGGTGCCGGGCGTGCCGGCACTGCGCGAGCGCATCGAAGCCAGTGCACGATCGGCGGGCCTGGGCGATGATCTCCAGGTGCTGGCCGGCCAGTCGCACACGGCGCTGGCCGCCTGCGACGTGACGCTGATCGCCAGCGGCACCGCTACGCTCGAAGCAGCGCTGTTCAAGCGGCCGATGGTGATTGCCTACAACATGAACTGGATTTCGTGGCAGATCATGCGGCGCAAGCAGCTTCAACCCTGGGTGGGCCTGCCCAACATCCTCAGTGGCGAATTTGTGGTGCCTGAGTATCTGCAAGAGGCTGCCACACCGCAGGCGCTGTCGCAGGCGGTGCTGGACTGGTTGGACGCACCTGCGAGAATCCAGGCCTTGCAGCGGCGTTTCGAAGTGCTGCACCACACCCTTCTTCGTGACACAGCCCGACTGGCCACCGATGCGATCGAAAAAGTTCTTGAAGGCTGAGCAGGCCACGCTGGCCTGGGATGTGCCGGGCTTGCTCGCGGGCGTCGACGAAGCGGGCCGGGGACCGCTGGCCGGTCCGGTGGTGGCGGCCGCCGTCATCCTGGACGAGCGCTTTCCGATCAAAGGCCTGGCCGATTCCAAACAACTGACCGCCTTGCGCCGCGAGCGGCTCTACGACGAGATCCGCGCCAAGGCGCTTTGTTGCAGCGTAGCCCACGCCACGGTGGAAGAAATCGACGAGCTCAATATCCTGCAAGCCACCATGCTGGCCATGCGCCGCGCGGTGATGGGGCTGCGGCTCAAACCCGCCAAGGTGTTGGTGGATGGCAATCGACTGCCGCCGCTGGAGGTGCTGTGCGAGGCCATTGTCTCTGGCGATGCGCTGGTGCCCTCGATTTCCGCCGCCTCGATACTGGCCAAGGTCACACGCGATCGCCTCCTGTGCGAGCTTCATCTGCAGCACCCCCAATACGGATTTGATCGGCACAAGGGCTATTGCACCGTGGAACACCTGCGCGCGCTCCAGGCGCACGGGGCGCTGGCGGTGCACCGGCGTTCGTTTGCACCGGTGGCCCGTGCGCTGGGAATGCCTCTGGCAGATGAGGGCGCCACTCCTTGACCCTGCCCACATCGATCACTTCCAGGGACAACCCGTTGCTCAAACGCCTGCGCGTTCTGGCGCAGGACAACACGGCCTACCGCAAGCAGGGCCAGATATGGCTGGAAGGCGACCACCTCTGCCGCGCCTTGCTGGCGCGCGGCCATCGGCCGGCTATCGCAGTGTTCACCGAGACCGGCTGGATGCATGCCCCGCACGACTTGCGTGATGCGTCCGATCACACCGTGACTGTCCCCGATGCCCTCATGACGGGCATCAGTGGGCTGGAGTCGCCGGCGAGCGTGGCGTTCGTATGGGACCTCCCGGTCGCTAACGGACCTGAATCAGGAAAGGCCAGCGTGGTGCTGGACCGTCTCCAGGACGCCGGCAATGTCGGCTCCATCCTGCGCAGCGCTGCAGCATTCGGATTTGGTCAGGTCCTCGCGCTCAAGGGCACGGCGGCCTTGTGGTCGCCCAAGGTCGTGCGAGCCGGCATGGGTGCGCATTTCGGCCTGACCCTGGTGGAGGGCTTGCTCGCGGATGACCTTGCATCGCTTGGCGTGCCCTTGATCTTGACGAGCTCCCATCAGGGCGAATGGCTGCATCGCTGCGAGCTGCCCTGGCCATGTGCCTGGATCCTTGGCCATGAAGGGCAAGGCGTGAGCGAGGTGCTCAAGTCAAGCGCGCAGCGCACCGTCCGGATTGCACAACCAGGCGGCGAAGAGTCGCTCAACGTGGCCGCCGCTGCGGCGATCTGCCTGCACGCCAGTGCCGCCGCACGGGCATCGGGTGGAGGCTCCGACTCGCTCGCCGGGCTATAATCCCACGGTTTACCCGCAATCGGCGCAGCCCCTGCGCGCCCCGGCTTTTCACCCCAGGTTTTTCTCCGTTTCTGCTCAGGCATTCGCCTGGCGCAAGGCGGGTGCGAAGCCTGCGCGGCACCTGCCGCCGGCGCGAGGATGTTGCCGCCCACCATCTGGAGATTCCCGTGCTTCCCGTCCACCCGAAAGCCCTTCTCGCGCTCGCCGACGGCACGGTCTTTACTGGCATTTCCATCGGCGCCACCGGCCAGACCACGGGTGAGGTGGTGTTCAACACCGCGCTGACTGGCTACCAGGAAATCCTCACCGACCCGAGCTATTGCCAGCAGATCGTGACGCTCACGTATCCGCACATTGGCAACACCGGCATCAACCCGGAAGACGTCGAAGCCAGCCGCATCCACGCGGCGGGCCTGATCATCAAGGACCTGCCGCTGCTGGCATCCAACTTTCGCAGCACCGAAACCTTGTCGCAGTACCTGAACCGCGAAGGCACGGTGGCCATCGCCGAACTCGACACCCGCGCACTGACGCGCCGCCTGCGCACACACGGCGCGCAGAACGGCTGCATCGTGGCGCTTCCGGCAGGCGAGTCCATCACCGATGCCCACCGCGAGCGGGCGCTCGCGGCCGCCAAGGCTGCGCCGAACATGGCCGGTGCCGATCTGGCCAAAGTGGTCACGGCCGCCGCGCCCTACGCCTGGACCCAGACCGAGTGGCAACTGGGCTTCGGTTACGGCGAGCAGATCGCACCGCGCTTTCACGTGGTCGCTTACGACTTCGGCGTGAAGCACAACATCTTGCGCATGCTCGCACAGCGCGGTTGCAAGATCACTGTGGTGCCCGCGCAGACGCCTTCGTCGGACGTATTCAAGCTCAAGCCCAATGGCGTCTTCCTCTCCAATGGCCCCGGCGATCCTGAGCCTTGCGACTACGCCATTGAAGCCACGCGCGAGATCATCGACAGCGGCGTGCCCACTTTCGGCATCTGCCTCGGTCACCAGATCATGGCGTTGGCCAGTGGCGCCAAGACCTTCAAGATGAAGTTTGGTCACCATGGTGCCAACCACCCCGTGAAAGACCTCGACAATGGCCGCGTTTCCATCACCAGCCAGAACCACGGGTTCGCGGTGGACGAGAAAACCTTGCCTCCGACCTTGCGGCCCACGCATGTGAGCCTGTTCGACGGCACGCTGCAAGGTCTGGCGCGCACGGATCAGCCTGCTTTCTGCTTCCAGGGCCACCCGGAAGCGTCGCCGGGGCCGCACGACATCGGCTACCTGTTCGATCGGTTCGTCGACCTGATGCAGGCCCGCGTGCCAGCCACCGCCTGAGGCACAGCGCCATGAAACTCTTCAGTTTTCCCGTCTACACCGTTGAGAAGGCGATTGCCAAGCGCATGCTGACGCTGGAGTCGCCGCACCGCGAGTGGTTCGGCCAGCGCTGGGCGCAGAAGCCTTACCGCAAGTCGTTCCTCGACAAGAAGGCCATGCCGCTGGTGACGCTGCTCGCCAAGTGCAAGACCTGGGACGACGAAACCTTCAACATCGAGCTCGCCGCGTGGGACGCGCGCTTCTACGACGCCGAGGTCGAGGTGCTGCGTCCGCTCATCGAGGGCGACGGCTTGATTCAACTGATGCAGAAGAACGTGCCGGCCGATCGCATGCAGGCCTTGCTCAACACCCTGGATACCCAGCGCCAGGCCTGACCCTGAGCCGGCGCAACCCACCGCGAACCATGCCCAAAAGAACAGACATCCAGACCGTCCTCATCATCGGCGCCGGCCCCATCATCATCGGCCAGGCCTGTGAGTTCGATTACTCCGGCGTGCAGGCCTGCAAGGCGCTGCGTGAAGAGGGCTTCAAGGTGGTGCTGATCAACAGCAATCCCGCCACCATCATGACCGACCCGGCCACGGCCGACGTCACCTACATCGAGCCCATCACCTGGCAGACGGTGGAGAAAATCATCGCCAAGGAGCGTCCGCTGGCCCAGGGTGGCTTCGCCATCCTGCCCACCATGGGCGGCCAGACCGCGCTGAACTGCGCGCTCGATCTGTGGCGCAATGGTGTGCTCGCCAAATACGACGTCGAGCTGATCGGAGCCACGCCCGAAGCCATCGACAAGGCTGAAGATCGCCTGAAGTTCAAGGACGCCATGACGAAGATTGGCCTGGGCTCGGCGCGCTCAGGTATCGCTCACAGCATGGAAGAGGCATGGGCCGTGCAGAAGACGGTGGGCTTCCCGGTGGTGATCCGCCCCAGCTTCACGCTCGGTGGCACGGGTGGCGGAATCGCCTACAACCCCGAAGAATTCGAGACCATCTGCAAGCGCGGGCTGGAAGCCTCGCCCACCAACGAGTTGCTGATCGAGGAGTCGCTGCTGGGCTGGAAAGAGTACGAGATGGAGGTGGTGCGCGACAAGGCGGACAACTGCATCATCGTGTGCTCGATCGAGAACCTGGACCCCATGGGCGTGCACACCGGCGACTCCATCACCGTGGCGCCTGCCCAGACGCTGACCGACAAGGAATACCAGATATTGCGCAATGCGTCGCTGGCGGTGCTGCGCGAGATCGGCGTGGACACCGGCGGCTCCAACGTGCAATTCTCCATCAACCCCAAGGATGGGCGCATGGTGGTGATCGAGATGAACCCACGCGTCTCGCGTTCCTCTGCGCTGGCGTCCAAGGCGACGGGCTTTCCCATCGCCAAGGTGGCTGCCAAGCTGGCCGTGGGCTACACGCTCGACGAGCTGCGCAACGAGATTACCGGCGGGGCCACGCCGGCCTCGTTCGAGCCGTCGATCGATTACGTGGTGACGAAGATCCCGCGTTTTGCCTTCGAGAAGTTTCCCACCGCCGACAGCCGCCTGACCACGCAGATGAAGAGCGTGGGCGAAGTCATGGCCATGGGCCGCACTTTCCAGGAAAGCTTCCAGAAGGCCTTGCGCGGGCTGGAAGTGGGAGTGGACGGCATGAACGAGAAGACCCAGGACCGCGAGACGCTGGAGCGCGAACTCGGCGAACCCGGTCCTGACCGCATCTGGTACGTGGGCGATGCCTTCGCCGCTGGCTGGACGATGGAGGAAGTGCACCAGTTCACCAAGATCGACCCCTGGTTTCTGGTGCAGATCGAGGAGATCGTAAAGATCGAACTGGCATTGGAGAAGACCAGCCTGGAGGCGATCGATGCCGATACGCTGCGCGGACTGAAGAAGAAGGGCTTCTCTGACCGGCGCCTGGCCAAGCTGCTCAAGACCAACGACCAGGCCGTGCGCGAACGCCGCATTGCCGAAAACATCCGCCCGGTCTACAAGCGTGTCGACACCTGCGCGGCCGAGTTCGCCACCGACACTGCCTACCTGTACTCCACCTACGAAGGCCATGGCGACGGCGAGTGCGAAGCCGAGCCGACCAACAACAGGAAGATCATGGTGCTGGGTGGTGGTCCGAACCGCATCGGCCAGGGCATCGAGTTCGACTACTGTTGCGTGCACGCGGCGCTCGCCATGCGCGAGGACGGTTACGAGACCATCATGGTCAACTGCAACCCCGAGACCGTGTCCACCGACTACGACACCAGCGACCGCCTGTACTTCGAACCACTGACGCTCGAAGACGTGCTGGAGATCGTGGACAAGGAGAAGCCGTTGGGCGTGATCGTCCAGTACGGTGGGCAGACGCCCCTGAAGCTTGCGCTCGGCCTTGAAGCCGCCGGGGTGCCCATCATCGGCACCAGCCCCGACATGATCGACGCCGCCGAAGACCGCGAGCGTTTCCAGCAGTTGCTGCACACGCTCGGCCTGCGCCAGCCGCCGAATGCCACCGCGCGTACCGAAGCCGAAGCCCTCGAAAAGGCCGCGGCACTGGGCTATCCGCTGGTGGTGCGCCCGAGCTACGTGCTCGGCGGCCGCGCGATGGAAATCGTG
>Ga0070754_10002315_pt1 | contig 14158 bp, 13 predicted proteins | sample VirMetDEL_Sep_01_FD_75181 | JGI IMG/M metagenome (GOLD analysis project Ga0070754, IMG submission 75181) | Aqueous microbial communities from the Delaware River and Bay under freshwater to marine salinity gradient to study organic matter... | ecosystem: Environmental > Aquatic > Marine >... | reverse complement strand
GGGCGCCGCCGTGCTGGCCACGGCGGGGCTGGCGGGGGGCTTCACCATGGCCGATGCGGTGGGCGCTTTCCTCATCAGCGCTGCGCTCATCGTGCTGGTGGGTGCCACGGGCTGGTTCGAGCGGGTGATGAACCGCATTCCTATGGCGATTGCCGCGGCGCTGCTGGCCGGTGTGCTTGCGCGCTTCGGGCTGCAGGCTTTCGATGCCGCGAAGACCGAGCTGGCGCTGGTGGTGCTGATACTGCTCGCCTACCTGCTGGGCCGGCGTCTCCTGGCGCGTTATGCGGTGCCCCTCACGCTGGTGGTGGGGGTGGCCTGGGTGGTGGCGCATGGGCAGTTCGACGCCAGCGCGGTCTCGTTCGAACTCGCCATGCCCGTGTTCACCATGCCCGCCTTCAGCCTGGTCGCCTTCACCAGCCTGGCGCTGCCGCTGTTCGTCGTCACCATGGCGTCGCAGAACCTGCCCGGCGTGGCCGCCATCCGCGCGGCGGGCTACAACATGCCGATCTCCCGCATCATCACCATGAGCGGCCTGGCCACCCTCGTGCTCGCGCCCTTCGGTGCCTTTGCGCTCAACCTCAGCGCCATCACGGCCGCCATCTGCATGGGGCCGGAAGCCCATGCCGACCGCGACAAGCGCTACACCGCCGCCGTGGTCTGCGGCGCGCTGTACGTGCTCATCGGTCTCTTCGGCGCGGCCATCACCGGCCTGCTGATCGCATTCCCGCGTGAACTCGTCATGGCCATTGCCGGCATCGCCTTGCTGGGCAGCATCGGCGGCGGGCTGCACGCCGCGCTCAAGGACGAGGCGCACCGCGAGGCCGCGCTCATCACCTTCCTCGTCACGCTCAGCGGCGTGGTCATCGCCGGCATCGGTTCGGCCTTCTGGGGCGTGGTGGCCGGCGCGGTTGCTCTGTTTGTGCAACAGTACGGGCTCAAATCCTCCAAGCCACCCGAATGAAAAAGATCCTCATCGTCGCCGACCCGCTCGAGTCCTTCAAGATCTACAAGGACACCACCTTCGCCATGATGCGCGAGCTGCAGAAGCGCGGCCACGCGCTGGCCACCTGCGAGCCCGAGCAGATGCAGTGGCAAAGCGGCCACCCGGTCACCGCGCTGGTGCGGCACGTGACGCTCACCGGCGACCCGCACGCCTGGTTCAAGACCACAGCGGAAGTCCGCGACCCGCTGCACAGCTTCGACGCCGTGCTCATGCGCAAGGACCCGCCCTTCGACAGCGAGTTCTTCTACGCCACCCACCTGCTGGAGCAGGCCGAGCGCGAAGGCGCGCGCGTGTTCAACAGCCCGCGCGCACTGCGAGACCATCCCGAGAAACTCGCCCTCATGGAGTTCGCCGACCACGCGCCAGCCACGCTGGTGACCCGCCTGCCCGCCGCCATCCGCGCCTTCCACGCCGAGCACAAGGACATCATCTTGAAGCCGCTCGACGGCATGGGCGGCATGGGCATCTTCCGCGTGGGGCCCGACGGCATGAACCTCGGCTCGATCATCGAGACGCTGAACCAGGGTGGCAGCACCAGCGTGATGGTGCAGCGCTACCTGCCGCAGATCGTGGATGGCGACAAGCGACTGCTCGTCATCGGCGGCGAGGCAGCGCCCTTCTGCCTGGCGCGCATTCCGCAGGGCAGCGAGATCCGCGGCAACCTCGCCGCGGGTGGCAAGGGCGTGGCCATGCCGCTCTCAGAGAGCGACTGGGTGATTGCCAAAGCCATCGGACCGACGCTCGCCAAGCGCGGCCTGCTGCTCGTGGGGCTGGACGTGATCGGCAACAAGGTGACCGAGATCAACGTGACCAGCCCGACCTGCTTCCAGGAGATCCAGCAGCAAACCGGGTTCGACGTACCGGCCATGTTTGTGGATGCGCTGGAGAAGGCGCTGGCATGACGATCGACGACGATCCAGAGGCCGCCGCGCCGGGCCGCCCCAAGCAAGGCCAGCCCCCTCGGGGGGCAGCGACCCACGCAGCGGCGGAGCGTGGGGGCACCAACCAACCCAGGAATCCGTTGCACGGGATCACGCTGGAGGCCGTCGTCACGGCGCTGGTCGACCACTACGGCTGGGACGGCCTGGGCGAGCGCATCCCTGTGCGCTGCTTCAACCTCGATCCCAGCATCCCGTCGAGCCTGCGCTTCCTGCGCAAGACGCCCTGGGCGCGCGAGAAGGTGGAAGGGCTTTATCTCTTCATGCTGCGCGAGCAACGGCGAGCCGGACGGGGTTGAAGCTCGGGGCTTTACAGTGACCAGATGAGCCAGATCCCCGAAGTCCAGTCCGAATGGGTGCACCTCCAGTACGAGGAGCGAGCCGCCTTCACCGAAACCTATGGATTTGCCGGCAGCCAGGGCGCTGTGAACCTCGAAGCCATCCGCATGCGCCCTGCCGATGGCCGGCCCAGCGAGACATTGATGGTGTTCATGCACCCGGCCTCCACGTTGCAGTTGCTGCCGGTGCCGCGCGCCATGGCGGCCACCGGTGCCCATGTGCTCTGCGCGGGCAGCCGCTACCAGCGCAACGACACCGCTCTCATCATGGAGAAGGTGCTGCTGGACCTGGGCGCCTGGATCCGCCACGCGAAGACCGTGTGGGGCTACCGGCAGGTGGTGCTGGTGGGCTGGAGCGGCGGCGGGGCTCTGGCCGTGAGCTACCAGTCGCATGCGGAGCATCCGCGCATCACCCACACACCGGCCGGCGACCCCGTGAACCTCAAGGATGCCGGGCTCATGCCGGCCGACGCCCTGATCTACCAGGCAGCTCACCTCTCGCGCGCACACCTGCTGGCCGAGACCATCGACCCCTCGGTGAAGAACGAACTGAACCCCGATGATCGGGACGTCGAGCTGGATATCTACGACCCGCGCAACCCGAACCAGCCGCCATATTCGGCCCAGTACATCGAACGCTACCGCGCTGCCCAGCGGGCGCGCATGGCTCGCATCACCACCTGGGCCAGGGGCATGCTCGCGGAGCTTCAGGCGCGCAACACGGGCGAGGTGGAGCGCCCGTTCATCGTGCACCGCACCCTGGCCGACCCACGCTTCCTCGACCCCGCACTGGATCCGAACGACCGCCGGCCACGCTGGTGTTACCTGGGCAACCCCGAGACCGTGAACAGCGGCCCGGTGGGTCTGGCCCGCTTCAGCACGCTGCGTTCTTGGTTGTCGCAATGGTCGCCAGACGACACCTGCGGCAACGGCCTGGAATGCGCCAGGACGCTGCGCGCGCCGCTGCTGGTGATCGAGAACACCGCCGACGACGCCGTGCCGACGACCCACCCGCGAATGCTGTTCGAGGCCGCGGGCAGTCCGGACAAGACCTTCTGCCAGGTCAAGGGCGCCAACCACTACTACGCGGGCCAGCCCGAGCTGCTGGCCGAAGCCACCCAACTCATCCGCCGCTGGCTGGTGCAGCGCGAGCTGCTGGCGGCCTGAGGTCTCTGCGCGCCACGCCAAAACACTTTGTCACGTCGAACCAGGAGCAAACATGCTGTTTCCCACCACCATCGTTGGTAGCTTTCCGCAACCCGACTGGCTGATCGACCGGTCCAAGCTGGCTGGGCGCTTCCCGCCCCGCGTACGAGCCCGTGAGCTGTGGCGAATTCCCGAAGCCTACCTGGAGCAGGCGCAGGAAGACGCCACGCTGGTGGCCATTCGCATGCAGGAAGAGGCGGGGCTGGACATCATTTCCGACGGAGAGATCCGTCGTGAGAGCTACTCCAACCGCTTCGCCACCGCCCTGGACGGCGTCGACCTCGACAACCCCGGGTCGGCACTCGACCGGTCGGGGCATCCCAACCCGGTTCCCCGCATCGTGGGCCGCATTCGCCGGCGGCACGCGGTGGAGGTCGGGGACCTGCAGTTCCTGAAGAAAAACACCAGGCGACTGACCAAGATCACCGTGCCGGGCCCGTTCACCATGCTGCAGCAGGCGCAGAACGATTTCTACGAACGCGAAGAGGATGCCGCCATGGACTATGCGGCCGCGGTCAATGAAGAGATCAAGGATCTCTTTGCCGCCGGTGCGGACGTGGTGCAGATCGACGAACCCTACATGCAGGCACGGCCGGAGAAGGCGCGCGCATACGGGCTCGCTGCACTGAACCGCGCCCTGGAGGGCGTACAGGGCACCACCTGCGTGCACATCTGCTTCGGGTACGCGGCCATCATTCACGAGCGGCCCTCCGGCTATTCCTTCCTGCCCGAACTGGCAGGGTGCCGCTGCAATCAGGTCTCTCTCGAGACGGCGCAGTCCAACCTGGACACCTCGGTGCTGCGCGAACTGGCGGGAAAACAGATCCTGCTGGGCTGCATCGACCTGTCCGACCTGCAGGTGGAAACACCCGAGGTGGTGGCGCAACGCGTGCGAAAGGCACTGGTGCACGTGGCGCCCGAACAGGTCATTCTGGCGCCCGACTGCGGCATGAAATACCTGCCACGTGAAGTGGCCCAGGGCAAGCTGCAGAGCATGGTGGCGGCGGCCAGGTTGCTGCGGGACGAGTACGCGCAATAGGGGGAGGTGATCCGCTGCCCTGTGTCCAGGTCCGGACGCCGGCCCGCCGCTCAGGCGGTGCGAAGTAGAATGACGCCCTTGTGCGGCTGTAGCTCAGTGGATAGAGTATTGGCCTCCGAAGCCAAGGGTCGTGGGTTCGATCCCCGCCAGCCGCACCAAGTCTGATTGCCTCTGGCCCCATCGCGCGGCCATCACCGGCAAAAACCACCCCCTGTTTCTTGATGAAAGGCCCGCAACGCGGGCTGCTCGCCGTGGACCAACCCGAGGTTCGGGCTGCAAAACAGTTGGACGGTTCTCATGGCGCTGCAACTCGTCAAGTCGTTCTCTGCGCGCATGGCCGTTGGAAACAATGCTTCAAAAACAGGGGGCATTTCTTTCCATCGGTCATTGCCAGGAGACGCCATGAGTAAGTCGGTTCATTCCAGGTTTGCGCGCCAGCGGCGCGGTGCTACAGGTCCTTCTCCAGCCGGTCAGGCCGGCTTCACGCTCGTGGAAATGGCGGTGGTGCTGGTCATCATCGGCGTCATCCTGAGCGCTGTCATGATCGGACGCGACGCGCAACGCAACGCGGAATACCTGCGCATCCGCCAGACCTTCATCAACCAGTGGGCGCTGGCTTACAACACGTATGTGCAGCGCATGGGTGGCCCGATTGGCGACAACATCGCCGCGCCGACCTTGATGGTCAATGGCGCCAACTACGGAGGGATACTGGGCGGAAACCTCTCGGGGGTGACCGAGCCCAATGCCATTTGTGAGGGTACTGCGGGCCCGCGAATGACCCGCGCCATGCAGGCGGGCGTGAGTCTGCGAACCCTGATGCTTCAGGCCGGCATTGAACTGCCGCGAGGTCGTGGCCAGGGGTCAGAAGACCGCTACGTCTACCTGGACACCAATGGCAACCCCCAGGAACTGCAGGTCTGCTTTCAGTGGAACAGGCCGGGCACGCTGTCGGGGTCGGGCAATGTGATGGTGATCACGGGCCTCACGCCCGATCTGGCGCGGTCGCTGTCCGCCTCCATCAAGGGCAATGCCTCGGCCAACACGGGCGACTTCCGCCAGGAAGGTGTCACTTCGGGGGCTGATGGTGCTGGCGTTGCCTGGCAGGGAGACAACACGGAGGCGTATTCAGATGGCACCGGCTTCGCCGCTGGCACCGCTGGCACGCGGGACGACCAGGTTCGCACCGTCGTCGCGCACTACCGGATGAGCCAGTGATGGCCAAGCTCTCGTCGCCATCCTCTTTCGGTTCCGGCATCCGTTGGCCCTGGGTGGTCGCTGCCCTGGTGCTGCTCGTGCTGGTAACGGCCCTGTTTGCCTGGAGCAGCGCCAACCGCACCGCAGCGCGGCAGGAACTCGCTGCAGCGCAACAGCAGCTGGCCGCTGCGCAAGAGGAAGAAGTGCGCACCATCGAGCTGGCCAGACGTGCGCAACTCGCGCAAAAGCTGCTGCGCGACGCTTCGGCGCAGGACTTGAGCCACAAGGACTGGGCCGAGCGCCGGTTCAACGTCAAGCAGGCCACCATGAGCCGCGCGGCGGCCAATGCCCTGCTCTCCGAGATGGTGCGCTCCCGGGACCGCATGTTCGGTGCCGAGGAATTCGAACTGTCGGTACGCCAGGCGAGCGAGGGCCTGTTTTCCAGCGTGGTGGATCCGACCTCCACGGTTCAGGTGTCGGTGCGGGGCAGCCTGCTGTTTCGCACCACGGGGGTGGGGTCATGACGCTGATTGCACTGGGTTCTGAATGGCTGGCTACCGACCCGGTGGCCGAGGCAGGGGCAGCGAAAAAGCCGTCGCCCCCCGCCGGGCCGGTGTTGCGTGCGCTGAGTCGTTACCAGGCCATGCAACGCCCCAGCAACGTGGTGTGGCATCCGGAGCAATGCAGCGTTGGCGTGGCCACGTTCGAAGGCGATCCGAGGCATGCCGTCACCCTTATCGAGCGCAAGCTGCGGGCGCAGGGTGAAATCTCGGCCGACGTCAAGATCCTCACGCTCCAAACCCAGCAGGTCGGGCGCGGCTACCAGGTGCTCTACGTCACCGTTGCGCTCGACGAATGGCAGCAGATGCTCTCCTGGGCGGCTGCGCAGAACCACATCTGCCGCCTTCCACTCGCAGCGGGGCTCGCCTTCAAGCTCGTAAGAAAGAGCGGGCGGTGGTGCTTCAGGTGGGCCGGCATTTCCACTTCTTTGCCCGCCACGATGGCCAGTTGATCCATCTGCAGGCGGTCGCTATCGACGACAGCGCTGCCGACCTGCAGGGCGCTGTGGCCATGCTCGGCGCGCAAGCGCGCGAAGACCTGTTGGCCCGGGGCTGTGGCCATTTTGATGTGGTGTGGCTGCCGGCGGCATTTTCGGGCCCTCGCGACGGCCTGGAGGCGCTGACATCGGCGTTCGCCGGAGCGGCCGGCGCGGGGGTGGATCTGCGCTGCGATTCGCTCGGCCTGTTGCAGCCAGCCGGTGTGGAAGTTCATTCCGGCTTGCCTGCCCTCACACGGCTTGCCGGCCTCAAGGACCTGCTGAACCAGGGCGATGACCGATCGCAATTGCTGGCTCGGGAATACCTTCCTTACGGCGCCGCGGCTGCGGTGGTTGCCGCCCTCGGCTTGGCCTGGGTGAGCTACGGGTGGATGGTCGATGCCTCGGCACTGCGGCAGGACGTGCAAAGGCTCCAGGCACAGGAGTCCAAGGTGCGCCAGTCCATCGACGCAATTGCCCGAGACACCGCGATTGAAAGACCGGTGGTGGAGCGGCAGGTGGACTTGCTGGCCTTGATGAAAAAGGTGCAGCGTGACCACGATCCCGTGCATTTTCTCGATGCGCTCAAACGAGGTGCCGAGGGGGGTGGCATTCGCATTCTTTCAGTGACTTCGGCAGCGCCCAAAGACGAAGGCGAGGGCGCCTCGCCCGCGTTCCTGGTGGATGGCACCTTGCCCGAGAACGCGATCAATTCCGACCGCGACACACGATCGCTGTCCATGCTGGTGAAGACCCTGGCCAGCCAGGGTTACCGCGCCGAGCCCGTTGACATTCGCGCTGGCGCCACGGGGCAGGGCGCGTCCACGCGCTTGTTTTCCTACCGCGTCACCCGTGTCGCACCTGTGGAGTCCACTGGATCATGAAAATCACCGTCAAACCCCGCTGGGTACCCCTGCTGGGGTGGGCCACGTTGTTTCTCGTGGCGTTGGCCTGTGGCCTGGTGCTGTATTTCCAGCCCTCGGGCTTCCTGCTCGGGCGGGCCACGGCGCCGGCCGCCGCCAACGCCAAGGACAGTGTGGACCAGGCCCTCAAAGACCTGTCTGCGTTGCAGGCATCGGGATGGCTGCAGATGCCCGGCAGCGGTGCCGCTACCTCGACCGGTGATTTTCAGGCCATTGCCCCGGCGCCCGATGCGGCCCCGGCGCAGGCAGATGCCGGGCCTGGCGGGCCAGTGGATCCCGCGCTCAAGGGCGCTGTCGTCGTGCGTCAGGGCAAACGGCAGTACCTCGTGCTGGGCAGCAAGCGGTTCCAGGTGGGCCAGCGCATCGGAACCGGTGAGGTCATCAAGTCCTTGAGCCTGCAGTCCGTCGTGCTGGCCACGCCGGAAGGTCGCGCCCGCACCGTCGAAATCGGCCGCAACATCTCGCCCCCGTCCGAACAGGCGATCTGGTAACCGAAGGAGCATTCATGAACTACACCAAATGGACATTGGCAACACTGGCGGCGATCCTGCTGGTCGGCGGCGGCGTGCTGTTCAAAGAACACTGGTTGCCCGATGCGCCACGGACAGGCGCAGATACCGCCGCGCATCCTGTTGGGTCGGATGCTCAGATCGATGCGCCTCAAGCCCCGGCGGATGTGGCGGCTCGGCAGCCTGGGTCCGAGGCGGATCAGACCTTGCCCGCTTGGATGTCGGCTCAGGATGGCAAGAAGAAGGACGTGGCTGCAACTGCCGCGCCCTCGAACCCGCAGGACGATGCGCGCGCCGCTCGCATGCAGGCAGCCGTTGCGCGCCTGGAAAAACTCCAGGCCAAAGGCGCGTCGCTTCAGCCCGGTGAGGTGGAAGAGGCGATGCTTGAGCTTGAAAAGGCCAATGGCTCGCCCGTGCTCCATGGCGTGCGCCTTGATGTCCTGCGCGAAAACCTCATTGTCGCCACCAGGATGCAAAAACTGATGGGCGAAATCCAGGCCATTCAGGAGCGCAAGCCCCTGGCCGAGCGCGATGCCCAGCAGCAGGCCGATCTGACCCGAAAAATGGCCGAGCTGGAGGGCTTGCAGCGTGAATTCCGCACCGATTTCCAGGCCGCGCCCGCTGCGCCGCGTCAGCCATGAAGACCTGTTGCGCTCTTGGCCAGACTCTGCACACCGGCGGTGCCCGCCAGCGTGGCAGCTTTCTGCTGGAAGTGGCGCTGGTGCTCGTCGCGGTGGGTGCACTGACCGTGGCCACCTTCGAGGCGCAGTCCGCCTGGCGCCAGCGCCAGCAGCAGGCGGGTGCCAAGAACATCGTCATGGCCGTCGATGCCGCTGTCCGAAAATTTGTGGCGCGAGATCGACGCCTGCCCTGCCCGGCCAACGGTGCCAGCGGTGTCGAAGCGCGCGGGGCAGGGGGCTGCACAAGCCCAGTGGGGAGCGTTCCCTACGCCACCCTTGGCATGGAACTACCCAGCGCCCCTGGCGGCCTGACCCTTCGCTATGGCGTCACCGTTGCCTTGGCGCAGCCTGGCTCGGAGGGTCTGATGAAAGAAGCAATTGAACTGGCCGAACAACCGGACGACGGGGGCAGCACGGCAGCGCCCTACCTCGCAGGGCCCGACGCCAACGGCATGTTCGCCAATTGCGGCAGCGTGGCCACCAACCCGGCTTATGTGCTCATGTGGAGGCCACCAGCGGGTGCAGGCGTTCCGTCGGTGCCACCGCTGTGTTTCCGCGAAAGCGCTGACGGTTCCATGGGGGTGCACGCCGTGGGCGGGCTCGAGTTCCTCGGTTGGCTTCAGTCGGCGATGCGAGCGCATTGACGTCGCAGGGTCGTGGCCGTGATTTTGATCATTGATGGAGAAACAAAATGAAACTTCAAATGGCCCTGATGGGCATGGTGGTCGGGTTGAGCGGATGTGCGCACTTCAAGGAGCCTGCCGATGCCCAGTTGGACCAGCAGACCGCTTCGTCCGCAGACCTGGTAACCGCCAGCGCCGCACTGGACGCTGACTCGAAACGCCTGGCGGCGGCGCAAGATGCCATGCTGCGCGACCTGGAGACACGCAACCCCGCTCCAGCCGAGGCTTTGCCGGAGTCGGACGATTTCCAGATCCCGCTGCAGGGGCCGCTCGTGTCAAAGAAATTTGGCATGAGCATGCAGGATGCCCGGATCGGTCAACTGCTGTGGATCGTGGCTCAGGAGTTCGGCATGGGCCTGTCCATCGAGCCGGCGGTGCTGGAGTCCCCCAAAACGGTCAACCTGTACCTGAAGGATGTGACCGGCCGACAGGCCCTCATCCAGATCCTCGGCGCCTTTGACGTGCATGGCAGCATCGGCGCCGACAACGTCCTGCGCGTGAGCGCGCTGCAGGAGCGGATCTTCCCGGTGGATGCGCTGGCCGTGCGGGGTGCCCTGAACCTCAATGTGGGGGGGGATGCGCTGGGCTCGGGTTCGGCTGAAGGCTCGTCCGGGCTGCGCGACAGCGTACTGCTGACGGGCAGCATGGGCGACGACAAGTCCGACGTGTGGTCGGTGCTGGGCAAGACGCTGGAGACGCTGTTGTCCGAGGAGGAGGGCAAGAAGGATGAAAAAGCGGGTTCCAAGGCCGAAGCCGCGCGCTTCACCATGGACCGCTCGAGCGGCAGCCTCTATGTGCGCGCAAAGCCCTCAAAGGTCAAGACCGTGGCCCAGATTCTGGAGAAGGGGCGCATCTTCCGGGGTCGGCAAGTACAAATCGACGCGCAATTGCTGGACGTCTCGCTCAACGATGGCTCGGAGCTGGGCATCAACTGGACCGGACTGGGCAATCGGGTCATGGCGAACCTGGGCGTATCGCCTTCCACCATCGGCTCGGCCAATGGGTCCCTGGGTGCACCGCCCAACCTGATGAATCGCTCACTCACCATTCCATCCCAGTTGATGGGTGTGACCGGTGGCGCCGGTGGGGGCATCACCCTGTCCAACCGCGTGTTCTCGGCCACCATCAATGCGCTCAAGACCTACGGCAAGGTCAAGGTCTTGTCCAACCCTTCGATTCGCGTCAACAACGGCATGCCCGCCTACATGAGCGTGGGCACGAACTACCGGTACGTCAAGGAAATCACCAGAAGCGGTTCCGCGCCGGTGGCCTTGGGCGGATTGACGCTGGTGCCCATGAATGTGGAAGTCAAGACCGATTCGGTGTTCTCGGGTGTGGTTCTGGGACTCGGGGCGGTGGTGAAGGACGGAGGGGAGATCGAGCTGTTCGTGCGTCCTTCCCAGACACAAGTCGAGCGCGAAAGCCTGGGCCTGGTTGACATTGGCGACAGCGCCCGGCTGACGCTCCCCATCGTCAACACCAAGAGCATCACGACCATGCTCAGCATGCGCGATGGCGATGTGGTGCTGCTGGGCGGCCTGATTGACCAGGAATCCAGCAGCGGGCGCGCGGGACTCCCGGGATTGTCTGAGGTGCCGGGCATCGGTTCGTTGTTCCGCTCCAGTTCGGAATCTGGCAGTACTCGCGAACTCGTGATGGTCATTCGGGCGCGCATCGTCCAGTAAACGCACCCACCTCCACGGCCATGTCCCAGACACCTCGACTCACCGCAGAGCAGCAGTCCGAACTGCTGGGGCAGATGCTCATCCAGAAGCGGATGCTGGACGCCGTGGAACTGGAGTACGTGCGCCAGAAGCAGGCAGCGGGCGGGGGCTTGCTGCGAACCATCCTGGTTCAGGAAGGGCTGGTTGGCGAGCAGGATGTGGTGCGCGAACTCAGCGGCCTCCAGGGGCTGGAATACGTGGAGGTGGCCACACTGGATGCGCCCGACAATGCCCTGCTGGCGATGTTTCCACGCGAACTGTGCCTGACCTCGCAGTTCCTCCCCCTGAAGAAGCAGGGCCAGACCCTCACCATTCTCCTGGGTGACAACGAGCCCGATCTGGTGGCGCAGCTCGTGTTGCGGCGCACCGGCATGCGCACACACTTCGTGCGGGGACAGTTCTCCGACGTGATGCGGTTCATTCGCCACTGCTACCACTTTGCGCACCACCCGCCGGAAGAAAGCGTCAAGAAGGAGACGGATCGCCTCGCCAGAGACACCGAACACGCGCACTCGCCGGAGCAGTTTCTGGACAGCCTCATGCATTGGGCGGTGCGCGAGCGCGCCACCGACATCCACATCACCCCCAGCCCCAGGGGCTTCCATGTGCTGTGCCGCATCGACGGGGTGCTCCAGCCCATGATTGCGCTGCCACCCTCGCTGAGTCGCCTCACCAGCTACATCAAGCTGCGCGCCGAGATGGACATCTCCGAACAGCGCCGGCCGCAAGACGGCAGCTTCCGTGTGCTGACCTTCGAAGTGCCCAACACCATCCGGGTCTCCACCATCGTGACCGAATACGGGGAGCGCATCGTCATGCGCATCCTGCCCGAGGCGCACGACATTCAGGACCTCGCCTCTCTGGGATTCTTCGAGGAAGACGTTGCCGCCATCGCGCGGGTCATGGAGAACCCGGTGGGCATGGTCCTCATCACCGGCCCCACGGGTTCTGGCAAGAGCAGCACGCTGCATGCGGGTCTGCGCATGCAGCACCTGATCGAGCGCAACGTGCTCACGGTGGAAGACCCGCTGGAATACCGGGTGCCCGCTGCCGGCCAGACGGAGGTGAACCGGCGCGCCGGCTACGATTTCAGCACCGCCCTGCGGCACTTCCTGCGCCACGACCCCGACGTGATTCTGGTGGGCGAAATGCGCGACGCCGAGACCGCCCAGGCGGCATTTGACGCGGCCGCCACGGGTCACCTGGTCTTGACCACCCTGCACGTCACCACCGTGTTTGGCGTGGTCCCGCGCCTGCGCCCGATGGGTCTGTCGCCCCAGGTCATCGCTGAAAACCTCAAGCTCGTCATCAACCAGCGCCTGGTGCGCAAGCTCTGCACCAACTGCCGGGCGGAGGCGCCATTTTCCGATCCGGAGTGCGAGTGGCTGGGCTTGCCGCAAGGCACCCTGGGCTACCGGGCCATGGGCTGTGCCCGTTGCCGCGGCACCGGCTTCCACGGGGGCCTGCCGCTCTACGAGCTGCTGGCCGTGGACGAGAACATGGCCAATGCCATCGCCGACGACGTGGGTCGTGAAGCCATTCGCACACTGGCGTTTGGCCAGGGCTTCAAGCACATGAACACCGTGTCCAGACGACGGGTGCTCCTGGGGCAGACGACCACGGCCGAAATATTCCGCGTGACGGGTGAGGGGCCTGAGCGATGAGCGGCCTGTTTTATTACGAAGTCATGTACTCCGGTGGCAAGACCACGCGCGGCGTCATGGTGACGCCCTACGAAGGCGTGGATGCGGCGTCGGCCTGGATTGAAAAGCGGACCGACGGCCTCGTCGTGAGCCTGCACAGCGTTCCCGCCGGGTTGGCGCAGATCTACCGGTGGGGGCTCGCGCTCACCAAGTCGACCCCCAGCCCCAAGGACGTCGCCAGCATGATGCGCGATGTGGCGGTGATGGTGGGCAGCGGCATCCCGATTCTGGAGGCCTTTCGGACCCTGGCCGAGGACGACTCCCTCGAGGCCAACAAAGCCATCATCCATCTGAGCCGGCTCATTCTTCAAGACCTTGGCGCCGGCGCCACGGTCACAGAGGCCTTTGCGCGCCAGTCCGAAGTGTTCCCGGAATCCGTGCGCAGCCTGGTGGGTATTGGTGACGCCTCGGGGACCATGGCCCAGGCCCTGCAGGAGTCCGCCGACCACCTCGACCGCGTCATCAACATGAAGGCCGATGCAAAGCAGGCGCTCATCTACCCGGCGTTCTCCTTCCTGGCCATCTTTGGTGCGGCCGCGTTCTGGATCGTCTACGTCATGCCCGGCCTCGTGGACATGTTCAAGCAGTTCAACGCCAAGCTGCCACCCCTGACGGTGGCTGTGCTGGCGGGCGCCGAGTGGCTCAACGAATACTGGCTCTTCGTTGTGGTGTCCATGGTATCGGCCGGCTTGGCGCTGGTCTGGTTCTGGAAGTCCAGCCGGCCGTTCCGCCGCATCGGCTACATCGTGCTCCACAAGCTGCCGATCTCGCGCATCCTGGTCACGTCCTCCGGTCTGGCTTTTCTGGCCGAATACCTCGCCATCCTGACCCGCTCTGGCGTCGACGTGGTCAGCAGCCTGCGCATCCTGGAGCGCAGCACGCCCGACATCTACTACGAAGAGCGGCTCACCGCCATTCGCCTGTTTGTGGAGCGGGGCGACCGCATCTCGTCGGCCATGCGCCTCATCGGCGGTTTTCCCAACCTCATGGTCCGCATGATCGCCGTCGGTGAAGACTCCGGCACGCTGGACAACCAGTTGTCGTACCTCGCCGAGGAATACGGCAAGCGACTCAAGCGCACCGTGGCGATCATTGCCGAAATCATCAAACCGCTGGTGGTGGTCATCGCCGGCGGCGTTTTTCTCGTGCTCATTATCGCGCTCTTGTTGCCGGTGTACG
>Ga0070754_10002312_pt1 | contig 14171 bp, 5 predicted proteins | sample VirMetDEL_Sep_01_FD_75181 | JGI IMG/M metagenome (GOLD analysis project Ga0070754, IMG submission 75181) | Aqueous microbial communities from the Delaware River and Bay under freshwater to marine salinity gradient to study organic matter... | ecosystem: Environmental > Aquatic > Marine > Coastal... | reverse complement strand
CGGCATGCTCGTTGACCCTCGGCGGGCGCTTTCTACACTGCAAGGCACCCTGCTAGAGGAATGACCTTCATGAAAGCCCTGCTGTGCAAAGCCTTCGGCCCCGCCGACACCCTGGTATTGGAAGACCTGCCGAGCCCCGAGCCGAAAAAGAACGAGGTGCTGATCGAGGTACAGGCTGCCGGGGTCAACTTCCCCGACACACTGATCATCGAAGGCAAGTACCAGTTCAAGCCGCCCTTCCCCTTCGCCCCGGGCGGTGAGGTGGCCGGTGTGGTCAAAGCCGTGGGCGAAAAAGTCAGCCACCTGCGCGCCGGCGATCGGGTGATGGCACTGACCGGCTGGGGCGGCTTCGCCGAAGAAGTCGCCGTGCCGGCCTACAACGTGCTGCCGGTGCCCAAGACCATGGACCTGACCACGGCTGCGGCCTTCGGCATGACCTACGGCACCTCGATGCACGCCCTCAAGCAGCGCGCCAACCTGCAACCCGGCGAAACCCTGCTGGTGCTCGGCGCCTCCGGCGGCGTCGGCCTGGCCGCAGTGGAAATCGGCAAGTCCATGGGCGCGAAAGTGATCGCCGCCGCGAGCAGCGCCGAGAAGCTGGAAGTGGCGCGTACCGCCGGCGCCGACGAGCTGATCAACTACAGCGAGCAGAGCCTGAAGGACGAGGTGAAGAAACTCACCGGCGGCCAGGGCGTAGACGTGATCTACGATCCGGTGGGCGGCACACTGTTCGAGGAAGCCTTCCGCAGCATCGCCTGGAACGGCCGCTTCCTGGTGGTGGGCTTCGCCGCTGGAGGCGGCATCCCAGCCCTGCCGGCCAACCTGCCGCTGCTCAAGGGCGCCGCTCTGGTCGGCGTGTTCTGGGGCTCGTTCGCCCAGCGCCAACCGCAGGACAACGCCGACAACTTCCAGCAACTGTTCGCCTGGCACGCCGAAGGCAAACTCAAGCCACTGGTCTCGCAGACCTACCCGCTGGCGCGTGGCGGCGAAGCGATCAATGCGCTCGGCCAGCGCAAGGCGGTGGGCAAGGTGGTGGTGGAGGTGCGGTAGGGTGCGCCGCGCGCACCGAAGCTATTCGCAATGACGTAAACAGGGCCGCCCTCGGGGCGGCCTTTTGCCAACGCCGCGCGGGGTTTCAACCGCCGTTTGATCCCTATGGATAACTGGCGCGACTCGATCGCAGCCAAGAACGAGGAAACGGGCTCGACCGGATCAACTCACCAGGTTCGACACTGGAAAACTCTGCTTTTAAAAGCAGAGCGGGTGGCTTTGAGTCTTGACGCAAGGCCGGCTAATGGGTGTCCCCTATTGTTCCTGGCCGGCTAATGGGCGCCCCTCTTTACTTTATCGCCAACCTCTGCAACCGTCGTTTTTACTCACCTACAATTCTTAGTCCTACTGGGAAGTCCATTAGGTGTACATCTATCACTCGCCCCAATACCGAGTCATTACGAATACCGACTCCGTTCTGCTCGCTGTAAGAGGGTGGAACCCTGTACCACTCACCAGCGTAGTGACCTGTAGCCCTGTAGTTTTCGACCAGAACATTACCATCTCTTGACAGTCGAGAGGATCGAATTTCGGGGCGATTACCAGGCTTGAGTTGCAAGGACATTAATTTGGCTTCTAGCTCTGCAAACTGCGCATGAGTTATTTTACGCAATGTTCGCTCTCCATCGGACCTGCCAATCAATTGCCCATTGGGCCTTAAGAGCTCTGCCCAGCTTCTTGGCCCGACCGGGTCTGGCATTTGATAACCGCACTCGCGCAAGAAAAGAATAGCGCGCTGACGGTTGAGATTGTCGCGAAATCTGCGCATAGCTGTCTTGTTATCGTAGCTCTCCTTCAGCCCCTTGCAAAAATCAGCACGATAGCTGGCCCACAGAGCTAAGCGCTGCTCTGGAATAGGGTTGATATGTAAGCTCGCCAATACTGGCTCGATTAACTCCTTATCCAGGTTGGCTGGCACATGACCTGGTGGTAATTTTTCGCTAGCACTAATATGGATTGGGAAACTCGAACCGCTAACAGACTCCCAGCAGAAATAGTCGAGCACTCGGCGCAGGAAAAGACCGGTATCGTTATCCGAGTAAAAACGCGCACAGCGCCCACCTTGCCAGTCTACCCAACCTGCAGTAACCAAACGGGAAATAGAACTGTGCTCACTTAGGTATTCTTTGTAATCCTCAAAAAATTTGTCAGGCGGCAAATAGTATTCTGGGCGCGCGTGCCCCGCGCGAAAGAGCATAGAGTAGACACCGCCAACAGTCATCTGCGATTCGTTGGCAATAACACCGGGAATCTCTACAGATAGACTGTCGATTCGAGAGTCATAGCTATAGTCAGGCCAATTACGACAGGAGGCCTGCCTAAACAAGAGCGGTAATTCAAAATTGATACGCTGCATATCGGTGATGCGCCGCTTTGCTCTTTCGCACAGGGGATAAAAAGCCACTCCATTCTCCACCACCCCATATTCCATTTGATAACTTCTGCAACCGCTTAGCAACATAAGCAGAAAGCCCAAAGTTAAGAAATATTTACTCATTCAAGCCTCCTAAAGTCACCCTGACTATCGATCAGTGTTGGCTTGATTACAATGTCACGGATCTGTGCATCCGCACTGCCCGATGCCGAAGGCTTGCAGGAGGCACACGCATAATTGCTGTGCGGACTACCCTTTCCAAACAAGCTGGTCACGCTAAACAGCGCCCCCAAGGTGCGCGCCACCGGATCATCCGAATACTGCGCATTGCCTCCCAGGAATAGCGGCAAATCGGAGACCGTATCGGTCTTGGGCAAGAGACCGAAGAATACTGTCTCATCAGGTCGGTTCACTTGAAAAACGCTTTGCCCTTTTCCGAAGCCAGCAGTCTCTGCATCCTTATGGAACTGAATAGCATCCACCGGTGCCCCGGAGAGTTGGATGGTGTTCAGCGTTGCACTAGGGCTTCCGCCGCTGGAAAAATCCAAGCCTTTGATGGCTACCCAAGTCAGCAGGCCGCCCTGGCTATGGCCATAGATATGTAGACTATCCGGCCCGGCATCAATGCCCTGCCGAAACAGACTATTCAGGTTCCTCGCAGTGCCAGACCGGATATCCCCCTGCAAATTCTTATCGAAGGCAGACTCGATCAAATCCCCGATCAAACCGTGAGTTGGATTGTAGGCTAGGACGAAACTGACGTCTCCATTACCGCTGCCGCTTTGCATTAAGCCGTTGGACAGCGCCTCTATCATGCTATTCATAATACCGTTGGTGAAGATTCTATCTTCCTCTTCATTGAAACCTGCAAACTGCTGCACTTGCAGGCTTTCCGAATCCAAAACCGGCTTACCTTTTTCCAGTATTAGCTCACCCTCCGCATCCGTTTTAAATGTCCCTGTCACTCGCAAAGGCTGCAAGTCGCCGGTGACCAATACCGGCAATTGTGTAATCAGCCCCCCATGATTGGCTGCTCCAGGGAATATGCCTAGTGTTGACGTTCCCATTATATCCATAGCATCGACTAACAGTTCTGGTGCCCATGCTAGAGCAGCAACCACCTTATCGTGCTCAGCGGCAGAGCGTGCATGCTCTTTCAATGCAGCTAGATTGGTAAACGCCTCTACCGAATTACGCCCATAGTTCTCAGCGCCCTTCTTCCACTGCTCCAGCGTCACAACCGGATCCGATACTGCCTCCACCGACGACTTGCTCACATACAGATCGGTACGATCGTCCTTATCCTTGGTGACCTCATAGGCCTTGCTGACATCGCGGTTCAGACCCGCCGCCGAGTCACTACCGGTGTCTGCATCGCTGCGCACAACAATCTCACCTTCACCCACCGTAGCCCGCACGATCTGCTCGCGTTCCTTGCGATAGTCATAGCCACTCAGGTTCCAGTTGTTCGAGCCATCCTTGTTCTGCTGGCTGGGATCTACCACTGCACCTGTTGCGGCGGCATTACCGTCTGCCGGCTGCCCACCAGAACCACCGTCACCGCCCCAACTGTAGGTACCGCCGGCATTGATATACCAGGCATGCTCGCGGTCATGCCCTTCGATATCGCGGAAGCCCAGGGTGCCGGTGTCCAGCTTTAGATTGCCGCTGTCCGATGCCAGCAGGGCACCGTCGAGCTGGGTGTGGTTTTCCGTGCGAATGTCGAGCCGATCACGGGCGATGATGCCTGTCTGGTTCTCGACCCAGTTGGTGGAGCCGTTGGTTTTGCCTACACCGACCGAGCCGCTGACGCTGACGCTGCCATACATACCAACGCTGACAGTCAAACTAGCGTCCAACTCCTTTCCGCTAACCTTGCCGGTGTCCGGCACCGAGGAGACAAGCAGGTCGCGACTGACCTTGCCGACAACATCCTGCCCTTCCAGGCGAGCACCGGCAACCGTGGTGTCGCGCCCGCTTTCGAAACTCAGTTGGTTGCCGGCATAGAGGTAGGCTTCCTGCTGTTTTCCTGCTTCACGATCCAGACGGCCCTTGCCGATGTCGACGCTGGCATAGACAGAGATGAAGTCCTGGCCACCCAGAGCAAGCCCGACTTCGCCACCGCCGCTCTTGCGGCGCATCTCATGCTCGGAATCGTTCTGCGCGGCACGAATATCGATGTCGTTTCCAGCGACGAGGCTGATATCCCGCCCCGCTTCAGCACGAGTGCCGATCAGTTCGAGATCCCGGCTGGCATCCAGGTGGATGTCACGCCCTGCCTGGAGCTGAGTCGCAAGCGCCGTACCCTGCGTCCCTTCCTCGCGATGGACGCCGTGACTGCCACCAACCCCGGTTCTGGCGCTGTTGAAGGTAGTGCCGCTATTGATGCCGTTCTGGCTGATGACTTGTTCGCTACTGCTCGTCTGCTGACCTCGGGCGACATCCAGGGTGATGTCGCGCCCGGACATGTTGATATCACGCTCAGCCTGAATATGGCTTCCCTTGGCATTAATGTCATTGCCTGCCTGCAAGTTGACGTCTCTGCCCGCATCCATAGTCATCGGCCGATTACTGAGGACACCATCGGTTGTGGTGGTCTGCTGGCGAGTGGTGCCAAGGTGATTCGCCGTAGTTGGCCCGGAAACGAACTGCGTTACCGCGTCAGCGGCCTTGAGAACTCCAGAGACTTGGCTGATGAGATTGTCGCCCTGGCCAATTCCCTTGATGGCGTCCACCGTGTTGCCGAAGTTGTGGCTGACGTTCACGGTCAGGCCGTTACGCTGGTGCAGCTCCTGCTGTTCTTGAAAGTAGCGTTCCGTAGCCACATCGAGGTTGATATCGTGCTCAGCGACTACGTTGATATCACGCCCCGCTGAGAAGTCGGAACCCGAAAGGTTGGCATCCCGGCCAGCCTTCACGTCAAGATCATTGCCGGCCTCAAGGCTGCTGGCGGCAGCAGTCTGCCGGGTGTTCAATCCCTTCTCTATCTGTACGTCGTTGCCGACGAAAGCAGTGAAACCGTTGCGGTCGCTATCCAGGCCGATACCGGTTTTCCGCTCACGCTCCCACGCGGCACTACCCTGTTGGTTCTGAGCTGCAGCGACGTTGACATCACGCCCAGCGTCGAGCAGGAGGTTACGCCCGGCGCTCACCGAACTGCCGATTACGTTGATATCACGCTCGGCCAGCAGGCTGGCATCCCGTTCAGCCACAACATGGCTACCAACACTGGTACTGCTACGAGCTTCCTGCCCTGCCTTCTTGGCAGAAGAAAAAGACAACATGCCGCCAGAAACCGACAGCCCCGTCTTCTTCTTGTAATGCTCCGTCAGGCTGTAAGCCGTGTCATTAGCCGATACCAGGTTGATATCGCCGGTGTCCTTGATCAGCCCCGAACGCAGCTCTACGTCATTACCAGCCTCAGTAGTACTAGCACGCAGACGAACATCGTTACCCGCCGCGATCACCACATCGTTACCAGCCTCCAGCTCGCTGGCTACCTGGGTGGCACTGGTCTTAAGCTGACTCTTGCCACTCTTCGACATGCCAAGGAAACCGGACTTGGTCTTCTTGCTGTACGAGCCATGCTCCTCAACCCCGGACAGGATCGCCACATCGCCCGTGGCACCGACCAGCAGGTCGTTGCCAGCGCTGAGTTGACTGCCGATAACCGTGACATCACGGCCACCATCGATGCTCAGACCACCTCCAGCGGTCTTGCTGGTGTTGATCGTCAGATCATTGCCCGCCTCGATCACCGAGGCGATGTTGGTGCTGTGATAGCTCTCCCGCTGCTTGGTGCTGCTGCGCCCGAAAGACCCTTTTTTCTTCTTGAAGTAGAAGGATGCGCTTTCATCCTTGGCTGAGAGGATCTGTACATCCTCTCCAGCATCAATATCTACATCATTGCCGGCCTGTACCTTGCTGGCGACTACTGCCAGGTTCTTGCCTGCCGCGAGGCTGATCTTGTTTCCAGCCTGAATCTCACTCGACTGCTGGGTAACTTGATCACGACTTTGAGTGACTTTCTTGCTACGCGATAGAAAGTGGCTTTCATTGGCCGCAGAGCTTATCAGCAGGTCACTACCGGCTTGCATATCGAGACTACCGCCCGAGCTGATACGGCTGGCAACTACGCTGAGGTCTCTATCAGCGCTAATAGATAGATCGCCCCCCGCGCGGCTCTCACTACCATGCTGGGTGATGCGCTCATCTTGGTAGTGACTCCCTCGAGTTTGGCGCTGCACAGTCTTCACTGAGCTCAACTCAACATCGCGGCCAGCCACAAGAGCCATATCCCCTGAACTGGAAAGCACGCCACCGCGATTCAATACATCGCGACCAGCAATTATCTCCAGTTCATTTGCCGCTTCGAATCTAGCAGCGTTATCAACATAATCATGTTGCCACTGCTGCCCTCCCCAGCTTCCAGTATTAGTCGAAACAGTGCGCTCATTCAGCACATCCCCCGACAACGCAATAGCACTGACATCGCGACCAGCGATGATGCCGCCTTGAGCGTTACGAATGCTTTCAGTAGCCATGATTCTTAGGGTTTCAGAGGCCTCCAAGAGACCGCTGTTGGAAACGTTGCCGGCATCAAGATTCAGGTCTTGAGCCCGCAAAGTACCTTGATTGGTTAGCTGTCCCCCTGTAATCAACGCAACGTCCTGACCTTGAATCAGAGCGCCAGTTGGCGCTAAACGGCCGCTGGCCTGAGCCAGATACAGAACAGGAACCAAGACCTTCTGCCCTGCGACTTCACGCTCTTCCAGCCACACGATATCGTGCGTCAAGGCAGCTACTTGCTCTGCAGATAAAGCCACACCTACGGAAAGTTTAAGTGCCTCCTTACTGACGATGGCGTTATCCATCAGATATCGGAATTGTTCCTCATCGCTGTTTATCCCCGCTAAAAAGCGCTGCCCCGTGCGGGAAATTACAGCATCACGAACAAGTTTCTGCTCATAGAAACCATCGCCCAGGCGCTTTTGCATCTGGTCAGTGCCGATACCCAGCAAACCGAACATGTAATCAGAGCTGAGGAACTTCCCGAGATCGGCGAAGCTAGGATTGGTTTCTATCAAATATGGGTAATGAATATTGGCATTCAGGCTAAACAGTCCGTTCTGCCCTGAAGGCAAGGAGAAACTGGGTAGACCTATGGGGTCAACCGCTCGCTGGGCCAGATCAGGTGGCAACTGAGAATTGAACGTTATAGGCTGATTGACATTATGACCCACACTGGTTTCAACGAATTGTTGCTGACCATCGGTGAAGGTTACATTTTCACGAGTAACGCCATTTTCAAGACGACTACCCGCATTAATTCGAACATTACCACCAGCCTGTATCACTGCATCGGCGGCCACACTAATATTGGTGGACTGCTCATTGGAGCTAACCAGCGAGTAACCCAATATTTTTGACGGCACTCCATAACCCGCAGCAGGATTGAAATTCGGATTGGATCGGTTAGTAACCTGCTGAGCGGGCGAGTAATAATATACATAACCATCACGATCACTATCATCATAGTACTGATGCACATATAAAGAATTATATTTATTATAATTAAATACCTCCCCACCCTCGCGAACCAGGTCATAGAATACGTAACTTCGCTCAGAATCATTCGGATTACGGAACGTACGCGTTCTGATCACGCGTTCCTGAGAGGCACCCTGACTGATAAAGGTATCAACACTAATATCGATATTACCTGCCGCCGACAAAACGCTTTGCTGGTTATCGAAGCTTATGCCGGCGTAGTTGAAGTCCCCGCCAGCAGTGATAACGGAGGCAGCCGAATCGGACGTAACGACACGCTCCAGATTTTCAGTCACATAGTAATAAAGATCGTAATGACGGCCCTTACAATCAAGACACTGGTAACGAATATCACCTGACACAAGACGTTCGGAAACCGAAAATGCATCTCTTCTATTTACGAGCGCAACGGCATTCAGGCTCATATCCTGAACGCTTTCTATTTCCGCTGAAATGTTTTCCAACAACTGAGCTCTAGATGATTCCGATCCAATCAGACTCAATTGACCCATGCTGTAGATATTGGCAAAGCGGTTTGTCAAGCGATCAACATGTAAAAAAAGGTCATCGCCACTGAAGATCAAAGCACTTTCGTTACGAACACTCTCCGATGCGAGCAAGAGCTCACCGCCTGCTCCTATGGTTCCACGGTTTTCCAAGGACTTGCTAGCTATCTCCAGCCAAGCACCAGCGGTCATTTTCCCGCGACTTACAAGCTCGCCCAGAACAGCTAACCGAGCACTACCTCCACTCTGCAAACGAGCCTGATTACCCAGCTCGATGCTATCCGCCTCCAGCTCGAGATGCCCCTTGCTGATCAGCGTACCGTTGCCACGGTAATTGCCACTGAGGATCAGGCTCAGATCACCATCGGTTTCAATCCGGCCATCGTTGATCCAGCTATCTGCCTGGACCGCGAGGCCAGCGACGGAGAGCAGACCACCGGTCGCGGTCTGGGTGAGACGCTGTACATCGAGTTCGATGGAGGCTGCCTGCAACAGGCTGCGATTGACCCACTCCGCGGCACTCAGGCTCACTGCGCTGTTGGTGATGAACTCACCGCCCGCCTGGCCGAGCAGCTGGATGTCGAGACCCAGCCCGCCGCTGCCGAGGTGACGCACGACACCGCCCTGGTTGCTGAGCGACTCCGCGCCTACGGTCAGCACCGCGCTGCCCACTTCGAGGACACCCTCATCGTTGTTCAGGCGAGTACCGATGACGAAGCGACTTTCACCGCCACTGCCCAGGGCACGCAGGCGGCCATCGATATTGCTCAGGCCGTTGGCTTCGACATCGAGACGGCCGCCAGCTTCCACCAGGCCGCCGTCGTTGTTCAGGGCGCTGGTGACACGTGCCTCGATTGCACCGCCGGCTGCCAGTGTGCCGGCTGCGTTGTCGACAGCCTCGCCCTCGATGGTCAAGGCCTGACCAGCCAACGCGCTGCCGGCGCGGTTGTCCAGTTTTTCAGCGTCAAGTGTCAGGTTGCCCTGGGCGAGGATCTCACCTTCGCGGTTGTCGAGTTGCCCAGCCTTGAGCGTGGCACTGCCTGCGGTGGCTATCTTGCCGCCCTGGTTGTCCAGTGTTTGCAGGTCGGTCGCCATGCTGCCATGGCTGGTAATCTGCCCGGCGTTACGTACCTTGCCGCCGTCGAGCTGCAGATGGCCCGCGCTGCTGACGCTGCCATTGGCAGCCACACCGGCCTCGATAATGCCGGCGTTGTTCAGTTGGTCAGCCTGCACGGCCAAGCGCTGGCCAGCGGCGAGGCTTTCCCGCACTTCGACCTCCTGCGCTTCGATAGTGGCGTTACGACCTGCGTAGGTGTCAGCGTTTAGGTCGATGGTGCTGGCCTTGAGAGCAACGTCACCACTGGCGGCCACACGGTTCAAACTCAACTTGCCATTGGCATCGATCTGGATATCCCCGGCACTGGCGGCCATGTCGCCGGCCAGTTTCACGCCCACGCCCTGCTCGGTGCCCACCAGGCGAATAGCGCCGGCGTACATCCCGCCGAGGGCCGAGCTGTCGATGGCCAGCATGGGTTTGTCCGAGCCGTCGTCGGCCTTGGCGGTTGCGGCCAAGGTACCGGCATCCACTTCGTTGCGGCCGGCGATGATGTTGAGCTTCTTGGCGTGCAGCTCGGCGTTGATCTGCGCGCTGCGGGTGATCAGGTCGAACTGGTCGACATTGCCGGCGTTGAGGCCCTGACCTTCGATGGAGATTTGTCCGCCGTCGACGTCGAAACGCTGCAGGCGGCCGTCCTCGATGACCGGCGTGCCGGTGCTGAGGGTGACGCGCGGGGTGTTGATGAAACCGCAACCATCGCAGGTGATGCCGTGCGGGTTGGCAACGATGACCGCCGCCGAGCGCCCGGCCACTTCCGTGTAGCCCCTGAGCTGGCTGGCGTTGCCACCGGTGACTTCATTGAGGATCAGCCCGGCAGCGCCGTTCTTCAGGTTCGGGTTGCCGACCACGTAGCCGCCCAACTGGGTCTGCACCACGTTCTGCGCATTGTTGTTGAGGATCAGGCCCTGTTGGCCGACGTTGTAGTCGGTGAACTTGTTGTGTGACAAGCCACTGCCATTGGGTGTGGCGATGTTGACCATCGGCACACCATTCTGCGCCTGGGTCACGGCGGTGTTGCCGCCTGCGGCCTGGTCAACCGTCAGTTGCGCCGCCGTGGCGACGATGGGGTTGAGAAACAGCACGCCGGCAACGATGAGGGCGATGTTCTGAAACAGAGGACTGCGTACGTCCATGTCGATACTCCAACCAGCCAACCGGCCGGGTAATCAGAAAAACAGGTCGAAACGGAAATAAACCGGGCGCTCGTCATGCTCGATGGCGCTCGGGCGCTCAAGGGCATGGGCGAAGCTCACCGAGGCAGCCAGGTGCTGACCACGCAGGGCGAGTTCGATGGCGTTGCCGCTCATACGCCCACGTTGCTCGGGGTTGTACCGGCCGCCGTGGATCACGCCGACGTCATAGGCGAAGGCCAGGCTGTATTCGTGGACGAAGGGGCGCAGCGCGTCCCAGGTCACCGGACGCCGCCAGCGCAACTGGTTGCGCCAGTAACCGCCGGTGTCGCCGGACAGGGATTGATCCTTGAAGCCGCGTACCGAGCTGAGGCCGCCGATGCTGATGCGCTGCGGGCTGAACAGCACGTCTTCGCTCTTCTGGCCATAGGCGAGGCTGTCGAAGCTGAAGGACTCGCCCCACAGCGCGAATGGCTGCAGGTAGCTCAGGGCCAGGGTGTATTTGTTGTAGCGCGCCACTGGCTGACTGCCTTGCGGGTCGCCGGCACGCTGGGCGTCGAAGGCGCCAATACCGCGTTGCCAGCCGATATCGGCGTTGACGAAGGCGCTGCCAATACGACGGCCATGGTTGAAGCCCAGCTGCGCTTCGGACAGGCGCGTGCTGGAGGTGTCGATGCGGTTGCCGAGAATGAAGTTGTTGCTACGCAGGTGGCTGACGCCGAGGTTGAATGCGGTCTTGCTGACGCTATCGCGGTGCAGCACACGCTCGCCGCGCAAGGCGTGGGTCTTGCTGTCGCCGTCCTGATCGAAGAGAAAGCCATTGCCCTCGCTCTGGGTGCGGTAGTAGCTCTGGCTGTAGCTGTAGCTGAAGTTCCACCAGCCGTAGGGCACCTGATAGATCAGGCTCTGGCTGTGAGAATGGCGATAGCTGTCGCTCACCGCATCGCGATTGGCGCGCAGGCTGAGCTGGTCAACCAGGCCGAGTGGGCTGTCCCAATCGAAGCTCAGCCCCCACTGCTGCTCGCCAGTGCTCAACTGCCCGTCGTTATGGCGACTGAGGCCGGCACGCCAGGGCTTGTCGCGCTGACCTTGCAGCTTGACGCGGCTGCCGCCGACGGCTTCGCCGGGCACCAGCTCAAGCTGGGCCTGGCGCGAAGGCAGGCGGTTGAGCTGGTCGACCAGTTGCTCCAGTTCGCGCAGATCCAGCACTTCGCCTGGCTGGCCGGGAAAGCCCATGGCCAGTTCACGATCGCTCGCCAGCTCAGAGCTGTCCAGCCCTTCCAGGCGGCCTTCGACCACGATGACGCGCAGCTCGCCCGAGGACAGATCCTGCTGCGGCAAGTAGGCGCGCGAGGTGACGTAGCCGTGATCGATGTAGAACTGGGTGATCGCCTTGAGCAGTTCGTTGAGCTGACCAACACCCAGGCACTCGCCAGCGAAGCGCTGAACAATGGCTTGCTGGTCGTCCTCAGCGAGGAGAGTGGCGCCCTCCAGACGGATCTGCTCGATGTCGAAGCAGCGCTCGTCGTCGACCGGAGCGGCTTGCAGCCTGGGCGCTTCACCTGGGAGTTGCTGCAGCTCATCGAGGCGGCGCTGCTGCTCCTGCAGCAGGCGCTCCTGGCGCTCACGAATCAACTCACGGTCACCCGGCGTCTGCGCCAACGCGAGAGTGGGAAGGAACAAACACAGCCATACGGCCCAAAAAAGACCGGGAGTCGCTTTTAACGTCGCGCAGCGACGGCCCGCAGGGTGGCCGCCAGGGATGGCAGGGCATAAAGGGCTAATACGGAAAGGCATGCTTTCAGTCCTTTGAATAGCGGAAAAACAGCGGCGGAAAATCGACGCGAATTAGAACACGTGGCCTCTTGCCATCAAATGCCTAAAAAATGAACAACGTCACGCTTGGGGACATTACTCCGGCCCCCCCGATAAACGGCACCTGGCGAAACCTAAAAATGAGACGGACCGCCTGTTCAGGTGCGGCGCCTTGCCGCGAACAACGGCTAGGTGAACTCGGAAACATGCCGGAAGCATTCTTGAAGTCACCCTGTGACAGCCCGACGCTTTGCCGCCAGGTGGGTGGCGCAACGAACGCTTCGCCCCAGGGAGGGGCTCGGAAGCATTGGAATAATGCGGTCATCGAACACGTTTGGCCCCCTCTTCCCTCAGGGGAGAAGGCCAGGGAGAGGGGAACCGAACTCGTACGGAATTAACTGACTGGCGTCAGGCCTTGGCACGCTTGCCTGATAGCCCTGGGCTCTAACGCGGCGCGTAGGCGAACACGTCGGCGCGCATCTGGTGCGCGTCCATGCCGGCTTCCACCAGCGCATCGAGCGTGGCGTAGACCATCGCCGGCGAGCCGCTGGCGTAGACGTGCAAGGCCTTGAGGTTGGGGAAATCCTCGCGTACGGCTTCGTGCAGCAGGCCGCAACGGCCCTGCCAGCCGCACTGGTCGCTGACCACCTGATGCAGGTGCAGATTGTCCAGCTGCTGCCACTCGGCCCAATGTGGCAGCTGATAGAAGTCTTCGGGGCGCCGGGCGCCCCAATAAAGGTGCACCGGATGGGCGAAGCCGGCGGCGCGGCAGTGTTCGATAAGGCTGTGCATCTGGCCCATGCCGGTGCCGGCGGCGATCAGCACCAGCGGACCGTCGGGCAGGTCGGCAAGGTGGGTATCCCCGTAGGGCATCTGCACGCGGGCCATGCCGGTGCTGCGCAAATGCTGCAGCAAAGCGATGCTGCCCTCTTCGCGGGCGATGATGTGCAGCTCCAGCTCGCGGCCGGCATGCGGCGCCGAGGCCAGGGAAAAGGCAGACATTTCGCCATCCGGGCGCTGCAACAACAGGTATTGCCCGGCGTGATAACGCGGCACCTTGCCAGCGGGTGTACGCAAACGCAGGCGATGGACATCACCGCCAACATCCAGGCACTCGATCACCTGGCAATTCAACTCGCGCACCGGCAACTCGCCCGGCGCCAGCACGCCATCCCAATGCAGCACGCAGTCTTCCAGCGGCTCGGCCAGGCAGGTAAACAGCTCGCCATGGTCCAGCTCGACACCGGACTGACGCACACGCCCTTCCACCAGCAAGGCGGCGCAGATATGGCAGTTGCCGTTGCGGCAACTCTGCGGGCAGTCGTAGCCCAGGCGTCGGGCACCAACGAGGATGCGCTCGCCCGGCTGCAGCGCGAGGGTGATGCCGGAGGGTTGCAGGGTGACGTTCATCAATCGATTCCCAGCTCGCTCCACAGCGCGTCGACACGTGCCACTACGGCCGGGTCCTTCTCGATGGCGCGGCCCCATTCGCGGGTGGTCTCGCCCGGCCACTTGTGGGTGGCGTCCAGGCCCATCTTCGAACCCAGGCCGGAGATCGGCGAGGCGAAGTCGAGGTAGTCGATCGGTGTGTTGTCGATCATCACCGTGTCGCGCTTGGGGTCCATGCG
>Ga0070754_10002311_pt1 | contig 14171 bp, 20 predicted proteins | sample VirMetDEL_Sep_01_FD_75181 | JGI IMG/M metagenome (GOLD analysis project Ga0070754, IMG submission 75181) | Aqueous microbial communities from the Delaware River and Bay under freshwater to marine salinity gradient to study organic matter... | ecosystem: Environmental > Aquatic > Marine >... | reverse complement strand
GCGGAGGATCCACTGGCCACTGCAGTGAAGTATGCACGGGACACAGGCCACTGTGCCTGCTGTGGGCGCGAGCTCACCGATGAGAAATCTGTGGCCGATGGCATCGGTCCTGACTGTAAAAAGAACTTCGGTTTGTAGTCACCTGCCTCAGTGCCTGCGTGTCGGGCACTGTATCGGTCTGACTGACCGGAATGTGCATTTGCACTTTTTTCATTTGTCTGAGGAGACACATCATGAACTTATCTACAGCACGCGAGATCGTTCTCGCATCGATTAAGTCTAATCAAGCCATCGCGGCTAAAGGCGCTCGCTCAAGCCAGTACGTCACTCCAATGCTTTGGGGTGTTGCAGGCGCGGGCAAAACATCAGTGGTTGAGCAGATTGCTGAGCATCTCGACATAGAGTGCCGCATAGTGATCTTTGCTCAGTATGACGCAGGTGAGCTTGCAGGCTTCCCTATCTTGAAGGACGGCAAAATGTTTCGGGCTTGCCCTGCATACCTGCCACAGGAAGGCGAGGGCATCCTGTTCTGCGATGAGCTTCCACAGGCGCCAGTGGCCAACCAGAACGTGGCGGCTCAGCTTGTGAATGAGCGCCGCATTGGTGAGCATAAGTTGGGTGATGGATGGTCCATCGTTTGCGCGGGCAACGACATGTCACACCGTGCAGGCACTAATGCCATGCCATCGCATCTCAAGGACCGCCTACTGCACCTCGAGATCGAGCCTCAGCTTGATGACGCGATTCACTACATGAACGCCAATGGCGTGCGTCCTGAGGTCACAGGCTTCCTGAACTTCATGCCTGATCACCTATCCAAGTTCGACAAGGATGCCAAGGCGTGCCCATCACCACGGTCATGGGAGAAGGTGTCTAACATCATCTCTTGGGGTCTCGATGAGTCTGCTGAGTATCAGGCGATCATCGGTCAGGTTGGTGACGGCTCAGCGGCCAACTTCAAGTCGTTCCTGAACGTGTACCGCGAGCTCCCTGATCCTGAGCTTCCACTCAAGGACCCAGAGAACGCTCCTATCCCTGAGGATCCATCGGTCATGTATGCGGTGTGCTCAGGGCTCGCGTATCGGGTGAACAAGAACAACTCAGCCAACTTCATGGCGTACCTCAAGCGGATCCCTCAGCAGGAGTTCAGCGCGTTCGCTGTGAAGTCTGCTCTGGCCCGTTATGACGGCCTGAAGAAGGAGCCTGCGTTGCGCGACTGGATTCTGTCTGGCGGTGCGGAGTTGGTTCTGTGAGTTCAGTTCAAAGGTTCGAGATGGAAGGCAACCTGATCTTTCTTGTGGACGTTGAGGTCCTCGAGTCTGGATCGGTTGTCTGTCACAGTCGTGACTTATGGTGCGAGGCAGTGGACCGCAATATGGCGCGGTACATATGCTTTGCGTTGAACAAAGTTGGAGTATCGGAGGTGCTCAATGGAAGCAACCAAGATCATAGCTAGGGCCAAGACGCACCTGATGTTGCGTCAGCCTTTCTTTGGCTCTCTTGCCATGTCCTTGCCGTTTATCGAGGACAGTGAGATTCCTACCATGTGCACTGATGGCAAGTCAGTGCGCTTCAACCCAGAGTTCGTCCTCAAGTACAGCATCGATGAGATCGAGGGCGTCATCGCTCATGAAGTAATGCACGTTGCACTACAGCACCCACTGCGTATCGGTGAGCGTGATCATGAGGTCTGGAATATGGCCACTGACTACGCGATCAACTTGATCGTGGTTGATTCGGGCTTGAAGATTCCTGATTGCGGCCTGCTTGATGTCCAGTACCGTGGCATGTCCGCTGAGGCGATCTACCCTCGCCTGCTTCAGGATAAGCCTGAGCCAGAAGATGGTTGGGACTTTGGCGGTATCGGCAAGCCTTCCAATGAGGACGGCTCGCAGATGACAGAGGCTGAGATCGATGCGCTTGGTGCTGAGATCAACGTCAAGGTCCTACAGGCACACGCTTCTGCCAAGATGCAGGGCAAGCTCCCTGCAGGTATTGACGGCCTGATCGAGGACATCTCAAAGCCCAAGGTTGACTGGCGCGATAAGCTCCGGACATTCATCGGCGGTGATCAGCCAGACGACTACTCATGGCGCCGTCCTAACCGTAAGTTCTACAGCTCCTATGGCATCTACATGCCGTCTGTTGATCACTACGGTGCAGGGCACGTTGTCATTGGTGTGGACACATCTGGTTCGGTCTCTGATCTTGAGCTGTCTCAGTTCCTTGGTGAGATCAATGCGATCGCTGAGGACATGCAACCCAAGTCGGTGACAGTGATCGGCTGTGACGCTGAGATCCAGTCAGTGACGGAGTACGGTCAGGGCGATACAATCGAGACCCTGAACTCGAGCGGGCGTGGCGGTACATTGGTGTCGCCTGTATTTGAGTTGGTTGCAGAGCGTGATCTGCAGTGCGACTCATTCATCTACTTCACAGACCTGCACGTCTGGGACTTCCCTGACAATGCTCCTGACTATCCTGTGTTGTGGGTATCAACGGACGCTGATGAAGCGCCCTTCGGAGAAGTGGTCAGTGCCAAAGTGCACTGATCATTTTGTTCAATTGCACTTTTTTGGAGAACAACATGACTGACATTCATGACACTGCTATCAAGCAGGCAATACGGGTGCTTGTAGATCACTGTGTGATTCGGGCTGAGGACATCGAGTATCGTGCGAACAATCACATCGCAGATCCAGACACGTTGGCTGAGATGCACAGCGATGTCGCGGATATCAAGAATGCTGTGAAGTTCCTCAAGGATTCGGCGATGGTTGGAGATCGGTCTCCGCATATTGCTGACTCATTCATCGAGCACATCAGGAGGAAGCTATGAGCGGTTCAGAAATTTTATTTATTGCGATTACTATTTTTGTGGCAGGAGTCCTGAGTATGGGGTTCGGCGCTCTGATATGGATTGCAGTAAGAATGTTCAAGAGGGATCATGATGAGAGGTTATAAAGACTACTACGTTGATGAGTGGGGAGACCGATACAGCGAATACGATGACTACGATGGCTACAAAACATGGACCACTGGGGACATGGACCTGCCTGACGTTGTCCTGTTTCGCTCTGCATTCTCTGACGTATCAGGTGCGCTAGAGCAACTCGATGTGATGCTCGAGGAGATTGGTATCAACCCTAGGGCGAGCGACTCAAGTATCGTGATCGGTGATCTAACGATCGATCAAGTACTGGGCATCGCTCGCGAGGTTGTCACCCTACAGCGCAAAATGTCTAACGCACGATCAGCTCTAGATCGAGTCAATGATCGCGTGATCACTGCGCAAGAGCAGGCACGCAAGGTTGAGAAAACAATCAATGCACTGGAGAGTTAACCATGGAGTACTCAACAGGGATGACAGCACATGTCCTAGTGTGGGCAGTGCCTGTCTTGGTCATCGCCTACATCTTGTGGAGCGATGAAGATAAGTGGAAGTTCTAGTCTGAGGAGACTGTTATGAATACGCAAAAATACAACTCACTATTGGAGATCAAGGCCGCATTAGACAGAATGTTCGAACGGTTTAATGTGCCTCCGTATTTCAAAAAATCTATTGCGGATGATTCGTACTGTGCTAGGTCCAATGAATGGGCTGAAGAGTGTGAGAGAAAGTACGGAGACTACTCGAGCTCATTTCTGGCCTCTATGAAAAAAAGCTCAGAGATGATTAAGGAGATCAGGACTGAATCTCGATCGATGCCGACACCAAGCTTCGAGAAGAAGATTGAAGCGGCTTGTCGCAGATGCAGTTCAAAGCTCTCTGAAGTGCTGTATTCCAATGAAGGAAGGGCCTATGACTGGTACTACAGTGTTGCATTTAATTCACATGATAGTCGCAACTCACGGCGTCCAAATATAAAGATTATGGGCAAGACATACTCCGGAGCCTACAAGTGTCGAATGAACGTGACTCCTGCATGGGAGAAGCGAGTCGGCATCAACAGGGGATGCTTCACGTTGAATGGCACTCGCACATTTATGCTTGATTCAGAGGAGTTCAGTCATCCTGCTCTCAATGATCAAGGTGTCACCTGTTTGCGTGCCAAGGTGTTCGGGATCATGGGTGATGCTGTGTACAAGCATCTTAGTTCGCGCATTCAAAATGAAATCTTGGACGCTGAGAGCGGGCTCGAAAGAGCAGAAGCCGTGGACAAGGATGCAGATCTAAGATTGCGCCATGAAGAGAAGCATCCAGTAGAGTACACTGCATACTATCTCGAGCACACGATGCTCAAGAATGAGGATGGCACGCCAGTGTTTGCTGTTGGTGTCACGGTAGATAAAGCCAAAGCTTTGATGGATCGCCGTATCAAAGCTGAAACGATTCGGGCTTTAGGATTATAGGGGAGGCAGGAGTTTCCTCGTGCGTGATGGCAACACGCTGAAGGCGGGGGATGTCTTGCTGATTCGTGCCCCTTGAATATAGAGCGAATCAGAGAGGTCAAACCGTCCTGCCTGTCGGACTAGGGTCCTATTAGGTATCTTACTGGCGTCCGGCTCATAACACGGTTAATCCCCTGAATAGCCTGCCTGCTCATGCTCCGCATGGGCGGGCATTTTTTTTGTTCAATTGCACCTTTTACCAGATCTGGTAGAAGCGATCCAAAACTTTCACACCTTCCTTGACCAGAGATAGATCGTAATCTTTGGGCTCATCCAAACCCAAGTCCATCATCATGGTGTCGAGCTCGATGCTGTGGTCCTGAAATGAATTTCTAATCTTCGATAACTTCTTCCACGCGATGGCTTCGCGTTGAGTTCCTGAGGTCGGCATGTTCGTGTGACTCTTTACCTCGAACGTCTGCGGAGGGAGCGAGAATAATCTCACGTTGTGGATGTCATGAATGAACTGCTCCAATGTAGCGTGTTCATCCAGATTAATCTCTTGCCTTAACAGCATGCGGTCAATCTCCCACATGCTGTCGTTCTTCTTTGGCTCAGAACGGGACATCTGCTTTGATGTATTCCTTTTTTCCGCCGTAGTGGTCACCGAAATATGTGTCATTGTAATCCCTGTACGTTGATGACTTCGCATCATAGGTCAGCTTACACTCACCCTGCTTCCCTACCCAAGAGAACCTGCACTTCCACACATGAATCTCTGTGGTCGAACTATTATAGTCTGGGCGGTGAACGGTGATGCCGCAATCTGCCTTCGCAAACCATGCGGCTGATCCAGATATGTCGTATCCCTTCGGCACTGGGGTCTTACCATTCTCTCTCTGTAGTTTTGTTGGGTGTGCCACAAACCAGATGTGAACGCCGTAGCTCTGCGCGAATGCGCATACTCTAGTCAGCATCTCACTGATCCAGTCTGTCTCTGATAAATTGTGGTCTCGTGCGATGTAGTTGTACGGATCAATGACCGCGCCTCTCACACCATGACGCATCACCGCGATCTTCAATCGATCAAGGATGTCATCCAGTGATGCGAGCTTTGCATCCTTGTAAGAAAGGAACGTGAAGTGCTCGTCGATAAACTGAAGCGACTCATCCAGTTCTTCTTCATTCATGCGTTGTGTTGGGCCCGCAAAGAATGGCTTCTCTGAATGCTTTGATAAGAGCTTGGCAATGTGTAGCCTTGGCTCGTTCTCGAAACTACAAATCGCAAACTTCATCCCAAGGTTCTTTGCCATGTTGATCATTAACTGATCAACGAACTCAGACTTCCCTGATGAAGGCACTCCAGTGACCACGGTCAACTGCCCCTCGACTACACTATACAGTTCATCCAGATCCTTGTACCCAGTCTCCGCCCCTTTGCCTACACCATGAGCGTAGATGTCACGAACAGACTCAGCGAAATGCTCAGCATCATAGATGCCTGCGATCGGCCATGGTTTACAGTTGACAACCAATTCCTGAAGGAACTCAGGGCCGTGCTCAGAGAGAACATCGTTCGCATCCTTGCACCCTTCAGGCCACTCAACCTTCCAACATCTATCCTTGCCAATGCGGCGAGCGATCTCTTCGGCCATCGTCTGGCCTGCCTTGTCTGCATCTGTCGCGATGACAATCTTCTCTGCAGAATCTATAAAATCTTTTGAGTCCCATAGGAATGAGAACGACTTATCTTCTCGCGGGTCGATTGATCCATTGGATAGCTTGTTTACTGCACCGTTCGGGACGCTGACCACTGATGTCATGCCTGCCTCGATCAGGGATAGCGCGTCCATTTCACCCTCGCAGATGATCATGATGTCATTCGGCTCGATGCTGTCCATGTTGAAGAACGTGCGCAGTGCAGTTGTACAGGAGAATCCCTTGGAGGTAAGAGATCTCATCTTGGCTCCCTTCTCAGTGCCGTTCTCGTAGTAAGGGAACCCAATGCACGGGACCTTCGCTCCCTCTGCGTTGATCCAGTGGTTGGTGGAGAATATGTTCAGTGCTTTTGCTGTCGATTCTGAAATACCTCGGGCGTCCAACCAGTCCAGTGCGTCTTCTGTTAATGGCAGGTGGTCTACAGTTCTTACCTTAGCTTGTTCAAAATTGTGCACCTGCACTTTCGGTCTCCTTTCTCTGAATGGAATGACGCCATCTATCTTGCAGTGGTGGCAGTTGTAGACCATGCGCTCGCCATCCACATTGATAGATAAACAGGGGTCTGATTTCTTTGATCGTGATCCTGAGCACGCAGGACACTTCTTCTTGTACTGCCCGATATCCAAATCGCGGGCGTACTGAGCCAGTGCTTCCTCAGTTGTCATGCAACCTCCCAGTTACAGTTGTTCTATTTGTTCAACTAATCTCTTGCAAAGGACCTGAGCTCTGATCGGCGTCTCATTCAAGACCTGTGCAAATACTTTTTTTATTGTGATCGGGTGGAGACTGGCCATCCCACAGACAATCTCAAAGTCTTCAGTCAGAAGCCATCGTGCAACAGGCACACGATTGTACCGCTTCTCACTTGCGGCATCATACAATGCTTGGGATATCACCGCTCTCCATAGTCTCAATGAGGATGTGTGATCTTGGATTATCTCTGTCGAGGTGCCAGTAAACATGCTTTACTTTGACTTGCCTGTCATTCTTGTAAATTTTTCCTTGCATTTCATCCAGTATCACCGACTCATCGAGGTCGGGTCTACGACTAGCGTAGAACACATGTAAGTGTACTACTAAATCTTCTTCAATCAAGTCATCCAGTTGGGGGCACTGCTCTGCGAATTTTTTGCAGTAGTCGAGGGCCTTCTGTGACTTGATGAAGCGTGGTCTCCCTTTGATACTTACCATTCTACGCGAATTTGCCTTGCTAGCAGGTTCGCCGATGATCCAGAAGGACAAGGATAATTTTTTTTGTTCAAGGGGTTGCATAGTTGTTCATACCTGTTAACATGTGTCATGGTTGTAAACCACGGGAGACATTATGATTATCACAAATAACCATGGAGTGCCAGAGCAGTTCATACGCTATGCACGCCACGACAAGTACTCTAAGGGGAAGGCTGACGTCAGTGTGACAACGCTGATTGATTCTCCCCGCATCTCTATGTTGCGAAAGATTCATGCCAACAACTTAGAAATGGATATCACCGACATGACGTACTCCCTTCTCGGGACTGCGTGTCACCACATTCTTGAGCAGTCTGAGCCTCTGCCTGATGAGGTCTATGAAGAGCGTCTCTATACTGAGATGTTTGGGTGGACTCTTTCGGGCGCCATCGATGTACAGAAGTACGAACCTGATGGATCAATCACCATCATGGACTACAAAGTCTGTTCATCTTGGGCCGTCATGAATGACAAGCCCGAATGGGAGAGGCAGTTGAACTGCTACGCCTACCTTGTGCAGAAGTGCAAGGACAAGCCTGTTAACGATCTACGCATTGTCGCCATTGTCAGAGACTGGTCTCGGCGACAGGCTCAATATTCTGCTGGCTACCCCGAAGCCAATATCCAAGTAATCGATGTACCTTCATGGACGTTTGAGGAAAGACAAGATTACATTGGCAAGCGCATCACAGCGCATCAGGGTTGTCAGCAGAACTTAGACTTCACTGACCCGCTCCCTCTCTGTACGGACTCAGAGCGTTGGGCTAAGCCTGCGAAGTGGGCGGTCATGAAGAAGGGCCGCAAGTCTGCGGTCAAACTGTTTGATAGTGAGCGGGAAGCCTCGCTCTTTATCAATAACCAAGAAGGTGCAAATGCACTTTTTATCGAGCATCGCCCCGGAGAATTTACTCGGTGCAGTCAAAATTTCTGTGGCGTCGCTCAATTCTGTGATCAATATAAGGAGACGAGCAATGGCTAATGCTGTTGAGAAACTCATCAATGATGAGTTAAAGAGCATCGATGAGATGCTAACCATTCATGCGTATCACAAGCAGGTCCTTCAGAGCCTGATGGAAAAGATCAACCTTGAGACAGGTAAGATCGAGCGTAGCATTGACACCCTTCCTATCACTGTCAGGGCGGTAAACTGCCTGAAAAGTGAGGGCATCAACACTGTTGAGCAACTGTTATCAATGACTGAGGTAGAACTAATGAAGATACCTCTCCTTGGAAAGTTATCTCTTAAATCAATCAGGAATGCTCTTGCGGAGTCCGGCCTAACCATAGGCCAGTCAAGGAGATACCATGCCAACAAGAAGTAAGTCAGTTTGGGAGACCCTGTCTACGATTGACTGCTCTGGTCACACAGAGAAGAAGAACGGCTTCACCTACCTCGCATGGAGTTGGGCTTGGGAAACGCTGAAGAAGCATTACCCAACCGCTCGGTTCCAGAAGAGTCCTGTTGAGTACCTGCAGGATGGTACAGCCATCATCTCTGTGCGTGTATGGATTGATGACATTGAGGATGTGACTGAGGTGTTCCCAGTCATTGACTATAAGAACAATGCAATCAATAACCCAAACGCATTCCAAATCAATACAGCATATCAACGCTGTTTGGTTAAGTGCCTTGCGTACATGGGCCTAGGTATGTACATCTACCACGGGCAGGAAAGCAATCCGGATGCACCTGTGTCTTACACAGTGCAGGATGACAAAGGCAAGAAGGATACGGTCGAAGACTTGTCCATGGTTGCCGAAATTCTTATCACCTTCATTAAAGGGAATGATAAGTCGCTCGACAGCTTGCGTCAGTACTGGGCGATTAACAAGCAACCCATCGAGCAACTGGAGAACCTCGATCCCGACAACTACAAGCGGGTATACGAAGCGTTCACTAATAAAGCCAACGGTCTGAAAGAAAAGGAGACGAACTAATGGCTGAATTTAAACCACGCGGTGCTTTGTTCACCAACAACCGTAAAGAGAAGGAGACTCATCCTGACCTGCGCGGTGAGCTTGAGATATCTCAGGAGCTTATCAATCTGATGCAAGGTCAGATTAATTCGGGCCAACAATTCGGAAAGGTCGAGCTTGTTGCTTGGACCAAGCACGGAGAGAAGGCCGGTAAGTATCTGTCGATTCAGGCGAACAAGCCTTATGTTAAGCCAGAAGGTGCAAGTGCACCATCTGCTCCACAAGGCCAGTCGTTCACACCGACACCTCCGGCAGATGACAAGATACCGTTCTAAGTCATACCTCAAGAGCCTGCGGGGCAAGCCTTGCCTTGTCTGCGGGTTCGTGAGTGAGGCACATCACTTAACATTCGCTGAGCCTAATGCGATGGGAATGAAGGTTGGAGACAACTGGTGCGTGCCTCTATGCCACACTCACCACATGGAGCTTCATGCCTTTGGGGATGAGCGACTGTGGTGGGCACTGCAGGGGATCGAACCAATCCCTATAGCTGAAAAATTATTTGAGGAGCATTGCTCATGACTGGTTTTACAATTGAAGAAAGCTTTGGCGCCAACACTGTACGGTATGACATTCACAAGAACGGAAAGCATTCCGGAGCTGTGACTGCATACATCAACGGTGATCCTGTCATAGAAGAACTGAACTTCACAACAGCCCAAGAGCTATCATCTGCGATCAGCAGGGCACAGGTTGCTGTGCTTGCACGATCAAATGTGGATGCAAGTATCACTGCTATGGAGACAGAGCCTTCACAGGACTTTGTTAAATACGCCGTAGATAATCTACGCAGACTTGCAACGGGGATGAAGTGATGCATAGCTACGAAGTCGTAATGAACATGGACTTCACCAAGACAGCGTACATCAAAGCTGAAAGTCCAGAGGAAGCAAGGTTGCTTGCTGAAGAAAGGGAGCGCAATCACCAGAAGACTCTTCTAAAGAGTGGGTACTCAATCGGAGATGTGGACATTATCCAAGTCGAAGAGTGCGTACATCCAAACTTAAAGAAGAGGGCTGATAAGGTTGCTCGAGTGCAACACGCCTTTCGAGAAAGGGAACGGATATACCATGCCGGAGATTGATGCTGTTCACTTTGAGGGCATTAAGATATCGATGACCCAATCATCAGATGGCATCGTGCTCAAGCTCGCTGTTCATCCAGATGACTGCCCCGCCAGTCTCATGACCGACTGGGTAGGGTCTCGGTACATGGTGGCCATGGCAAAGATTGATGAGCATGAAAGGGTTGTCTCTGATAAGGAGTCCATCGATAGGCTCAAGGCCTCATGTGGTGCTCTGTGTCGGAACGAAAAGTTTCAGGCATGGTTGCTACTACATTCTGGTCTTGAGGTGAATGAAGCGAATGCGGTTAGTGTATTGAAGGAGCAACTAGGTATTAGTTCGCGCTCTGAATTTGACACGAATCAGAATGCCAGAGCCGCATTCAATGATATGAGAGAGGAGTTTCAAGTATGGCTGAAAAACTCGGCACGCTAGAAACCATCGCCGGTGAAGAAGTCATGACTGCAAAGCAAGTGTGTGCGCTCTTGAACATAAGCAGGACCACGTTACACAACAAGCTAAAGGGGGATGAGTCATTCCCTAAAGCAGTTGCGATTACACCGGGAAAACAACGATGGAAAGTGCGAGATGTAGAAAGTTGGTTGAACGAAAAGATGGGGGTAAAGGTTGAATAATCTGCTGAGAAAGGCAGATACGGTAATCAATGGGGCCCGACAGAGTCAGTACGGTAACCCCATTGACAACCACCGTAGGATTGCCGCTATCTGGGAAGTCATTACTGGGCGCGAGTACACGCCGCAAGAAGTGGCCGCAATGATGATCGGAGTCAAGCTTGCAAGGCTTGCAAACAAAATGGGGCATGAAGATACATGGATGGATATCGCAGGCTACGCCGCACTAGGATGGGAGATGAGTGATGTTAATCAACCTAAGTAGAAAGGACATGCATGCCTCGCTGATGATGGGTAACGACACTGTTGCTATCTGTCGGGCGCTTGGATTTACTCCAAGAAAAGAGGTTATGGGTGGGCTTTCTAGAGAAGAGCAGAACGTAATTGGATTTAAGGCTGAGTTTGCAGTGGCTCGGGCTTTCGGTTTGCACCCTCCGGTCATGTCTATTATCTCTGACTACGGAGTTGATCTCTGGTGGAACGACATAGCTATTGATGTAAAGTCAACAACAAAAGATTATTTAATATTCGATACGTTAAAGCAGTTCAAAGCTGACGTTGCAATATTGACATCGCCTGTTGAAGATAGCGCGGTAGATATAATTGGATGGGTCAGCAGAGATCAGTTCTTAGCTGAGCATGGAACCAAAGACTTCGGTTACGGGATACGTTGTGTGATGCACAAAGACGAGCTACAGCCTATCAGTGATATCAAGGCTCAGCTTGGCTTTCCAAAAAGTGCAATTGAACTTAATCAAAGTATCCCGACTGCTTAGCCGCCTTGACAACCTTTCTGGTTGTCTCTGCTTTAAGTTTCCTCAGACGTAAGAGCTCTTCCTTCTTCTGGGAGGAGCTCATGTTTGGATCTCTTCTGATTGCGTCCATTGCTTTATTGATTGTCGTGAGCTGTCTGGAAACTCCATTGAAGTATGTTCTGAACCCAACGGCTTTACCTTTCTCTCCAAGCAACGAATCAATCTCTGCTCGGTTACCTGCTGTCGCGGCGTCTCTGATTGCAGTGTACGTCTGGTCTACGTCACGCTTCAGCGCATAGAAATCTGACACAAAGCGAGAGGCTCCAGTGCCGTCTTCACGAATGAATCTGCTGAGGCCAGTGATGCTAGTCAACGAATCAACAAACGGGTTGCCAAACACTCCATCAGGTTTCTCAGGGATGACACCAGTTGCACTGGCGATCACATCAGTCGTTGCAATTAAGCTACTACCAATTGTCCCTGTGTAGCCTTCGATTATCTGCTGTATCTCAACAGGAGACAGGCCGATCATTGCCCCGCCGTTACGCGATAACCATTTATACAACTCTGGGGTTGAGCTGTAGGCACGCATTTCCGTAGGCATTCTCTGCAAAGAGATGCCTTCAATGGGGGCGCCACGGAATGAGTCATAGTTAGCAAGCACTTCAAGCACTGGCAGTGCACCCTGCGGGACAGGGTTAAATGCAAACGTGCTTAACAAAATATGACCTGTCGCTGTTGCCAAATCAGAACCATCCTGCTGTCTGATTGCATCCACAGTCATAACAGGTAAGGTGCCAAAAATTGCACCGACTTCAAACGCCTTTGGAATACGGAGCTTATAGTCGCCAATGTAAATGATGTCGTTAGTCACCTTCTCAATGACTGTCTCGTTATCCCAGCGGTCCTCGTCTTGCATTGCAAGGAGCGCCATCGCCATCGATCCTGCTGTGACTAACAGCCCTCGGCCTGCCATCTCCATGAGTGCCTGCTGTCTCACAGACCCCGGCATATTTGGATCCTCTGCCATCTTGTACAGGCCTTGAATTCGGGCGTTTAAGAATGGCACCATTGGAATTAAATAGTTCACAAGTGCTGACATGACTGGACTACCGCCAGCACCACGGCGCCCAAAGTTAATCAGGTTGAGTCCTTGGAAGACAGCTTCTTTCTCACTCATGCCGTTTTCCATCATCTTCCGCATGATGACAATCCGTTCTGCCATCTCAGACGCTTCACCCGTTTTCTCAAGTGCTTGAACGCCCTGCATGAACCGATCTTGGATCTGTTGCATGACAGGTCCGCCGCCATCGTTAAGGCGGTAGCCACGCTTTATATTCTTAGCAAGCGACTCAGAGTCTGCACCGTAAAGGAATCCACCCATGCCAGACACAAGCTTGAACCGTTCAACATCCTTGTTGTCTGTATATACGTCACGGATTGCTTGAATCGTTCTATCGAAACGATGCGGCTCAATGCCTGTCTTTACATAGGCATCGATCTTACCTCGCCACAGGTTTGCCAACTGGAATCCGGGGCTCAGTGTTACACCAGAGCGCAAGACACCTGCGATCTGCTCCATGCCTTTGACCCACCCCTCCTTCTGCTTCTGTGTCAAACCAGAAACAGCGGACCATAACGCAGGATCATCGATCTTATACCTAACCTTCTCGCCGTTCTTGTAGAACGTGATCATTTGTCCAGCCTCACCTTCGACAGCCTTGCGCCCCCAAGTCTTAGGACCGCCCATCTTCTCAGCTTGGTCTAATGCGTCAGCAGTCTTCTGCATCGCATGGTTCTTCAGTGAAGCAGAAATAATTAGTGATGCGTTGCGAGTAATGTTCTCGTACATGTCACCTAACTTAATCGTTCCACCCTCGAGCTCTTTCTCAAACACGTTAGGATCTGTCAGTGACGCATGGGCTTTAGCCGCCATAGACTTAGAGAACTCAGAGACCCCCTCTGGTGCCTCGGCATAGCGATAATAAGGAACGTAGTCCAAGTCCATGAAGACATCACCCTGCTCTTTGGTGATAAGCCCTGAGTCAATACCCATCTGCACCATGCGTTGGTTGAATAGACTGTAGTTCTCATGCACTGTCTTGAAGAACGGGTACTTACGCTCAAAGTCTGCAACAGTACGCATTGCGTCTTGTGTTGCTAGGTTCTTAAAGCCTTTACGTCCCTGCTGGGCCAGTTTAATTTCGCGCTTGGCAATTGCGTAAGCGTAGTATTCACGCTCGTAGCGCTCCCCAATTGGCTCAAAGATTTGACGCAGTCCCACGTTATCCGGAGCATCAATGACAGAGATCGTACCTGTGTCCTTTTCGAACTGCATGGCACCCAACTCTGAAAGACCCCAGATGCGGCCAGTCATGTTTTGAGAGAGTTCCATGGCACGACCGACACTGTTCGCAGGATCGGAGATCTCACCGTTGACATAGTTGTCGAGCATATATCCG
>Ga0070754_10002303_pt1 | contig 14185 bp, 22 predicted proteins | sample VirMetDEL_Sep_01_FD_75181 | JGI IMG/M metagenome (GOLD analysis project Ga0070754, IMG submission 75181) | Aqueous microbial communities from the Delaware River and Bay under freshwater to marine salinity gradient to study organic matter... | ecosystem: Environmental > Aquatic > Marine >... | reverse complement strand
TGCGTCTTCTTGCCTGTCGTCGCGTCATACGCTCCATCTGCCGTACGAGTGAACGTCAACTGCCTCCCGAACTTCTGAAGCAAGGCTCCAGCACTATTCTGTAACGCAGTGTAATTGAAGCTCATAGTCTTCCTACGATAGTCGCCGGTTGTACCAGTTTACTCAGCGCAGAGGTAAGCGCAGGTGTAATCGTACGGTTTTCGCTGTTATCAGCGTATTGAATCTCAATATCACCGATCTTCTCGCGGATTGTCCTGCGGTCTTGGTTATTTAGTTCTGAATACCCGTCTGCTTCGACTTTAACAGCCTCGTACACGGCTTTCTTCACTTGGGCAGGTATTTCCGTCGCATCAGCATAATAGCCGTCTATGAGGGCTTCTGTGCGAGGCCATTGGAGGAGTTGATTTTCATTAGCTTTGTTACCAATGAACACTAATTGTTCAAAGTAATCCATTGCACGAAGCACATAGCGTTCAAGCACTGTGTCTGAATCTGACGCACTAATCCCTCGTGCGTTCGCCCATGCGCGATAATCAGCTAGGGTAATGTAAGAATTAGCCCCAGAAACGACTGACCCATCTTCGACTACAAGTGCCATTACTCTTCCTCTTTGAACCCGCCGGATTTGTATGCCGGAATCATTGACTCGTGTGCATACGCAACTCTGCCGTCAGCGTGAACCATCTTTGTCGTCCCTTTCGGGGCAGATGTAGTTTCAACGACAACCTCTTCTTCGACAGCCACTTCCTCAACCACGTCTTTCTTAGCCATGATTATGCTTCCTTGTAACCGCCTGATTTGTAGTCTTCAACCATTGATGGATGAACACTTGCTGTCTTGCCCTCGTCATTAACCATTGTGACAAGCGCATTGGATTCTTTCTTTGGAGCCGCCTTCTTAACCGCTGGCTTCTTAGCCGGAGCTTTCTTTGCGGTAGTCTTTGATTCTGCCATCTTCAGCTTCCTCATCAAAAACGGGGGCCGAAGCCCCCGCTACTTTTAGCCAACCAATGTGGCAATGAAGTCAGACTTCCAAGCCTTAACACCCCAAGATGCCGCAACTTCGATCATAGTCTTACGATAGCCCTTATAAACACGGACTTCAAAGACCAATCCTGAAACTGGGTCTTGAACTGTCATAGCGTCGTCTGCTGTGTCTCCGCCTTGTGGTACTGCTGGCGCACGAACCGCCAACTCAAGAGCGCGACGATGGAACGCAATGTTCGCTGTGTAGCTGTTGCCCACAGTGATCGCGTCGTTGTCAGCTTCAGCCGCAGTCAAACCAGTTCCGCCGATGACGAATGAACCGCCAGAAAGAGCTGTATTAACAACGTACTGAGTTGATGTACCTGCGAAGGTCACAATGTCACCTGCAAGGATAGTTCCTGTACCAGTGTCAGTTGCGATTGTCGTATCACCGACAGCAGATGAAGCATCGTTCAACAGGTAGCCAGTACCAGTACCCTTGGTGTGAGTGCTGACTTGTGCAGACTCGCGGATGCCCAGACCTTGAAGGTCAAGCAAAACGCCCTGACGCAGAAGATCAGTACCGCCAGCAGTGTTTGCTTGCTGTAACTGAGCCAACTGACGCAAGTTAGTTCCTGCGAGAGTGTTCAGTACAAGCGATACTTGACCGTCGTTTTGTGGCATACCGTTGTCAACGAGGATTTGGCGAATCTCAGCAATCTCTGAGAAGTTAGAGCCAAATGGTGTTGTACCGGCAGTACCGAACGCACGAGAAGAGTTGGTGTAGGCTTCTTCCCACAAGTCCTGCTCCATTTCGTTTGTCAGAGTACGCATTGCCTGAGCAATCTGGTCACCGTACACAGTCTCGTATCCGATGCCGTTGTTCAAGTGGAGAATGTCTTCACCAGTGTACGGAATCTGAACTGCACGAGCGTTTGTGATGCTCAGAGTCTTGTTATCAACAGTCTGATCGGTTCCTTCTGGAATCGTCATAGACTCTGATACGTCAACTGCTGTTGCTTCGCGTGTGAATGATGCACGAACTACGTCACCCTTCGCCGCACGCTCTGAGCCGTTAGCGTTAATTGTAGATGCAGGGATAAAGCCAACCAGCTCACGCCCTACTACGTCTGCGGCCTTGTAAATGTCTGCCGCCAAATCTGTTAATACGTTAGCCATGTGGCCTCTCCTTAATCATTAAATACTCTGCCTCCCTCTTTCAGGAATTGCGCTCGTTGACCTTGCGCTAATGCCTCAAAATCTGTTCGGCTGATCTGTCGATTGCCCACATCGGCCCTGCCTTGTGAACGAGTGGCCCCGCCACCAGTTGCTTGGATTCCATCGACTAAGAACGGAAAATCGTTCTTGACCGTAGTCACCAAATCATCGAGCGAACTGACTGTCAGTTGACCTGAGTCATCAGTCACTCTAATTTCTCCATCTAAAAGCGTAAGCCTCTGACTTAGCTTTTCTTCCAATAATTTTGCCTTACCTACGTCTTTTGTCAACGTAGAAGCAATCTTTGTGGCCTCCGACTGCACTTTTTGTCGGGTAGCCAGATAATTCATTTCTTCGATTTTTTGGCGTAGAGTTTCGGCTTCTTGCTTTTGGCTTTCATAAAGCTCTTGGTATTGCCCGTTTTCTTTAGCATACCTCTCTTGGTCAGCTCTGGCCTTGGCATCTAGCTCCTCCTTCGCTCGCTGTGCGGCCTTCTTCTCAGCCAACAGCTCGTCGTTTTTCGCCTTGAGTCCCGAAACTTCTTCCGCGACTTTCTCTTCCAGACTCTTATCCAGAGTCTCCTTGAACTTCTCGGCCAGTTGTTGTTTGACCGTATCGTCCAGTTCTACTTCATTTAGAAATTCCATGCTTCACCTCTAGCTTCGCACGTTGAGTCTCAGACTCCAGTTACAATTTTAACCTATTAAACACTTCAGGTTCGACTTTTCTTAACTCATCGAGCGTCAGGGTTTTCCCTGAATCATCAACGAACTTAGAAAGATTTAAGCCCCCGCGACGAAACAACCGTCCTCGCGTGACTCCTAATACTTCATCTTGGAAAGATGCGGGTTGTCTAATCAACCATGATTCATACGTTGTGGTCTGCCTGACCTTTGTCTTACCTTTTGCGCCTTCCGCTGTCCGAGGCTTTGGCTTTTTTACCCGATCCTCAAACCCCGCCTTCACTACCGGAGTGATCGTCGAGCGACAGTTGAAGTGCGCCGGAGGCTTCGGTGACTTTTCAGGATCATCCGTCAATGGATATATTTTTCCATCTCTCCCTGCACAAATGATCGACGTGCGAGAGTCGAGGACAGCAACCCACTCATACCCATCGAACAGGCCGATGTTTTCTTGCAGGACAGTATCTCTCGTTTTCACGGACACATGATTACTGATCGTGCGGATCATCGAACCTGCTTGCTTCTTGTGCAATCCAGTCACAGATTCAGCCCGTCGTCCGATCTGAAAGTTATCTTCCCGCATCGTCACACCATCTCGAATGGCTTGCATAAGCTGAACGGTCTTGGTTTGCCGGAAGGCATTTGCCACTCCGCGCACCGTTGCCCCAGCAACCCCAGCGAGTAAAACTTCAGCAAAAACAGATAGTTCCGTTCGAAATGCAGAAGGTACTGTAATATCTTCTCCGATGATTCGACTGAGTAATCCTGCGTTCCAATCTATTTCTTGAGCCGCAAGTTCCCGTGCATCATCAGCAACTTTGTCTGCCAGAGCTTGATATTGCTCCTCGGCAAACAGTTGGACTTCATCCATAAATCGGTTCAGACGTGCAAGATCAAGATCAGTCAGCTCCTCGTTGCGAAGTTCATCCTGAATCATCTCTTTTACACGGTCTACATATTGCGACGCTTCTTTCTCGCGCCCTGCGGCATACCTTAATATGAAAATTTGATGCCTTGTTATGGCATCTTGTATCTCATCAGAAAGTGCCATTGACTACCATTTCGTTTTATCAGCCCAATATGCCGCAGACATTTTGCCCTTGGCGATGTTCTTTGCATGACGCGCCTTGAATGACGCACGTTTCTTCTTCATTGCTTCTGACTCACCGGCTTTCGGTTTACCTGCGGTCTTCGCGCCCTGTTCGCCAAATCGGATGGTCTTCACCTTATCCCCGACTTTTGCGACAACGACGTGAGATTTTTTCGGGTGACTCGGCGTTCTCTTGGGTTTGTTGTACCCAGCAACACCTGCACGAGCGAGCCTAGGGTCTTTCTTAGCCACGAGTTGCTCTCCTCACTGCTTTCCTTTCGGACGGCGTGTACTTGGCTGTTTGCTTTCCTGATTTGGTTGCTTTGTTTTTGGCTCGGCTTCCTGCGGCTTTTTGACCGGCTGATAGTGATTCCCGTGCCTTCTTCGGAAGATAGCGAGACTTACCTTCTTTGCCAGTGTAGTCCCAATCCTGCTTAGTCCACTTAGATAAACTATTGCTTGGCTTCTTAGCCCCTGCATACTTACCGCCTTTGTCCTTGTAAATCTTAGTCGCTAGTTGCATGGCACGGGCAGAATGCTTCCCGCCCATCTTTGCTTTGGCTTCCGCTTTGGCCTTCTCCCAGAGTTTAGGATTGGTTTTCTTCGCCGTTGCCATTCGTAATCTCCTGCGCTGGCGCAAAGCCGATCATTCCAGACTCGTCTTGCACGTCCATCAGTGTTCGTTCTGGTTCGACAATCCCTGCCGACTTGAGTCGATTGAATATGTCCTGTTCCGAAACGATTGATCTATCGAGCAAAGTGACCATCGACATAATCAACTGCGGATCAAGAGCTTTATCGTAAAACTCACGGTTAATCTCAAACTTCGCATCGGATGTATCTACACCCATAAACTCACCGACCCAGCCAATGCACGTCTCAATCGCTTCCGAAAGATTCCATACCACATCACCAAGGACAGAGTTTTCACTTGCAAAGCGGATTTTCGCCGCTTCAGCAGTCTCGCGGTCTGCGCGATCAGTGATAATCCGTGCGCCGATCATCACCATTTGCTCTTCTTTGGTCTTCATAGCCTCCATGACCAGTTGGTTTGGATTGGCTTGAAGCAAAGTGGCAGAACCCGTCTCACCTAAGACGTGACCGGCGCGAGAGCCTAGTTTGATTCCTTGTGGGTTGTACTCCTTGAACTGTTCCAACGAGAGGGAATGCGTGAGAAACAGGCTGGGTTGGCCCACAAGGAAACAGGACTCTTCGTAATCTGCTGAGTTACGGAAGTGAGCGATGTTGACTTCGGCAATATCTGCCAGAGGTGCATCATCAATCGTTGAGTCGTTATTCTTTGCCCCTACGAAGACCAGTGGAATCTTATCCCAGTTGGTTCCGTCAGCTCGTGTCGGGTAAAACTCTTCCGTGAATGGCTCGTCTTCACGATAAATCTGTTGAGAATATCCCTGTTCCTTCAGTCGGAGAACGCGATATTGAATCTTCTTGGTATGGTCAAACTCATCCGCCGCCACCAAGTAGTGTTCAGCGATCACTACTGAGGTGAGCATTCTGCGGCCACCGACAATATCTGTCTTCCAGTTAATGACTTGTTCCGCTGTGTACGGAATGATACTCGCTCGGAGGTTCATTCGTTCCACATCTTCCGCACTGAGGCCAGTTTCAATCTGCGGATAGTCAACGAGGAATACCGTGCGTCCCGTTTCCATGACGTTGGACATTTCGTCTTTCGATAGCTGGATCAGAGATAGCCCGTCGCCTGTCGCATCTTTTCTCAGATACTCCAAGTCTTCCGGTAGTTCGATTTTTGGGTTCTTGCGGAATGCCGCACCAACTAGCGCATTTTTCGTGCGTCCAGTGAAGTTCGCATACAGAGCGCGTTTCATGTACTGGCGGTAACGAACTGTCTCCGTTCCCTTGCGTTCGTCTCCAGAAGTGTTGTCTGGGACGGGAAGATAGTTGTGTTTCTTCTCTTTGACAGCGATTGATCCACAAACTGCGTCACGAGTTTGCGTCCAAATCGGTAGGTATTTGGCGTACTCTGGATGCTGGATGCTTACTGGCATGGCTTAACCCTTCACAAATTTAGGCATATTGTATCCCCAACAGTCATCATACAGCAAAACCAAAGTCCACATCAGCCACTCTCTTACGAATCGGAAACTCATACGCAATCGGATAAGTGGTTGCGTCGTTCTGGTGATCGTGGCCCGCAGATTTATCTGGTTCACCATTCTTGTAGGTTTGTTGTTCCAGACAATCGGCAGTCACAGGGCAGGTAATCGGATTGATTTTCACCTTCCCGTATTCCAGAGCCGCATTCATTGCCGCGATTCGATCCCGTACACGAGGGTTAGCCCTGTTCGCACGGACGGTAAACCCAGCTTCTTCCAGCAAGGCTAAGTCAGAAATACTCGCATTCACGGATTTAGTCGCCGCCCCACTCGCATCAGGGTAGATGTAAATGGCATGACCTTTCGACTGCCATTCGTTCTGAATCTTGTCAATCATGCGAGGAGTATCTTGCATCTTGACCAGTTCAGCCACGCCGTGCCAAATCCCTTGCCTCTGCACATACACAGTGGCGGCCTGATTCATCACGTTAAAGTCACATCCAATGTACAAAGGCTCTCCCCTGCGGATTGTTTCTTCGCTTCGACAAACCTTCCGGTCATACGAGGAGTAAACCGAACCAGATTGTAAGTTGACAAACTGTCCATACAAGTAAGCATCCAGTAGGTTACTGGGATACATATCTCGTAGCGATTTGATATAATCTTCAGGTAGATAAGGGTTCGACTCCGTAGGAGCTTGGATAATCTCATACCCCTCTTTCGGGGATTGCTTCCAAGTCCGGTAGACAAACCGGAAGCCTTCAGGAGTGGTAGTAACTCCAATCGTATTTTTCGATCCATCAGGTTTGTACTGTCGATTCCGTGCAAGGATCATTCGCCATACGTCTTGAGCATCATCAGTTTTCAACGTATCCAACTCGTCCACATCAGCATCACAGTGTTCGTAACCGATAATCCTCGATGGATTCTCCATACTCCGAAACAGTATTTCCCCAATGCCATGAATGATAATCCGATTCAACGGACTCTTCTGCAAAGTAAAGGGAACACCCAATCGCTCCAGAATTGCCTCAAACCTCGGCCATGCAATAACCCGAATCAAGTCGAACGTCGGAGCATAAAACCCCCGTACAGGATAGAACTTCTCACTAGATTGATCGGTATTACAGGCATTCGCAGTATTGATTAAGCCGAAAATCGCTCGAAACACAGCCGCTTCAGTCTTCCCAGCACCAAATCCAGCCACCATTGCCGGAAACTGACTACCCGTCTCAATGTACTCAATCTGTGGTTTGGTCAGCTCTAAATGCAAAAAAGTATCCTTATTCGTTTATCGCCCCGCGAGACGATGTTCATTTATTAACATTTGAGGGAAGCCCTTTTAGTCTCCCAGATTTTTCGGGCCGAGTCGAACGCCATTTGTCTGGCTGGAGTTAATGGGGGCTGTCCGCCGCCGCCTCGGATTCGATGGGGGGATGCACCCGCCCGCCCGAAAGCCGCGCCCCGCCTGACTTTCCGCCCGATCCGCCGCCGCCCGCTCGCTACCCGTCCGCATCTAGTTCCAGATGGTCAGGCCGTGGAGTCACGTCGCGCTCGATCCGATCCGGTGCTTGGGTGTAGGTGATATTGATTGTCGGCTTCTCCTGTTCCGGTGTTGCCTCAGTCCAGCCCGCCATGCACTTGAGCCAAAAGAGCTGAGCTAGAGGATTCATCTTTTGCGTGGCGTTCTTGAATAGGGATTGGCTGACCGCTAGGTTCGCGTTTGCCCGTCCCTTTTTCCACGCCGTATTAACAGACTCATTCTCCCGAATCAGTTTGGTCATGGTGTTCTCGCTGATCCCAATGATCGCGGCGGCTTCACGCTGTGATAGGAAGCCCGCCATTGTTTCGAGTTGTGTGAGTTCTTGCGATGTTAGGGCGACTTCAGGCCGTCCCCCTTTTGGATTGGTAACAGGTTTGTGAATTGGCATTGTCTAAGACCCCATCTATGAACAATGGGTGAAAGCATATCAGAGGCTTACAGAGAGACGCTAGGAGAGGACATAAGAAAGGCCGGAGAGGTTTTTACCCGTCCGGCCCTAGATCGTTTACTGTGTGGCTTTTTAGGCTACCTCAGACCGATCCTTCGCTCTACCTCGTTTCTGGCTTCGCTAATCCCTATTCTGCCCAGTATGTCAGCGAGTCGCTCAACCCCTGAGCGTTTAGCCTGAAAGCATAGGCTATGGAACCACGGCGAACTGATCGCCTCGCCCGCCTCTGTTCTGATCTGACCCCCTGAGAAGGTCTGACCCTTTACCCATACGGGAGGTGATACAGAAGTGCCGATCCATGTAGGATCAACGCAAGCCCGCACCTTGAGGACAAACAGGTTAAGGTCACCGGCTAGGTATTCCCGAACCTCTGAAGGCTGAAGCCGTTGATAGCTATCAGCCATCTCCTTTGCGTTCGCCTCCCAAACCTCTATTTCATAGTGCCAAGGGCCGTCAGGTTCATGGTTGAACTCTTCAACCACTACCCGCTCGAATCCCCTTAATTTTACCACATTCGACATACTAACCCCTTGATTTATCTGGATTTGATGCAACTGAGACAGCCGCGCAAATAGTCATAAAAACGGCCAACGGGAACAGATATTCAGTTGCACCCATTAGCAAGCAAGCGAACAGAAAGCCAAGCCCCGAAACGCTGAGATAGCCCGCCACATAATGAGCCGCCCGCTTGAAGCGATAGGCCCGCGAATATCCAAAGGTCTGAGTTTTCATACCGCCACCCCGTAACGCTCCGCGAAGTGGTCAAGCATTATGGCTTCTTGCATACCGCGCAGGAATTCGTAGCACTCCCGCGCCGTACCGCTCCGCAGGTCACGCACTCCGCCGCCCTTGGTTACGATCTGTTCGATGTGCCAAGACCCAGAAGACCGCTTGCAAAGGATGTGGCCGATCTGACCCTCATAATTGCCGCTTGCCATCCACTTAAACGCCTCCCGAGGGTAACCCTTTTCAGCGTTCACCCAATCAGTCAGATTTTCTAAATGTGCCGTTGTGATTCTCATAATTAAAACCCCCATTTGTCGCGGCAAATTGGCCCGATGCCGTCTTCGATTGATTTGTGATTGGTCAGAGTGCGGCCACAGCACCCACAGCGGCCCTCGCCCCTTTCGGTAGTCACTTTCGCATATTCAGTCAGACCCGCCAAAGGATCAGACGCGCTAGCCTCGACAGCCGCCGCCTGTGCATCGGTGCATGACTTGGAGCGGACAAACTCGCCGGAGGGCGTGATTTTGCCAAGGTACTCGCGGTCTTCGTAATGATCCGCATCGTCATTCACATACAAACAGCCAGCGTTGACCGATCCAGCTTTCGCCTCGGCAATCCGAAGGCCGACAAAGCGTAAAACTGGCTTGGCTTTGTATGCCGCCTTAGCTTTCTCGAAATGAGCAAATAGCTCGACAAACTTCTCGGACACAGCGCACGGCGTCAACTGCCGCTCTTTCTGAGCCGCTTTCTCAGCTTGACGTTCGACGGCTTTGGAATGCCACCGCATGACCATCTCCAACTGCTTCTCGCTCCACGGCTTCGACTTGCGGAACTGTTCAATCAAGCTCTGGGCGACTTCGTTATTCATCCAGAAAGGGATATATGTCGTCGCAGTGATAAGCCACCCGCAAGCGTCGCGCTGTTCATCAGTAAGGCCGAAATGCCAATCAGCGTGAGCCTTAATGGCCGCCTTACGCTCGGCGGCCTTCTTATCGGATGACCGCTTGCGAGCCTTGGCCCGCTGTTCTGGGCTAGTCTTAAATGACTGCTTGCCCGCGCCGTTGCACTTAAAGCACTCACCAACCACTCGGCCAGTGTAAGACCGGAAACGGCCCGTACCGTTACACGCCGCGCACTTCTCGACATACTCCGCAACCGTCTCAGCGTCGGCCCCTGCTATCAGTGCGTGGCTCGCGTTGGCAAACTCTGCCCGAGGCGTTGCCGCTACATCAGCGGCCAGTTCTGGAATACCCGCAAACGGGTCTTGATTGTGTGCGCTCATTGCTCACCCCCTGAGATAGAAACAAGAAAGAAAAAGGTACAAACCGCACAAAGGCCGATTTGCAAAGAACCGAGCAACACCGCTTCAGTGTCACCCGAAAGCAAGCCCCAAAGGATAAAACCCAAAGGGGCAACCCATCCGGCGATAAAGAATACCGCCACCAAAAAAGCTGAAAGACGATCATTCATCATGCAATCCTCTCCGCCCAAAGTTTCCGGCGATTCTCGTTAGTGTCTGAAATGCCCTCGGCTTGATTGAATATAGACTTGGCCGCATCAAAGCTGACCGCATCGATCTTAAAGCCTTTAGACTTCTGCCCTTTCGGATAAACAAAATAGGTTCCGATCCTCATCTCACACCCCCTCAACATACGAAACGTCGAAGCCATGCAAGGCGAAAGCCTTCACAACATCTTCGGGCAATTCATAAACGCCATCGTAGTCGGTAATCTCGCCGCCCATAATCCAAACGTTACCGCTTCCCATTTCTTCATCGGTTGAATGGTGACCAAACCACCAAATCTCCCGGCCTGTTTCTGGCTCGTCTTTGACTTTGCCAATGTCCCATTCACCAACACGGCGGGCGACATTTTCAGGAAGTGGCTCCGGCTCATACGCTTCTGGATGCTCGGCACGGCGGCGAACCATCGCGGCGGCTGTGTCAAATGCATCTTGCTTTTCATCCTCTTCGGCTGTGGCTTCTGGGCGGCCATCTACAACCACCTTGAACACGTCCCACTCCTTGTCAAAGTAGACCGAGATAACATCATCAAACTTCTTTATTAATTTCATAATTTCAGACTCCTTTTAGCTGAGTCCTAAAGATAACCATTGAAAGCAACAAATACAACAGCGGCGGGGACTTTATTTGCTTATGAGAGCAAAAAAATCTCCCCCTCTTTATATGTACTTATTATCTATATAAGGCGGGATAGTTTCGGCGGATGTTTACAAAGTGCGCTGAGACGCATTCTAAAGCCCGTCACGCGACGATCTGCCCGCACCCTTGCTAGGGTATTCCCAGAGAAAGATCGTCGATTCCCTTATAAATCAATAACTTAGGTCATTTTGACGGTTTGGGCTTATTTCTGGGCCATCAACCACGCCTCGGCGGTAGGTTCTGGGGCGGGTTCTAGCTCAGAGAAAGCCGCCGCAGTGTCGGCAATTCTTCGCTCCTTTCTGCGGACTCGATCCGCTACCCCGTCCCAGTGACTATCGACTAACTCAGAACGAAGGGCGGGCGACTGTTCCAACGCTTGCCGAAATTGTGCCTTGAATGGATCAAGGGCGGGGTGACTTATTGGCGGGGCTTCTTCTTCTGCTTGCTCGGCTTTCAGTTCGTACCCCTTCGCCCTTTCTTTCGCCTTCAGCCTTGCCCGATATTCTGCCAACGTCGGCTCGCTCTTTGGCGGAGCCTGAAGCGTCAACCCGTCCTCTATGTTCTTTCTCCGCATTTCTCGGTTGACCGTCGGAGGCGTGTAGTCGTCATCAGGGAATAGCAAGGCCAAAGGAAGGCCGAGAGCCTTTACCAATTCCGGCCCACCCGCCCCGCAACTGAAACAGTGCGCCACGATATAGCCGCCGCCCTTTGCCGTGATCGAGAGGGTCTGACCTTTGGAGCCGTGAACCGGACAGCAAGCCCGCACCGAATCGCCCGAGCCTTTCACCTTATCGAGCCGCGAAACGATAGCCTCAAATTTTTCCATATAAATCAACCAGTTAGCGATGGATCGAGGGCCGATCGAGGGCCGATCGAACCTGAATATAGTTTCAAAAAGGGGTAATATAGTTTCAAGAATATAGTTTCAAAATCCAAAATTTTCTAACCTCCTAAAAGCTCATTTTAAAATTTTTCTCGACCCTTATGACCTCCTAAAAGGTCATTTTGAAATTTTTTTTTCTCCTAAATGACGAAAACGAAATTTTTTTTTCTCCTAAATTGCCGTTTCAAAATTTTTCGAGAGCGTTAATGTCCACGCGCAAATTTTCTAACCTCCTAAAAAGTGCCATAGTCAAAAATCCCAGTGCGTTAATGTTCACGCTGAAAAAATCAGACCTTGTAAAAAGTGCCATCGTCAAAAATCCTAGTGCGTAAATGTCCACGCCGGAAAAATTCGACCTCCTAAAAATCGACGCGGCAAAAAATCGAGCTTGTCATTTTTCGCTGTGCAAATTTTGACCTGTGCAATTTCTGCACTTTTCCGCATTGCACCAATTTGTGCAGTGCCGCAAATCATCAACCAAAAGGGGCAGAAAAAGGCGCATTTTGTGCGTTGCACCATTATTGTGCAGTGCATCATTTTGTGCGGTGCAACATCGATTGATCAAAATTTGACCAAATCCGAATATAGTTTCAAGAAAGGCCAATATAGTTTCTGACGTGACCAATATAGTTTCAAGAAGCATGAATATAGTTTCAAGAAACGTAAATCTAGTTTCAAGAAGCACGTCGCCCCCAAAATCCTCGCGCCTTTCTGATTTGGTCATACTGAATATATTTTCTGACGGCATCACTGATTTGCGTCGCAGGGATCGGCTCAATACGTTCAGGCCACTCGCCAAACTTCTGCTTGTACAGGTGACCAGCCCAGCTAGACTTATATCCCTTCTGCTTTGCATGAAGCTCCAGCTCGCCTAAGAACATTGCCTTATCTTCTGGCGTGTTCAGGTAGTTTGCCTTCTCTACCGCAGTCATACGCTTGAGTATCTGCTGGTCTGCTTTGATTTGCTCTACCTTCGGCAGTTCGTACCCGCATGGACACTTCATGCCTGTACGCTGTTGGTAGCACTCTGGACACTCCCAGACTGTCGCCTCTTTTTTCTCCTTGATCTGTTTAGTTTCAGAGAATGGTCTGTCACCTGTATCTAGTTCTAAAGGCACGATGTGTTCTGCAAAGCCATGCCTTGCCACGTTTCCAGAATGATCCAAGTAGATGCTATACGGTTTATTTGGAGCTGTTCTGGCGATTCTTCCGGCTCTCTGGACGTACGCAATAACAGACGTTGTTGGATAGCAGTCGATCAAACACCGTACAGAAGGTGCGTCGTACCCTACGTTCAGTAGCTTGGAGCAAGAGAGAATCTTAAACTCACCACGGTCATGCGCTCGGAACATCACTTCCCGTAAGTCTGGGTCTGTGTATCCATCGATGTGTTCTGCGCTAATCCCATTCTGCCGGAACAGCTCTACCATGTACTTTGAGTGCTTGATCGAGGGGCTGAATGCGATAGTCTGACTATCCTCTCCATGCTTCAGCCAGTTCTTAACAATATCTCCTGCAAGCAAAGAATCTTTTTCGATGCGATGCTCTAACGATTTTGGATCGTAGTCCGTGCCTCCGGTAGGTAAAGCCCTACGGTTCAGGTCATCCAAATTGACCTTCCTGCCGCCGTAATAGTGGATCGGGCAGAGATAATCCTGTTCCAGTAGCTCAACTGGCGTGATTGGGACAATCAGATCGTCATACACATTCCCCAGACCCTTACTAAATGGAGTGGCCGACAATCCAATGAAAGGAATGTTGTTGTAGGCTTTCATCATATCCAAGAGATACTTGTGGACTGAATGGCACTCATCGACGATGGCAAAATCAAAGGTAGGCATACGAGAACGACGTGCAAGCGTTTGAATGCTCGCTATCTGTACCGGCATATAACCATCTGATCTATGATGGTTGCCTTGTATAACTCCTGTTTCTATGCCGTGAATATCAAAGGCTTCCAAGCTCTGTTCGACTAACTTGATCCGATCACAGATGAAGATTCCGCGCTTGCCGCGCTTCACTGCCTCCTCAAAAATGTAAGCCGCTGTAATGGTTTTCCCGAATGAACATGGTGCGGCTAGGATTGGTCTTCTTTTTCCTCTGCTGAGTGAGTATCTCAGCATATCGACTGCTTTTTCTTGATGTGGACGTAGTTCCATTTATTTTTCCCATAGTTGTCATTTAGAGGACGTAGGGTGATCCCTGTCCATCCAGTACGTTATCGTCCATGCAGTCACAGTAATCAGCAGTGCTTTTGCAGTGGGTAACTCTGCCGGTAGCTCAACCGTCCCTGCCCGTAGGCGGATCACCTCTAACGCTGTTTGTCCCGTCCTCAAAGGTTGGACTGCAATCTCGCTTTTTATGTACTACTGCACGATGCGACAGTTTTA
>Ga0070754_10002296_pt1 | contig 14214 bp, 12 predicted proteins | sample VirMetDEL_Sep_01_FD_75181 | JGI IMG/M metagenome (GOLD analysis project Ga0070754, IMG submission 75181) | Aqueous microbial communities from the Delaware River and Bay under freshwater to marine salinity gradient to study organic matter... | ecosystem: Environmental > Aquatic > Marine >... | reverse complement strand
TGCTAGGTAGTTTACGAAGATGTTGCCTGTACCAGAAGAAGGGGCAGCGGTGAATGTAAGTGTAGTGCCATCAGGAATGGTATAAGCTGCTGTGTCCTGTACGACACCATCAACTGACACCAGTACGTCTTGCACAGAAGATACTGTGGTAGTCAGTGTAAATGTAGTATCGGAACCGTCACCATTAAAGCGTTGCACAGCTTTAGTAGCTTGATAATTAACAGGAACCTTTTGTCCAAGATACGGCATTGGTTAATCCTTATGTAATATCAAGATGACTTAGAACTACGTCAGCAGATGATGCAGTGTCTGATTCCACAGTGATTGTGTCACCTGGTTCCATAACAACTTTCTGGTCTCCACCAACTACAACCAAAGAACTGCCGACTGGAATTGGTGCTGCCTTAACAAGATGAACATTGTCAACTGCACCGCTAGTACGTCCTGCGCCATTCAGCTTTACGTCTACAGTAATTTGAGTTGTAACAATGTTGGCAATACTCAAGCCAATGATTGTCGTCTCAGTGCTACTAGGACAGGTGTAAATCGTTGCGGCACCTGTACCTACCGCTGTATCTGTCTCTGATAAAAATGCGTTTGCCATTGCCCTATCCTAACGCTATTGCCATTGCGATGCCGCCATCGCCTGTTGCCGGTAAGTTCGTCAATCCAGAACCATCGCCCGTTACTGATGTTGCTGATACCGCACCAGTAACCAAAATACCGCCTGCGCGTACAGCCAGCTTTTCACTGCCTTGGTGGTACAACGTAACTGACTTCGTTGCGCCTGGTGACATTTCCATTGTTAGGTTACTGTTGGCCTTGCTGCGGAAAGCGTAACCATCAGCCTTGAATATGTTGTTGTTGCTACCGCTGTCATGCACAATTGTTAGGTCACTGTCGTCACCAAACACAGCCGCTACATCATCGCTATATGCAATGTTGCCCGTCATGGTGCCACCAGACAAACTCAACACTGAACCACCAGAGATGTAAGCGACTACCCAGGCACTGCCCGTGTACACCTTCATAGCGCCATCAGTGGTGTTAAAATACAAACTTCCGGCAACTAAGGCATCGCCATCATTGTCCTGCGTGGGGTCTGACGACTTTGCCCCAAGATACCTATCGTCAAAGTTATCATATGAAGCCAGTGTGTTAGCCTCTGCCTGGGCTGCTGCCGTGGCTGAAGCGGCTGATGCCGTTGCGCTGGTTGCGGATGCTGATGCGCTTGTAGCCGCAGCAGACTCAGAGTTGGACGCATTTGTCTCTGAAGTTGACGCAGCCGAGGCGCTTGATGCCGCTGCCGTGGCGGATGTTGCTGCCGAAACAGCGTCTACAATCAATGCCCAATAAGTAGTGTTTGTAAGCGCAGTGCCAGTGGGTGAATCCTGCAAAGCAATGTATACGTTGTTTAGCTGCGCTGTTGTGGTGGACTTAACTAGGTCACGGGCATCATAGTCTACAGTCGTTACAGTAGCGTCTGTGCCTCTGAATATGCCAATCTCTTGTAGAACTGTTAAGTCACCGCTACCGTCAAAACCAAGCACCTTGTTGGCACGGGCTGCTGCGCCAACCGTAAATTCTGCCGTTGCAATCTCGTTTGTTTTAGACAGTTTAACCGCACGGCCTATTTCTTCTTGTAATTCCTGCGTAATAAATGTCAGCTTGTCCAGCGCGTTTTCGTGTGATTCTGCTGGGAATGGGTCGTTGGGTGTGTAGTCTGTAATCTGGGTAAGTGGTGTTGCCCTAATTAGCACCACAGTCTTGCCACTAGCAGGGGCTGTGCCAAAGGTAATGTTGCCACCACCAGCATCGCCTACGCCTATACAGTGTAATGCGTGGTCTTTGTCTGTGTGCTTTCAGCAGCCGTTGCATCATCACGCAGAATAACCGCAATGTCGTCATCGTCAAAAATCTTGAACGTGTACGCAAATACGGTTGTGGTTCCGTTGCCGGAATAGCTATTTCTGGTGTTGGTGCTGCTAACTGTCATGTTTTACTCCTAGCCTATATATACCTTATTTCCGGCGTTTACGAAAGGTTGTTAGGGTTGTAGCGCATATCTGCTTGGTGGAAAGTAAAACTCTTGCCCTTGGTCTTGTTCAACGCGCCGTTCCATTCTTCTTAAATAACCTGGGTTCATATGTTCTGTTAGCCCGTAAAGAAACAAATAATCCATTGCAGTTTTGGTGTAGAACAAATTGATGTAAGGCGTGTTCCTCATACCAAATCTTACCGCATCAGCGGCAACCTCATCGCCATCACGAAACTTAGCAAACATACGGGCTATGTCGTCAACAGCACCAAACGTAGGGCCAAGCAATGTTTGTGAAAATGATTGCCCAAACCTATTAAATTCACCAAAAATGTAATCGCCAAGGATGCCAGCACCGCCGCCCTGCAAAAACGCAGCCTGTAATGTCTTCGGATTGATGTAGGTGTCCTTGCTAAATACCTCGCGAGGTTCTTTGCCGCGCAGAATATCTTTAGCAGACATGGCTAGATACCCCATTATGGTTGTACCAATCATCATTTGGACAATACCAAGCGCACCAGACTTACCAGCCGCTTGTTTTCCATAGTATTGGCGCGATAAACCTTTTGTTATGTATGTAATGGGGAATCCTTTTAGCTGCATTATAGAACGAATAGCCTCACCCATCACTGTTCCACGGGGCAAGCCCTGGTTCATCAATGCGCGTTCTTTTGCGCCAGGGGTCGGAATAGCTGTGTCTGCACTATCTGTGTAATACGCCCCCAGCTTAGTACGCAACTTGTCTCTAAAATCCTGGCGAACAGCATCTGTAATGTCTAATTGCCCTGTTTGCTTTGCAATAATAGGGTCAAGCTGTCGCGCGGGTATATCATCAACTACAGAAGGCACAAGATACTGCCTACCATCAACAGCCTTCATGTCCAGGTTCCTAAACAAGCCCCATTCGTCAGCACCCAGACCATAAAGACTTAGTAACCTCTGTGTTTCTTCTGGAATTTGGTCGAATGACTTAGCCTTGTAATTAGCCAAGTCTGCCGCCATCATGCGGGCAATCCCTGTTTTCTGGGCATCGTTCCACCATTGCATGCCGTTTAGCTTAAAAAACATCTGGTGCGCTTTTGCAATCTTACCTGGGCCGCTATCATTTGCACCAAACCGTGCATGCACGTCACCAAGAAAATTCTCAACCCCAACATTTAGCAAATAAGCCAACTCTTTTTGTTGAGGCTTGTTAAATCCAGTAAACACATCACCTATTGCCTTTGCGTAGGAAGCAAAAACACCCCGTTCTGTATTAGTCGCAATAAACGATGCTTTGGTCGCAATGTCAGATATTGACGAAACTGTGGCAAAACCCAACTTTGACATATTCTGTATCATGCGCCATCCGGCTGCTATTCCGGCAAAATCAACGCCCATAAGTACGGGCTTTCCCGCACCCCTAGCGCGGGTAGTTCCATCAAGTTCAGCAAACTGGTTGCGCAGTCTGCCCTCTTTTATCTTATCAAGCGCCTTAACATCCGGTGCTTGTTCTTTTGCCTCTTGCAATAGCCTATCAAACATCATCTTTGGGTTGGTTCCAAATGTTTCCATAAGGGCAATGGTTTGTGCGTCATGTGTAATGCCGTTAAGAATGGCCTCTGACAAGTTCATGCGCGAATACATTTTAGAGTAAGCGTGTGAAGATGTACCGTCTTTGAAATGCAGTACACGTTCAGCACTCATTTTTTTAGCAAGATTAGCTTGCCCTTTAAATGCTGTGCCAGCATCGTAAATATCATTGGTCTTTTGATGGATACCCGTGACAAGCCCATCATAAGCAGAACGTAAAAATTCTTCCTCTGTTTGACCAGGTTGCATATTACGGAATGTTTCTTCTCTATTCAGAAGCGGCAATATATCGTTTCGCCATTTGTCGTAACCAGCATCCCGCATAAGCATTGGGTCATGGCCTTGACGCACAACATAGTTCCTCAACTCACGAACATATGCACCAGCCCTGTTTTTCCTGCGCAGCAGGCTTTTCTGTACCTTTTGAACGGCCTCAGCAATTTGCCGCGCCTCTGGGTTGCCCGTTGCACCTAGGCCATCAAACATCTCACGGTAAACCATTTCGTCCATCTGGTTACTAGCAAACAACTGTACCAAATTCTTTTTTTGCAACTCAGCAAGCAGCAAGCCTGTGCTGTCAGTCATAATCGCGTGGCCTTGCGCATCAACACTAAGCCTGCCGCCTTCACTGTAACGCGCAGAACCAACCATGACTTCTGACAACACAACCCCTCTGTTCTGTGGGTCAGCATCAAGCCGTCGCTTCACCTCGGCATAACGCTTTGCGTTAATCATGCGGTTACGTTTTTCGATATAGGCATTAAATTTGGCTTGCCTTGCTATATCCATTGCCTCAGAAACTAGGTCGTCTAATTCTGATTGCGAATTTATGCTTCCACTACGCTGTCTTCGGCGGCGTTCAAGAATATCAAGGATGTCCATGATTTCATCTTCAAGCAATTCCTTGCCAGATGAACGGGCTGCATTTTGAATTTCTGCTATACACTCTCTCATTTTGCTACCCCTACTAGGCACTCAGCCGCTGCGCGTGTTGCTGGTTCGTAGCTTTCTTCAGCCTTAGCAATCAGCCCATCAGCCTCATTAATGTCACGCATAATCTGTTCTGGTATCAAATCAGACTCGTACATAAACTTGATATCATCCATAAGTTCTTCATTTTGGCGCATCATATAGGCCATTTCTGGGTCGTCAAACTCAGCCGCTTCTAACTCAGCTTCATCCATCCTTTGCCTGTACTCGTCTAACTCAGGGTAGTCATCAATGTCCTCAAATGACCTTTCTCGCAAATCATAGAACTCTTTTTCAGTCAGGCCATCCATATCCACAGCCCTTTGATAATCAGCGTCAAGCGTGGATTCAGCATCAGATAGCGCCGCGAAAAAATCGTCATCCTTTAAACCTGTTGGGTCTACACCGGCACGTTCAGCACGTTCTAATAATCTTTCGGCTTCGCTAAATTTAACAGCGGCCTCATCTGTTTGACTAAACAGTCTACCGTTTGAGTAAGCGTCAGCCTCCACTGCGTTTAGCAAGTCATTTACAGTAGCCCTATCATTATAAGAATCCCATCGCCCCTCTATAAATCCGGCTTCCTGTGCCTCTAAGGCCAAATCATCTAATGACTTTCCACCCTTCTTAAATACACGAAAAGCAGACTTGTCCAACAGCGCCTTTATATCTCCGGCATTTGCATCTGTCGGGTCTATACCACCCGCAGCGCGTATAAAAGACATAAGGCTTTGTGGCTTTTTATTAAGGGGTCTTAGTGACTCAGGCAAAGATTTGCCAACACGGCGCGGTTCCACATCCGGCCCAGGCGCTAAACCAACGCTTTCTCTTTTTACTTGTTCAGAAGCCAGCCCCTGTGAACGCAGTTTAGGGTCAGCTTGTGCAATCGGAGTGACGTTTACATTTTTGCCTTCAGCTAATTGCGCGACAGCAGACCTAGTTAATACCTGTCTGGTGTCAGGCCGCGTCTGTGTCACGGCATCACTTATCCTGCCGCCAACCGCATGCAAGCCACCACCTAGGGCTTTGCCAAAAACAACATTCATAAAACTATCCATTAAGGTATAGTCTTTGTCTTGTTCAACAGCCGCAGCAGCCAAAACAATAGGCTCAACTAAAGCTGCACCAACTGCACCTTCAACGCCACCTGTCATAAGTCTAGCACCAGTTTTGCCGTAACGATTAGTCAGCGCCGCAAATCGCGCTGTGTTTACAACAGGCACAAAAGCTGATGCGACATTGATAGGGTCAAGCATTGAAGCCACAAGACCGACCCCAAACTGCGCAGCGCCAATTGCAAAGCCGCCCTTGGAACGATTTAGGACAAGTTTCCGCGCCTCACGTTCGTCATATCTTTCAGCAAGTAAAAATGCTGCGCCCTCATGTATGCCGTCATCGCCAACTTCAATGCCTTCCCGAAACAAATCGCTTTTAGACCAATCTTCCCTTGTTAGTTTTTTGCCACTGTCTTTTTGCGCGTAAAACTCGCCCATGCGAGTTAATCCAGCGGCGGGGTTATAATACGCAAAGTCTTGGAATGTAGCGCCTAAAACGTCAAGAGTACCCGCCTTTGTGTAATTAAAATAATTATTGCGTAGCGATGGGTCGTCTTGCTGTTCTGGGATGTAGATGTTTGCCATTAGCGTAATCTCAGTTGTTCTAAACTTTGCTTGGCCTTCTCAGCAGCAGTCTGGTCATCTACAACGCCATACTCCTCGGCAGCGGCTGCTTGACCTAGTATATCTCTAAAGTCAACCACAACAGGCATTTCCATCATTTTGCCGTCTACAGGAACGCGTTTAATAACCTTATTGCCGGTTTGGTCTACCAAGTAAACGCCAGTGTCGTTAGGCAAAGTAACCCAACCGCCCATAGAACCCACTTCTTTAATATATTGGGCTGTGTCTGCTGGCGTAGCCTCTTGTCCACCAGGCTGGAAAAACACAGTTCCGGCTAAATACTCGTCATCATCAAGGCGCTTCTCAAGAAAATTAGATATTTCTGTAGCATTTGTCTCTAAGACAGACGGTATTCTTATTGTGGTGTTGTTAAATTCTTTAAAAACATACTTGCCAGTAACAAGGTTAGCTGCTGATTTCACAGCATCCCCAATACTCATGCCACGGGTTACATATAGTTTAGCCAACTTGCCAACAGCCATTTCCGTTTCCATGACAGCATTGTATCTAGCTGGCCCACCCATACGGCTTAGCATGCCGCCAGATGTTCCTCCTATTACGCTTTTTGTCCAATCGCTGATTTCGTCATTTAGTTCTGACTCTACGTCTGTCTCCTTAATGTTCTTTTCTTTCAGCTTGTCACGGATAACAGAGTCTTCAATTTGAGTAGACGCAAGCAAATCAATGGCGCGTGGCTTTTCTTTGTTAGCAAAAGCAATGTTTTGGGCGTAAGTCATCCCATTGCGCATAGACGCTGGCAACGCAGACTCCCCAAACTTCTTAAAAAAAGCATCCATTTCTTGCATAGCAAAAATAGGGTCGTCTGTCTCTAGGCTTCCCTTGAAATCCTTAAATTCCTGCATAGAAAATGGAACAATTTTGTTTTCTTCAACGCCAAGCATACGTTGCTTTTCTATGCGTTCGGCAACAGATAGGCTGCGGTTTTCTATGCCTTCAATGTAACCAACAGCATCATCATCTATAGCTTGCTTCATTGCGTCTACTTTTGTCTTTAGCTGCTTATACACCTCAAGGTTCTCAGCCCTTTCATTGAGGGGCGCTTTGGGGTCTCTAGCAATAGAAAGTGCATCACGCAGAGTTTTATCTACTGTTTCTGGCGGCGAAAACTTAATAGCATCAAATGTGTTAAATACTTTTTTCCCAACCAGCACATCTGACTCAAAAGCCTCTGCCTTTGAGAACTGGCCTAGGCTACGATAAAGTGCGCTTAACTCTCTTGCACCCGCGTCATCACCAGTGGCAGACACTTGTGTCCTTAGGTCAGACGCTTTTGCATCTGCCTCTGCAACGGCAGCGCCAGTTAAATAATTTATGCGTGAAGAATACTTTGAAGCTAGAGTCTGCCGTTCATCAGCAGTGTACTTTTCATACTCACCTTCACCATTTAATATTGAATCGCGGAGGGTCTCAAGCTTAGACAGGCCTATGGCGTTGCTAGTGGTGTCAGCCAATGCGTCACGTTTTGCTATTTCAAACTCTACACCTTTTAAATCATAGCGAATCGCTAAGCCCTGTTCCTTGCTTGCATCTATAAGCCCTTTAATATCGTTAATCACGGTTGGTCTTAGCTGTTTATTTACGGAGTCGCTAATCAACGATTCAATGCCTTGGTTCATTATATCTGTACGTTCAGCTTGCTGCTTGCTAAATACAGCGGCACGCCCAATGCTAAACTTTCTGTCTAAAGTGCGCGTTAAGTTCTGTTTCACTAAATCTTTTTGACTTGATGTCAAATCGGACATTGCATCTATGTCCGTCATAGCGTTGTTTTTAAACTGACCTGATTCAATATCAAAGCCACTAACAGTCTTGCTTTTAGGGTTATTAACTAAATCGTCAGCGTTTTTTCCGTATGTAGATATAGACTCATTACTAACACGCAGGGTTTCCGCTTTTTTTTCAGCCATGCCAAATTGGGTAGCAATGTTTGTTACGCTTTGCCCAAGGCTTGCAAATGCGCGGCCTGGTGCTTCAAACTCTGAACCGGCGCGTGGGCCAAGACCGCCCGTAGCTAATCTAACGCCGCCAGCTTGTCCTTGGTTGTATAGTGGGATTTTAGGCATATCTACCTCACGCCATAAGGCTAGCAGCTTTAGAACCGCCAGCTAATAATGATTGATATGATGCTGTTTTATAGGCCGTTGCCTTGGCGCTTCCACTAGCCCGTGCAAGTGCTGCTTCAGACGCCTTTGCTGTGGCTTCTATGTCTCCAGCATACTGTATTTTCAAAGCATCCATGTTCACATTAAAGTGCGCATCGGCTATCGCTTGCATAGGGCTTCCAGACATTTCTACGCCAGAAGCTGCTGTGGCAACTCTTTGGGTTGAAATCAAACGGTCAGAGTTATGACGCAAGTTTGCTTCTTCATCAACCTTTGCGCGGCGCAGGATAATGGATTCGTTCTCTGCAACCTGTGCATTGAACTCGGCAGTTTGCTTGGCAGCTTTGGCTGCGGCTTGATTGCCTTTGTACCCCATGATGCCGCCGCCAATCGCACCGGCTGCTGCTAAAGTAACTGGGTCCATTACGTCACCCTTGCCATGCGGTAATAGTCGCTACCGTCTGGCCCAAACTTATACATGATACCTTCATCTTCAAATCCCATCCATCTAGCAAACCTAATCGCCTCTGGGTCGCCCATGTGAATACTAGCTTGCACACGATGTAAACTCGTTGTCGCCAGTATACTACTAAACAGTGTCTTAGCATACCTAGCTAGTGACAGCTTCCATTTCGGTGCATGCTTAGACAAAACAACCCAGCCCTCGCCAACACCAGGCCACATCTCATGTATACCACCTACAGCCACAACATCCTTGTCGCCCATGATTGCATAGCCTACAACTTGCTGCCCGTTATCAAACGCAGCCCTCATGCTTTCTGGAAAGTCAAAGTCAGTCTCAATGCTGTTAATGAGGCTAGAGTTAAATGGCACAATTCTAAGCATCGAAAGTGTTTGACCTCCGCATAATTGCCAGCACAGTCATAGGTAACGCTTGTGACTGCCGGATAACAACACGGGCATCGTTCTCATAACCCGCTGGGAAGTAGATTTCCTTGTCACCAGTGAACAGCGGCACGGCCTCATCCATAGACATGCTGCTATCGCGGAACGGTAAGCGGTCTAGGTTGTCTTCATCTGGCCCTAATTCTGCGCCAACAGTTTTAAAGAAACGTGCAGTCACGCCATGAATACGTTTAATCTTGCCCTGCGCAATGCCATCATCTGCGCCTGACTCCATACGCAAAGTCTCTAATGTAGACCTGTACCCATAACCGACATGCACCTTAGACGCGCTAACATCCAAGGACACTTTGCCGCCAGTCACTGTCTCATCATCATGCGTTGCACCATCTGCAAGTATAGTTACTATCTCGCCTTCAAGGTGGTTAAGCCCTGTTATTGTGCTAGTAGCAGCGCCGCTATATGTCAGCCCTGTGTCCACATAAAACGCATCTTCAACCTCATCGCCAAACTCAATGGTTTTAAGGAACTCAATATGCCGTACTGTGCTTCCGTCTATCTCACGCTTTACTGACAAATACACCTGGTCTTCTGCACCTGACGGAATAGATGTAATGCTTTCTACCACTGCCCCTGTCTGGTTTGTAGCAGCCAGTCTGGTAGTGTCTGAACTTTCTATAGTCAGCAACCCGCCAGCACTAGGCGCAACTTCTTTGATTGTAACCACGTTAGCAGCAGGGTTTGCCACAACAAAGTCTGCATGTGCATTGATAGCTGTGTAGATATTGTCAGCAGTATCGTTGTTTGAAGCGTTAGGTCTAAAGCCAAGTGTCGATGCTGGTGCGCCGCTACCCAATGCCTCAGATGTAAACGTGACGCTAGTGCCATCACTCTTAGTCAGTTTTAGTGTGGTGCCAGTCGCTATGTTTGCATAATCAGTAACAGTGACTTTTGCATGCGCAGTAAACCCGCCAATAGCGTGGTCGTGCCATCCAATAGCAGCATTGGCACGGTCGTATGTCAGACCCACTAGCCGCCCGTCATTATGCACAAACCACAAGATTAACTCTGGTTCCTGCTGCCAGACCATATCAATCAACCCGCCGCGCGGAATATGGTCAGCCAAGATAGTCAGGTCGATGCCTAACAAGCCATCAGTGTCCAAGTCAAAGGTAATCTCTTTAACTTTCTCTTGGCCTTTCTGGATTAGAATGGTGCTGTTTCCAGCCCGTACAGGACGCACCTCAGAACTGCCAAAGGTTGTTTCACGCAACACGTTGACGTTTGTTGGTGTTACGGGTGTAGAACCTGTGCCGCCAGACAGCGTAAACTCCGAACTTGTAGTCAATATCTGCAAGAAACGCGCAGGCAACAGATGCCGGATGACGTTCACCTTGTCGGATGCAATTGTCAGGTTTACCGCACTGTCATCTAACGTGCCTGGTGTCATGTTCTCAAAGTCTGCCGATACACTGCCAAATACGGTCTGTGGCTGGCCTGTAGTGCCAGCAAAGTACAAACGCTGCTCGTAAAAGCCAACGGCCTTGGGGAAGCCCTGTGCGCCGCCAAAGGCACCTAATGACCAACGTGTGTTAGCATTGCTAGAACCCACAGAACTATCAGGTAAACGTGAATTGCCATACTGGTCTGCGTGTACCGTAGCGGTTACTGTTGTTGCATTTGTAAATGCTGTAATCTCTACATGACCGTTCTCGTCATGCAAGTATTCCCAATCTATAGCGCCGTATGTTTCTGTGCCTGTAAGGTGGACTGGCGGTGTATTGCCAGATGTTTGGGTGCTTCCCGTTGCTTGCTTATAAACATGCCCCGCAAATCTAACTGTTACGTTATTAGCGTAGCTGGTACTAGCAGCCCACTCATCATGTTCAATCTCTAGGATTTCCCTAAATCTAATCAGCCTGCCTACGTCAGAACTAGCAAACGTATTAGCAGAAGCTGTAATAGTAACGCTACCAGTGGCAGCAGATGCGTACAAAGTTGTTGCTGTGTCGTTCTCATCCAAGTACGGGCCATCAACAAAATCAATGTTTGAAAGCGTAAAGCTGGTAGCTGAGGTGCGTGTAAGCTTGGCTGGTGCGTGGTCTTTATGTGCCAGGTACAATATGTCAGCAGACTGCGTATGGTTAATCTCAAATATATCTGTGACGCTATAGGTTGTCGTAACCTCTACAATAGTAGCAGCCGTGCCTGCGCTTCCATAAACATCAAAGTTAGTGCTGTCTACGCCTGATAGTTCAAAGGTATTCACCCCAGCATTTGCCACTGTAAATTCACGGTTATTCACTTGTGACATGCCAACTACATCTTTGATAAATATTCTGTCACCATTTGTGAACGTGTGTGAACTGATTGTTACAACAGCAGGGTTTGCCCGTGTTATAGCTGTAATCGTTTGGTTGGCTTCAGTTAGCAGTCCACCGTCTTTGTAGAACCGCACATAGCTTGCACCAAACTCTAGGACATATGCCTGTTCGTCACTAAACTCAAAGTTGATAAGTCTTACCTTGCCACCGTCTTTAGAACGCCCAGCAAAGAATGTGCCTGGTCTACGGGTCACACCGCCAGACGGAAACACAACCATGTTGTTTACTGTCTGCGCAGACTCATTGTACTTTTGTAGGTCAATACGCCCTTCTAACTTTGGCGATATTTCACCAGTACGAAAGTTGGTAACAATACTGGATACACGGGCCATATCTAAAACCTAATGTTTGTATATGTGTCTGCCACTGGCTGTTCTGGATAGCCCTCCATCGCGTCTATGGACTTAGCCTCGCGCAATCTTTGTTCATACAACGCTTGCATTGTCTGCGCTATAGTTCCGCTGCCCGTAATGTTGTAAGCAAGCTTAGCCGCTATGCGATGTGCAATGGTTGCTGAAAGCAGCGAGTCATATTCTTCTGTGTTGGTTACTCTGCCGATATAGACAATGTTACAAGTGCCTTCATTAGACAGTATCTTGCGGCCTTCAATCTTGTACATGACATTGCTATCATATGCGGCAAGTTCGTTATTTACGTTAGAATCCCAGAACGATAATACCCGCAAGCAGTAGGGGTCTGTTGGTAATGTAAACTGGTTTGTAAAGCCAAAGGCCGGAGAAGCGGCATCTTTGGCTAGTTCTTTGCGTGTGACCGCAACATTCCAAGGGTGTGCGCGTAACACGGCATCACGCACTGGTTCAAAGTTTCTATTGCATAACCTGGCTTCTTTAGAATTGTCAGTTAGTGAGATGATGGTTGCTGCACCTAGCAAGTCCAATGCTTCATTACATATATCAACAACTGATGGCATGGTTCACTAACCTCTCAACTCTAATCAACACGCCCATGCTTAGATTTTTCTCACCACCCTTAAACGGGCCACGTTTGCGGTAGGACTCTCTAGCAATGGTCTTTAACTTTTCTGTTGGCAATAATACCACAGTTTCATCATCAAGTACGAACGCCCAATGTGTTGCTAAGGTGGTAGCTAGACCACTAGGCTTGTTCCTACAAGAAAACTCCACAAACACATTACCTGTCCGTGAAGCCACAAAATCTCTTTTTACTTCTATAGTGTTTCCACTCAGTATGTCGCCTAGCCATCTCTCGGCTATTTGACCTACCTCTAAATCCCAGCGGAAGTCTCCGCATGGTTTCATCATATCTATCTCCAGCAATGTATGGGGGCGGCGAACCGCCCCCACATTGTTAGTTTACGACATACTCAATGATGAACGCCATATCGCCAGCAGTTCCACCGGTTGCGTTGAAAGTCACCGCAATGTAGTAGAACCCACCTGGGTCAGATGAATCGCCTGCCATTTCGTACAACTGTTGGCCTGTAGTGTTTAGGTCAGCAGCTTCGTAACGTAGTTCTGCTAATGCTGCGCCATCGGCAACAGAAGTAGCAAAGAAGTCCTCATCTTTTACAGCGCCTGCATCTGTGTAGATACCTACGTTGTATGTGCAACTGCCGCCCAAAGCATCAGAACCAACTTGTAGTGATTTGATGCTTGCATTGCTTGGGATTGGTGCAAGCATGACAATATCATTGTCAGTGCTGTCACCAGCAGCAAGTGCCACGTTGCCCTGAGCTACACGCATTACGCCATGTAGGTTCCAAGCATCGTTAGCAACTTGAGGGGTAGCTTCTACGTTAGCTACGAGAGTAGAGTTTTTTGTAGTCATCGTTCACGCCCCCTAAGCTGATTCGTCGCAGTCAATCTGGACAACTTTTTCTTCTTCCATTCGGGTGGCACCGATTGACATGCAATAGTACACCTGAGTCGAGTAGCCTTTGTCGCTACGCTCATCAATGCGTGCCATTACGTCACGGCCCACTGCCAATGCAAGACCATCCTCTGCCCATGCGAAACATGAACGGATGTTGCCAGCTTTTGCGAGTCGGTTAGTAACAATGAAGTTAAAGCCCATGAACTGATTAACTTCGCCCTGTACCAGTGCCTTCACTGTATTGAAGTCACTTGAAGTCACGTTAGTATCTGCAAGCAAAGCCTCAACTTGGTCTGGGCCTACAGCAATGTAACGTGGGATTGATGGGTCAACATCAGAGAGGTCAAGGATTTTCTTGGCCTCACGCAGTTTTGCAACAGACATATCAGCAGAACCGTTAGCGATTTGCTGGCCTGCTGGCAGTGCGGTTGATGTAGAACCAGTCTCGCCTGTGAAGGCTGTGCCAAGGGCTTTTTCGATGATTTCATCGTCCATCGCACGGCCCATAGCAGCGGCACTTGCCATTGCATAAGCAGAGGTAGGGTCGATAAGCATGCGAACCTTGTCCTGGTCATCAATCAAGTCTGCGTATTCGTAGTCTACGAGTGAAACCCGACGACGTGCGTGTGGGGTATCAATCTGTGGTGTGTCGGCGTGGCGAGTTGTACGCTTCTGCGCAGTCGCTTTACCAACCTGGTCAAAGAAGGCATTTTTACCAGTCATATTCTCTA
>Ga0070754_10002295_pt1 | contig 14219 bp, 16 predicted proteins | sample VirMetDEL_Sep_01_FD_75181 | JGI IMG/M metagenome (GOLD analysis project Ga0070754, IMG submission 75181) | Aqueous microbial communities from the Delaware River and Bay under freshwater to marine salinity gradient to study organic matter... | ecosystem: Environmental > Aquatic > Marine >... | reverse complement strand
AGCCGAGCATTGTGGGGATTAACATCAAAGGGCCTGATGAACCGCTGACCACGACGTATGAGGAGAAGGATTATGAAGAAAGTGAAGGTTCCTTTTCGCCAGGAGGGGGTGGAGCTGGCACAGAAGATGATCCAGGCGAACATCAGCCCGAGGGAAATGGCCCAGAAGACGGGGCGTCCTGAGTCTCATATCAGGGCCATGATGGCGGGGAAGGTCAAACCGCCCAGGCATTACTACACAATGATGGAGCCGTATATTTCCCATGGCAGATAATATACCGTCACTAGATCTGGATTTTAGTAACAGCCCTACGGTTTATAGGTTTTTGAACGATGACAGCTTCGTTAGAGGACTTATGGGGCCTGTCGGATCAGGAAAAAGCTACGGCTGCGCTGCGGAGATTATGCTTCGAGCTGTTAGACAGCGGCCTTCCCCCAGAGACGGTATCCGGTATAGCCGATTTGTGGTTGTTAGAAATACATACCCCGAGCTGCGAACCACCACTATCAAGACTTGGCAGGAGCTGTTTCCAGAATCCACCTGGGGAGGCATGAGATGGCAGCCGCCTATTTCACATCATTTGAAGCTGCCAAGCCGGGGTGAAGCTGCCGGCATCGATTGCGAAGTGATTTTTATGGCCCTTTCGTCTCCTCAAGACGTTAGAAAGCTTCTCAGCCTTGAGCTGACCGGCGCCTGGGTAAATGAGGCCAGAGAGCTTCCAAAAGCCGTTATCGACGGTTTGACGCACCGTGTAGGGCGATATCCTACAAAAGCTGACGGTGGGCCGACCTGGTACGGCATTTGGATGGATACCAACCCGCCAGATAATGACCACTGGTGGCATGACCTGTCAGAGAAGAACCCGATCAAGGGCGCATATCCTTGGACATTCTTTCGGCAGCCTGGCGGTGTTTTGATGGCGGGGCCGGATGAAGTGCCCGAACACCACCCGGAAAGCCAGGGTTTTGTCCACAGCGGTGGGAAGTGGTGGCAAGTTAATCCACAGGCTGAGAACAGAAACAACCTGCCACCAGGATATTACCAACAGCTCCTGGGCGGTAAAAACGCTGATTGGATCCGGTGTTACGCCGAGGGCAAGTTTACGTTTGTCCAGGAAGGCCGGCCCGTATGGCCAGAATATGACGATGAGCTGATGTCAGCCGATGTTGAGGTAGATCCTTACTACCCCGTACAGATCGGCATCGACTTTGGGCTGACGCCGGCTGCGATCTTTGGCCAGCGTAGCGCAGGTGGCGCCTGGCGCATCATCGATGAGCTTGTGACGTTTGATATGGGCCTGGAAAGATTCGGCCAGGAATTGCTGGCCAGGATCTCCGAAAGATACAGCAAGCACGAAATTATGATCTGGGGCGACCCTGCCGGCAACAAACGCGACGAGATCTATGAAGTGACGGCCTTCGATCACCTGCGAAGCCTGGGCTTCAAGGCGCAACCGACAGATAGCAATGCCTTCCAGGTACGGCGAGAAGCCGGGGCATCCCCAATGTCCAGGCTTATCCAGGGCAAGCCAGGGCTGATTGTGGATAAAAGATGCCTGAGATTGCGGAAAAGCCTATCAGGTGGCTATTTCTTCAAGCGGCAAAGCCTGGGCGCAGGGCAGGAACGGTTCAAAGACTCGCCTGTAAAGAACGAACATTCGCACTGCGGTGATGCGTTTGGATATCTCATGCTAGGTGGCGGCGAACAGCGCCGGCTGCGGCGGGGCACATACCAATCTACAGGCGGAACATATATCGCTAACAGCGACTTTGAGGTCATGTAATGCTGAGATTAGCGACAGTCAGGATGTCCCCTGACAAACAGATAGTCCCATTTCAGCCAAACCACCTGGACAGGATCGAGCTGAAAGGGTTTGAGCTGGACTACGTTCGGACTATCCCTAATTACAAAGACTACATTATCTACAACGCCGAGCATGATTTGACCTGGACAGGGATATCCAGGGGGAAAGTCATTCTGATATTCGGGATCCGCCCGTTATGGCCTCGAGTGGCCGAGGCTTGGATGATGCCAGGCAAAGGCATCGAGGATAATGCGGTATCGGTGCTGCGCGGCGCCAGGCAAGTATTGGACAATGTGATAGAAGATTATGACATGATGCGCCTTCATATAGCCGTTCGAGTGCAGAATGAAACAGCATACAAATTTGCCAAAGCATTATACTTTGAACAAGAGGCCGTTATGAAACGGTATGGGCCAGAAATGGCGGATTATTATTTGATGGCGAGGTTAACTAATGGCGGGTCTATTCGGTAGAGGTGGCGGCGGTTCTTCTGCTGCGCCGTCGAAAAACAAAAAGGCAGAGGACGCGGCTAAACCAACAGCCGCTCAGAGCAACGCCCAGGGCAACGAGGATGACAGTTATACTGACCCCCGGATGACGCCTATCGAGTATAGAGTCAAGCAAACTGGAGGCCCGGCTGTTCCTCGCGGCAGTATCCTTAATATTTCGCCAGAACGAGCAGCGGCTGGGGTTATGGCAAATCTTTCGCCTACCCGAAGCAGTAAAAGGAGATAGGCATGGGAGGTATTTTCGGGAGGCCTAAAGTTTATCAACCGCCGCAAGAAACGACCGAAGTCCAGGATAGAGCTGAACAACGGGCCGAGGCTTCGGAGCAGCGCGAACGCAGGGCTGCTGCTGCACGGCGCCAATCGCGGCGCACGGGCGGTATTAGGCCGCTTATGTCACCAGCGCGGCAAGAAGGGCCGCAGACGCGGACAACATTGGGGCCAGAGAAATGACGCAGATTAAGTCTGACGACCGTGTATATCGTAAGAATCCGCTGCCGCAGACGGCTCCTCCGAAAAGTTCTGCGGTAGCGGACCCTGTTAAGGAAAAGCCAAATGCCAAAAAAGCTGCACCGAAAGCTGCTGCTAAGAGCAGAAAAACTAAAGCTAAAGGGTAAGCGCAAATCAGCTTACATTTTTGGCACAATGCGGAGAATTGAAGGTGACGCTAAAACGGCATCAAAATCCTAAAGGCGGCTTGAACGCAGCCGGCAGGGCGCACTTCAAGCGCAAAGAGGGCGCGAATCTAAAGCCGCCTGTCAGAAAAGGCGATAACCCCCGCCGCGCTTCCTTCCTGGCGCGGATGGCTGGGAACCCCGGGCCGGAACGTGACGCGAAGGGAAGACCCACCCGGCTGCTATTGTCACTCCGCGCCTGGGGCGCCTCATCAAAAGCGGATGCTAGAAAGAAAGCCGCCGCGATCAGCAAAAGGAATGAGTCACAAAATGCCTAAGCTATCGACAAAAGAATTGCTGAATAGAGAAGCTAAGGCCCAGGCAAAGAAAGACGAATGGCGCTCGATCTACGAGCGTTGTTACGAATACGCTCTGCCGCAACGTAACCTTTATTCTGGTTACTACGAGGGGAAGGTAGCCGGCAAATCTAAGACTGCCCGGGTGTTCGACTCCACTGCTATCCATGCAACCCAAAGATTTGCCAACAGACTCCAGGCTGGTCTTTTCCCGCCATATAAAACCTGGTGCCGCCTCGAACCAGGCACATCGATCCCGCAAGAAAGCCAGGTTCAAGCCCAGGAAGTCCTGGATAAATTCAATTCCAGAATGTTCGATACCTTGCGCCAAACTAATTTTGACCTGGCTATGGGCGAATTTCTTTTGGATCTGGCTGTCGGCACAGGCGTTATGATGATTACGCCAGGTGATGAAGTAACTCCAATCAGGTTTACGGCTGTGCCTCAATACCTGGTTGCAATCGAAGAAGGCAGCTACGGGAAGATAGACAACGTTTATCGCAAGCTTCGCGTCAAAGCAGAGGCAATCCAGAGAGAGTTCCCGGATGTCCAGATAACTGTTGAGCTGCAAGAAACTATCGATAGACGGCCAGAGGAAGATCTCGAGCTGTTCGATGCTGTGATCTTTGACCAGGAAACCGGCAGATACCATTACCATGTGGTATGGACGGCAAAAAAACAGGAGCTGGTTTACCGTGAAATGCGCTCCAGCCCGTTTATTGTTGCCAGGTATATGAAGGTTGCCGGCGAGGTGTATGGCCGTGGTCCGCTGGTCACAGCTATTTCAGATATCATGACGTTGAATAAGACCGTCGAGCTGGTGCTTAAAAATGCCAGCCTGGCGATCAGCGGCGTTTATACGGCGGCTGATGACGGCGTATTGAACCCGCAAAATATCAAGATCCAGCCAGGCGCTGTCATTGCGGTTGCCAGGAATGGTGGCCCCCAGGGCGCGTCTCTTGCCCCGCTGCCGAAGTCTGGGGACTTTAATACCAGCCAGATCGTCATGCAGGATCTCCGCATGAACATCAAAAAGATTATGATGGACGATACGCTGCCGCCTGATAATATGTCGGCCAGGTCAGCCACGGAGATTGCCGAGCGCACCCGTGAGCTGGCCACGAATCTTGGCAGTGCTTTCGGGCGTCTCATCACAGAAACCATGGTGCCTATCGTTGCCAGGACACTGTATGTCCTGGATCAACTGGGCTTGATTGATCTGCCGCTCAAGGTGAATGGCGTTGAGATTAAAGTAACCCCCGTGTCACCGTTGGCCCAAGCTCAGAAACTGCAAGAGATAAACGATCTCGTTCAGTATATGCAGATTGCAAACAGCATGGGGCCACAAGGCCAGGCAACGATTGCTGTCCCGCGTGTCCTGGAGTTTATCGCAGAACGCCTGGGAATCACCCAGGATGTCCTGAACAATCAAGAAGAACAGCAGATGATGATGCAGCAAATGATGCAAATGCAGCAGCAGATGTCTGAGCCGCAGCCAGCAAATGATGGAGGAGCTATGGTGGAGGCCATGCAATGAATGACTTAGACGGGTGGGCTGGCCTCGAACCAGCAGCCTTCGAAGAACCGCCAAAAGCGGACGATATAGATCTTTTTTATGGCCGTGTCTTCAAGTCAGAAGAAGGCCAAAAAGTTCTGCACCATCTGAGACAGATCACGATTGAAAGGCCGTCCTGGATCCCAGGCGAAGATGCCTCTTTTGGTTATGTCAGAACAGGTATGTGTGAGATGGTCAGAATGATTGAGAAGCGAGTTGAGAGGAGCAACAATGGATAATCAACCTAATGCAGAGCCACAGGCGGTCGCAGACAACGATGCGCCGCTTCTGAACACCGAAGCCCCCATCGATGCGCCAGAGGCCGTCCAGGAGGCTCCTATGCCTCTTCACGACAATGCCGAGCCTGAGCAGCAGCAATTCACAACAGATGTGGATGACGGGCCGATAGATCGCCCAGATTATTACCCTGAAAAATTTTGGGATGAGGACGGGCCGGATGTTGAAAAACTGGCGAAATCTTATGCTGAGTTGGAAAGATCGTTTAAGGCCGGGCATCATAAAGCTCCAGAAGGTGATTATGATGTCTCGACACTTATGGATAAGGGTCTTGATCTGGAAGACCCGACGGTCGTTGTGTTTCAAGATTGGTCTAAAGAATACGGCATTTCCCAGGCTGCGTTTAATGACCTGGCATCCCGTGTCCTGGATATCTCTCAAAGCAATCAAGAAAGCATGGAGATCGACCGCCAGGAAGAAATGAACAAGCTTGGCGAACGTGCCCAGGAAAAGGTTGCAATGGCAGAGCGACTGCTTATCAAGGCACCGCTTTCGGCTGATGAGCGAGACGCTATCGCATATAGCCTTAATAGTGCGGACGCGATCAATGCCTTCCTGAAATATCATAGCTCGATCACCAACGAAGGCATCCCCGTGGCGCCGGCAGTTAACTCGCCCGAGATGAGCAGAACCGATCTAGAGGCGGCGATTGCGGATCCTAGATGGAACACAGACCCAGCGTTCCGCACCAAAATAGAAGAGCAGTGGATGAAGTCTGGTAACTAGATCTAGTTGCCTCACAACGGTTTTGGGTGTAAATATGGTATTTGAAGGCTAACCGCTTGCGGCCCTTCTAGGCGGTGAACCCGCTGGCTGGCACGGCCATTTCGTGCAAGCAACCGCCCGACATATCGGCTAACGGTTTGCGTTTAGTGAAACCTTGTTAGGAGGATTCTGCTATGGCGCAGAGTGTGACTAATGCCTTTGTAACCCTCTTTGAATCAGAGGTAAAACAGGCATACCAAGCCGAGGCTCTTCTGCGTGGTACGATGCGTACCCGCACGGGCGTCCAGGGCAACACCGTCAAATTCCCAAAAATTGGTAAAGGCGTTGCTACTGTTCGTGTGCCTCAAACTGATGTAACCCCGCTGAACGTTACCTACAGCCAGGTTACTGCAACCATGAGCGATTACATCGCCGCTGAGTATTCCGACATTTTCCACCAGTCGCACATCAATTTTGATGAGCGCCGGGAGCTTGTCGAAGTTGTGGCAAAGTCGATTGCTCGTCGCATGGACCAGCTTTGTATCGATGCTCTTGATGCAGCTTCGTCCCCGTCTACTGTCGCTACCACCGTTGGTGGTGCCGGTACCAATATGAACATCGAGAAGCTCCGCGCTGCTGCGAAAGCTCTGAATGAGAACAATGTCCCGTCTGAGGGCCGTTATCTTCTCATGCACGCTTCTCAGCTCGATGCTCTGCTTGGTGAGACTGAGGTCACATCGAGCGATTTCGCTACTGTAAAGGCTCTGGCCCGTGGTGAGATCAATTCGTTCATGGGCTTCACGTTCCTGACCATGGGCGACCGTGACGAGGGCGGCGTACCTAAGCCGTCAACCCGTACTTGCTTTGCCTGGCACAAAGATTCGATGGGCTATGCAGAGTCTATGGCGCAGAAGACAGAGGTGAATTACGTCCCGGAAAAGACGTCTTTCCTCGTCTCGTCCATGTTCTCCGCTGGTGCTGTCGCAATCGACGACGAAGGCATCGTCAAGATTTCCTGTACCGAATAAGGAGGGCTGACAGATGGCTTTTGATTCGACTGGTTTCGCAACCATTGGAGCTTCGAAGAAAGGCAATGCCCCTTCGATCTACTCCTATTCGACGGCGGACACTATCGCTACTGTGAACACCGAAGGTTACTTCAATAACCTTTCGGACACGCTTGCAGTAGGTGATGTGATCTTCTGCCGGACATCCACTGGCGGCACCCAGGTGCTGACCATCGTGTATGTCCTGTCAAACTCTTCGGGTGTTGTGGATGTCAACGACGGCACAACCCTGGCGAACACTGACACCGACTAAACGGGTGGGGCAGCTTCGGCTGCCCCTTCCTTAACTAGCGGAGAAGCGCATGGCTGCCGGCGATACAGATCTCTCAATTTGTTCTGATGCACTAATCATGCTGGGCGCCTCGCCCATTTCTTCGTTTACAGAAGGCACAGATGCCGCCCAGGCATGTGACCGTCTATACCCAGATCTTCGAGACAGTCTGATTGCCAGGTACCCCTGGTCCTGGTCCTATACCAAAACACAGTTGTCCCGGTTGTCTACGGCTCCCACAAATGAATGGCTGTATGCTTATCAGCTACCTGGCGACATCTTGTCTGGGGTCCGAGCTTTGTTTGCCAGCTCAGGCACGAATGAGCAGCCGCTGCGCTATGGATGGGAGATCTATGGCGACCAGGTATATACAAACCTAACCACGGTCTACATCGATTATCAGACGACTGTGACGGAAAGTAAGATGCCAAACTATTTTGTGCATCTCATCCGCACTGCCATGGCAGCAGAGCTGGCTATGGTCATTACTGACCAGATCAGCAAGTCAGACTATTTCAGAGGCCTGGCGTTCGGTTCCCCCGGGGAGCAAGGGCGCGGAGGGTTATTCCGAGAGGCCATGAATATTGATAGTCGTGGCAACCCGCCACAGATTATCGAGGATTATTCTCTAATCGATATAAGGGGCTGACATGACCAGGATCATTCAGTTCCAAACTAACTTTAGCGTCGGGGAGCTGGATCCGCTGCTCCGCGCCAGAACTGATTTGCAGCAATATGGTAATGCCCTTGAGACTGCACAGAATGTAATCGTGCAGCCGCAGGGTGGAGTCAGGCGCCGGCCTGGCACAAAGTTTATTTACGACTTTGGCTCCAGCTTTACTGATTTTAAGATCATCCCCTTCGAATACAGTGTTACCGATAGTTACACTTTGGTGTTTGTAAACCAGCGCATTTATGTGTTCAAAGGCGGCGTCCTGCAAACAAACATAAATGGCAGCGGTAACGACTACATAACGGCGACAGCGATCACAGCCAGTATGTTGGACGAGCTGAATTTCACACAGGCTGTAGATACTTTAATCCTTTGCCACGAGGATTTGCAGACCAAACGCCTGGTCCGTAATAGCGATACAAGTTGGACGCTCAGTGACCTACCGCTATCGTTTATTCCCAAGTATGCCTATGCCCTGGATTTTCACCAGCCGACATTTACCATCACGCCAAGTGCTGTCGATGGAAATATTGAGATCACTGCTTCTAGTACGACTACCGACACAGGCACAGCCCAAGCCGGCAGCTCAAGCACCATCACACTAAAAGCGGCCAGCAGCTTTACGTCTGACGATCAGCCGAATGGCATGTTTATTAAAATTACCGCTGGCACAGGATCAGGTCAGACCAGGCATGTTGAGGATTATGTAGCGTCCACAAAAGTTCTGACAGTCTACCCCGATTGGGATACTGCCCCAGACAATACATCTAGTTATTCGGTCCAGCCGTTTTGGGAATCCGCTGTCGGTGAATATGCTGTTGCCGTAAATGGATTTGGCCGGGCTAGATATATCGAATATGTAAGCAACACGGTTATGAAGGCGTATGTAGAGACGCCGTTTTTCGACACTGATGCCATTGTCTCTGGCGATTGGGAGTCTGAGCATGGCTATGAAGATACCTGGTCAAGCACTAGGGGGTGGCCCAGATCCGCAGCTTTCCATGAAGGCCGGCTATTTTTCGGCGGCGCCAAGTCCAGGCCAAACACAATCTGGGGCAGCAAGGTAATCGACTATTTTAACTTCGACACGGGCACGGGCCTCGATGACGAGGGCGTCGAAGCCACGATCAATACAAACCAGCTCAATGTCATTACGCACATAAACTCTGGGCCGGACCTCCAGATCTTTACTACTGGCGGCGAGTTTATTGTCGCCCAGGCAAATATCGATCCGATCACCCCGTCTACATTCCTGGTCAAGCCTCAAACTAGGATTGGCAGCAAGCCCGGGGTGCCTATTGAGGATTTGCAGGGCGCAACAATCTTTGTGCAGCGCCAGGGCAAATCTATTATTAGCTTCCAGTTTACAGACACGACCGCCAGCTACGGTACAACACCGCTATCTGTATTGAGTTCGCATTTGTTGAATGACCCCGTAGACCTGTCGGTGCGCCGGGCGACATCAACAGATGAAACAGACAGATTATTCCTGGTGAATAACGATGGGACTATGGCTGTCTTTTCGATCCTGCAATCTCAGAACATTATAGCGCCGTCCAAGTTTGTTACTGATGGAGCATATGTTGCTATCGCTAACGAGCTTGCTACTACATATTGTGTTGTGAAAAGAACTATCGACGGGACAGATAATTATTATCTTGAGCAGTTTGATGATGATGTAACGCTAGATAGCGCAAAGACTGGCGGAGCAGCATCGAGCGTCACAATGGAACACCTCGAGGGCAAGACTGTTGAAATCGTCCGTGACGGGGTTGTAGAGGCGTCACAGACTGTGCCGGCATCCCCATTCACCGTGACCTTCGATACTGCTGCGACTGCATCTCACCAGGTCGGGCAAAATTATACTGTCACTGTGAAGACCATGCCAGCCGAGCCACAGCTTGCCCAGGGCAGTGTCCAGGCAAAGAAAAAGCGCATCGTCCAGGTTGATGCTATCGTATATGAAACACAGAACATGACCATCAATGACAAGCTGGTTTCGTTCCGTAATTTTGGCGAAGATGTTTTGGACTCTGCTGTCGAAGAGTTTACAGGAACCAAAACGATGCACGGCCTCCTGGGTTTCAGCGGGACGGGTCAGATCACTATAAGCCAGACCGTGCCGTTGAAGATGACCGTCTTAGGTATTGAGTATCACATGAGTGTGGGGAATTAAGATGCAATTTGCAGCAGCAGCCGTATCCGCCGCCGGTAGCCTATATGTCGCTAGACAGCAGCAAAATATGTATAATGCCCAGGCAGCCCAGCAAAAGGTTGCCGGTAGGAGCCAGGCCATCGCATACAAGCAACAGGCCGCTGATGCTCTGGCGAATCTCAATGAAACATTGTCAGCCATCACAGCCAGAGCTGCTGTGGGTGGGGATCCGTCAAGCGGGTCGCCGCTTTCGTTGCAAAAGTATGCGCTTCGAGAGGGCGCATCTGAGTATCACACAGCAAAAGATAACGCTGTCCTGGCTGTAGAAAATGCAAATTTCCAGGCAAGCATTTATAGGCAAGCCGGGAAGACAGCCATGGTTTCCGGTTACATTAGTGCTGGGGCTGATGTGTTTGGGGGCGTTGCAAAACAAAACCAAGTGGGCTGGCCGGAATGGACCAAATCCCTAAAGATAGGTTAGTGATATGGCTAAATTACCCCGATTCCGCAGACTTGGCGTAGAGCCAGCAAAAGCGCCAGAGTTCGATTATGCGAACCTGCGTGAAGGGATGCGCCTGGGGCAAAACATAAGCCAGCAAGTTGATCGCATGAGCGATTTCCTTTATCGGCAAGAAGCTGCTGAGGCAGAGCGGCGTGGCGTAGCTCGAGTAGATGAGGTTGGCGCAGAGCAAATGCTGACACAGCTTTCTGCTGCTGGAGGACCGACCAACATAGAAGAACGCTCGTCGTTTGAAACCGCCAACAAAATCTTTCAGACTCAGCTCAGATCTGAAACTGAATCTGCATTAGATCTAATTTATAACGAAGGACTGCGTAATAATACGCCGGTTACAGAAGTCGAAGAGGCGGTCCAGAAAAAAGTAAAAGAGCTTACTGGCAGAGCTGCAAACCTGCGCGTTACAGAGCGCACAGCGTTAGAAAGCACAATCCAGTCATTTGTGGCCCGGGAAAGCCAGAAATACCAGAATAGCGCGTTCAATACCGCAAACCGTATTCTGTCCGCCGAGATCGAAACCGGTGCCAGGTTGGAAATCCAAAAAATAATTTTAGATGCTGAGGCAAATAAAACCCCGTTTTCTGTAGTCCAGGAGCAGTTAACTGATGTAGTGGACGGGTTCCCGGCAGCGTTGTCGGAGATGGATCCCGTAAGCGCAGGAATTTTGCGTACAAAGCTAGATGGCCTGGCCATAGAAGCTGAAACACGGTATGGGGCAACTTGGACTAAATATGCGGGGCAGCAAGCCCAGGGCCGCATGTTGGAAGCCATGGCCGTGGATCTCGAAGATATCCGCATCCATGCCCAGGACGAAAATGCGACTCCAGATTCTATTGAGGTGAAGATTCAATCAACCGCACAAAAAATGCGGGACATCCAATTTGATGAAGATGATATCAGCAGATTTGTTGTTGATGCTCGTCAAAAGGCAGCCAAGGATGGGACTATAGCCGAGTTTCAAAGACTCGACACTTTGGGTGAAAGACAAGAATTTATCCAAGGTCTTCGTGACGATCCCATCGATGTTTTAGGCAAAACAGGTACTCAAGCTTTAATCACGACGCTGCAAACAGAAATAAATAAAGAAATCGCTGTGAGCAGCCGAGCGGCTACCAGTCTTGAAAATGACATAAAGTCAGCTCGTAAAATTATGACAGCCGGCGGGGATCCTGGTGAAGAGGCGCTTTTGAAGCTGGGTGGCCGTGCAACCTCATTGGGCGATTATGGTATTGAAGCTACGCAGATGTTGGAAAACCTGCGTACCGAGCGTGAGGCTATGCTGGCATTTAGAAAAATGCCGCCAGCACAGTTACAAAATGAATTGAATATTATGGCAAATGGCATCGAGGGTATGGGCGCCGATGGGGTCGATACTCAGCTCGAGGCAGATATCTTGTCATCTGGTCGCAGTCTGTTGCGTTCAATGAATGAAAGGTCACAAAGCGATCCGTTATCTTTGGCTGCACAAGTCGGCCATATACAGTTTACGCCGTTAGATCTGACAAGCTCACCAGAGGCAATGGCAGCATCGATCACAGAACGCCGTGACCAGGCCAGGACTGCTGCTGCTATTTACGGCGTAGAGCCAAAGTTTTTGACAAATGAAGAAGCTAGTGTCTTTTCGTCGCTGTTAAAAACCCAGGATCGTGTAGGGCGTATGCAGTTTTTGGGGACTATGGCGCAGCATTTCGGAAATGATGCTCCAGAGGTTCTGGCTCAAATTGCGCCTAAACAGCCTGAGCTGGCCCACATTGGCGGTCTGTTGATGATGAATAGAGGGGACACAGTTAACCAGGCGCTCGAAGGTTTGGATCTTATCAAGGAAGGTAATAAGGCTGTTGGCTTTACGCCAACTAACACTCAAGGCGCTTTTTCATCAACTGTCGGATCTTCTTTGATGTACCAATCAGGATCCCGAGCTGCTGGTTTTGCTGTCGCAGAAGCTATTTACACATCGATGGCGTTTGATAAAGGCCTCGATGATTTTGATGAGGATCTTTGGGAGACTTCAATTCAACTAGCGTTCGGCCATGATTATCAAAAGGGAACAGGTGGGTTTCAAGAAGTGCGCGGCGAAATGGTATTGCTGCCTCAACAATTAAGTGCTGAAGACATTGAAGATATGTTTGATGCAATTACTGCGGCCACATTGTCGGAATACACTGGTCGAATGGTAAACCCTGACCTTGCGAAACAGATCCGTGATAACGATGATTTTTATCTGGCTGTAGTCGAAGAGGGCAAATATTACATTGTGATCGGTGATCCTGGCACAGATGATTTTAGGTATATGACGGATGAGATCGGCAACGTTCTTATCCTGGATGCGCTGAAATTCTATGGGTACAGAGAATGACGTTTTTGTATGGCAAACAAGATCGTTTAGATCTGCGCCCAGATCAGGCACAAAACAAGCCATTAGGCGGGTTTGTAGAAAACCTTAGCATGGCATATCAAGCCAGCCGGGCGACAGACCAGTCTCAAAGTAATGGCGTAATGTTGGGCGACCAGTGGCAGCCGATCATCGATGAGGTTAATGAGGTTACTGGCAGCAACTTTTTCAATCCAGCAAACCATTTGTCGTCTGGCATATTGTCTGCACCTGCAACGCCTGGGCACAATGAAGAACGTTACAAATACACATCTAATAAAATATTAGAGCATATCGCTGCTAACGCGGATCTGTTGCCGGATCTGCAAGGGATTACGCACGACATGCTGGTAGAGCAAGCCAAGCAGCAAGCGAAAGACTCTCAAGAAAGCTTTTTAGAACTTTCAAACAGATCGCCCGGTTTCAGCAATACACTTGCCAGGTTTGCCGGCAGCATGGGCGGCATCGCTACCGACCCCGTGGTGTATGAGAGTCTCGGCTTTGGCGGGGTTTCGAAAACACTTTACGGGGCCATGTTCCGTGAAGCGGCGATTGGAGCTGGCGTCGAGGCTATTGCTCAAGCTGGTGTTAAAGAATGGTACAACGAATTAGGGTATGACTACGATTACGCTGACTTCTGGCAAGCTGTAGCGTTCGGCGGTGTTTTTGGCGGCGCTGCGCCATTAGCTTTTAGAGTCGGCGGCAAGACAGTCACCATGACCGCTGACCAGGCAAAGCGCGGCTATCGCGCCCTGGTAAACAGTGGGGCTGCACCACAAACACCAATAGCCAGGACAGCGGAAACAGTGGCGGAGGGCGCTGACGAAGCAGCCGCAGCCAACCCATTTTCTGAATCAGCCGACCTGTTTCCTCAAAGAGAACATGAATCTCGCATATTGGACGCAGACAGGGCTATTGAAAATGCCGAAGCTCCTACTATACCAGACGAGCCTACGGCGCTTGTGCAGCCGCCAAAGAGCGTTTATGAGGCTGATAACCTGGATGGGCTGATATTTAGGTTCGATCCAGACGACGTTGGAGTCGATGCAGAGACGTTCCAGTTTAAGGCAGGTGGTGATGAGTTTGGGGTCACAGACCGGCTGCAAGGCATCACAACCTGGGATCCGATCAAAGCTGGGCAAATCAGCGTTTACGAATTTGCGGATGGCCGTAAGTTTATAGCGGATGGGCATCAGCGTTTAGGCCTGGCAAAACGGATCAAGGCACAGGATCCTAGCCAAGATGTGCAGCTCTATGGCCATTTGCTGCGCGAGGTAGATGGTATTACGCCAGAAATGGCCAGGGTAATCGCTGCGGTCAAAAACATT
>Ga0070754_10002293_pt1 | contig 14229 bp, 31 predicted proteins | sample VirMetDEL_Sep_01_FD_75181 | JGI IMG/M metagenome (GOLD analysis project Ga0070754, IMG submission 75181) | Aqueous microbial communities from the Delaware River and Bay under freshwater to marine salinity gradient to study organic matter... | ecosystem: Environmental > Aquatic > Marine >... | reverse complement strand
AGGGATATGTTCTAAGACATCAATACAGATAACTAAATCAAATGAACCTGTAGGTTTGACAGAATATCTTAAAACAGCAGGGTCGTAATTAGTCACATTCCAATCCTCTGGTTGGTGTTTTGCCTGTCCGCAACCATAATCTAAAATGCTTTGATAATTATTATCTTTAATCAGTTTGTTTATTTCATCAATATATCTTAATAGAGTATTACCTTCCCAATAGTTATCTTTTTGATGAACTAATTTTGCTTGTTCCAAATATTCTTCATATTCGTTCATTATTTTTTCTTTTTGCGTTTCTTTTTAACTTTTCTTGCAGTGGCCAAAGCAATAGCAATCGCTTGTTTTCTCGGTTTTCCTGCTCTTAATTCTGTGCGAATGTTCTTGCTAATTGATCTGGCCGAATATCCCTTTATAAGAGGCATTACTTTTTCTTCTTCTTTTTCTTCATAGAAGATTTAACTGATTTCTTTGGTCTTCCGACTTTGCTTCCGTATGTTCCTTTTCCTTGTGGCATGACTTCAACCTTTCTTGATAATGTTTAAAACATAATAGTTCTAACATACCGAATTTAAAATTAAAACCGATAGATGCGTATTGACCACAATAACATTTCTGGTCTTTATTGCGTTTGGCATGACTCCAACCGCAAAAGTCTATACTATTTACGACTTTTCCTTTTGGATGCTCTTTTGACGATATCTTTGTCATACGTTGATGACCTCCCCCTGCTTATTAATTTATTAACTCTAGCCATTGCCCACTGTTGCATTCCTATTCTTGGTCTTGATCCGCTAGAAAGATAAGCACCTTGTCCTCTTCGATAGGATGCCTTTAAATCAGTAAAGGTGAATAATTTAGACTTCTTTGCTTTTGCTTTTAATGTGGCTATTGTTGTTGCTGATAATGGTTTTCTTCTAACCATTAATCATAATCTTCTAAAAATAAACTTAATGATCCAGATACAGATGTTGTCGCATCTGCCTTCGCTCTTAATTCAATATCTGTTTTCTCTTCTACAACAAAAGGAATAACAAAGGTTTCAAATAACGGAACACCAAATGTTGATTGAAAACCTACGGTATTCCAAACATTCCCATTTGATACTTGTTTAGTTAAAATCTTTGCTTCAATTTCTTTCTGCTTAGATGACCCGATAGATGCTTGAACAATATACCCTCTTTTTCTTCTAGGGATTGTATAAATTGCTGATAGAGAAGAACCATATCCAACAGATACTGTTGCCACTGTTTGACTATCTACTGTAGCAGTTAATGTGCCTACATTAGCATTACCTGTATTAGCGGTAATCATTCTAATTGAAAATACTCTGATAAATGTTTCAGTTGTAGCACCGCCTCCAATCGTGGCGACTGCAGTTTGTAAATCATAATTCGCATCTAATCCAGAAACTAGAACTGTTCCTGTATTATCGGATGCAGTATCAGATGAAGTGACTGTGCAACCTGTCGCAGTGCTAGGATAAGTCGGAGTTCCTCCTACACCCCAAACTGTTTCAAATGATGTTCCAACGGCAGTATTATATCCAAATTGCCCTGCAACAGAAAAATCCTCTACTAATCCTTTAGTGACCGAGATACCTAAATCAAAACTAGGTGGATTATTTTGAAATTGAAATCCCATTATATTTTAGTCCTTTGCTTTAATAATCTCATAGGTATTTGTTTACCTGCTTTGTATAATTTTGCAATCCTTGATAAAAGAGATACTCTCTTGCTTCTCTTAGATCCTTTTAATCCAGACAGATATTTCTTAGGAAGTCCAGATTTCTTATCTTTGGGAACTTTACGCTTCGGCAATTTCTTCACCCTCTATTGTTGGTGTTGAAAATTGGCCAATCGGTCTTGTCTTTGCTTCAATCTCTGCGTCTATATTTGCAATCTTTTCATCATCATCAATAACCGCTCTAGCAATCTGTTTATCAATCTCTTTAGAGAATGTATCGGATTGAACTCCAGATGCTTTTGCTTGCTGTAAGAATTGAAGGTCGGAAGCATAATCTCTTACATTAAACGAATCGGGATAAATGATTTCACCGTCAAATGATGTGCCTTGCCATTTAGCATATAAATCGAATATCTGTTCTTCAGCATTTTGAAGATAATCTGCTTTTGAAGATAATAGAGAATTAAGCAGTTCAAATTCTGTTCTTAATGCTACTCCCGAAGTAATTTGAGTCTTTGTATTTCTAACTGCTCCCATGTGAGAAATTCTGTTGATTGCATCCACTTTTGTTTGAATTGTTTTCATGATGCTTTCTAATGATTGAGAAGAAGGTTGAATGATATAAGGTTTTAATTCTGGTGCCATATCTTCGGGCATTTCAATTATAGAACCTGCACCTGCTGATGCTTCTACATTAGGGGTTTTAACTAAGGAAGGGTGATTGGATAATCTGATTAACTGCTCAATCTCGGAATAATCGTTATAGATAGATTTTTGTAATTCAGCTACATCCGATAAATCACTAATACCGATTCCTCGCTTTGATGTTCTTTGGTTATATAAGCAGACTGCAGGAATCTTTCCCAATGCATTCGGTTGCTCATCAATCTTAATCGGTTTCTTCGTTGCATAATCTAAAGTGAAATCTTCAATCTTATATGTTGTAATATCTTCCATTGACCAGACTTTAACAATTGCATCTTTGCCCATCATCTCTTCAACAACAGTCAATGATGTTAAATAATAACGGCCGTTGCTTGCTCTAGTATATTCCCAATTGGTAATATTCTCTGGAGTATAAATTGATATATATGGTCGGATATCTTGATTTAATTCTTCCGCTCTTGTCTTTGCATTAGATTGAGGTTTATCTACAATCAACCAACAAGTGCCATAAACAGAGGCATTGACCTGTGCTTCTCTAATAAGATTGTTATAATTTCTTCCGTCAAAATCAGCATCCATCATAAACGCTTCTAATTGCGGATCGCCTGTCAATGATCCAAAATTTCTTGTGGGCGGAACTCTAAATAAGAATGAAGAATAAATCTGAACAACATTTCGGCAATGATTATCAAGCGGAGTAAATTCCGCTCTCTTCATATATTCTTCTTCCGTCTCTAAAATGTATCTATTGAGGAAATATCCATTCTCATAATCCTGTCCGCCTAGATAAGACCTTACGTGAAAATTCCAATCATTGACTTTCATGTCATAATCGGGGTGCTTATCTACTAAAAACTCTCTTGTATAATTTGCCATTAACTAAATCTCTGTGGTGCCGAAGGAGTAAAGGATCTTCTCACAGGATATAAATACTCTATAAAATAACCAAGAGCATCATTTGTGTGATCGTAATTATTATCCTTGTCGGGTATCACCGTATTTTCCTTGTATATTTGTCTCTCTAATGCTTTTACCACGTTTTTGCAGTTATTTGCAATAAATAATGTTCTCTTACCATTTGTGTTTTTTAATTTTGTATTCACTGCGTTGATCCTATCTCTTACAAGAGGATGTGCATTTCTTACTCTTAAATTAAATCCTGCATTTTTCAAGATCGCTAAATCAGTCACGCCACCCGCAGATGTCTTTCTTTGCTTAGAAGCAGGATCGGGGTAAATAAATATATGCTTTTCTTTATAGCGACTTTTAATTTCTTGCACCATTTCGTCAGTATTTGAAGAATAAATTATAATCTCATCATAGATATAAATATTATCGCCTTTAATCTCAGCGACAACAGATGTCATGGGATCTATATTGAAGTCCATGCCGATATGTATTTCCGCAGTCTCGGGAATATATTTATCAAGGACATTCTCTCTTCTATCAAAATTATAATATATCTGGCCTGCATAATTAACGAATCCTGCCATATATTCCTGTTGGAATGTTCTTTCATCTAAATCTGCTTTCGCTTGCTCTATTTCATTCGCTGATACTTGCCCGCCTTCTAATGTGGTGAATTGAAATGATGCCCAATTATTGTCCTCTTTCTCTTTGGTAAATAGATTGTAAGACCACGATCCATATCCTCTCGGAGTTCCGCAGAACAACGCTGACCCATTTCTGTCCGACAGTGTGGGGCGAAGCACCTCATACCATGCGTGTTCTTTTATGTCTGCAAACTCATCCATAACCAAGAAATCCAAACCAACGCCTCTTAATGAATTTTCATTATCTGCACCTCTAAGAGATATTTCGCTTCCATTCCTTAAGGTAATTTTTAAATCACTATGATTCGTCTTGCTGATCCACTTATGCTTCATCAATCTTTCCACTAATTCATTCCAAACAATGTCTTTAGCCATGCGGTAAGTGGGAGCAACGTACCAACATTTGCGGTTGGGATATCTGCTGAATTTAGCTAACTCTTGAATACAAAGAAATGTTTTTCCAAACCGACGCCCTGTAATTAATACTCGGAATCTTGCTTCGCTTTCTATTATCTGCCTTTGAGGTTTGGAAAGAGGCACTAATCAACCGACCATGCTAGCGGTTCATTGCTATCTGTTGCCATTCCGCCATCAGATTGACCTAACATTTGTTTACCAAGCCAGATGGCCATAGTAGAATTACCGCTCTCGGCAATCTTCCATTGAATCTGTCTTAAACGCATTTTTCCCATGCTTCTACCTTTTGTGAGAAATTCCGAATAACTCTTTTCAATAAGATCCGCACTGCATCCATAAAAGTCTGCGATTTCTTTATTTGTGCATCCATAAGACGCCAATTTAGTGACTTCATCCCCCTTGATATCATATACTTTTGGTCTAGCCATTTTTTACCCTCTTTTCTTGCGTAGAGTGTACGCATTTCCCTTATATCAATAATACTCACAATAAATCAAGTGAAGATTGGAGCGGTTGGATCGGAGTCGCACCGTCTTTCAAATACATTGTATTCGCCTATGCTCTAGCAACCGCATTTCCTTTATACATTGAGGCACCCATTTCTTTGATTTTTTCAAAAGGCATAATGGGAACTGTCAATCTTTCTTTAGCATTTTGATTAAGAAAGTAAATATATCTTAATTGATATCCTTCTAATCTTTTGCTTCCCGTAAAATCTCTTTTAGACGTACCATGCTTGGCCACAATCTCACCATTGGGCAATCTATGAATCGTAGAATTTTTATTGATTCCAATTAATTTAAAACCGCTTGCTCTATAAATTGTGCCGTCTCCACATTGCGTGCCGTCTGAAAAGGATAAAACCCATTCTATATTTGGATAATTTTTTTTGATTAATCGCATAGCTACGCCGATTGCTCTGCTTTCACTATTTCTTGGAAGCACCTCATCAAATGCCATTCTATTTAATTCCAACATATCATTCCATTTCGTATCTTTTACAAGAGGAAGAACTTTTCTTTTATCAATAGGATTTCCGAATTGCATTGCTCCATGAAGAACCCCATCTAAAAACACTCCAAGATGAAGGACAGAATTTTGAACAACCTTTCCCGAATAATGAATTCTTTTGACTATTTCGTTTGCTTTTTGAGATGTTATAGGTTTGACGATTATATCTTTAGCTGACTTTGTCATTGAATGACTTGCATATTTCTGTGATTGCATTCCCGTTTCTATTATCATTAACGGAATCGTCAATATTCTGCTTTTTAATATATTCTAATGCTTCTTGAACAATGGGAACTTGACTTTCATGAAGAGTAAACGTCATTTGCTGATAAGGTTCTTTTTCACCCGATTTTAAATCGGGCAATTCTGCTTCCGCATCTTTTTCATAAGTGATTATGTTTTCTAATTCTTCGGGAGTGAATCCCGTTAATTCTAAATCGTAATTCACATCTAATAAATCCGCAAATTCTTTATGAAGTAATTTATATTCCCAATCAGAATACTCATTCGTTTTATTATCTGCTATTCTATACGCTTTTGCTTTTTCTGGAGGTAAGTCGGCTATAACTACCGGAACGGTATCCAAATTTAATAACTTGCTTGCTTCAAACCTTCCATGACCAACAATGATTGTTCCCGCTCTATCCACGACAATAGGTTGCTGAAATCCAAATTCTTTAATGGATTGTGCTACTTTCTGGATATCATATTTCTTTCTTGGATTCTTTTCGTAAGGTTTAATATCCGATAATGGTCTTTGATAGATTTGCATTAATGAACTGTGGGTGTTTTATGTAATTCCATTCCTAACATTTGCATTGCTAATTCCAAACTATGCTCTGCCTCTTCTTTAGAAGGAAACATTCCAAAATTAACATATGCGGTAAATGTGCCGTCATCATTTTCTACGATCATATAACTTTGTGGTTGCGACATATCAGATTTGTTTTTTTGATACTTCAAACTTAGTTTTTAATACTTAGATTGCAAGAATGAATGTTTACCATATTACTAACAAATCTATCAGTTTTTTTCTTAACTTGTTCAAGTTTGATAATGATCCTCAAGGCATTGACAAATTTGTAGAAGTTGAATTTAAACCGCAAGATCGTGAATGGGCAAAATTGCATTTTATGTCCCACCGCTCTTCGCAATAAATTCATCAAGTTCACGAATATATCCGACTGACCAAGAAAGGGGTTTAATCCCCTTTTTTCTCATTTCTATATCTGATTTGAATTTCCATTCTTTCATTTCTTTTTCCGATTTTTCTTTAACAGATATTCCTTGATTTAAAAATCCTTCAGCATTTAACCAAGTGCTAGGATGTTGAGCATATTGTTTATCTTTAAGAGCATTATAATATTTATTATACAAATCACTTAATTCCTTTGGTTTCTCTATCCATTCTTTCGGTAATTTAGCAAAATTCTTCTTTGCCTGCCCTTTAGAGATTTTATAACAAACATCTTCCCAGAAAGATTCAAAGTGATTTAGTATATTACTATTAGATATAGATTTAGACTTAGATATAGATATAGAGGCATTGCGTTCGCTATGCGAAGGCATTGCGTTCGTATCACCCCACCTAATTTCTGCTGATTTCTTTGCCTTTTCTGTCACTTCTACTGCTCTTAAATATTCTTCTCTTAATCGTTTTTGATAGTATTTTTCCCCATCATCAGTCCAATACAGATGTAATACTTTCTGTATTGCTTCTTTATTCGCATTTCTTGTAAGACTTGCGATAAATTCAATATCTTTAGGAAGATACCCTTCTCTTCCCCATGCGAAGAAAATTAATCTAAAATAAATCCCTAATTCCTCATCTGATAAGAAACTAGTATCTGAATTAAATGCGTCTATCCATAAGTTCATTTTCGGCATTTTACTCATTTTTTACCTCCGTTGTAGCACGATATACATTGAAAACTGTTATCATAAGAACATCTGATTGACATGAATTTAGTGTATTTTCTCAGACAAGTGATGCACTGCACAATTTTCTTTTCTTTCTTTGAAACAAACCCCCTTGATTTGCCCATTAATTTAAGGTCTTACCCTCTTTCTCAAATAACGCTTGAAATTTATTCATCATTTCAATTGCTTCTTTCTTCTCTAAGAATAGGGGTGCGTAAAAAATTACAAAATCATAAATTTCTACGTGATTTGATCTAATCTCTTTTTCGACAAATAACTTATAAAGAACATTCATAATTTCATAAACTCGCTTTTTATCTTTTTCCGTAATTGTTATATTCCCCATATCTCACCTCTTGCTTTTATCATTTCTGGACTATTCCAAATAAAGTCATCCTTGTTGGGTTGATAGAGAAGAGCGAAATCTTCTTTACTGTTGCAAAAATGCAACACTTTGTCTAAACCCTTCAATAGATTATTAATTTCTATTTCATGACTATCGTCGAAAACAATTTCTTCAAAATGGTGCTTACTTGGGGTGACAATATAGAGATGGCAGGAAACCTTCTTTTGATATTTTTCTTCTAATGCCTTCTTATAAATCCATTGCTGAAGTTTATCTGAATGATTGACGGCCATTCTTCCTTTTGTCTTTAGATCATAAACGAGCAGTTCATCCCCCAGATCAAAAACAAAATCACTAAATCCGAGAAAATTTACGCCTAAGATAGAGGTGTGCAATTCTTCTTGATAAGAATGAATCGGATAATTTCCCATCTTCTTAAATAGACCTTCGCAATTATCATAAAATTTTGGGATTAATTTTAGATATTTTTGAACTTGATCTTGATCGTGATAATCTTGCATCTGTTCTTCAAAATCTAATAATGCTTTATCCATAGCGGGAGTCTCACCTTGAAGTTTTTGATATAACAATTCTTCCACAAAATGACCTGTTCGCATTGCGGGTGAAGGCGGGATATCATATTTATAAATTTTATTAATGATAAATTGCGTAGGATAATTTCTAAATGAAGCAAGTCTGGAATAAGACATTGGATTCATTCCCCATTTCTCAAAGTTTTTAATATTCACTTATTTTTCCTCCTAATTTGTTTGATTGATAAGCATACCAAAGTCTATCAATTCTCATTAAATGCTCTGCTTCTAAATATAAAGTTCCATTTGATTGATTAATATTATGGTGCTTCATAAAATTGGATTTATTCGTAAATCCTAAACAATTAATGATACTTTCATCAAATTCATTAAATTGCATGACAACGGCCACATTTGATTTAAATGCTGATTCTCTTTTAAACCAAAGTTTATTATCAAAAGTTCCTTTAACATCAACGCCGATATTATGAAGATAGAAATCCGTTCCATCATCAATACCCCTGTCTAAGATAATCGGTTTATTGAATAATTTTGCGAAACCTACTTCCGCTTTAACTCCCATAATGTCAATTTTGAAATCGTCATAATTTGACTTCTTCTCATCTGCTTTTCTTGTAAGAGATGTTAGTTGGCCACGAAGTCTTGCCTGTTGCCTAACTACTGCTAGTTCTTCCTTGTTCAGTTTTATTATCATTTCTTTCACTCCATTCCTGCCACAATTCATTTGCATAATGAATCGGGTCTATACCTAAGTTATCCCAGAAATTTCTTTCACCAACCTTAAAAGTCAATTCTTGATGACAAGTAAAGCAACAAGGCACGACAACATTATCTCGGCGAATTAATGCTCCGATCCTGTGCCTGCCTTGAAGGTGGTGTGCTTGGATCTGGTAATAGTTCAAGCGATTATTAATCTGACATGGATAGCAAGGTTTCTCGCATATCCACATCAGATATTTTTTATCTTTGATGATTTTTGTTTTCTTAAAACTAAATGTCATCATTAGGCATGGAAGATTTAACTTCCTGCGGTTCTTCTACTTGATTTCTCAAATGAGAAAATTTATCCAAGTTATCAATTGCCCATTGATTCACTGTTGCTCTCACGCTGATATATTGCGTGCCAGATTCAGCAGTTTGTTTTTTTAATCCTAATTGATAAGGGATTCCTTCTTTAAAGGTAAAATCTTCATTAGGAATAAAGGTATTGTTATCATAGACAATTCCCACTTCGTTTTCTTTTGCTTTGAATAGATTGAAGTAAATTTCTTCGCTCATATATCGTCCTCGCTTTCTTTTTTGCCTAGTTTTGTTTCTACTTCTTTCTCAGCTATCTGTTCCTCGCTTGCGAATATTTCTTCCGCAGATGCAATTTCATTAGATCCAGATAAACCAAGAAATGCTAAACTACGACCTAGAGCGGTTGTTTGGCAAAATTCCACCGCACTGTTCTTTGTGATCATGTTTAGATTTCTTCTCTTCTCAGCATAGCCGTCAGATATCATGATCTGGCCGTTCTCATAATTGAAGAAAATTTCTGCTTTTACAAAAACCTTGTCTTCACTATTTTCTAATACTGATGTCTTAATAGATACTCGAGTACCGAATATCTCTCTTAATTTAAAAAGACGCAATCCTACCGTTGAATAGATTTTGCCTTTGATATTGACTTTGCCTTCTTTAGAGTTGGCGATTTGGTTACGCACATTTTCAAGTTTAATATCGTATTCCAAATGTTGATGATTGTTTAACATTTTAACCTCCTGTCTTAATCATCTGATAATATAGCATGACCACGTTTAGACATACATTTATTTATCAATTTTTTATATTTATAGTCTGCCTTATCTGGCAACCATAGAAGTTGAGGTCGGACATACCAATTATAAAAAACCTTTCCTGCTTCCATGACATCCGAAGTATTTTCTTCAGCAATAGAGCGACAAGTCTGAAGGTCATCATCAAATCGGTAAGCGACTTCTTTTCCATTACTCCCCCGACTGTCTGCTATCGGTCTGTAAGTGCAAGAAGTTAGGAAAATTATAAGCAGTATGCTTAACCTTGCCATCAATTTTTTCCTCCTGTGGTTTGACTAATGGAATATCTAACCAACCATCTCTTTCAAAAAGAATTTTGATGATATGCTTAAATGGTTTTAAATCTTTGTTCATTCATCCCCCTTTTCTACAGTGATTGTCAAAGTGACTTTTTCACCTCTGAATGTTGGATTGTCAGAAAGATCATCTAACCATTTCCCGAGATGTTTTGAACAGATTCCCGTTTCATCTACAAGAGATGCTACGACCTCTTTTGTCTTCTTCATTTCCTTTTTTTTATCATCCCATTTTCTATCTAGGACTTCTACTTTGTAGTTATCTATATACATTTTCTACCTCCTGTGGTTCGTATATTTTCCCGTTCAATGTACATTCTGGGCATTGTTGAACGTGATCGTCTTCGTCTATGATGTAATCGTTTCCTTTACAGATTTCACATACTTCCTGTTGCATTACTTACCTCCTTTAATTTTTAAGTATTCAAAAGTTGTATTTTGACATAACTGCCACCAATCGGCATCTGGAATATTGATATTGTTTCTTTCACAATATTCTCTTTTCTGTTGCTTAGTTATCTCATAAGCGGTGGTCGGAACTTTTTTCTGTTTAATTCTTCCGCCCATTTTAATAATCTTTGCAATTGGATCACCCATTATTTACCTCCTTTCTTTTTTATGTTTCGTTTTTTCTTTGCTAATCGCTTCATTGAAGCGACGCTATTATTTCTATCTCTATTGCGAGTAGAATCCCCTAAATATTTTTTCTTTAATTTACTCATCTGAAAATACCTCCTTAATGAAATATAATAGAAATACGAATGCTCCGAAGTGAACAATCAAAGTTAAAAAATCATTAATCATTTTTACCCCCTGTGAGGATGCCGTTAGGCATCCCCCTTATTTTCAAATTGAATTTGTGAGATATGAAAGACAGAGAATTTTCTTCCAGAAATTTTCTCTTCAAGTTTGCCGTTAATTCCCTCTTGAAGATCAATAAGAGGTTTTGTTAATTTGGCTACCGCTTTTGTTCCCTTTGGAACAATGCCACCCATTTTAACTGCTTGCTTAAAAGTAAGAAATCCGCCTGTCATTCCTGTCTTCTCAAGAGTTTCTACATTCTTACCTTGATATGGTTTCTTTGTGTATTCGTTGTAAAACATTTTATTACCTCCTAATGTTTTATTCATGTTTACTGTTGTAATGATTTTTTATATTTTTGCAAGAAAATAATTATAAATATTTTATTATATTTAACCTATTGTATTTTAAGGATAATTCGATAGATTTTAAGACAGTGTATTCAGTTTTCTTTCTTTTACACTATTCCTCCTGTACTGTGGGCATTTGAGCAATCAGATGCCCATTTTTTCCGATTTAAGGCGTTTTTAGAAGGATTTATTTATCTGAAGGATATTCTATCAGAATTTTACTAATTATATGCTCTATTCCCTTAAATTGGGGTTTAATAGACCATTTCTTTAGGTACGTAATAGTAGATTTGAGAATAATATGGCCAGATCCTAGTTCTGAAGAAGATTTCATTGTAGATAAATAAAAAGCAAGTTTGTCTTCTTTCTCTAAAAATCCAATAACCTTGCAAGGTTCTATTTTACAATCTTCCGCATATTCTTCGTAAGATTGCCAAGCATTGGTTGTAGAGGAATGATCTAGGAACTCTAAATAAATTATTGTTTCATATTTGGTGTTCATTATAATTTTTATTAATTAACAATAGGAGACCAATATATGATTTAATCATAAGTTTAGTGTATATATATAAAGGCAAGGGTTATTTAATCCTTGCCTTTTTTATTTTTAATCTGACGGTCTTTGTTTTAGGCATTGCAGTCCGCTTCTTGCCTTTTTTACTTCCTACAATTTTCTTTGTATAAAGTTCTGAGATACTGCCAGATGTTGTAATCATTAGTGCATTAATCCATGACCAAACCAAATCACAATAATAATTGCGATTAGTTTCCATAGATTACTCCAAGTCCAATAAGGATCTAATTCATCAAGAACCCAATTTACTTTTTCCATAATCCAATTTTTCATTTTGTTACTCCCTTCACTTTTTCAAAACTACGTATTCCTGCCATACCAAGAAGTGCAAGAACAAGTGGCATTAAAGCGTCTAAATCTAAACTAGGAAGCGGTGCAGTTTCAATAGAAAAAAGTGCCAAAAAAAATAAAGTGAATTGCTTTGCTACATACTCCCAAAAGATTGCAAAGGCACAAGAGATACCGATTAGTGGCCTCCATGATCTTTGTAAGATTCCAGAAATGTCAGTAGCAGTAGATTTCGCATCTGCTAAATTAACATCTATTTGCTTTGCATTGATTTCGTTTTCTAATTCTTTTAAACGGATTTTGATTTTCCCTTTTTCCTCTTCGGAAACGTGAAATTCATCTATGATCTTTCCAACAGTTCCAACTAGACCTCCGCTAAATATTTTATCAAGCACTTAGACCTCTCATTCTTTTAGCTAATCTCTTTGATCTATTCGGTAATTGTTTTGCCCAAAGACTGTCGAGCATTTCCATTGATGCCATTTTGTATTGCTTGGCTAGTAGTGCTTGACGAAACTTTTGGAATTTCATTAACTTTGGCAACCCAAGATTAAACGCCATGTCTATTACTATCTCAAATGCTTCTTCGTGAATTTCATCTGCATTAACAAACTTCCTAGCATCATCAATCGCTTGATTTAAATCAGTATTAAATATTTGATCTACTTCTAAAGATGTTAGTTCTTTATCTATTAAATATTCCTCATCTGGAATTTTAATTAAATGTCCGACTCCGATAGTCCAATTATTTAAAGTATCTTTGTAAGCAGTATGCCTAATGCCTTCCGACAAAATAATATCTCTTTTAATTCTATCTATATTCATTTTTTCCGCACCTTTTTAACCTTTGGTAATAATTCGGTCATTACTTTGCTTATATCCTGTTGAAGGACATTTAAATAACCAATATGCAAATCTATACTATTTCGCTCTGTCACCTCTGCCAACTCTTCGTTTGTCATTGTTAATCGTATTTGATTACCTACTTTTACTATCCTCATAGATAAATATTATTATCCCAAGATCCATCTCTCTTCAAGACCATAGGCACAATATACGGAATCCCATTAGTAATCACTCCGCAAGACAATACCGGTTTGGCCAGATTTACTTTCATATATGCCATAGCTAGAGATTTTTTATCTACAAGGCATCCTACGGACATTCCAAAGTTTAAATGATAATCATTAGCTACATATTTAATTTCACTAACTGTATGGAAGTGACCCTGCACGCATGATGTAGCAGTCTGTTGCACCGCTTTGGAAATATCCTTGCAGAATTGATGGGCAAATAAAACTTTTCCTTTGTCTGTATCTAAGGTCAATCTTTCCGTCCATTTCCATTTATTAGATACTTCTAAAATTTCATTGTAATCTTTAATGAACCATTTGCTCATTCCTTTGGCCATTGCTCTTCTTAAAATCATTGACCCATGATTAGATTCTAGCAACCACATGGAAGGAAAAATTTTTTCTAATTGTTTACAAAGACTTCTCACTCCCAATAATTCATCAGCAGGCGAAGGGAGGTCGGGATTAATCACATGGCTGACATTGACTGAATGCCAATCTGCCTCACCAATATGAACAACGCAATCGCTCTTATAATGTTTATGTAATTTTTCTAAAAATCTGATTGCGTCTGGATGGTGATAGGGAAAGTGAAGATCAGAAATTACTAATATTTTTTTAAATATGCTCATCTGATGCGTTTACGCAAGCAAATCTGTATTTGCGAATATTGTATTCATCAAGAATTAACTTTAGGTCATTTCCTAAGATTTTACAATGTTCAAAGGATTGGGTTTTTTCATTAACAGAGATACAGACTGAATTGTAGCAAAAATATCCCACAAGGAATATTGCTTTTAAGGTCACTTGATGACACCTAAAAGTTTGACAAATCCCACAAGGATAGCGGTGACTGTTCCAATCACGACTAATACTT
>Ga0070754_10002290_pt1 | contig 14236 bp, 11 predicted proteins | sample VirMetDEL_Sep_01_FD_75181 | JGI IMG/M metagenome (GOLD analysis project Ga0070754, IMG submission 75181) | Aqueous microbial communities from the Delaware River and Bay under freshwater to marine salinity gradient to study organic matter... | ecosystem: Environmental > Aquatic > Marine >... | reverse complement strand
GGGCCGCTGCGCCCCTCCTCCGCCTGCCCTGCGGCACAGGCCTGCGCGATATGGCCAATCGTATTCGCGCCCGTATCGGGCAGCCCGTCGTTGAAATAGGCATCCGCATCCAAAGCGCCGCCGATCCCCGCGCTATCCATCACGATCAAAAAGGCCCGTGTCATAGCGCACCCCCCGCCCTGCCCGCAGTGACATCCTCCTGCCCGATCCGCTCGACGATCAAAGGCGGCTCCTCCGCGCCCTCATTCGTGATCGTATAGGCCGCGAGAAACTCCGCCTCGGCCCGTTGCGCCTCCGCCTCGGACGCGGCATGGATCAGCGCCATCGGCTCGCCTGCCTCCAGCCCCTCGCCCAGCGAAGCCAAGCCGGAGAACCCGACCGAAGGGTTCACCTTATCCGTGCCCACGCGGCGCCCGCCGCCCAAGCCGACAACCGCCATCCCGATGGCACGCGCGTCGATCCGCGCCACGATCCCGTCGCGCGGCGCACGCACCGTCCACATCACAGGGGCGGCAGGCAGACGATCAGGGTAATGCTCGACAAAATCATGCGGTCCGCCCAGCGCCGCCACCATCCGGCCGAATTGCTCCGCCGCACGGCCAGATTCCAGAGCCTCGTCAATCATATCAACGCCCGCATCCATATTCGGCACAAGCCCTGCCAGATACAAAGCCTCGCCGCCCAGCGCCGCCGTCACATCCCAAAGCGCCTCGTTGACAGAGGTGCCAGTGAGCGTCTCCAGCACCTCTATCACCTCCAGCGCATTGCCAGCCGATTGCCCAAGGGATTGGTTCATATCGGTAATCAGCGCCGAGGTCTTGCAGCCCGCGCCATTGGCAACCGCGACGAGCGAGTGCGCCAGCTCGCGTGCCGCCTCCATGCTGACCATAAACGCGCCGGATCCGACCTTCACATCCAGCACCAGCGCATCCAGCCCCGCCGCGAGTTTTTTCGACAGGATCGAGGCGGTGATCAGATCAATGCTCTCCACCGTCCCCGACACATCGCGGACCCCGTAGAGCCGCTTATCCGCGGGGGCGATATCCTCCGTCGCCCCCACAATCGCGCAGCCGACCTCGGATACAACACGGCGCAGCACCTCCGGCCCGGGCAGCGCGCGATACCCCGGAATGGATTCCATCTTATCCAGCGTCCCGCCCGTATGGCCCAATCCGCGCCCCGAAATCATCGGCACAAAGACACCGCAGGCCGAGAGCGCGGGTGCCAGCAAAAGCGAGACAGAATCCCCGATCCCGCCCGTGGAATGCTTGTCGACCACAGGCCCGCCCAGATCCCAATCCAGCACTTGGCCACTGTCGCGCATCGCCCGTGTCAAGCCGACGCGCTCTTCCATATCGAGGCCCTTGAGGCAGACCGCCATCGCGAAGGCCCCCGCCTGCGCATCGGAGACCGAGCCATCGGCCAGCCCCCGCGCAAGCCATTGCGCCGCATCCTCGGGCAAGCCGCCGCCATCGCGCAGCCGCGTCAGGATCGAACGGGCATCGAAGCTCATTTCGCCTTATCCATATGGGACAGCTCGAACTTTCCGGGCAGGAGATCGCCCACGCTCATCACCAATCGCTGCCCGTCCAGCGTCGCGAGGGTGACCTGTGCGCCTGCCTTGCCGAACTCCGCCAGCTTTTGGCGGCACCCGCCGCAGGGGGGCAGGGGCGCGGGGCAATCGGCGATCACGGCGGCCTCCACGAATTCCGTCTCGCCCGCCGCGACCATCGCCGCAAGCGCCCCCGCCTCCGCGCAGGTGCCCTCGGGATAGGCGACATTCTCGACATTCACCCCGACATAGACCGCGCCCGATTTCCCCCGCAGCGCGGCACCAACCTTGAATTTCGAATAGGGCGCATAGGCATTTTCGCGCACCTCCCGCGCGGCATCTATGAGGGCGTTCGGCAAATCGGTGGGTTGCGGCATTGGAGCCTCCATGATGCAATGTCATCAGATCAATCGCCCGAGTGTGCTCCTGTCACGGCGCGCGGGCAAGTCAGCGTAGCGTTTTTTTGACCCTTCAGCCAAATCGCGCCGAAAAGGAAGGCATTCCCTTTCGGCATTGCATAGTTTAATGGTAAACCAGTTTCCGAACGGCCCCTCGGAGGAGAGCATGGACGATACCCGTAACGACAGCGCACGCCAAGAAGCGCTGGACTATCACGAATTCCCGAAACCCGGTAAGCTGGAGATCCGCGCGACCAAGCCGCTGGCCAATGGTCGCGACCTCTCGCGCGCCTATTCTCCCGGCGTGGCCGAAGCCTGCCTCGAGATCAAAGCCGATCCCTCGACCGCAGCGCGCTACACCTCGCGCGGCAATCTGGTGGCGGTTGTCACCAACGGCACCGCCGTTCTCGGCCTCGGCAATATCGGCGCGCTGGCGTCCAAGCCGGTGATGGAAGGCAAGGCGGTTCTGTTCAAGAAATTCGCCAATATCGACTGCTTCGATATCGAGCTGGATCAGGCGGACCCCGTCAAACTGGCCGAAATCGTCTGCGCGATGGAGCCCTCCTTCGGCGCGATCAACCTTGAGGACATCAAGGCCCCCGACTGTTTCATCGTCGAGAAAATCTGCCGCGAGCGGATGAACATTCCGGTCTTCCACGATGACCAGCACGGCACCGCGATTGTCGTGGGCGCTGCGGCGACGAATGCGCTGAAGCTCAAAGGCAAGCGGTTCGAGGATATCAAGATCGTCTCGACCGGTGGCGGCGCGGCGGGGATTGCCTGCCTGAACATGCTGCTGAAACTCGGTGTGAAACGCGAGAATGTCTGGCTCTGCGATATTCACGGCCTCGTCTATGAGGGCCGCGAGCAGGATATGAACCCGCAGAAGGCCGCTTACGCGCAGGCGACCGATAAGCGCACGCTGGATGAGGTGATCGACGGAGCGGATATGTTCCTCGGCCTCTCCGGCCCCGGCGTTTTGACGGCAGAGATGGTCGCGAAAATGACCCCTGCGCCGATCATCTTCGCGCTGGCGAACCCGAACCCCGAGATCCATCCCGATGCGGTGCGCGCTGTCGCGCCCGATGCGATCATGGCGACAGGGCGCTCGGATTTCCCGAACCAAGTCAATAACGTGCTCTGCTTCCCGTTTATCTTCCGTGGGGCGCTGGATGTGGGCGCGACGCAGATCAATGACGAGATGCAGATCGCCTGTATCGAGGGCATCGCCGCCCTTGCCCGCGCGACGACTTCGGCAGAAGCCGCAGCCGCCTATCGCGGGGAAAAGCTGACCTTCGGCACCGATTACCTGATCCCCAAACCGTTCGACCCGCGCCTGATCGGCGTTGTCGCGACCGCCGTGGCCAAGGCCGCGATGGAAAGCGGCGTGGCGACGCGCCCGCTGGCCGATATTGCGGCCTATAAGCAAAAGCTCGATGGTTCGGTGTTCAAATCAGCGATGCTGATGCGGCCCGTGTTTGAGGCCGCCGCCACCGCGACGCGGAAAATCGTCTTTGCGGAAGGCGAGGACGAGCGCGTACTGCGCGCCGCGAATGCGATGATGGAAGAGACGACGGATCGCCCGATCCTGATCGGCCGTCCCGAAGTCATCGAGATGCGCTGCGAACGGGCGGGCCTGCCGCTCAACCTCGACAATCTGGAGATCGTGAACCCCGAAAACGATCCGCGTTACCGCGATTACTGGGAAACCTATCACCAGCTGATGGCACGGCGCGGCGTTTCGCCGGATCTGTCGCGCGCGATCATGCGCACTAATACCACCGCGATTGCGGCGATCATGGTGCACCGCAATGAGGCCGACAGCATGATCTGCGGCACATTCGGGCAATATCACTGGCACCTCAAATATGTCCGTGAAGTGCTGGCACGCGATGGTCTGCACCCGACGGGCGCGCTCTCCTTGATGATTTTGGAAGACGGGCCGCTGTTCGTCGCCGATACGCATATCCACCACGAGCCGACGCCCGAAGAGATCACCGCCACGGTGATCGGCGCGGCGCGGCACGTGCGGCGCTTTGGGATCACCCCGAAGATCGCGCTGTGCTCGCATAGCCAATTCGGCAATCAGGACACCGATTCCGGTCGCCGGATGCGCGCAGCGTTGGAAATGCTGGATTCCTGCGAGCCGGACTTCTGCTATGAGGGTGAAATGCATGTCGATGCGGCGCTCGATCCGGCGCTGCGGGATCGGCTGTTGCCGGGCACGCGGTTTGGCGGGGCGGCGAATGTGCTGGTCTTTGCCAATACCGATGCGGCCTCCGGTGTGCGCAACATCCTGAAGATGAAAGCGGGCGGGCTTGAAGTCGGGCCGATCCTGATGGGGATGGGCAACAAAGCCCATATCGTGACCCCGTCGATCACCGCGCGCGGGCTGCTGAATATGTCCGCCATCGCAGGCACGCCAGTCACCCATTACGGCTAAGATCGCCGCAAGCCAAACACGCCCCTCGCCCGCCGCGCCCAGCGCCGCGGGCGAGGTTCCCCCCCGGGAAAATTTGCAAACTCTGCGACCTATTTTAAAATACCTGAATAGTTACGGAATATTTGCAAATATTTGCAGTCCAAATCGGCCAGATTCTGCAAATTTCTGTCCGAGTTTCCTTTCCCTATCGTCAAGATCGTTGCGCGACTCCGTTTCGCTTCCTAACAAGGTTGCAACTTGGAGGAGGCAACTATGGACTATAAGAGCGTATACGCGGGCTGGCAGGCCGATCCGGAGCAATTCTGGATGAATGCTGCGGAAACGATTGACTGGGTAAAGCCCCCCTCCAAGGCCCTGTTTGACGAGGCCGCGCCGCTCCATGAATGGTATAAAGACGCGCAAGTGAACGCCTGCTGGAATGCGGTGGATCGCCATGTTGAGGCGGGGCGCGGGGCGCAAGTCGCGATCTTGCATGACAGCCCGATCACCCATTCGACCAAGGGCATCACCTATGCCGAGTTGCAAACCCGCGTGGCCTCGCTGGCAGGCGCGCTACGGGCCAAGGGCGTTGAGAAAGGCGACCGTGTCATCATCTATATGCCGATGATCGCGGAGGCGCTGGAGGCGATGCTGGCCTGCGCGCGATTGGGCGCGATCCATTCGGTCGTGTTCGGCGGGTTCGCCGCGCATGAGCTTGCCGTGCGGATTGACGATGCGAAACCCAAGGCGATCATCGCGGCCTCCTGCGGCCTCGAGCCCAACCGCGTAGTGCATTACAAGCCCTTGCTGGATGCGGCGATTGAAGGGGCCACGCATAAGCCCGATTTCTGCGTGATTTTCCAGCGCGAGCAAGAGGTTGCGAAGCTGGTCGAGGGGCGGGATTTCAACTGGCACGGCTTCCAATACGGGGTTGAGCCTGCGGAATGCGTGCCGGTTTCGGGCGACCATCCAACCTATATCCTCTATACTTCCGGCACCACGGGCCAGCCCAAGGGCGTGGTGCGCGCCACGGCGGGGCATCTTGTCGCGCTCGATTGGTCGATGAAGAACATCTACAATATCACTGCGGGCGATGTGTTCTGGGCGGCCTCCGATGTCGGCTGGGTCGTCGGCCACAGCTATATTTGCTACGGGCCGCTGATTGCAGGCGCGACGACGATTGTGTTTGAGGGCAAGCCCGTTGGCACGCCGGATGCGGGCACGTTCTGGCGGGTGATCCAGAACCATAAGGTGAAGAGCTTCTTCACCGCGCCGACCGCCCTGCGCGCGATCAAACGGGAAGATCCCGAAGGCAAGCTGATCAAGGAGTATAACCTCGGCGGGCTGGGCGCGCTCTATCTTGCGGGCGAGCGGGCCGACCCTGATACGGTGGAATGGGCGCAAAAACATCTGGGGGTTCCGGTGGTCGATCACTGGTGGCAGACCGAGACCGGCTGGGCGATTGCGGCGAACCCCTTGGGGATCGAAGAGCTGCCGACCAAGGTCGGAAGCCCCTGCGTGCCGATGCCGGGCTATGATGTGCAGGTGCTGGATGAAGGTGGCCAGCCGTTGCCTGCGGGGGAGTTGGGCGCGATCGCGATCAAGTTGCCGCTGCCGCCGGGCACCCTGCCGACACTTTGGAACGCCGAGGCACGGTTCCGCAAAAGCTATCTGGAGCGCTTCCCCGGGTATTACGAGACGGGCGACGCAGGCTATATTGATGCGGATGGCTATCTCTACATCATGTCGCGCACCGATGACGTGATCAATGTCGCAGGGCATCGTCTATCGACAGGGGCCATGGAAGAGGTGCTGGCAGGGCATCCCGATGTTGCCGAATGTGCGGTGATCGGGGTTGGGGATCCGCTCAAGGGGCAAGCGCCGATGGGGTTCTTGTGCCTCAATGCGGGCTGTTCCCGCGCGCCCGAGGAGATCGTGAAGGATTGCGTGAAACGGGTGCGTGACCAGATCGGCCCCGTTGCTGCGTTCAAGCTCGCCTGTGTCGTTGAGCGCCTCCCCAAAACACGATCCGGCAAGATCCTGCGGGGGACGATGGTGGCGATTGCCGATGGCAAGCCGTTCAAAATGCCCGCAACGATTGATGATCCGGCTGTGCTGGACGAGATCACAGCCGCACTCAAGCATATGGGCTACGCACAGGCGCAATCATAAACTGTCAACCACACAACCGCGTGCGGTTAAAACGCGCGCAGTAAGAAATCCGCCGATCCATGCGCTAGGATCTGCGGATTTCTGCCGTTGCGCGGCAAAGATACGTTGACGTCAAGTAAGCCCGCTTCCGACGCTTGCATTCCCCCGCGTTGCTCGGAAAGATGAGGGCAGGAACGCCTCATGAAGGACGCGCGTATGCCCCCAAGCAGGACATCCAAGAACGGTCTTTCCGGTGCTGTATTCTTTGGCCGTGAGGCTCTGCGGGTTCATTCCAAGCGCGCGGAGAGCGATTGATGCCGTATCGCAAGCAAGCCATCCTGATCATCGAGGACTCGGCCGCCTTGCGAAGGATATATGGGGCAGCCCTGACCGATGCGGGATACCGCGTGGAAAGCACTGCGACGGCAGAGGAAGGCTTGGGTGTCTTTCATGAGCTTCGCCCCGATCTCGTCTTGCTCGATCTCATGATATCGGACCGCAACGGTCTCGATCTGATCCGGGAGCTGCACTCCCAGCGACCCAATCTGCCCATTATCGCCCTGACATCGGATCGCTCTGTTCCGCATGCGGTAGACGCCATCCACACCGGTGCGCAGGATGTGCTTGTCAAACCCTTCGACGAGGCGCGTCTGGTGGAGGCAGTTGTCGCCGCGCGCCTGCAACTGCCCCCGCGCAACGGCACTCCGGGATTGTTTATCGGCACGTCTGAGGTGATGAAACGCACCTTCGAGCGCCTGCGCTCGGCCGCCCAATCCCACGCGCCTGTTTTCATCATTGGCGACAATGGCACCGGAAAAGCGCTTTGCGCGCAAACGCTGCACGACCTCTCGCCCCGCGCCCGCAACCCTTTCGTGACGGTGCATTGCGCAGGCATCACCGATGAGCAGATGGAACGCGAGTTCTACGGTTATACGCCAAACGCCTTCAAAGGTGCGGGCGAGGGCCAGACGGGCGCGGCAATGCAGGCAAACGGGGGAACGCTCTATCTCGACGATATTTGCGAAATGAGCCTTCACCTGCAAGCCAAGCTCCTCGCGTTTCTGGAAAGTGCAACGATCTACCCCAAGGGCGACGACAAGACGTACCAAGTCGATACGCGGATCGTCTGCGGCACCTCATGCAACCCGTTGAAAGAAGTGCAGGCAGGACGGTTGCGCGAGGATCTTTTCTATCGGCTCCACGTCGTCCCCGTTGCGATCCCGCCTCTGCGGGCACGCAGCGAAGATATCCCTGCGCTCGCCAATCACGTTCTCAGATGGATTGCCCGAGAAGAGAGCAAACCATTCGAGCGGATCTCCGATGCGGCTGCGAGCATTTTAGCGGCACATCCTTGGCCGGGGAATGTGCGACAGTTGATCAACACGATCCGGCTTGCCGTTGTCATGCATGACGGCCCCGTGCTGGAAGCGTATATGATCACCCCGCCGCTGTCACAAAGTGGCGATGATGGCAGCCCCGAGACACCGAACGCCCCTGAGGCCATGAGCTCGCAACAACAACAGGGTGACGATGGAGACGGCGCACAGGGCTACGACCTATCCGGGCAAACCCTTGCCCAGATTGAGCGCGCCGTGATCAAAGCCGCGCTGCGTCGGCACAACGACTCGGTGCCGCGCGCCGCGCGCGAGCTCGATGTCGCCCCCTCCACGCTGTATCGCAAAATCGCCGGATGGGGCGCCGAGGGCTAACCCGGCGTCAAACCCGCAGCTTACGCAAATTGCTCGCGCATCAGCCGCTCTTCAAGCCCGTGGCCCGGATCGAACAGAATCCGGTGCTCTACGGCAGGCTCTGACCGGATCTCGACCCAAGCCACCGGTTTGACAGAGCGCGAATCCGCATCGGCCATCACAGGCCGCTTGATCGGTTCCAACACATCGAACCGCACCACCGCCGAGCGCGGCAAGATAGCGCCTTGCCAACGACGGGGACGGAACGAGGCGATCCCCGTCAAAGCCAGCACATCCGAGCCAATAGGCAAGATCGGCCCATGCGCGGAATAGTTATAGGCTGTCGATCCGGCGGGGGTGGCGACAATCGCCCCGTCGCAGATCAGCTCGTCCATCCGCACCTTGCCATTAACCGAGATTTTCAGCTTCGCGGCCTGCGGCCCTGCGCGCAACAAGGATACCTCGTTGATCGCCAAGCCCTGATGGGTCTGACCGTCAATCGTCTCCGCGCGCATCGCCAGCGGGTTGATGACCGCCTCCTCCGCCGCATCGAGCCGCTCGATCAGGCCTTCCGCGTTGTAATCATTCATCAAAAAGCCAACGGTGCCGCAGTTCATCCCGTAAACCGGAAGCCCCGCCACATCATGCAGCGTTTGCAACATGAACCCGTCGCCGCCCAGCGCCACGATCATATCCGCCGCATAGCGCGGCACTTGCCCATAGCGCTGCGTCAGCGCCGTCAGCGCCGTTTGCGCAACCTCGGAATTGGAGGCCGCGAAATGGATATTGGGGGGCTGAGCCAAACTATGCTCCCTGCGCTCGGTTACCCCCTAGCTGTGACAAGCGCGGATCGGAAACACAAGTCCTTGATCCGCAACACAGGCCCTCAACCGCCGGCGTTTTGCCGCAGCAAAACGTGCGATAGTCGCATTGCACGCTTTTAGCCTGAAGAATTCTGCGATATTGAACCCGCGAACGTCCATAGGAGATGCCCATGACCGCCCAACGCGACGCAGGTTTTTTCACCGAAGCACTTTCCACCCGTGATCCCGAGCTGTTCGGTTCGATCCGCAACGAGCTTGGTCGCCAACGCGACGAGATCGAGCTGATCGCCTCCGAGAACATCGTTTCGGCTGCCGTGATGGAAGCCCAAGGCTCGGTGATGACCAACAAATACGCCGAAGGCTATCCGGGTAAGCGGTATTACGGCGGCTGCCAATTCGTTGACGTGGCCGAGCAACTGGCGATCGACCGCGCGAAGCAGCTTTTCGGCTGCGAGTTTGCGAACGTGCAGCCGAACTCCGGCTCTCAGGCCAACCAAGGCGTGTTCCAAGCGCTGATCAAACCGGGCGATACCATCCTCGGAATGAACCTTGCCTCCGGCGGTCACCTGACCCACGGCGCGGCCCCGAACCAATCGGGCAAATGGTTCAACGCTGTGCAATACGGCGTGCGTCAGCAAGACAACCTGATCGACTATGAAGAGATCGCCGCGCTGGCAAAAGAGCACCAGCCGAAGATGATCATCGCAGGCGGCTCCGCCATTCCGCGCCAGATCGATTTCGCGAAATTCCGCGAGATTGCCGATAGCGTTGGCGCGTATCTGATGGTCGATATGGCCCATTTCGCAGGCCTCGTGGCGGGCGGTGAGCATCCCTCGCCCTTCCCCTATGCCGATGTGGCAACCACCACGACCCACAAAACCCTGCGCGGCCCGCGCGGCGGCATGATCCTGACGAATAACGAGGATATCGCGAAGAAAGTGAACTCCGCGATCTTCCCCGGTATCCAAGGCGGCCCGCTGATGCATGTGATCGCGGCGAAGGCGGTTGCCTTCGGCGAGGCCCTGCGCCCCGAGTTCAAGGTCTATGCAAAGCAAGTCATCGCCAATGCGCAAGCGCTGTCCGATGAGTTGATGAAAGGTGGCCTCGATATCGTTACCGGCGGCACCGATACCCATGTCATGCTCGTCGATCTGCGCCCCAAAGGCGTGAAGGGCAATGTGACCGATAAGGCTCTGGGCCGCGCGCATATCACTTGCAACAAAAACGGCATCCCGTTCGACCCTGAAAAGCCGACCGTAACCTCGGGCATCCGTCTGGGCACTCCGGCGGGCACCACCCGCGGGTTCAAAGAGGAAGAGTTCCGTCAGATCGCGCGGATGATCGTCAAGGTCATCGACGGGATCGCGGCAAATGGCGAAGACGATAACGACGCCGTTGAGGCAGAAGTGCGCGCGGAAGTCGCCGCACTTTGCGCCAAGTTCCCTCTCTATCCTAACCTGTAATCAGGTCGGGTGACGCAAGCACCGAAAACCGCAACGCGGTCGCTCGAGCGCAGGCTCGGCGACCGCGTTCGCATTTTGCTCCCCGTCTGGGCGGTCGAAGCTGTGCTCTTCGTCCTGAAGATGGGCTGGGCGGCGCTGTTTGGCGGGCTATTGCTGCTCGCCATCATCGGCAGCAAGCTGATCTGGCAGGCGGACTGGCCCATAGCGCGCTATGATGCGCTGGTGGTCTTCGCGGTCGCGACCCAAGCCCTGTTCCTGTGGAAAGGGCTGGAGACCTGGGAAGAAGCGCGGGTGATCCTGCTGTTCCATATCACTGGCACGGCGATGGAGTTGTTCAAGGTCCATGCCGGAAGCTGGGCCTATCCAGAGGCGGGGGTGCTCAAACTGATGGGCGTGCCGCTGTTTTCCGGCTTCATGTATGCCTCTGTCGGCTCGTTCCAAGCGCGGGTGATCCGCATTTTCGAGATGCGCTTTGCCCCCTACCCGCCTTACTGGGTGACGATGATCCTCGCCGTTGCGATCTACGTCAACTTCTTCGCGCATCACTTTATTCTCGACATCCGCTACCTGTTGATCGCCGCCACCGTGATCCTGTTCGCCCGCACGCGGATCTGGTTCCGGATGACGCCCAGCGGCCGCTATTACTGGATGCCCCTGCCCCTCGCCGCCTTCCTCTCCAGCCTGTTCCTCTGGCTCGCCGAGAATATCGGCACGCTCACCGGCACATGGCTCTACGCGGGGCAAACCATTTGGGAGCGCGTCTCTTTCGCGAAAATTGGCAGTTGGTATCTGTTGCTCTATGTTGCGCTGGTGAGTGTCACGCTCATCTTGCGCAGCGCGCTGCACGCCAAGCCGCTCTCCCGTTCTGATCTGAAGTGAGGCCCATGCTCAATACTATCGCTCAAGGCACCGATTCCGCCCTCCCGCCGCTCTTGATCGTGCCGGGCCTGTTTGGCTCCGCGCGCAACTGGGGGGTGATTGCGAAACATATGGCGAAAACCCGCCGCGTGGTTGCGGTGGATATGCGCAACCATGGTGATAGCTTCTGGAATGACGATCACAGCTATCCCGCGATGGCCGAGGATCTGGCCGAGGTAATCGCATCCGAGGGCGGCGAGATGGATGTGATGGGGCATTCCATGGGCGGCAAGGCATCCATGGTGCTGGCGCTGACGCGGCCTGCGCTGGTCCGGCGGCTGGTGGTCGCCGATATTGCGCCCGTTGCCTATGAGCACACGCATGACGGGCTGATCGAGGCAATGCAGGCGCTCAAGATCGACGATCTCACCTCGCGGGCCGAGGCGGATCGGCGGCTGTCTGAAAGCGTCTCCGATGCCGGCACACGGGCATTCTTGCTGCAATCGCTGGAGCTGCGGGACGGCCCCGTGCGGTGGAAACTCAACCTCGATGTGCTCGGGGCGGCGATGACCACTGTGACGGGCTGGCCGGAGCTGCCAAGCGCCCCCTATGACAAGCCGAGCCTGTTCCTCTACGGCAGCCAATCCGCCTATGTGAAACCCCAAGCGCATGAGACGATCCACGCGCTGTTCCCGCAGGCGGTTTTAGAAGGGATCGAGGGCGCGGGCCATTGGTTGCACGCCGAGAAACCGCGCGAGGTCGAGGCGGCGCTGGAAGCCTTCCTGACGTAAGCGGCAAGCTGACCCCTGTCGGACAAGGGATCTAAAACGCCGCCCCGACGAATAGGGGCGGCATACTAGTTACACGTGACCCAGACCAAACAGAGCCACAATACAAACGCACCTCTTGCGAGGCTGCGACCGTCAACCACATGAAACCGCCTCTGCCTTTGATCCAGATCATGGACAGTGCGAAAATGTTAACGATCCGCGATTTGTCGCGCGATGACCCATGCCGAAGGCAGCCCGAGGAGCGCCCCGACAGCGGTGGCAACGATGATCGACCGCGCATCGACCATGCCCAAGACAAGCGCGACGATAACAAGGATCCCCGCCAAAGTGGGGCCGGTGAGGGCATAGATGATACCGAAAAGGCGCATGTCAGAACTCCGTTGCTAGGCACCCCCAGTTCAACAGAGAATGTCACAGCGCGCCTTGATCTGAGTCATCTCGGCCGCCATCTCAAGATGCCGCGCCGGGCCCATCAACAACGTCAGTGCGCGCCGCAGGATAGCTCAAACCGTGCCTCGCCCGTATCCCCCGGCAAGGCAGGCGAGCGCCCCCAGCCCCGCAGCGGCCCGACAACCTCGCAGCCCGAGACCATCTCCGCCGCGCGGATCATCAGGGGCGGCACACGATCCCGCGCCTTTCGGGTGAGATAGCCCATCCGCACCACCTCGGCGGCATCGTCTTTGAGGAACACGACGAATGTGATCCCCTCCAATGTCACCTCCCGCCGCTCCGCCCCGAAAAACTGCGGCGCGGGAGAGGCGCCACAGGCGGAGAGGAGCAACAGGAGGAAGAGAGACCGCACCATCAGGCGATGGTGTGGGCAGGATGGTTAAGGAAGGGTTAACAAACAAAAACCCCGCCATTTCTGGCGGGGGTTTTCTTAGCTGTCCATCTTGAGCGCGGAGATGAAGGCGGTTTGCGGGATCTCGACTTTCCCGAACTGGCGCATCTTCTTCTTACCGGCCTTCTGCTTCTCGAGCAGTTTCTTCTTCCGCGTCGCGTCGCCACCGTAACATTTCGCGGTCACGTCTTTGCGCATCGCGGAGAGGGTTTCGCGGGCGATCACGCGCGCGCCGATGGCGGCTTGGATCGGAATTTTGAACATATGCCGTGGGATCAGCTCTTTCAGCTTCTCCACCATCGCACGGCCCCGCGATTCTGCACGGTCACGGTGGACCATGATCGACAGCGCATCTACCGGCTCGTCATTCACGAGGATCGACATCTTCACCAGATTGTCTTCGCGGTATTCCGAGATTTGGTAATCGAAGCTGGCGTAGCCCTTGGTCACCGATTTCAAGCGGTCGTAGAAATCGAACACGACTTCCGCGAGCGGCAAATCGTAGACGACCATCGCGCGCGCGCCCGCATAGGTGAGATCGAGCTGGATGCCGCGACGATCTTGGCAAAGCTTGAGCACGTCGCCGAGATATTCATCCGGCACCATGATCGTTGCCTTGATCCGCGGCTCCTCGATGTGATCGACCAGCGTGAGATCGGGCATATCGGCGGGGTTGTGCAATTCGCGGACTTCGCCATCCTTGAGGTGCAGCTTGAACACAACGGAGGGTGCGGTGGTGATCAGATCGAGATCATATTCGCGCTCCAGACGGTCGCGGATCACCTCGAGATGCAGCAGGCCAAGGAAGCCACAGCGGAAGCCGAAGCCAAGCGCTGCAGAGGTTTCCATCTCGTAGCTGAAGGACGCATCGTTGAGCGCGAGCTTTTCAATCGCGTCGCGCAGCGGTTCGAAATCATTCGCATCGACGGGGAAGAGACCGCAGAACACCACCGGCTGCGCGGGTTTGAACCCTGCCAGCGCTTTTTCACAGCCTTTGCGCTCATGCGTGATGGTATCGCCCACGCGGGTATCACGAACCTGCTTGATCGACGCGGTGAAAACGCCAATCTCGCCCGGCCCGAGTTCCGCAATATCGACCATCTGCGGCTTGAGAACCGAAAGCTTGTCGATGCCGTATAGGGCACCGGTTTGCATCATCTTGATCTTGTCGCCCTTTTTGATCACCCCGTCCATGACGCGGATCATGACGACAACGCCGAGATAGGCATCATACCACGAATCGACCAG
>Ga0070754_10002289_pt1 | contig 14237 bp, 14 predicted proteins | sample VirMetDEL_Sep_01_FD_75181 | JGI IMG/M metagenome (GOLD analysis project Ga0070754, IMG submission 75181) | Aqueous microbial communities from the Delaware River and Bay under freshwater to marine salinity gradient to study organic matter... | ecosystem: Environmental > Aquatic > Marine >... | reverse complement strand
GCCACCGCAGCCGTCAAGTGTCTATGCTCAAGAAGGTACCGCAGCTCACAAATTAGGTGAGTTATGTTTAATGAACAATAATAACCCTAGTGATTATGCTGACCAAGAAATAACTTTAGATGACGGAAGTAAATACTTTGTCAATGAAGATATGGTTGAAGCGGTTACAGTCTATGTAGATTATGTAAGAAGCAGAGCAAAGCTAGGTAGAGCTTATATTGAAACCCAATTTAGTTTGGCTTTCGTGCATGACGAAATGTTTGGTACCAATGATGCTTGTGTGTTTAGTGATATGCTTGGCATGCTTGAGGTTATTGATTATAAACATGGCGCTGGTATTGCGGTAAGCCCGGAGGAAAATACACAGCTAGCATACTATGGTTTAGGTGCGGCCAATTTACAAGACTTACACCCCGATAGTCAGATCAAACTTACTATCGTTCAGCCAAGAGCGGCAGGTGAACCAATTAAATCTTGGGTAACTACTGTTGGCTACCTTGATAAGTTTGCTAAGACTTTAAAGAAAGGGGTTAAAGATTGTGAAAAAGAAACTACAACAGTTTACCTAGACCCCAAGCACTTTAAGCAAGAGAAGGTAATGACTGGTGATTTAAATAGGGGTGAATGGTGTAGGTTTTGCCCTGCTCAAACAATATGCCCCAAGTTTATAGAAGGTTTGCAAGAAGTTGCTAAAGCAGAATTTAAAGACGAAGAAATAATATTGCCAGAACCAGACAGTTTAAAACCAGTTGATATTAAAAAGGTTTTAGACTTTGCACCAGTAATATCTTCATGGCTAAAAGCCGTAGAGTCTTATGCGTTCAATGAACTTGAAAGCGGAAGAGAGATTGAAGGGTATAAGCTCGTTAAGAAAAGAGCTAATCGTAAATGGATTGATGAAGAAAAAACAAAAGAAAGATTAATGGAAGATCAACCACTAGAAACTCTATTAACCAATCCAAAATTAAAATCACCAGCTCAATTAGAGAAGCTGGTTGGTAAGGAATTAGTTGCCTCACTTTGTGAGACACCTGATAACGGTAACACAATGGTGCCTGTTAGCGATAAGAGGCCTGCTGTGGAGCCAACGGCTAGAAGTGACTTTGATGTCATTGAAGGCTAAATTTTTTTATTAACTTAATAACACGTAATGACATGACTAATAAAGTAATTACTCCAATCGGGCAAGCTTCTTACCCAACACTTTTCACACCAAGATTAAATGAGGATAATGGTAAATACTATTATTCAGTAGATATACTGTTTGATAAGAAAACGGATCTATCCCCACTTAAAAATATTATAGATAAAGTATCTAAAGAAAAATGGGGGGATAAAATACCCACGTTTAACCACCCTAATTTTAAAGATGGGGATGCTAAACGTGATAAAAATGGTAATGAAGTACTTGCGTATAAAGGTAAAATCTACATCACTGTTAAGAACACTCGCAAGCCAGGCGTTGTTGACGCTCAAACACAACCAATCCTAAATGAAGAAGAAATCTATGGCGGTTGTTATATCCGTGCAAGTCTTAATCCTTTTGCTTATGATCATAAGATGAATAAAGGGGTTTCACTATCTTTAACTAATGTACAAAAAGTTAAAGATGGAGAACCATTTAGTGGCACCCCACGTATAGCTGCGGAAGATGAGTTTGACGTTATTGATGATGAAGCTGACAACCCAGATAATTATAAATCTTCAAACTTATTAGGATAGGTATGGAAACATTAAACTCTATGGAACAGCAAGTGTTGGGAGCGTCTCTTGGGATCGCCGCATTCTTTGGCACAATGATTATTATGAAAATCATAAAGCTATTGATCGACTATAGGATTAAACGGATTTGGCGTAAGAAATGATCTATATTGACTTTGAAACAAGATCAGAGGTTGATATAAAGAAGTCCGGTGCTTGGGTGTATTCATTGCATCCAAGTACCGAGATACTTTGTATGGCTGTTAAACAATATGATAGTGAAGTTTACTTACTAAAACCAGAGGAGCTAGACTTGAATAAGCCTAGTACATTAACCTTACCAAGTGTTATCCGTTGCGGCACTTTAGTAGAAGCTCACAACGCTTTCTTTGAAAAAGCTATTTGGCAAAACATAATGGTTAAACGTTACGGTTGGCCAGAGATTAAACCGGAGCAGTGGCGGTGTTCCGCTAGTGTTGCAGCATACCACGCTTTACCTAGATCATTGGGCGGTGCCGGTAAGATACTTGGCCTTTCAACTATTAAAGATGATGAAGGTAAAAGAGTTATGTTACAACTCTCTAAACCTAAGCCAAGAGTTGGTGGTTTCTTTGAGCAACAAGAATACCCAGAAAAATTCCAAACACTATATGACTATTGTAAATCAGACGTTGAGGCAGAGTACGCAATAGCAAACAAACTAGGTGGTCTACCAAATAGAGAATTAAAAGTTTGGCAGTTAGACCAAAAGATTAACGAGCGTGGTGTCCATATAGACATAGATGCTGTTAATAAATCACTAAAGATATTAGGTGAGTATTCAGAAAAACTAGAAAAAGAATTAGATATATTAACCGAAGGCAAGATAACTACTGTTGGCCAACGAGCTAGAATCCTTGAATGGTGTAAAGAACGTGGCGAAGAATTATCTGGGCTAACTAAAGCAGATGTAGAGCAAGCTTTGAAAACTGTTAAAGATGCTAAGGTTAAAAGAGTATTAGAAATACGCCAAGCATTAAGCAAAACATCTACTGCAAAATATGAAGCAATGAAGAATTCTTGCGCACCAGATGGTAGAATCCGTGATGTGCTTATGTACCATGGTGCTTCAACTGGTAGATGGTCTGGTAAATTAGTACAATTCCAAAACCTACCAAGAGGGAATATTAAAGATATGGCTACTGCTATCAAGCTAATTAAGCAAGGCAGCGCATCAAGTATTGAGATGCTAACCGATGATGTAATGGGTTTCATGTCGTCAGCTATAAGAGGTATGGTATGCGCACCACAAGGCAAGAAACTATTGGTTGCTGACTTTGCAGCTATTGAGGCTAGAGTTCTTGGCTGGCTTGCAGGTAGTGAGAAGATGCTAAACCAATTTAGAAATGGTGAGGACCTTTACAAAGATATGGCATCTAAAATTTATAGAGTAGATGTCAAAGATATAACCGCAGAGCAAAGACAATTAGGTAAAGCTGCTATACTTGGTGCAGGCTACGGTATGGGCGCACCTAAATTCTACGAGACTTGTTTAAGTTGGGGTATTAAAGTGCATGAGGATTTGGCTAAAACAGCTATTAATACTTATCGCCAAACATATCATCATGTTAGGCAACTTTGGTACGATCAAGAGAAAGCTGCACACACAGCGGTGAGAACTGGCAATCGTGTAGAATGTGGTAAAACTATTTGGTTTATGCAAGATGATTTCTTAAAGTGTCAATTACCAAGTGGCCGTTGTCTACACTATTATAAACCAGAATTGAAGATGAAGCAAAACGATTGGGGTGAGTCTATGGAACTAAGCTATCTAGCTGAAAAGATGGGTAAAGCATTTCGTAATGGCACATACGGCGGTAAACTGGTAGAGAATATAACTCAAGCCGTAGCTAGAGATTTAATGGCCGATGCTATGCTGCGTATAGAAGATGAAGGTTTTAATATTGTTCTATCCGTACATGACGAATTAGTTGCAGAGGTACCACAGCAAACAACATTACAGAACCCACTAGAAAGATTTTGTAATTTAATGGCAGCAACACCCAACTGGGCTAAAGATTGCCCCGTGGCTGCGGAAGGTTGGGAAGGTATTAACTATAAAAAGTAAACGGTATGAGTAAAGATAATATAAACCCAGATTACTATAAGTTTGGCGACATAGAAACTTTTGATTATTTAAAAGCTAAATTATCACCAACGCAATTAGCTGGCTTTTGCAAAGGTAACATTATAAAATATGTCTCACGAGCTGACCATAAAAACAAAGTAGAAGATTTAAAGAAAGCTAAGTGGTATTTAGATAAATTAATTATCGCTACTAAAATGATTAACTGCTTTGAAATCGAAGAATTAGAAAATGACTAAAATAATATTAGCCTTAGACTTAGGCACTACCACAGGTTTTGCTATGACTACCAAACGCACAGAATTAGGGATGGTATCTTATAGTGAAAACTTTAAAGCTACTCGTTTTCAAAGTGCTGACAGAAGGTTTGTTAATTTTAGAAACCACCTACAGGAAATCCATAACAGTTCATTACTAGGTATAGGTGTAATTTATTTTGAAGAGGTGAGAAAACATATTGGTGTTGACGCTGCGCATTGTTATGGTGGGTTCAAGGCTGCGTTAACTATGTTTTGCGAAGATAATAAAATTCCTTACGAAGGTGTGGCGGTAGGTACCATCAAGAAATACATAACCGGAAAAGGCAATGCCAATAAGGAAAAGGTAATAAAGGCGGTTCAAGATTTAGGGCATAATCCAAAAGATGATAATGAAGCGGATGCGATAGCATTGTTATATTATGCAATTAATAAAGAGAGCTAATCCTTTTTATAATATTTATTACCGAATATCCTTACGGCTCGGTAGATTGTATTTCGTACCCAGCGTTTAACCCCTAAAATCTCCATACCTTGCAGAAACATTTTATCGCATTGCTTGCGGGTCAATTCTAGGTGTGAAGCGTTTGAGTAAAGGAAATCATGTAATACTGCGGCTTTGGTATATCTACCAGTTGGTGGGAGGATTGACCATAAAATTCTTGGTACTGAGGCAAAGTCTGTGATAAAACCTTTTGGTACCGTAACACCAGTACTTTTATCGTCTTCGCTAAAATAGAAATAAAACTCTTCAGTTAATTCCCATTTAGTTTCATCATACGATTTAACAACTAGATCACTAGTAAATTTATTCATCTTGTTTACAGACTATGAGATTATTAAATAGAAGCACCTCAAGTGATTTATCGCTGAGCGCATCTATTTCTTGTGGTGTTAATCTTACACATTTAATAACATCTCTACACTGTAAGTCTCTATTCCCCAGATCGAGAGAACCGCTCGTGCATGAGCTTACGCTTAGTGCTAGCAGACATAGTGTCAATATCGTCTTGAACTTTCTTAACATTTTTAATTACTTTAGTTGCTCGTTTTGATTGCTTCCCTTTCTCGCTCTGCTTACCAGCCAGATAAATAAGAAAAGCACCAATAGCTGCAAAAGCTGCTAAAATTTTATTTATCATCTTTCTTTCTAAATTTTTCTATCATTGCTCCGGTAAGTAAAGCTACACCAGCCCACAACATAGTGTCTGCTGTTGCGTCAATCTTATCATAAAGCGTAAACTTCGTTAATAATTTAATCTTGGCACCATAAGCAATAAGAGCCAACTTAGAAAAACCACCAGAAGAGATTAGGAATAAACCAGCTATCCTTTTAGAAGATTTAGCCCCTCTATCGTCCTCAATAAAATTTATAATACCTGCAATAAAACTATTCATAATTAAACTTTTATTAATTCAAAATGCGGTAGATCAAAAAAAGTTTGATCTTTAAAATTATTATCGGAATCCCAATCACCGCCCCATCTAAGTTTGTGGCTGACTTTACCATCCTCTAATAATCTTGTCGCTACGCCTTTCATTACACCTGCTAAAAATGCAAACCTAAACTTATCATTCCAATCTATTGGGTACGGTGCTATATCCACGGCCATTGATAGTGGTTGCTCATCTGAAACTTGGTGTTTAGATTTTTTATTCACACCATCTAATTTAGATTTGCCTTGAGCGAAATATTCCATTTGAGTTTCTTGTGATCTCGCACCCTCAAGTATGGTGAAATCAACTACTTTAATTGCTTCATCAAGAATCAACTGTAAATCTCTATGGCAAGTTATTTTTTTACTGTGTGATCTTCTACCGAAACTATAAGTCATTTGCCCCCGAATAAATGTTTTAATAATTGTATAGTTTCATTACCAAAGTGAACTATACTAGCCATGATACTACCGCAGGCTAAGACAAAACAAATACCAAACTTCCAGTATTTAGCTTTTAAGGTTAAGCCATCTACTTGGCCTTTGATCCCATCAATAGACCCTTGCATCTTTTCAGCTTCGGCCTGTACTTTCCTTGAATTTTCTTTAAGCCCATCGGTTAAGTTCTTTATAGCAGTATTTATGCTGCCTACTTCCTTATTCAAGTCCTGTAAAGACTGATGGATTTGGGCATTTTGAAAATCGTTATCTGACATTGGTAACGGTAAAGTTGCGTTCATTTAAAAGTTCTAAATATTGTAAAGCAGTTATTGAACAACGTCCACTTTCTACCTACAAGTTTTTCGGCTTCGGAAAGTGGTACATTCTTGATTCGGCGTAAACAGAAATCGTCAGAATGTTTATAATCTACTTCCTTGACAATTCCTTTACTAAACTTAAACATCTTCCCCTTAGTGATTAAAAAGCAATGCCCGTAGGGAGACTTAACTAAAGCCGCTATTAAACCAAAAATATTAACCGGTTTCTTAAAACCAAAATAACTCTTCTCCGGATTATACCTAGCTGATATTGCTGTGTATAATTTACAGATAGCGTTAAAACATAATGGCACTATAACTAAGATATTTACTATGTCAATAATATGGCTTATATTTTCAAAGTGTTCGTATAACAACCATTCAAGTATAAAACCAAATAGTGCTGTTATTGACACTACTAATACTACAAAAGCCGCTATCTTAACTCTTGGATCTCTAACTAGCTTTTTTAAAGCTAAAGCTAATAAGATCGGTTGAGTCAGTAAAAACGAACTCCATAAAAATACTTGCATATTATCACCGAAATATCCGATGAACATAGTGAAGATAAATTTCAATATTAGGAATAATATTAAGTATATCATACTCTCCTTAGCCTAACTCCACTACCAGTGAAAACTAAATTACCTCGCCTCTTACCTTCCAATAAGGTTGCAGGCACCCCACTTCTAGGTTGGGGATTAGGTATCACTTTAAGCGGTGATTTACCCCTATATCTATTCATCATTCGTCTTGGCATTTGCATAGTCTATATCCAATTTGAGTTATCAGTTGGGTCAAACGCCTCAAGCTGTTCTTGAGTCATAGTATCTAAAGATGCTTCTAACTCGTCAGATTTAGCTCTGATATTAAATATTTCTGTTTTAGCTGCTTGTGCTGCTGCAACGATAGCCAATTCATCTGCGGATAAAGTGTAAGTAGTATTCGCTTTAAGGGCTATTAATTCTTTGTTTTGAATATCAACTACCGCAGCCATGTGGTTTCTTTGTTTCCATTCTGGGTACGCCGCTATAATCCGGTTGCCAGCTTCGGTCTTTATTTGGTTTATAATGCTTTGTTTTAATTCAAATAGAGTATGTATCTTTTTTTTATAAACCCCATCTTCTATAATCATTTGGGATCCCGTATTGTCTTGGTCCTCCGCATCTATAACTATATAAGGTTCGGGGTAAGCGGTATAGTTTATATTATCAGGGTAATACCCTTTAACTAATCCCGATTGTGGATCGTAATTAACTTTTACTTTCATATTATTTTATAATAAATTATTAATATCCTATTGCCAGCCAATAAAAATCCCATACTTGCGCACTAGCATTAGTAGAATTTACTGTTGCTGCAGTAAAATTTGATGCTGTTTTACTAAGAACATTAGTTATTTGTGCGTTTGTATTAAAATTTACCTGAACACCAGTAGTAAAAACTGCTAAATTAGTATTAGGAAATGTTAAATTAAGATTAACTGTTGGATTGCTAGCTCCTCCAGTATAAGTCCCCCATTGTATAATTATCTCATCAAAAGCTCCACTGATATTTAGTGGAATTCTTGCATATCCATTTGTTGATTGAGAGCTGGAAGCAAATAAACTTAATATATTGGCTGCTGTTGCTGCTCTTGTATTATCTGTTCCTGTAACTAATTCGGCATCCGTCAATAATTCTACTATACCTTTCACTGTAGTACTAGCATCACTAGATACATTACTATCCACATAAGCTTTAATAGATTGTTGGGAGGCAACTGCCGTAGCAGAGTCGGAAGCCATATTATCTTCATCTTTGAAATCTAATACCCCAGCGGTTTCAGAACCGGTGAAATAAGGGACTTTATTTGCTGCGGAAGTCAGACCAGCTAACGCCGCTAATTCAGCATCATAAGCTTGAACGTCTGAACCTATGGCTAAACCCATAGTTGTTCTTGCAGCGGCAGCCGTAGTATCATCCAATACTGTAGCCATGAAAGTAGAGACTGTGATTGAATCCGCTGAACCAGCGGACATAATTAAATTACCGCTTTCGTCAAAAGCTAAGAACTTACCAGCCCTACCTGTTGGCATATCAAGATTACCACCCTCAGCATCCGAAGGACTTAATCTAATACTACGACTAATATCTCTTTCTAATTGTTGGTTGATAGCTTGCATACGGGTTAATTCCGTATTAAGTACATTTGCTCTAAAAGCACCGGCCACTGAATAACCAGTTAATCTATCTATTGGTATTTTTCTTGAAATAGAAACAGCATCACTAACTGTGAGGCCAGAATTAAATACAACCTTACCACCGTCCATTGGTAAATCATCTGCGGGTACGATAGCACTAAGGTCAGCTTGTTTTACCACATAATCCGTAGTTTCAGTTTTTAAGACATCATTGACATACACCTTAATATCCGACGTAGCGAAAATCATAAAGGTGAAAGTAAACTCAGTTTGACTAGCTGTTGCCGTATACTGGTCTAGTGGAGTCTCATCTGTTAAAGCTGGTACTGTACCCATATTTAAATTTCAATTAATTCTTGGAAATTCCAAGATTATTATTATTAAACTCTTCTTCCATTAAGTCAAGATCGTTATTTACTTTTAGGTATACCTAAAGCCCCATTAAAAGTATCTTCCATGTAATCATACCCCTGCCTAATACCAATCATATTTTGTAGGGGTATCGCCTTTCTCACCGCGTGTGTGGTTCTCTGGTCTGCACGGCGGCTAAGAACGTCCGAAGCAATCCCCATTAAGTTATCAATCTGCCCCGAAGTAGGCCCTAATACCGCAGCACTACCATGTCCATAATATTTGCTTTCTGAGTTAGTACCTAATATACCGGATAAGCCCACCTTACCTTGAGATATTTTCTCTAACCTATTATTAACATCCATCAACCAACCAGTAACACCGCTACGGTCAACACCTTCCTGAATTAAAGTAGCTGCGTCTGGCATCGGTCTGCCGCTTACTGCTCTTTTATATGCTGCTACTAACGTACCTAAACCTATCATAAAGGTTAAACCCTGTATGGTATTTGCATCGAAATCTTGCACCATCGGTACAAAAGTTTTTTGCATAGAGGAGAAACCAAAAGACTGAAATTGGCCAAATAAGGTCAACCCATTCTTTGACATCCATAAAGGGGTGGTTGCTATGCCCGGTGTGACAATAACCCTATCCATATCTTTTCTCAAAGCACTTGCGTATAAGTGACCTAAAGAAGCAGCTTGGGGCCCCTCCCACTTAGCAATATTTGGTATAGTTATCTTACCTTGTTTTACACCGTGTTTTTCTATATGCTTAAATATCTCTGCCGCATCTTCTAAGCTAATACCACTTCTAGCTAAGTTAGATACTTGCTTGGCGGTAGCTTTGCCTTTTCTTAAAGCCTTCATAGCATCTATCATATTCTCACTTATAATCATAGCTGCGATCTGTTTTAGCACAGCGTTCCAATGGCGAATCCCAGTAGCACTTATAGCTTTTTGAGACACTTTATCGGCGATCCTCTCGAACTTAGTATATTTACCAAAATCATCCATAACATCGGATATACTTGCTACCCTGCCACCTTGTACAAATTCTACACCAGATAGGAGCCTACTAGCCTCAGTAAAGTTTTCTGCTAAATATTTTCTGAAATCTTTAGATACTAATGCTTTCATTAAAGGGGCCATACCTCTTGTAACAAATTTAGTAAAGCCCGCTTCAGCTATTAGCTTACCTAAATCTGGGGTTGATGATGCAGTAACATCACCGAGCATAGTAACCATGTTGTATTGTTTAGCTTGTTTCTGTGCTCTATACGCCCAACTATTTGGGTTCATGCTATAGCCGTATGTACCTAGTAATCTATCTCTTAAAGCAAAAACATCGTTAAGGGTTCTCTCCTCTTGCTTACGCAACGCTGCATATTTTTTTGGGTCATCTATGGCTTTAGCCTTTAACTTCTTGAAATCATCTGATATAGCCTGTACTACCTCTGATTTACGCGATTTAATGTCATCATCTAAGAAATCCTCACCAAACCTTCTGATTAAATGCGCCCTTCTCGAAACAGTATTAACGTAATTCCTAGTTAAACTTTCCACATCTTTATCTAGGAATTTTAAGAACCTCTTACCTAACGGAGTATCATAGTCAACATCTAACACCCTACTTTTAGCGTAATTAGGTTTTGATGTGAACCCAACACCTTTCACAATATCAGCACTTTGAGAGCCAGTTGAGTTTCGCTCAATATCGGCGGCTAAATCATGGAAAAATCTATCGTCTTTAAATTCTACGGAATCTTGATATATCCTAGCTTTATTGCCTTTGGTAGCTTTAGCATAACTTAATTTTATTATGTCTACCAGCACTTGTCGAAACTCCGCAGGGTGTCTAGCAACCATAGCCTCATTAACTTTCTGCGGCGCATAGGTTTTTCTTTTAGAAAGAATTGCGTCTTTATCTTTAAACAAACCCGTCTCAATACCCATGTCCCCGTACTTAGTGTAGAGCCTTCGGTATTCAGCAGCAGCGGCAGCAGCTTCTTGTATTTCAGATTTACCGCCTCTTGTTAGAGCCATAAATATCTCTTCGTTAAAATCTGCTTTTGATAGCCTCATGGGGTCTTTACCAATCCTGCGTTTATATTTGGCAAACATATCCCCAGCGTGGCGATCTACTAAGGCTCTCTCGTCAATATCCATCAATACCTCTGTTTCTACCGACACCCCTTGAGTCTCACCCCGCTTATGCTTTTTAAATTTAGGATCAAACTGAGCAATATCTTGTAAATATAATCTGGCGTTTAGGGATTCATTATAAGCTAATCTAAATCCGGGGTCTTGAAATTTTAATTTAGAATAAGCCTTATCTCGAATTAATGTATTATCATCCATTAACTCTTCATAGCTTTTCTTTTTAACTGCTGCCGCACCTACAGAACGCGGCTGTACGTCTTCACCACCAGCTTTTACATCCGCTATGAAATCCGCATCTTCGGGGTACATCATCTCTTTTTCAAACTGCTCTTTGAATTTACCATACTCTGGGGATTTAGCTAATTTGGCGTGTAGAGCCGCACCTAACACACCTGATAGAACAGCCCCGCTGGCTATATTAGCTGCGGATTCCCCTAGCGTTCTAGTCTCTTGCTCATTATGCAATATCACTTCACTAGCTGCCATTGAAGAAGCACCATACATAGCCGTTTTCAACCCATTTTGCAGTAAGCTTTTAGCACCTTTTGCCCCTTTCACTGCGGTCCCAAAAGGTACTAAATTGAGCGGAGATAACAACCCACCGGACATATTACCTATAAGCCCTTTCCACCCAGCTTGAGAATTATATTTTTCCCTAGCAGTTCTATCGTCTATCTGTTCTTTTATTGCATCAAAATGCTCTTGGCTCTCCGCATGGTCAAACATCCTACCTATATTACGAGAAGCACTATATTCCAAAGGTAAAGCATCCATAGCAGCAGCCCAATCAAAATTGGGATCTCGTACACCGCCGCCCCTAGCTTTATTCATAGCTATGGCACTAAACTCATTCTCTAAAACAAAACCGTTTTTTAAGGTTTGAATTAAACTGAAATCTTCGGAGTCCGGGCCTTCTTCAAATTCAGGCTTTATTAGATCGGGAGATATTCTATTTTTATCTGGTTTTACAAAAGGCATATTAATTATCGTTTAATTATCGTTTTTGAGGTAAAGTGCCAAGTAAAATACTTGCGGGGTTTAAAGGGTCCACATTATATATAGACAACTCCTCTTTTAATAATTGAGCTTCGTGTTGAGCTATAACTTTAGGCTTTTCCTGTTTAATATACTTATCCACATCCGGATACCATCTCCTCACCTCTGGCGGCAGGTATGGGTCAAACTCCCCTTTCTTATTAAATACCTGAACTTTATAAGAGGGATATTGTCCTGCGGATTTCTCCCTACCTGTTTGGTCATCCCCTTCCAAGAATATATCCTCTGGCTCTATATCCTCATATCCGGGGTGTTTTCTTAAATCGGCAACTAATTCTTTCTTGAGCCATTTAGTAGAAGGCCCAAAATTAAATTTGTTTGAAGCATCCATCATAGCATATTCCCTTTCAATCGGGTATTTAGTTAGTTGCTTTGACGTACCATTAATGCTAGTAACGCCCCAATCACGCTCCATAACTCTTCTAGTCTGCTCTTTGGCTAACCGTTCGTCACCATTGGAGGCTTTATAATATGTTTTAAACGTATTTTTATAATCATCTTCTAACGCTAATTCTATTCCAGCGTGGGTTACTGTATCTTTAAAGAAAGGTATTTTACCTCTTTGGGGTAGTTTAGCGTTCGCTTGAAAAAACCAGCTTTTATCAAAAGCATCAGCCATTTCATTAACTATAGCATCTCTTTGTTCTAATTTATCACCTTTATCTTTCCAATACTCGTTAAGTGTTCCATCTAATAATTCAAGCTTACTAGCAGTTAAACCCGTAGTTATATCTTCTACTTTCTTTACAGCTAATTCATTTGGCGTACCTGTCCTAACCATATCGTAGATCATCATACCTTGCACTATATCTTTATCATCAAAGTCATCTAAGGCTTGAGGTTTAACATCTTGTAACCTACCTATCAGATCAGCATAAAATACTTTTTTCTCTACATCATCCCCCCTAAAAGTAGCTCGCATTTCACCGCGTAGGTCTTCTGGAACAACGCCGGTTGCTTGCACATAATTAGTTATTAGTTGCTTTTTGGCAGCAGGTGATGGGGCTTTCTCTAATTCAGGTTTAATGACTTTTTCATAAGTAAGGTTGATACCTTTTTTATGCTCAGTATTTTTAGGGTCTAAATACCCAATATTGTTATAAGCAGCGTTTAATGTATCCCCAATCAAATTACCGTCAGCTACTTCTTTCTTATCTTTCTCAGCTAATAACTTAACTAATTGAACCTTTTTAGCTGGGGTGATTATACCTTCTTGTTCGGCTCGGATTACATCCTGCCTGTTCTTAACTCCGTCCACAATCCCTATCTCTAAAGCAGCCCCTTCACGTGAACGGGCTAAATCTTCTTCAGATTTTTTAGCTGCATTTGCCTTAATCTCCACAGCAGTAATATCATTATTATAGGCATTTAATTGTTTAACCATGTCTTGCCTATCCTGCTCATTTAACCCCATAGGTATAGACTTCATGTCTTGTAACCTCTTAACCTCCGCAGCTCTTTGATCGGGGGTTAAATCTTTCATCTGGGTTTTCATCCCTAAGATTAAAGCTTCTTTCTGAAACTCTCTTAACTCTAATTGAGCTTCTTCCGTCGTAATATCTCCATGTGCTATTTGAGCTTGGAGCGCACCTTGGTATTTAGCCATCTTATCTTGGTTGGCTTGAACTTCAATTTCTGTAAGAGGTGCTGGGTTTCAAAAATATCATCTTTTATTATCTCCTTACTAGCTTGTAAAGAAGCTGAGGCATCATCTTTAGCTTTCTTAAAAAACTTATTTTGGGATTCTACAGTTAATACCGCCGCTTGATTATCAAAACTCTGGGCATAGTGAGGCTTTATTTCCTCTGGCATATTAGCCATCTTGCCTGTTTTGTAAGCTTCTAATTTTACAGTTAATTGTTCTGGGTCATTGCCCTCTAGCATATTCTCGTTATATATCCGTCTAGTCTCAACTAGATCAGTAGCCTTTGTACCGGCTAAAAAAGCGTCTATCTCTGCCGCTTTAGCTCTTTGTGATGCCGCCGCCACTTTAGCTGTAGCATTAAAAATGCCTGTACCTAAATCAGCTATAGCGTTCATTTGATCCATATATTCACCACCCGCAGTGAATTTTATAGGTTGTAGTTGAGGTGCAAAGCTACCTCTTGAAGCTGCTTGGATATTACCATCAAAACGAACCACACCACTAGCTGGTAAGTTAGTTGGATTATTTGTTGTTCTTTGTGTAATTCTCGTTTTAGTCATATT
>Ga0070754_10002287_pt1 | contig 14244 bp, 22 predicted proteins | sample VirMetDEL_Sep_01_FD_75181 | JGI IMG/M metagenome (GOLD analysis project Ga0070754, IMG submission 75181) | Aqueous microbial communities from the Delaware River and Bay under freshwater to marine salinity gradient to study organic matter... | ecosystem: Environmental > Aquatic > Marine >... | reverse complement strand
TGGCTGTGTAAAACAAAACTTGTTGCGTTAATACGTCAAAATCAACCGTACTTGCCGCCGCAGACGCTTGGATGGTTACAAACTCACGGTTGCTGTTTGTAAGTAGCACGTTTGACACGTTGGCATTGGAAACGCTGCCGCTTGTGACTGTGACGTTTGACACGCTCAGGTTGGTGGATGACACGTTATTGATTGTGCCCCCAGTAATCTGCACGTTGGCAAGCGTTTCTACGCCGTTGGCAATGCCGTTAACAGCGTTTGACAGCGTGCTAAAGTTAGCATCTAACTGGGAAAGGGGAATAGAAGCCGTAGCACCGGCAAACGTATTAGGAACAACGACAGGTAGTGCCATTTTAGAACCTCGCTCTTAGTTCATGTTCAAGTTGGAAGCCATTGATCGTGAATGGCGTGGTATTACCAGTCACGGTTAGCCCAAGATATTTACCGTACATTTTCGCATCAGATTTGTATAAAAAATAGCCACTGGTTACAGAGCCGCCCTGCCCCGTCCAGCCAATCTGTTCACTGCTATTGTTAACCCACGGGATGACAGTGCCAAGGTTATTGACCCAAAACACCGTATTGGCAAAGTCAATGGCAGGCGATTGCTGGTTTTCTGAATCAATGTAGGCTTGCAGAGAGGCAAAGCCTGTTCCAAGGGTCGCTTCGATGCCCACCTTGAGGGCTTGCTTATCCCGTATGGGATCACCCATTGGCCACAATGCCGTTTCTAGCTCCCAGTCGATGCCCGTTGTGGAGTTGGCGTAGAACTTTACAAAGTCGGTGCCCGTGGTGCCGTACATGAGGATGTTACCGTCAAGCGTAGCCGAGGCGGTAAAGGTAATGTTGTCGCCCTGACTGGTTATAAACCATTTGCGGTCAAAGAAAACAAGCTGCACCTTGCGTGGCGTGCCTGCATCGTTGTAAGTAAACGTCCAAGCAGCGCACAGAATGTTGTTAATAAGAACTTGACCTGCCGTAATCGGCTCAGAAAAGTCAATGTCCGTAAATATATCGTCGATGGAATCGCTAATTTTAGTAGTGGTTGCACCCACAAGGGCGTACACACCATAACGATTGAGAAACAACATGCTTCGGAAGTACGGGAAAATGGCGTATTTAACCCCGATCCAATGCTTGCCGACACGTTGGTGTTCGTAAATAGGGTTTCCCCTGTGACGCTGTTCACCCGAACGTCAGAAAAGACGTTGATTGAGTCTTCGCCAAAGATGTAAAGGAAGTTGTTTGCCGCAATAATCGTGGCAATGTTGGTTCTAAGAGTGCTGTCAGTAAGGGTAATAAAGCCCGAACTGACGTTAATAAAGTCGTTGTATTTGTCTACGGCGGTGTAATAGACCGTCCGTTCTTCACTAATCCACGCCCTGCCCGAAAAAGTAGCGATTCCAGTGCCACTTTGGTTGAATAACGTGCAGGTTACGTTGGCATTGGAGCCCGTTGGGTCGTTGATTGTTATGGTGGGAGGCGATGTATAGCCTGTTCCCGGCTCCGTCAAAATGACTTGAGCAACAGTATTGGACAAAAGGACGACTTCACCTGCTGCTGGCACCCCGCCCGTTTGGTCTGGTGCGCTAATTGACACGTTAGCGTTGCTGTAACCCGTGCCGGGGTCGTTAATCGTGATGGTGCCGATTGATCCAATATCGACAAGATTCGTGCCATCCCATGTTTTGTACCCGTTATTGGGGTCAATAATAAGGATTCGCTCGTTTTTCCACTGCACAATCTGCACATTGGAGTTGGAAAACGTGCCAGACGTGGCTAGGTTGCCAAGGGTATTGTTTTCAATGTTGACGTACTGTGCCGAACCGTTTTCTTGGAAGGCAAATTGAAATTCCGTGTTGTTAATGTTTGCCGAGGCCATGTAGCTGACCGTGTTGGCAAAGGTTACACCGGCTTGCGTATCGGGCGCATTGACAATCTTGACGTTACCAAAGCCAATGGGCTGTGCGTTCTCCATCCATGCGAACTCACCCTCGCCAATGGCGGTACGGTTGTTTGTAACATTGATGCCCTTGAAGTCTTTGGCAACAAAGTAAGACTTCTTCTGCTCTAACGCCGCCATTTAGTACCCCGATTGGTAAACGGAGGGCAAGCGCCGTGTGAAGGTGCTGTTTAAGGCTCCAATAACTTGTTTGGTGTACTCTTGCTTGAATATCTCTGACTCGCCATACGACTGCTCTTGGTACTTTGCACGGCTAGCGGCATAGTACGCAACAGCATCATAGTAAGGCGAGGGTATGTCATCGTCTTCGTCCGTAATATTGACAAGTGCGGTGGGCAAAACAACCGTATCAAGCTCAATTTCGTAGGCTTGATCGGGTTTTGGCCCTATGTAAATGGTTTTGCCGCCATAAATCGAGAAACCTATGGGACGGCCATTGTAGTTTTGCCAAAAACGCAACTGGGCGTTGAAGTCAGTCCAAGCCATGTAGTACATTGGCCAGCGTGAATCACCCCAATACAGATTGATGTTAAGAATATCAATCGTATTGTTGCCTTGCGGCAATGCGCTGTATGCGATGGTTTCTTGTCCTACCGACATAGTGTAGGACTGGATTACTCTCTTACAACCCGTGTCTTGAACCGTGTGACTACGAGCGTCGTTAACGTAATCGGTTATTTCTGCTGTTGTCCAGAAATTCCCATTAACATCATGCAAGAGTCGTCGGGTTTCGACGATGTAATCGTTTAGCGTAGGCATACATGCTCATAGTTAATGGGCATGGACTTTGGCTGCGCTTTTGCCTTTCGCTTTTGGCTGAGGCATCGGCGCAGCTACTCGCTCCACCACCGGGGCTGACAAGTGGACTTTCTTTGCAGGCTCGGACAAGAATGAAATCTCTGCCATGCGCTCTAAAGCACGGGGCAAATCCGTGTTCATTTTCATCCACCCAAGCCTTACAAAATACGGCTCTTTATTGTCAACGCCATAACCAAAAATGTGTTTTGCCGCATCTAAGGAAATTTCTGTTTCTTTGTCTGTTTCGAAAACGTAATCCTTGCCTTCAAACCGACCAGTGACAGGCATACCCTTATTTGTGACAAAAATCATCTTGCTCATAGCGTGACAATATCTCCATACACAAAAATGTCTGCTGTAGCAGCAGCACCTTGCGGAGTAGTTAGTGAGAGATACAGGCTAGTGGCGGTACGGTAATCCGTGTTGCTGGCAAGCGTGAGGTCAAGAAACTTCGTGCTTGCTGACAACGTGCTGTATGCCTGCGAGTTAGCCACAACAGCCGTACCACCCTTGCTGACAGCGGTATAAATACCGCCGACAGCCGTGGTAAGGCTAATTGAAGCGTTGGTCGCAACAATACGCCGAATGATGTACTTTGCTGGTGCCGAGAATATAACGATCTGTTGATCGTCAGTGCTATTCATGTTGGCACCAATCAATTCGCCAAGCAATATCCCGCCAAACCGATCAGGCAACTGCGCTCCTATACGATTAGCGTCCATATTGCTCCCCCTTAACTATTGTAAGTGCCGCTAGCGGCTTGCTCACTGCCTACGATAACGTAGGTTGAGGTTACAAGTTGATCGCCAAGGTTGCTAAGACGCACGTTGACCCCATCAGAAACGATGAAGCCACCGGCGTTATTAGCAAGCACTGTGGCAAAACCACTGCCAGCAGAGGCGTTGTTAACTTGCACAGCGACGTTTACCGTGGGGTAAACAATGTAAGCGCCTGCGGCCAGAACAACATTGGCAGTATCCGTCAGTCCTTGCGAACCGGCGGTAAAGTACGCTGCCGTGCTGTTGGCGTTAGCGCCAGCAAGAAGGATTTTATTGAGTGCGAGTGACATGGTTATTTCTCCTTAAAGCGTAAGAGAGTTGTAGCCAGTCACCTTCGTCATCGACTTGGGCTTCGTGCTAACCATCTCAGCGATCATAAGCACGGCACCAACGTAGCCGATTTGGAAGTTGGGCAGAGTGGACTCAAACCCAGTGAACGCAAACGATGCCTGCTCATGGATGTACATGGACAGGTAGTTGGTGTTCAACAGGTAAAGCGTACCCTCTGGGCAGTAGGGGTCTGGGTAGATAGGTACACCAGCAACCATCAAAGCACGGAAAGCTGCTTGAGGGCCGTTGGCATCACCGTCAAAACCTGATCCCGGTGTAATCATGTACTGCTCTTGACCGACGTAATCTTGGGCAAGCAGCGTCCAAGTACCGAATCCGCACACACCAAACGTGGGCACTTCAGCGCAGTTCTTCACTGTGCCAGAAATGTACTGCAACACGTTTTGACGGGTGGGATTCACGGAACCAGCCGCATACTCTTTGGACTGCCACCAGCTATAGGTGGAACGATTGATGTTTCCGTAGGTGCCAGAAGAATCAACCGCCAAAGGCAGGCCAGTAAATTGCTGTGTATCGCTGGTGTTGTTGTACAGCGACGTGGCCATAGCGTCCATCATCACGTTGGTCGCATCGTTCATGCGAGCCTCGATCAGAGGAATAATGGCATAGTCTTGCTGAACAGCACCTTCCATACCGAGGAACGGTACGGGAGAAACCAGCAGTTTCAGGTTGAACTCGGCGTTATAAGCGCCTTGTTGCACTGAAGGTTGGGCAAAGGAGCCAGAGTAATCTGACCACTGTGCGTTGACGAACTGCGACCCTTGGACGGGCACCGTCACCGACGACACACCGCCTGAAGCGGTCTGACTGTTGGCGATCAGTGCGGCCATAAGGGGCGTAGAGTTGTAAATCTGCACGACCATTTTCGGGATAAACGCACGCCGAGTAACATAAGTTAACTCGGTGTATTGGTTGCTACCCGAGGCCGGTATAATTCCACCGCCGATAGGCATAACGATCTCCTAAACTAAAAAGCCCCTAAAACAAAAACAGAACCCTACAGCCCAATGGGTCGAGGATTCTTCCTAAATTCTGCTAATGCTGCATGTGCTGCGTCACGAGCCGCCCCCACGGGATTCTTCATGTAATCCTTGGTGTTGAACTTGCTCATTACCGGCTGAGGAAACTTACTGGGCGTAGGTGCCGTCATCTGCTTCATGTACTGGTGGTACTCAGCAGCGGTTTCGTGATTGGCAATGCCTTTTTCGATCATCAATTTTTCGATCTCCTGAATATCATCGTCGGAATCGACCAATTGCTTTTGCTTCAAAGACGAACGCCGACGCTCAAGCTCTTCTTTGGCCTCTTTTGCCCGTAACTTGGCTTCCAAGGACTCGACTCGCTTATTGGCATCGGCTAGCACTTCGTTCGTGCGCTCTTCAATCTCAATTTCTGGGATGGGAACGTCAGGACGAACCTGCTTGGTGAGTTGCAAAAATTGCTTGCGGGTCTTGGGGTCTTCGGCCAATGACTTGGCTAAGGCCGCAAGTTCCGCTTGTGCTTCGACTGATAAGTTTTCTAATGACATACGTTAGCCCCTTTCGTTGAAATTAGATAACCTTCTTGCCGTCACCGGGCTTGCTAAGAGTCATTTTGTTCTTAGGCCCGATCTTGGCTGAGTCCTTTAGACCGCCAAAGGTGGCATAACGGGGAGTGTTAACAATCTGACCGTTCTGCTGCGTGTTGTCGGTAGGACGGCGGGGAGACATGTTGCCCCGAGGTTTGAAAAGTTCCATTTGCTACTCCTATATAGGCATGGGTGGTTGCTGAGTACCGGGTACAGGCGCTTGGGCAATTGCTCTTGCTTCAGGCGTGGCGCCTCCCGCCTGCGGCAAAGTTTGAATCAGGTTCATTATTTCGGCTGGCATCAACTCACGGGTTGATGACTCACGCTCACCGAACTCACGGGTAATGTCGGACACGACTTTTTGCAGGGCCATGCCCTCTTCAGTGTCCATACCGAACTCGGTCAAAGCGTTTTGGAGCATGTCGAGCGCCATCATCACGTTAAGACGGGCTTGCTCCATGTTGCCTTCCTGTGGTTCAGGCGTGGTCATGGGGCTTGACATAGGTGCAGTCATTGCACCTTGCTCACTTGGCGGTGGGGTTTGCTCAGGCATTTGATCTGCCTTGAGCATGTCCATCATTTCCTTGCTTGAAACGGCCATGTGTTCACCTTTAACTATGTTGGGTTGATTGTTCGTTAATAAAAACTATCGTGTCAACCAAAAAAAGGGTGTACAGGTGAATTTCCCCAGTTAAGACTTGCGTGAGGAACGGCCATAACCGCCTCTAGGCATAGGCCCACGTTGGGCTTGACGGGTATAACTGATGCGTCCCATGTCTTTGTTGCCTTGACTAAGCTGACGCTCGGTCATACGGGGTTGATCGCCACCACGGATCATGCCTTGGTTGCCATTTTGTGCCATATCAAGCTCCTTGCGGGGGTGGAAGGGCGGCTGGCGCACCTTCAGGTTGTGGAATGGCCGGTGCTTGCGGTGTTTCGCCCACCATTGCCGTCTGTTTTTTCAAATCTTCGAGCAAAAGTTGCTTCATTGGGGGGTCAAGCATGTCAATAAGGCGCTCTTTGCTAATTGCACCGGCATTAAACAGGTTAAATGCAAGCTCTCGCTGGTCTTCCATGAAGATTGGGCTGTTGGAATGGGCATCAACCTTGACGTTAAAGTCGTCTGTGAACTGTGCGGCAATGAATTTATTGCCGTCTTCGTCCACATAAGGCGTGTCGTCATAGACCATCATCATTTTGAGATAGATCGTGGCCAGCTTTTCAAGGGCCGATTCGACCACCAAGGCACGTTTTTTTGCTCGGGAAGAGCCTAAACGAGCCAGTTGGGAGGCGTGTCCAGCACTACGAACCCCTGATTCACCCCGTCCTTGCAACACATTAACGATGCCAGAGGCTTCGGCAAACATGTTGTCGATCTCTGCGATCTCACGGAATATGTCGTTGGGTATGTCGGGCGTAAACTGCTCGACCTTGGCGCTAGGCATATCGTTGGCCAGCAGGCCACCGGCACGGCGCAAGGCAAAGGATTTTTCGTCAAGGATGCCGCCAAATCCCATAAGGGCTGTGGGTGGGTCAACCTGTTTGTCTAACAACTGCATGATTTGGGTTGTGCGCTTGTTTCGCATGTCTTGCAAGAAGACAAGGCGCTGCACTTCGGATTGACCCCAATAGTAGTCGTACTGTGGGTTGGGCGAAATTTGAATGAAAGGCACCTCACCCTTCAAAAACATCTTGCTTGACGGCCTGTCGTAGATCACAACGTCTGGGTCGGCAATGGTTACGCAGACATAGTATTCAAGCTCGTCATCGAATATCCAAAGCTCCCGCATCTTGACGGTTTCCTCGGCAATCTGCGCCACATAACGGTTGACACCCTCAAGGCTGAGGTTGATGTTGCCGTAGATCGTGGGGTTAGTGGCCGAGGTAATCACTCGATCCACGCCGCCTGCGCTTGTTTCGGTCTGCTGCTCAGAGAATGTGATGCGTTGCACCAATTCATCTCTCTTGGGGTGGCTATAGAGGCGTGAGAAAAGCTCACTGCGGGTCATGTAATACTCTTGCACCATCGCTTCTTGGCGGTCTGTATAGGGCGTATCTTCACGCAAAACGCCTATGACAGAGGGTTCAACCATGTACGGATGGATGCCATTTCGCCAAATTGGTTTGACAAAGGTGGTGGAGTAGCAAAACGACCAGTTCAAAGCCTGCCCAAAGACCTGATCGGCGTTGGAATTAAGCCAATAATCGTAAAGTGCCTTGGTTAAGACGGGCACCATCTTGTGAAACTGCTTGGGTTGGCTTGCACCGATGTTGATACTGAACCGAGTGCTGTCGGCGGCGTACATAAAGGCCGACAACTGGTCGATGTGCGGGAAGATTTTGTTGTACTGGGCCGGTGCTTCTTCAGGGCCAGCACCAAACAGGTAGTAGGAACGCAGTCCTTCGTAGCCTGTCTTACGGTTTTCCAGTGACACCATGCACTTTTGCATAATGTCGATGTAGAAAAACTCACGTTCCAGCGGATTTTGAGGGATTCTCATTTTTTGATCTGCAAATTCTGATGGTCAGCAATGTAGGAGCCAACTTTTGGCCCTGATAGCTTTGCATCTTGTTTAAGCGCCCCGATTCCACTGACATTCTCGCCTGCAACCGGGTTGAGATTGAATCCAGACAGGTCGCCGGGGCTACCCCAACGTGGCGCAAACGGGTTGTCAGGCTTCTTGTTGGCAAAGCGTGGCGGTTGGGCTTCGCCCTCTCGCACTGACTTCACATCGCTCATATTAAAGTCCATTGCCAATTGCCTTACCGTTTTATCGCTGCCTTTGGTTCGATCACTCATCGTCCCCGGTGGTTGCAAGAAAACCATTGACACGTCGGTGCATCCATGTGGACAGACCGGCTCTCTCGACTCAAAAAACCCGTGCGCCGGGCATTTATAGTCATGCGTCACGCTCATACTAGCCCCTTTCTTTGTCAGTCATCAAGTCTTGGTTTAGAAAAATCGTATTTATTTCGCAAACCGATAGAAATTTTGAATCCGTCGCCCGTCTTTTCAAGGCTCATGGAGCGCCGGTAGACGGGCTTGGCCTTGGGGTGGTAGCCCACAAAGCGGTTGCCCAGAATGTCGATCCTTGGGCCAGCCTCGCCCCTCTCAAGGGCGAGTAGGGCACGGGATAGCTTGCGTTGGCTGGTTTCTGTAAAGGTGTCCTTACGGTCACGCAGTACGGCCTCAAAGTGCCGGTAGTTCATGCAGGCGAACTCGGCAAACATTTTCATGCTAAAGCCTTTTCTGCGGTTTTTCCGCATGGCATCGCAGCGCCTAATAATCTCTTCTTTGGTTAGCACCGTATCCATGTCTAAAAACCAAGCGCCTTAAGGTAATTCCCGACCTGTCGTTGGACTTGAGCAACTTCGGCACTTTCTGCTTCGTCAACAATGGACTTCTGTTCTCGGGTAACTCTGGCGGCAATGAGTCTTGGTTGGACTTGTTCTGCAAAGGCTGCACAGGCCAACGCTGAAGCAATAACCCGATCATCTTTTCCCCTCCCATAGGCGGCAATGGTTCCCTGATCCCTGACAATCCCCTTCATTTCGTCGAGCAGGTCAATGCTTCTGACCGTACACATGTTGCGTTCAAAGTAGTCTTTGAAATAGTTAAGCATCCGTTCTTTGCTGCTGTGTGTTGTGACCCATCCAATGCTATTAGACACGTTGCCAAAGGAATCGTTGCGCCGCCACAAATAGTGCTGCATGTTGCCAAGCACATCATGCAAGTTTTTGCCTTCCTGACCACCCATGCTGGTGGCTTGGCGCTTCAGGTTACGCATCTCGTTAATCACGGCTTGCCCGGGGCCATTGACCTCAAGGTTGAGCGTAGAATTGCGGTAGGCACCGGCAAGGTAGCAGATCACCCATGCAAACTGGTAGGTGTTTAGCTCAGACGTGCAGAACTCGGCCACCTGATCCAAGCCGTCGGCATAGGCTCGGTAGACTTGGATACAGAAGCGGTCAGCCCAGTCGCTACTGCCATAGGCAGGGTCGGCACCAATGACATAATAGCCTTGGGCTACCGGCTCTTCCCAGATGGTCATGGTGGACAGTCTGGCATTGCTTTTAAGTAGCTCGGTGTCTTGGAAGTTGGCACCCATGCTGAAGCGGTAATAGCTTGCATCTAAGCGTTTAGCTTCTTTCATTGAGTCCGTGCATCGAGCCGTACTAAAGAAGCTGCTGCCCGTCATCACAAAGGCATAGTCTTCCGTGGGCGGGAACTCTTGGTACATCAGTCCATCGTCTTTGAGTCCTTCGTGCAGCTTCCAGCGCCACCACGCCATTTGGCGGCTGTTGATCTCAAAGTTGTAAATCTTCTTAATGTCCCGAGTCCATTCTTTTTCTTCGGCAGACAGCTTGCCATCCCAGTAGGTGCGGTATATGTCGCTTTCCGGGTCAACAGAATAAAGTTGGTTGCGCCACCAGCCGCAAAAGATTGCCCGTTGTGTGCGTGCCTTTTTAGCGGTTGTCCACATGTCGTGGAACATGTTAAAACCACGGGCGGTGGATTCAAACATGTAGTAACGCAAGGGGTTGGTTTCCGCTAAAGAGGCTAGCAGGGAAGCTAGTCCTTCTTCATCTCCCCAACTTGAAGTTTCTGTCCCATGTAGGAATGTAATTCCTTTACCACGTCCCAGAGTTCCTTTGGATCGTGTGCCTGCAACCTGATAGAACATCCGACTTCGGTTTTTGAGAACCATTTGATTTCGGTTATGAGACATGAGAGGGATTCGGTACTGCTTGGGCAATCCGTCCATGTACATTTGCAAGGTGCTTCGGAACTGCTCACGGTTTTCCTCGGTGTCTGTGGTTAAGGTGCCTTGCATACCGGGATTAAGAAAATGCCAGTACAAGTCCATCGCCAGACTAATCGTCGTAATACCAAGCTGTCTACCCTTGAGAACGATAAAGAAATGAATGTTGTCTTCTAAGCCCTTGGCCACCTCGTCAATCACATAGGTCTGGGTACCCAGTAGGGTTTCCCCCAAGGTAATCATCCCCTGCTCTTTGGACTCAATCTTTAGGTGTCGGCAGAAGTTGTAGAACTTCTGGGTGTCAAACTTCACGCTTTAATCCCATAGAAGTACAGATCGTGGGTCTGGTGTTGCACAAAGAAATGGTGTTTGCTAAACATGGTGGACAAGCTAAAGGCATCCTTAAAGTCATCTTCCGTTAGGTTGCGGTAATACTTGGAAGTCAACGATGTAAAAGGCGAGTCAGCAGGTGTTGTCTTTGATGTGCCATGCTCGGGCCTTCCCGTTGTGGCGCACGACATAAACACCAACCCACCGGGCTTGCACATCCTGTGCATGTTTTCAAACGTCTTTACCCATTCTGGGTTGTGTTCAAAACACTCGCAAGACGCCACGGTATCAAAGCTGTTGTTTGCAAAGTCAAGGTCTTCACCACGGGCCACTAGGTCAACATCTTTACCCTCACCCAAGTCCACCCCAATGTATTGGCAGTCTTCAAAGAACGTGCGGATTGAACCATTGATATTCAAACTGCCAACCTCAAGCACCTTGCAGTCCTTAAAGTTTTGCGGATACTGAAGCCTGCAATAAGCTACAAACTCTGCTTGCTGTGAATGCGCCATTAGGCAGGCCTCTTGTATTGTTTCTTCAATATCTTCAATGTCTCTTGGTACAGGCCATACCACGGGTCATCCGAAGGCTTCCCCGCATACAGACGCATGGTTTCCTCAATCTGGGGCCAATCCCTTTTGAGTGTGAACTTGGCATAGTCCTGAGCCAGCTTGGGTATATCTACGCCTGTCGCCACACCCGTATCCCCTCACCCTCCCTGCGGCATATAAACCGACGGTTCAACTTCTTACTCCATCGGTTATTACTGTTGCACAAAGCTTGCAGGCTCAACCCCTCTACCCAAAAACTCTCACCCACCTGCATCTGCTCATACGGGTAGTTATGCCTCACCTTGGGCTGCGGTAACGGTACATCTTTTTCTACCTTATACATCTAGTCCTCCATACACGATGGTTGAACTATAAACGCAAACTATTGCTATGGCAAAAACATAGATTTTCTTTGGGGCGGGGGCTTACGGAAAAGCCTGTTTTTTTCTGGGGCGGGGGCGGTAGTGGGGCACGCAAACAGACAGGCCAAGTCCCAATCGATTTCCCGCATTCATTGGGCAAAACTATCAGCAATTGATGCAAGCTGAGACTAGGCGCTTAGGCTTGGCTTATACGCTCGGTATAAGGCTGCGCCCCTTTTTAGGCTGCTACCCCATTGCCCCCATGCGCTAGGCTTATAAAAGAGTTTATCGGGGGCGGCTGGATACCTATAACCATTCATAGCCCCATGATGCTAGGCATAGACTTATATGCTTATAAGATAAGACCCCTATAGGTAAAACTATAGGCCTAGATTTTACTTATAGGTATATTTTAACTATAGCCTATAGTATACATTAAACGATTGTTTGTATATATCCTATAGTCGAAAGTTTAACTTTTTTTGCGTTTGCCCTGAAACTTTAGCGTAAACGTGCTAGTCTTCTACTTACCTAATCACTAAATAGAAGGGGCATACCATGAAATACGATCAAGACCAGTTGCAAACAATCAAGACTAATCTAGTCTCAGGCTTACTAGGCGGCTTTGCCGCATATATCGGCGATGCGTTAACCGTGGCCGATAGTGAGAACACTAACCGCCTAATCAATGCTTTCCCCGAGCTAATGTCTCAAGCCTTAGCCTTTAAGCAAAGGGGCTAATCATGCAAGGCTTAATCTTTTTTGTTATCGCTTGGCTTACATGGCTTAAGGTCATGGTTTTTCTTTTCCTAATCTAAACAAAGGGGTTCATCATGCTAGACATTGCACAAACCATTACAGATCGAATCATTGCCGAATTAGAAAAGGGCTCTACCCCGTGGGTTAAACCGTGGAAAAACTTAAGGGGCACCCCGGGCGATGGTATGCCCTATAACCCGGTCTCGGGTACCGTTTACCGGGGTATCAACCATTTTTGGCTTTCAATGGCTCAGGGTTCTTATACAAGCCCCTACTGGTTGACCTTTAAGCAAGCGCAAAGCCTAGGGGCTACTGTAAAGGCTGGCTCTAAAGGCTTACCCGTTGTTTACTGGTCAGTAAACAAAAAAGAATCAAAAGACAGCGCCGGGGAAACCGTAACCAGTGCCTATGCGTTTATCAAGCACTACTATGTTTTCAATGTCGAACAATGCGACGATCTGGTTATTCCAGCCATACCAGAACCGCCTAAGCCAGACTTTGATGCTAACCCGGCTGTAATGGCCATAGTAGACAAACTAGGCTTACAGAATGGCTTAATGCATGGCGGTAACTCGGCGTTTTATAGCCCTAGCCATGACAAAATCAGTATGCCAGCAATGGCTGCTTTTAATGACGCTGACGCATACCATGCCACGTTATTGCATGAAAGCGTACATGCTACCGGGCACAAGTCTAGGCTTGATAGAGACTTTAGCAAGGCCAAGCGATTTGGCGACGAAGCCTACGCTTTTGAAGAACTAATCGCCGAGCTAGGCGCCGCCATGCTATGCGCTCATGTCGGGGTTAATGGCCAAGGGCTAGATAACCAGCATGTTGCCTATATCGGCAATTGGCTTAAGGTTCTCAAGAATGACAAAAAAGCCATTCTCACAGCAGCAGCCAAAGCCCAACAAGCCCTAGACTATTTCACAATGGCCAAGCCATCAGAAGAACAACTCGCAGCATAGCTAGCCTTTAGCCTTTAGCCCTTACTCTAGGGCTAAGGGATAAGGGTTAACCTTATCAATTCCTAGTCACTTACTAAAGGGGTTTAACCATGATTAAAGTAGATAAAACCTTTGAAATTGTTACAGAAGAAAGCGCCGAGCATGGCGAAGTAGAAGACGCTGGATATTCGGCCATTGGTGAAAAGTACACTTTTAGAGAATTGGTCTTAATTCTCAAAGGGCTGTACGTTCACCCATCACAATCCCCGGCTAATCGGTCTAGCCGTGTTTGGTTTACCAGTGACCCCGAGCAAGACTATATGACCGGGGAATACCGCAGCGAATCAATTCACTTTAGCCCTGACAATCCAGCCAGAAAAGTTAAGTATTGGATTAAGGCTATGCAGTGCGCCGGGGTCAAATTGTCCAACCATCACAATCAAGGGGCAAACCATGCTTAATGCAATTAAGTTTATAGCCGGGGCTATAGTCTTTTATGGCTCTATTTGGGCTTTGCTTTTTCTCGGCACCTTGACCGGGTTCTAAGGGGCTAACCATGAAAAGATCACAATTCTATTGGGCTTGGAATAATCAAGAGTTAACGCCAGATGACGCTATGACACGGCAAAGGGCTAGCGTGATGATGCGATTCTTAAGAAAAGAAAAGAGGATTTGCCGAGTTGCACCCTTTACCTATAAGGCTTGGACAACTAGCAAGGGGCTATTTGCCACAATGAGAACCCGGTAAGCCTTAAAAACCTTTATAAGCCCCTTTAGGGGCTTTTTTCTTATGGTCTAGTCCTACCCCCTATGGCTAGGCCATTGAAAGCCCTATAAAGGCTTATAAGGGCTTTTAGCTAGGCTTTAGCCATTGGCTAGGGCTTGGCCACCATCATCCGACCTATTTCCACACTATTGCAGCACTGCAAGCCTACCAGCGCCCCTTTGTGGGGGACTTCTAGGCGATATGGTCATTTGGTTTTGCTGTGGTCAATTGGATACGGCATAGCAGATTGGATAGTACGTTTACCCGTGCGTGCGCCCGTGCCCGGGTTGGATACGGCCCCTTTGAAT
>Ga0070754_10002283_pt1 | contig 14257 bp, 3 predicted proteins | sample VirMetDEL_Sep_01_FD_75181 | JGI IMG/M metagenome (GOLD analysis project Ga0070754, IMG submission 75181) | Aqueous microbial communities from the Delaware River and Bay under freshwater to marine salinity gradient to study organic matter... | ecosystem: Environmental > Aquatic > Marine > Coastal... | reverse complement strand
CCAGTTCTCCAAGCTCCACTCGCTCCGGTCAGGACCAAGTGCTTGCGGGGCCTGCGTGTCACGCTCACCCATTGCGGTGTAGGTCTCTTCGCTACGGAACTCTTCTGCAGCAATCTCACGACGACGTGCGTCCCACTGCTGCATAGTCATCGTCTTACCGAAGGCCGTCTCCTTGTAGTGGTCCTTTGACTGCAAGAAGCCATCGCCCATGCGGGACAGCAGCTCAACAGTATGCTCGACCATCTCAATCATTGCACCCTTCACAGGCAGCTCCTTCTCCCACCGTGATTCACCAAGGTTAACACGACCGAAGCCTTCTGCCAGCTCCTCGGTAGTAGCGCCTGCCTTACGGAAGTCTCCGTAGTTACCCTTCTCCGGGTCGCCGTTACGCAGCACGTGCTTCTCGATATCCTTCGCAACATTCATCTTGTCGTTACGCATCAGCGTATTGACGTAGTCCATATTGCGGCTAATCTGCTTCTTCCACAGGCCAACAGCACCCACCATGAAACGCTCTTGCGACGGAGTCTTAGGCGTACCGTCGAAGAAGTTCGGGTTGAAGTTAACGTTAATGGTATCGTGCTTAATCGTCTGCGGCCTATCGACTGAGTTGTTCAGCTTCTCGATGTAAGCACGTCCCTCCTTAGTCAAGGCAACCACCTCCACGTCGTCCTTCTTAGGCATGATACGGATGTGGCCCGTGCTCTCCAGCTGCACAGCCTCGGACTGAATCACGTCAGTAGCCAACTCAAGGCTGCCGCTGAACGCGATGATTTCCATGAAGAGTCCGAAGTTCTTGTTGTTCACTCCGAGCTTACCGTACACCGGGTCCTTAGCACCGTCCATAGCTGCAGCAACTGCAGAGGCGTGGTGCTTGACCGTCTCGTAGTTCAGACCAGCAGCCCGCATGCTAACCTTCTTACCGTTAATCTTAAAGGACGTAGCCTCAAACTGGTAGCCGTAACGGATGAGGTCGAGCAGGATAACGTTCTTGTTAGCAGCCTGACCCTTCAGTGCGACACCGGACATGTTGTCCCCGCGCATAGACAGGTGGCTCATCACGTCCATCGGGTTGTTAGCCAACGCCAACTGCTCTGCGCCACTACGCAAGCCACGGCGCTCAGCCAACTCCGAGTACTGGTCAAAGCCCTGCGGCTCCATAATCTCAGCAAGGTTGCGAGGGTCTTCGAACACCTCGACCTGCAAGTCAAACAAGCGGTCCTTTGCACCGTTGTCACCTTCCCTGAATTGGAAGAACAACTTATCGACGTCAAAGTCGGAACCCATCTGGGTAACGAACTCGTCGGGGACAATCACTCCGTCGAAGCCTTCTGGCAAGAACTCCACAATCTCCACCACGCTACCAGAGTTCATAGACTCGGACGGGATACGGAGAGAGATGGCCTTCAGCACGTCTGGTGCGGTTGCCTTAATCTCTTCGATGCTCATGTCACGATACTTCGCGGGAAGCATGTCGCGTGACACTGCAATCTCAGCAGGCAGGACCTTGCCGTCTTCTCCCTTACGCATACCGCGCAAACGGTCTGCACGTGTACGGAAGAACTGGCTGGCAACCTGCACCTGCGTACCACCCTTAACACGGATGGTGTTTACTTCGTTCTGCACGCCCGTGAAGATGCGGCTACGAACCGCGCCAATTACTGACGGTGCAGTAAACTGACCTTCTTTAATGAGTTCAAGAACGTACGCCGGGGTTGTCCCGTCGTCAAGCTGGTTAACCAAGTAGTCAACCATGTCTGCCTGCGTCTCGAACTGCCCGAAGAACTTATCCATCTGCTCACGGTAGATGGTGTCCATAGCTCCGAGGAACTCATCAGAAATCTCAACACCACGGTCGCCCATATTACGGACAGCCGTAGCAATAACAATCTTCTCCAACTGGCTAGCCAACTTATTAGTAGAGTCAGAGTGCCAGTGGTCAGTGACGTTGACCTGCTTACCGTACCCGTTCATTGGGAGCACGTACACGTTCTTGGCGGCATCAAAGTCGGTGACCTCGAACTTACCCTCGTCGTTCAGCAGCTTAGTATCAGGCTTCGTGTGTCCAACCTTGTGTGCAGACCCCATCTGAATCTGGTCCACGTTAACACCGTCGCTGTGCATCCAGTCGTGCAGCTTGTCAAACTCCTCACTCAGTCCCGTGATAACAGGAACGATAGAGTTCTTAATCTGCTGGGACTCGAACAGCCCGGTCTCCTCGTTGAACACGCGAGCGTAGTAGAACGGCTTGTACGGACGGAGCAGCTTCACCTCTGCGGCATCCAGCTTCTCGCCTGCAATAGCCTTATCAATAGCAGCCTCCTTCTCCGGGGTCAAGTCACCGTGCTCGAGGAGCAAGTCCTTGTAGAACTCGGGGGTCACGTAGGACTGAGCGTCAGCCACCTCAACCTTACCGTAAGCGGCAGGCAGTTCGCTGTTCAGCTTAGTCAAGTCCACCACGGTCTCAGCCATCGTCACGCTACGGAAGTGCGTGCGGCCGGACAGACCGGACGGGCTAATCTTCGGGGAGATTGTGTGCTTGTGACGCTTCTGCATATCCACAGTCTGCGCCATCTTACCCTTGTGGCTCTTGAACTCGTTGTGCGTACCGGCCAAGCCGATAGCGTAAGACAGGTTAGACGCGTAGCCGGTGATGGCCAGCGTCATACCCATGCCCATTGCGTCAAACCTTTCGCCCATAGACTCAGCAGCCTTACGGAAAGCAGGGCTAGTAGACAATGACTTACCCTTCTGTATCAGGTCCTTTAACAGGATGTCAGCAGCCTCGTCGATAATCTCTTGCGGCAACGTAGCATACTTAATCATGTAGACGTCGCTGTTCTCGTCAGCACGCTGGACGCGGTCACGCATGAACGCATCAACGGCAGCGTTAGCAAAACGTCCGGGACGCTTCTGCATCTCGATGACTTCAGCACGCACGAGGTTAGACAACTGACGCTTGATAGCGAACGTGTTCTTCTCGTTGCTCGGGTTGAGCACCACGGTTGGGATGAGGTAGCTGTTGCTAGCATCCGACGGGGTCGTGATAGGCATGTAAGCAACGCCGTTCTGCGCAGAGTTAAGTGCAGCCAACTGCAGCTCAATCCACTGAGCGTCGCTCATGTTCGTGTAGGTGATACCGCCTTCAGCGTCCTTACCTCCAACACGCACCGTGCGGAACACGCCGTCCGTAATAGCACGCACGTTGAACTTACCCTCGAGTCCCTGCGGGAACAGGATAGTACCGAACGTAGTCAACTCCATACGCGGGTCAACGAATACGTCCTTGATGAGCTTAGCCTTGAGCTGCTCGACAGTCAGGTTGCCTTTGGAGAACTGGTCAAACCACTCCGTAATAAAGGACGGAACCTGCTTACCGAACACACGGCTGCCCTCCACGTTGTTAAACGTAGTAGACACAGCACCCATGTCGTAGGGGCGGAACGTCTCAGTCAGCAACACGATGCTGCGGTTGAACTCACGCTCAGCCTGCTTGTTCGTACCGGTTGCGTCGCTAATGATAGCGGCAGCCTTAGCAGCAGTACCAGAAACAATCTGCAACAACTGCTCACGGAACTGCTCGTTACCGGCGTTCATAGCCAGCACGCGCTCACGGGCCTGCGGGTCAAGAGTCGTAAAGCCGATGGCATCGAGCACGTCGCCCATAGTCTTAACAAACCCAGCGTCGCTCATCTCCTTGTAGCGTCCAGTGGACACGAGGTTAGAGACACCGGCTGCAACGTTGCGAGCCATCTCAGCCTCAGACTTACCACGCTCCATAGCAAGGTCGCGCAAGGCCACCATCACGTTACGCTTGGCGTGCGAGAACAGAGAGCCCTCAAATACATCGTTAGTCTTCAGACCCAATGAGCTGTCGCTCGTCTTAGTCTCACGGTCAAACGAACGCTGCTGCTCAACCACCATCTCGGCAGTAGAGCCTTTGTGGAATGCAGCGAAGAACTGGGACTGTACCCAAGCTGGCTCCTGCTGCAAACGCAACGAGAGCAATGCAAACTCAGGGTACATCTTACCCATGTCGTGCAAGCGGGCCATCATAGCCTCCGGCGTCGTCAAGTGCGACAACTGCTCCGACATGAACGGGAACACCTTGTCAACCTGCATAGTCTCCGGGAAGCCGAAGTACGTAGCGCTAGCTGCACCAGCCACACGCTTCTTCACAACGGCCAACGCCTTGCGAGCCTTAGCTGTGTCGCCTTCTTGGATAGCAATCTGTGCAGCCGCGAGGATGTCGCGTACCTATGCACTCTTGTCATACAGCTCACGAGTCATAGACGGCGTGGTCTCAATGAGAGACTTGACCGTCTGGCTCAAGCTGTCCTTCGGGTTCATACGCTCGAAGGTCTCCTCGTACTGCTCGTTAGTGTCAGTACCTGCCGTGAACTCTTGGTCCATCAGCATGCTCATGTGCGTGCGCATCTCAGGGCGACCCACCATGAACTTGATAACTTGGTCGCGGTTCGTAGTGAACAGCTTACCAAAGCGCTCCTTCATCTGACCGTTGTCTGGGTTAGTAGCCAACACTACCTTGGCAGATGCCATCAGTGCGTTCATACCCATCTTAGTCAGGATAGTAGCCTGCACTTCCCCACGGGTCATGCCGGCAAACTCACCATCAATGTTCTGCGTACCGAACTCGCTGCGGTCCAAAGCGGACACACGCTTGAGCTCCTCGTACTGCTTCATAACATTCGGGCTAGCCGTACCGTTCTGCGCAGCACGCAGTGCACGGAACGCACCACCCTTCAGGGCTTGCGTCAACTCGGCTTGCTCGTTCGGACCGTACTCAGGAATCTCTTCCATGATAAGCATGTTACGCGTAGCGTACTGCTTGGTACGGTCGGACACTTCGTTCTTAAACTTACCGGCGTTGATGCTCTGGTACAAGCGCATCGCACGGAAGTTGCCTTGCATCAAGGACTTGATAAGCTGCAGCAGCTCGGTAAAGAACCGGCCCACTACAGTCTTAGCGTTCATAGACTTGCCGTCCGTGAGCATGTACTCGCGGAACTCCTCAGCCAAACGCTCTTTAATCTTAACCTCATCCTTCACCGCGTCGAGACCGAACCGCTTAGCAGCCTCGGCCATCACCTTCTCGTTACGCTTAGGTGCGAGGAACATCTCCTGCACGGCGTGGAATGCTTCGTGGAACTCGGTACCCACAACAGCCACGTCAGCCACTTCGACTGCACCGGCCTCAAAGATACCGTAACCCAACGTACCGTTACGCTCAATCAAACCCTTGACACGGCGGAATGGCACGCCCGGCAGGTTCTCCTTGAACCAAGCCTCGGCCTCAGCCATCTCCTGCTCCGTAGCCTGCTGGCTCATGCGGTTGTTGTTAGCAGCAGCTGCAACCTCAGGCTTCAAGAACAGGCCGTCGAATCCTGACGTGTCTTCGTCCATCCAGCTCTCGTCGGACGTAGTCTCCGGCTTCTTAAGCTGTGCAATAGCTGCATCAAGAGCAGCAACCTCGGCCTCAAGGCGCTTAAAGGTATCGCCGTCAGTAACGTAGTCGGTGCGGTTGAGCTGCGCAGCCGTAATCTTACGCTCTGCTTGCAGCTCCTCAAGCGTGCCGGTAAGCTCCTTAATAACCTTCTTGTCTTCAGGCTTAGGCACCGTAACCTCGCGCACCTCTGGAGACAAAGCCTCAGCAGTCAGGCGCAGCTGGGTAGCGTGCGTGTTCTAGTTTGTAAAGTTCTTGCTGTCACGTGAGTCGTTAGACGGGTATGCCGGTGCAAGTGGATGCGTCCAACCCATGATGTCAGAGTCGGCGTCCATCACAGGAGAGTAGCCAATGTTGACTTGGTCGATAATAAACTCAGTAATGTTCTCCCACTGCTTAGCACCCACAGTCAACGGCAGGTCAGGGCGGCGGAAGTTAGCACCTCCAGCCACACACACCGCAATGTCGAAGTTCATGCCGGGCACGATTGTCTCGACAGGCACAGACCACTTGCCGTTACGCTTAACGCTCAGCGGCTCAGCAGCCTCACGGCCATTGATGTTAGTCGGGTAGATAGCCCAGTCACCCTCTTCGGACATACGCAACGCGTTGCTTCCGAGGATATTCTGCAGCTCCGTAATAGCGGCATCGTCGTTACCGTTAAGCTCGTCAACAACCAGCTTAACAATCTCGTCGCCTTGGCGCAGTTGGCTGATGGTCTGACCCGGTACCTTAACGTAGATAATGTTACCTGCGTTGTTGACCGGCACGTACAGAGCACCAGAGTTAAAGCGGCCTACACGGTTGTTCGTACGGCTACGCTTACCACGCTCCTCGCTCTGCTGGTACGGCGGCACAGTCAGACCCGGGGTCTCACCTGAGCGCTCAAGCTGCATCTGCTTTTTGTCAGCAGTCGGCAGCTGGATAGCAAATCCCTTAGCACGGATAACCTCACCGATAGACTCGTGAGTCTCGTTGGCAAAGATAGGTGATGCGCTAAAGATGAGTCCGCCTTGTGCAGTCTGACCAAAGCCAGTCTCGCCAGCCTTAATCTCCACGTTCGCCACAGTCAGTCCACCCTTGTGGGCCTCGAACATCTGCTGACGGAACGCGTGCATAGCCACAGCATTCTCAACGTGCTGCTGGGTACCGGCTTCGGTCATCATGGAGTTCTCCTCCAGTGCAACCTTACCCTTACGGGACTCAGTACCGAACCTACCCTCACGCTTAGTAAACATATTAGCAAGGCCACGGTCGTGTGCAGCTTGCATCATAGACGCAGCAGTTGGCAGCTCGCCAATCTCTACGCCGTCAATCTTCATAACAATACGGAGGCTGTCTCCTTTACCTGCGCGGTACGTCCAAGACTTCTCCTTCTTGCTGCCCTCAAGCAGACCAGCGCCTACTTCAGTCAGCTCCATGCCGGAGTCGATGACAACTTCGTCAACCATCTGACCCTCACCAACAACCTCAAAGGTAACGTTAGCAGGGTGGCCAGAAACAGCACGCATAACAGCGCGGTACTTCTCGGCAACAGCAGCGTCACCAATACGGACAGGCCCACGTGCAGTGTGCACCAAGTAGCCCTCACCCACACGGCCCGGCTCTTCATTTACCTGAAGACGTCCAGCAAAGTAGTCGAGCAGTCCGCTCAACGGGAACGTGACTTGGTTGTCGCCCAACTCCACAGTCGTAACTGCAGGGTCAGCAGGAGGAGTCTCGTCCACAGGGGGCGTCTCGTCTACAACCTCCTCAAGCGTAGCCAGCTCAGCACGCAACTTACCAAGAATCTTGCGAGAGACGTTAGCAGCAATGTTGTTAGGATTGCCCGCATCCTCGTACTTCTTAACACGAGCCTCGTGCACAGCAATCTTTTCCTTGAGCTCTGCAATACGCGCCTCGTTACCAGTAGGGCCGTTGTCGTTTGGCACATCGTCCGGGACAGTCTCGTCTACAGTATCCTCTGGGATGACTTGGTCTTGGGGCTCGGTCAAACCATTGAGCTCGTCGAGAGCTTTGTGGTCAATCATACCCATGTACTTAGCGCGGCTAGTTACAATAGCGTTGTACTCCTCAGGCGTCAAGCCGTCCTTAGTGTTGTAGCTAACGTCAACCGGGATGATGCCGAGCTCTGGCACTTGCACGCCGAACTGGTTCATCAACAGCAAGCGGTAAGCAGACAACTGCTTCTGGTGCTTCTGTTGCAAAGTGTCACCTCCGTTGTAACCCGTGTCGCCCTTACCGTAGATAGCCATACCACCCTCGATAGCAATAACCTTCTTGGTCTGTGCTGCATTACGGATGGTCTTCATGTCGTAGATGCGGAAGTTGCCGTCCTTGTCTACGGTGAGCAAGTCAACAGTACCGGCAACACCTGCTGCCTCGCTGTCACTGACCTCCATGTCATTAAACAGGACAACATCCTTGGCGATAACCTTCTCACCATTGGCCACAAACTGTGCTTCCAATTCACGGAGCTGGACTACCAATGCCTCCTGAAGGGGAGCAGGCAAATGTGGGTAGGCGTCAGGGTTGCGAAGGTTGCCATCAAAGAAGTCACGGACGAACTCGTCAACAGAGTTACCAATGTTAGATGAAGGAATGCCCCACTTATCGGACATCTCCACCTTCTTGTCGCCGTTCATCCACGACGTGGTACGCATGTAGCGCTTGCCAGTACGCTTGTCCACGTAGTACTTGCCGTCCTCGTCCAGTGCAACGTTGTCACTGTTCTCCATCAGTTGGTCTACCACCTCTTGGGCAGCCTTACCAACTACAACATCCTTAGACCGCAGCACCTCCTCGTCCTTAGCTGACTCGGGGTTCTCCTCTTCAGCCTTAAGCTGCTTGAGGCGGTCTTCAATCATATCCTTACGCTTCTGGTCCTTCTCCTTACGGAGCATGGCCTTAAGCTCTTTCTCGTTCTTAGTCTCAGCGAGGGCCTTCTCGAACTGTGCAGCCTCCTGCGTTTCGATAGCATCGCTAACAACCTTAGCAACTTCCTTAAACTCGTTGATGCCTTCCTCAGTCGTCATGCGCTGACGGTTGGAAACAAGCGTAGCGTCGTGGACACCAAGCTCTACAGACTCAGCGAGGTTAGTGTTGACAGCCAGCCTAGCAGGAGCAGTGCCTGCCTCAGCAGTAGCTACCTCTTCCTTTGCTTTTGCAGCACGGTCTTGAGCTTCCTTCTGAGCAACGTACGCTTGAGTAAGCTCTTCAGCCAGCTGGTTCTTGGCAGGGTCAGTCATAGAAGTGACGTCCTTGCCCTCCAGCTCTTCAACCTTAGCATCTGCTGCAGCAAGTTCTTGCTCAGCCATAGAACGGTTCTCCTCTGCGGCAGCAACTGCAGCATCGTCAACAACGTTCTCAATAGGCGGGTGCTCAGCAGTACGCTTCTCCAGCTCCTCCTTCATAGCAGTCAGCTCAGCAGGGGCCTTTCCGCCCAGTGCCTCAGCCAACTCAATACGAGAGTTAACTTCTGCAAGCAAATCCTGCTCAATCTGACGAGTCTGCTCATCAGCATTTTCGATACCCTCAATCTCAGAAGCCAGCTCCTCTTGGCGAGCAGCAATCTCCTTACGTGCGAAAGAGTTATCAATGATAGCCTTCTTCAGCATCTCTGCCTCGATGCCGGTCAGACCAGCGCCCTTAGCAGCTTTGTTTGCTTCGATGACAGCCTCCTCAGCCTTAGCCAACTCGGTGCGCATCTCCTCGGTAGCCTCAGCAATATCAGCTTCAGACATACCCTCGTTACGCAGGGTCTGTGCGTAGGTCTCGACTTGCATCTCTGCAACGTCAGCAGCTCCCTCGCGGGCAGCACGCACACCCATGTCGTACATAGCCTTACGGCGGTTGATGCCAGCCTCCTCAGGAGACACGTCACCATTATCAGCAGCCGTAGCCTGACCCATCAGGTCGGCAGCCTCCTTACCACGCTCAGCCATCTTGTCGATGTCAGCGTTCTCGTTCTTACCATTCTTGATACGAGCAGCGACATTACCCGCACCCGTAAACACAGCACCGCCAAGAGCACCAAGGAATGCAGACTCCCAGAGGTGGTCGTCACCCAAGTAGCTATCGAGGCGCTTGTTAAAGTCTTTCTCTTCGGTAGCGTTGTACATACGCTTAGCGGCGTACAGTCCTTCCTCAGTACCGACAAAGTTTACCATCTCCTCGATGCCCTCCGTTCCCATGTCCATGACAGCGAACTTAGAGAGGTCACCGATAGTAGCCCAGCGCACATCAGCCTTAGACTGACCGGCAGCTTTAGCCGCCTTACGTCCGGTCCACTTACCACGCGTACCCTTCATAATCTTTCCGAGGGCGTGGAACTGCACCAAGTCAAATGCAAGGTTAGCAGAGTTAACTTGGTATGCACGGTATGCAGCAGCGCCGCCAATGTAGTCAGCAAGCTCAGCCTTGTTCTGCGGCTGACGACCCTCGGCCTTAACGAAGTCCCTCCATGCTTTAGTGCCTTTGAAGGAGAGGTGTGAGCCGGGAGAGTTCATAAAGTCTGTGCGTGCGGTTTCGAATGCACCGTGTGCTTCACGCATGTTCTCACCGTGACGCATGGTGATAGCACCACCCACAGTGTTACCGATAGCTGCACCAAAGTCGGTTGCCTTCTCCACGTCAGCAGCCTTACTCACAACCTTAGCAGCCTTACCTGCACCCTTACCTACAACACGTCCAACCTTAGAAGCAATCTTACCCACGGCCATACCGGGAATCATGAGGCTAATGGTAGACATCATAGACGGCAAGTTCTTACCCCACCACGCAGCGTCACCAAACGCAAACGCCTTACCGGGGTCACGCTCGTAAATCTGGAACTCCTCGTTGGCACCCTCCATCATGGAGTTACCTACGCGCTCCAGCCAGTTGCGGTCGTTGTACTCACCGTCAGCGAGCAGGTTACCCAGCGCACCAAAGCCAGCCAGCGTACCACCGATAATCTCACCGAAGATACCACGGGCCAATCCGTTACCCAAAGACTCCATAACGCCTTGGTTAATAGCAGCGTTCTTGTAGGCGTCTGCTGACAGCACGTTCTGTACATTGTCAAACAGCTCACCGACTTGGAACTCGGTCTGCATGCGGTCCGTCTGGACTCCAGTACCATAACCAGAGAAGCCCATTAACTTCTCAGTACTGGGCGTCTCGTTGGTTTCGGGGGTGTTAGATATAGATGAATCGTATGAATCTCCCGTAGGTGCATTAGATTCGTTAATGGTGTTCTCGTCAGCCATTATAGATTATTTTGCTAAGTAATTGGGGGTCAGGCCCTTACAGGTTCTGCCTTAGATATTGTGTAACTAGTGCGGCAGCCTGTTGTGGAGTGGATGCCTGTTCCATAAAGGTACTGAATTCCTGCGAGTTAGCAAAGAGATTTACGCCATTTTTTCTAGCAATAAAGTCTCCATCTGCATCATACTCAAGGGTTACAGAACCGTAGTGGTTTGCAATAGTACTAGACAGCGTGCCGAAGTCAATAGGCTGCGGTCCGCTATTCTGCATGGACATCTCTGCACTGGCAGAAATGTTATCGTACATAACGTTCATACCCTTACGAGCGAAGTCAAGTTGCTCACGTGAACTGAAGTTCGGGTTGTTAGCAGCTGATGTGTAGACACCAGCAACATCGCGGTAGATGCTGTTGTCGTCTTGGTTCAGCTTCAGCGTCAGGACTTGGTCGTTGCCGTTGTTGTCCTTAATGCTAACCTTAGTCACACCCGTACCGTTTACGTCAGTAGAAAGCACTTTAGCCGTACCGACTTGATAGTCTTCACGCAAGTCCTTACCAGACATCTCCTCTGCACCGTCGTCGCCAAACACCGTAGTGGCGTCAAGGCTAGAGAGCATACCAACAAACGAGCGGTTGATGGCCTTCTCCTTACGAGAGTCAGCACCCACGAGGTCGATGACGTCAACCATCTCAGTGTCAAGCACTGCAGTGTTAGCCTCGCTCATCGTGTTGTTGATGTCCGTCATAAACATAGAACCACGCACTGCGTTGTCAACCTGACGTGCATACTTCTCAATCTGCTCATCGTTAAGGTTCGGGTACTTGCTACGCATGTCCCGCGTAATGTTCTCTAGAGTATTATCAGGATTGTTGTTTTGGACACGCGTACCTGCCTTAATACTTCCGGAACCACTGAACGAAGTCTCGGATGCCTCAAAGAGGTTAGGGTCTACAGTCTTAATGTAGTCTCCAACAAAAGCATCGAGACCTTCGCTCTTTACAACAGCATCAGTAGCGCGGCCCCATGCCGTCTTCATCTTGAAGTAACGGTCTTGGTCCTCAAGGCTGTCAGCACCTGCTAAGCCAGTCATGGTGTTCAAGTAAGACTCGGCGTCCTCAAAGTCCTGCACAAGCTTGACCTTAATGTCTCCGCCAGAGAAGGTAGCTACAGTAGGGTCGTACTCATAGCTAGCACCACCGCTGCCCTTGCCCTTCGGCACACCCTTCATAGTGTGCGTAGTCTTATCGTAAGCAAACATGTGAGCGTACGGAGTAACCTGACCAGAGACAAAGTCTTCCATCGTAGTCTCCTTACCCGTCATTGCAGAGTTCATCTGGTTCTCAGCAGCAAACTGACGCATAATGTTACGGTCTGCGTACACAGCTCCTTCAAGGATAGCCTGTGCACGGTCAGCTGACACACGCTCGCCAGTCTCCTCGTGGATGAACTCACCCTTAACGTAGGCAATGCCTTTCTCGTTAGCAGCAATCTCCTTACCGTTGTCGCGCATCCACTTGTTAACGTCAATCTGCTCGTACAGAGCGGGCGCCTTAAAACTAGCTCCGCCTTCTGCACCACCGGCCTCATTGTAAGATTGCAATGCCTGCTGGAACTGCCATGCAGAAACATCGCCGTACTTAGCAGGGTCTTCGTCAAACTTAGTCTGCCAGTCAGCAGCTGCCTTTGCGGTTGCTTGTACCTTCTTAAGTGTGGGGTCCATAGCAAACTCCTTAGCCACAGAACGCACCTTAGCGGTTGCGTGCTCAGGAGCATCCATGATGCCCTCCAGCTTCTTGTTAAGGCTAGCAGCGTACTGCTGCTTGAACGCCTTGTCTGCGTCAGTAACAGCCGGCATGTCGTTCAACATGAGCTGCGTCTTGTCCATCGCGTCGATGTTCTGCTGCGCGCGGACGTTCAACCCCTTGACCACTTGCATGGCCTCGTTAATAGGAGCACCGGCGTAGGTACGCTGGTACGGGGTCGCGTTAAACTTATCGAAGATACTCATGGCTTAGCTAATTGGGTCAATGTCATTACGTCCAGCAACACCGTATTGGTCAAGCTTGCTGAGCATATTCCACTTCTTAAGGTCCATTGCCCTGTTCTGGAAATCACCCACGGCCATGCCGAGCTTCTGGCTCATCTGTTGGCGCATGCGGTTCTGAGCAGTAAGACGCTCATTCTCGAAATCAATCTGACGCTGTTGGTTCTGCGCGTTGATTTGGCGGTTCTGGTTTTGATTCTGGATGAGGTTCTGCATGTTCTGGTTACGGAAGTTCGTTTCCTGTGCAGCCTCTTGCGAAAGAATGTTAGCGGACTGACCAGCAGCCACGCGTTGTCCAGCCCGACGTGCAGCAGCAGCTACAGCGGGGTTGGAAATGTCACGGTCAATAGATGCGTTAGCGCGGGCGTTAGCCTGCTGCACCTGTGCAAGTTGGTTACCAACCTGCAGGTCTGTGTTGATTTGAGCTGCACGCATAGACGGCATATCCACCGGGCCTTGCAGCTGATTCATAGCCTTCAACGCAGCACGGTCTGGCAGGAACTGCGCAGCAGCACCGAGTGCCATACCAAGCGGTCCGCTCATGGCGCCGCTAAGCTTCTCGCCTACACCGGCAAACCTATTAGCTGCACGGTTAGCCAAGTCGCCAAGTCCGTGGGACTTAGTAGGGATGGTAGGGTCCATGAGGCTGGGGTCACTAGCAGGTCCCTGCTCAAGTGAACGCGGAGAACCTCCGGGGTAGTACATGTCACCCTTACCAGTATTCATAATACGCTGAGGGCCGAGTATGCTAGTAGACTCAATAGGAGTAAACGCAGGAGCCTGCGTAGTAGTTGCCGTTGGAGTAGAGGCGGTTGCTGCAGTAGCTCCCTGTACACGAGTACCGCCACCACCAATACCAGTTGTAGCAGCAGCAGCTTGCTCAGCACGACGAGCGTCACCAAGCGGGGTGCTTACAGTAGAGTCAGTAACGGGCACGCGAATCACGGCACCATCCACAACCATCTCCTCGTACTGTTGCGTAGGAGCAGCACCAGCCATAACCTGCTCGTTCATCTGGTTCATGAAGTCCAGCTCGCCAATACCACCACGGCTCACAGGAGCAGAAGGAGCAGGGGCTGCATTGACACCAACTTGTACAGCGGTATCAACAGACCCACCACCTTGCTCGGCAGCTACGTTAGCTTGTCCTTGCGCAATAGCAGCAGTAGCTTCGTCGTTAGCCGCAAAGACACCAGTCTTTCCTTTAGCAAACGTACCGAGCTCATAGCTCTCGGGGTCAAACAGGAAACGCTGTCCAGCACCAGACGGGTCTTCCTTGATAGACTCAACAAGACTGTTAAAGCTGCTGGGGTTAAACGTGTACGTCTTCCACATCTCAGGCGTAAGCACGACAGGACCAGCAGACGTAGACATAATAGCCATCATGCCGTCCTGTACCATAGCACCGGGACGTCCATCGTAAGGAACCAAAGAGGTACCGCTTCCGTAAAGTCCGGGCATGCGGTTGTCTCGTGGGAACTTAGTACCTGAGAGAGGTGCGTT